>Ga0066710_100005477_pt1 | contig 11579 bp, 10 predicted proteins | sample GraSoiAngelo_159_FD_79666 | JGI IMG/M metagenome (GOLD analysis project Ga0066710, IMG submission 79666) | Grasslands soil microbial communities from the Angelo Coastal Reserve, California, USA - 14_1009_16_40cm | ecosystem: Environmental > Terrestrial > Soil > Grasslands | place: USA... | reverse complement strand
GACGCCGTGCGTGAGTTCGGCGTCGCGATCACCGCGTTGCCGGTCCACCCAGAGCGGCTGGCCGCGGCTCGCTGACCCCGCGCGTTGCCGCCTTTCACCAAAATGGCAGAAATGTTAGTTATAGAATGATGCTTTCTACGACCACCGAGTTGATCGGGCGGCTGGAGAAGTCTGTCGCCGCGGCCCTCGTCGGCAAGCCGGCGGTCGTCCGGCTCGCCGTCGTGGGCCTCCTGGCGCGCGGTCATCTCCTCATCGAGGACGTGCCCGGCGTGGGCAAGACCACGCTGGCCGCGGCACTGGCCCGCTCGATCGGCGCCGCGTTCCAGCGCATCCAGTTCACGTCGGACATGCTGCCCTCGGACATTCTCGGCGTGTCGATCTGGGATCCCGAGAAGCACGACTTCGTGTTCAAGCCGGGACCGCTCTTCACGAACATCGTGCTGGCCGACGAGATCAACCGGACGACGCCGAAGACCCAGTCGAGCCTGCTCGAGGCCATGAACGAGACGCAGGTCTCGCTGGATCACTCGACCTATCCGCTGCCGCGGCCCTTCATGGTGCTGGCGACGCAGAATCCGCTCGAGTACGAAGGCACGCACCCGTTGCCGGAGTCGCAGCTCGACCGGTTCCTCTTGCGCATCCGGATCGGCTATCCGGGCGCCGACGACGAGAAGGCCATTCTTCGCAGTGGCATGACCATGCCGTCAGACGGGGTGGCGCCGGTGGTGAGCGTGGAGGACGTGCTGCACCTTCAAGGTCTCGCCGAGCGGGTGCGCGCCGACGAGTCCGTCCTCGATTACGTGATGCGGCTCGTGGCCGCCACGCGCACGTCACCGATGCTCACGCTGGGCGTGAGCCCGCGCGGCTCGCTCGCGTTGCTGCGCGCGGCGCGGGCGCACGCGCTGGCCGACGGGCGGGACTTCCTCGTGCCGGACGACGTCAAGCGTCTGGCCGTCCCGGCGCTCGCGCACCGGGTGCTGGTGCGCGCGCGGGGGTTCGGGAATGACGGCGCGCACCGCGTCGGTGGCGCCGCGGGACCGGACGCCACGGACGCCGAAGCGGTGGTGGCCGCGATCGTCCAGGACATTCCCGTGCCCCGGTGAACTCGCCGCAACACTCGCGCTGGGTCGGCTGGCCGCGCCGGCGGCTTCGACCGACGCGCGACGGATGGTGGTGCCTCGGCGCCTCGATCGGTCTCGGATTCGCGGCGATGAACACCGGCAACAACCTGCTCTACCTGCTGGTCGCGATGCTCTGCGGGCTGATCATCGCGTCCGGCCTCCTCTCCGAGCAGTCGCTCCGCGGCCTCGAGTTCGTCCCGGTCGTGCCGGGAGAGGCGTGGGCCGGACGGCCGGCGCTGGTCGGGGTGCGCGTCGCGAACGGCAAACGCTGGCGCGTCTCATACTCCATCACCATCGACGTGCTCGGGGCCATGGACGCGCGGCGCTCGGCGTACGTCGCACGGCTCGCGCCCGGCGAGGAGCAGTTCGTGACCTGGGAGACGACGTTTCCGCTGCGCGGCGCGCATCCGTTTCCGCGGCTGCGCGTCAGCACGCGGTTTCCGTTCGGGCTCTTCGTGAAGGCTGGACACATCGATGTGACGGGGAACGTCGTCGTCTACCCGCGCCTCGTCTCGATCGGCCAGGCCCTCGTGCGCGACCTGGCGAGCGGCACGGCGTCGGCGCGCCGTCGCGGCCGCGGGAGCGACCTCCACAATCTCCGCGAGTACCGGCCGGGCGACGAGCCGCGCATGATCCACTGGCGCAGCAGCGCGAAGAGCGGCGCGCTCGTGGTCCGCGAGCTCGAGGCCGAAACGGCGATCGACACGCGCATCGTGCTCGAGGGCACGGGCGCTGACCGTGACCAGCTGGAGCGCGGGATCTCCGAAGCGGCGTCGCTGGCCGTGCACCTGTTCCGCGCGGGCGCGCGCGTCGAGCTTCGCGGGCCCGGCGTCCACGTGCCGCCCGGGCAGGGACGGGAGGATCGCCGCCGCGTGCTGACCGCGCTCGCGCTCTACGATCCCGCCGCGGCGGCCGGCGTGGCGGCGGAGCCCGCGCCGCGCCGCGCCGGTCTCCGTGAGATCCGGGTGCAGATTTGATGACGGCCCGCGCGAATCGCTGGCTGCTGATCGCGCTGTACGTGCTCGTCGTCGACGGTCTGGTCGCGCTCTATCTCGGCGGGATGCTCGGCGTCGTCGCCGCGACGCTCGTCAGCGTGGGGATCGTCGGCAGCCTCTGGCAAGCCCGCGTGCGCGAAAAGCTGGGCCGACACACCTCGGTCCCGGCGATCCTGGCGGCCGGGTTGTCGGCGATCGATCTCCTGTACTTCGCCGCCACCGTGCTGGACGGTCTCGTGCACCTGATGCTCTTCATCCTCCTCTACAAGCTCTTCACGCGCGTCACGCTCCGCGACGCGCGCGACATCGGCTTTCTCTGCTTCTTCATGCTGGTCGCCGCGGCGCCGGGCACGCTGGACGTCTCGTTCCTGTTCGTGTTCATCCTGTTCATGTTCACCGCCACCGCGTTCCTGATCCTGCGTCATCTGCTGGTCGAGTCCCAGGCGGGCGGCCTGCTCCACGCCGCCGCGATCGACCGGCTGCGGCCGCGTGACGTGATGACGTTGAGTCTCGCCGGCACGGCGGCCACGCTCGTCATCACGGCGCTGCTCTTCTTCGTAATCCCGCGGGTCGGCCAGGCCGCGCTGCCGCTGCGCGGCAAGACCGGACGCATGATCTCGGGATTTTCGGAAACCGTTGCGCTCGGCTCGTTCGGGGAGATCGAGCTGGACAACTCGGTCGCCATGCGTGTGCGCTTGCCCGACGAGCCGATCGACGGCGAGCGGATCCCCGACCTGCGATGGCGCGGCATCGCCCTCGACCACTTCGACGGGACCACGTGGACCCGCGAGGACCGGAAGCTGGGCGCCGTGCGGCGTCCGCACAACGGCACATTCCAGATCGCGCGCCCGCGCGGGACCGGCCGGTTCCTGCGCCAGGAAATCTATCTGGAAGCGCTCGGCACCTCGGTGCTGTTCGCCGCGCCGCGCGCGCTCAGCATGACCATCAAGACCGACACGCTCATCGTCGACGGCGCGGCGGCGATCTGGGCGCCGCCGGGCCTGACGAGCGCGCAGTACACCGTGGAGTCCGAGCTCGAGCCTCCGGGCCCGCGGCGCGGCCCGCCATTTCGCGTGTGGCTGGATCCGGTCGAGCGGGATCGTTACCTCCAGCTTCCCTCGGTCGCGCCGCGGGTGGCGGCGCTCGGCCGCGAGATCGCCGCGGGCAGCCGTGACGACTACGAGGCGGCCGCGCGCCTCACGGACCACCTCGCGACGAAGTATCGCTACACGACGGTGCTGGCGCGCACGACCGACCTGCCGCCCGTCGAGGAGTTCCTGTTCGCGCGCCGCTCGGGCAACTGTGAGTACTTCGCCGCGGCGCTTGCCGTGATGCTGCGGACCCTCGACATCCCGGCGCGTGTCGTGACGGGCTTCCAGCGAGGGCAGTGGAATCCGTACGGCGGCTACTTCATGGTGCGGCTGCTCGACGCGCACTCCTGGGTCGAGGCGTGGATCGAGGGGACCGGATGGGTCACGTTCGATCCGTCGCCGCGCGGGGCGCCGCTCACGTTCTCGGGGAACCTCCCGATCAGCTTCTACCTCGACGCGCTCCGGCTGCGCTGGTACCGCTACGTCGTGAACTGGAGTCTCTACGATCAGATCCGGGTGGCGGGCAAGGCTCGGCAGACCGCGATGGCATGGAAGCCCTCGCGTGCGTGGCTCGCGGGGCCGGTGAACGTGCCGCGATCCTGGATCGCCGTCGCCGTGCTCGCGGCCGGCGCCGCCGCCGCCGTGTACTGGGGGCGCGCGCGACCGCCCCAGCGACCGACCGCTGCCCGCACGCCGCCGCGGTTCTACGCGCGGGCTCTTCGCGCACTCGCGCGCCGCGGGTTCAGACCGTCGCCGGGGGAGACGGCGCGCGAGTTCATGCAGCGAGCGTCGGGCGCGGTGCCGGCGTGGGCGGAGCCGCTCGAGCTTCTGACCGCGGATTACGAGCGCGCGCGATTCGGGGGCGCGATGCTCACCGCGGACGACCTGGCGACGCTCGAGGCCTGCATCACCGACGTGGCCCGGGTCGATCGTCGCTGATCGACGTCGACGCGAGCGGTACCGGAAGGCGCCGCCACCGTTCCCGGCGCCTCCCGCGTGACCACGCCGTTGATGCGCCAGTCGCCCGCCTCGCGCACCAGCTCGTACCTGGCTTCGACGGTGTTGCCGTTCGCGCCCCGGATAGTGAGCGTGAGGTACACGGTATCGGTCGTCGCGACGTTGGCCCGCGACACGAAGGCGCTCACCGAGCGCGCGATCTCGGGATAGCCCCCGCGTACCATCACTTCGAACCGTTCACGATCGAAGAGGTCCCGGATCATGGCCGAGGCGAATCCGTAGGCCGCACCGAAGTCATCCCGTCGGAACGCTTCGAGCTGACTCATGACGACCCGCGTCGCGGCGCGGATCGCGTCGTCGCGGTCCTCGGCGCGCGCGGCGAGGTTCCCGGTGACGAGGGACAGGAGGACGAGCGCCAGGGCGACGAGGCGCGCCATCGTGGGAGCGGATGCTACACATCGCGTCCGCGACCGTCAACGACCCGATGCCGTGCGGCGGGGTCTCGGGTGAGAAGCCGCGCGCTATTGACACCGCTCGCCGGCGCGCGTATTACGTCAGCGCAAAGCCCCTGAACACGCGGAAAAAACCCTTCAACCCCCGGAGGTGGACGATGTCTCGGTCGATCGGTCGAATCGCTCTCGCCGCCGCCCTCGCGGTGCTGATCGCGGGCACGGCGACGGTCGTACGCGCGCAAGCGCCCGCTCCGGGCGCGCAAGCGCCCGCGCCGCCGCCGACGTGGAAACAGGGACAGCCCGCGGAGCTCGCGACCTCGCCGCTCGCGCCGGTGCCGCAGCCCCCGGCTCCGCTCGCGGCAGAGAAGATCCCGCTCAGCAAGATCAAGGTGCCGCCGGGGTTCAAGGTCGAGCTCTATGCGTCCGGCATCAACAACGCGCGGGCCATGACGCTCGGGAGCAAGGGCACGCTCTTCGTCTCGAGCCGCGTCGCCGGCAACGTGTACGCGCTCACGGACAAGGGTGGCAAGAAAGAGCTGAAGACGCTTGCCAAGGGCCTCGACATGCCGAACGGCGTCACGTTCCGCAACGGGACGCTCTACGTGGCGGCGCAGAATCGCATCCTCAAGTGGGACGGCATCGAGGACAAGCTCGACAATCCCGGGGAGCCGGTGGTCGTGATTGAGTCCTTGCCGAAGCACACCCCGCACGGTTGGAAGTACATTGCGTTCGGGCCCGACGGCAAGCTCTACTTCAACATCGGCGCGCCCTGCAACATCTGCGTGCCGCCGGACACCAACGCGAACATCTCGCGAATCAACGCCGACGGCAGCGGCTTCGAGTACGTGGCGCGCGGCATCCGCAACAGCGTCGGCTTCGACTGGCATCCGGTGACGAAGGAGCTCTACTTCACCAACCACGGACGAGACTGGCTCGGTGAAGACCTGCCCAACGACACTCTGCACCACGTCTCGGGCAAGAACGTGCCGCACTACGGGTACCCCTACTGCCACCAGGGCGACGTGCTCGATCCCGACTTCGGCCAGGGCCACTCCTGCAGCGAGTTCAACCCGCCGCTCCTGAAGCTCGGCCCGCACGTGGCGCCGATCGGCATGATCTTCTACACCGGCAGCATGTTCCCGGCGCAGTACAAGAACCGCATCTTCGTCGCGCAGCGGGGCTCGTGGAACCGCTCGGAGAAGCTCGGCTACGGCCTGACGACCGTGACGGTCGGCCTCGGCAAGGCGCCGGTGCAGGAGGGCTTCGCCTCGGGATGGCTCGAGAACAACCAGCCGTGGGGGCGCCCCGCGTACCTCTTCCAGATGCCCGATGGCGCGCTGCTGGTGTCCGACGACTACGCCGGCGCGATCTATCGGATCTCGTACCAGCGCTGAGCCTGGGCTCGTGGGACCTTCGAGCGTGACGCTCGATCGACTCCACGAGCCACGGGGCGCATCGATCGGGGGCCGCTTCGCTCAGACGAGGCGAGGCGGCCCCGGTCTCGCTCGCCGATCCGCGTTTCTCATCGGTACGGCGCTCCTCACCTCGGTGATCATCCCGCACGCGGCGTCGGCAGGCGATGCCGACGCGGGCCGGCGCAAGGCCGAGACGTGCGCGGCGTGTCACGGGCCCGAAGGCAACTCGACGATCCCGACGGTGCCAGCGATCGCCGGGCAGCCGGAGGTCTACCTCCACTGGCAACTCATGCTGTTCCGCGACAACCGGCGCCGCGATCCCCAGATGACGCCGTTGACCGCGAAGCTCTCCGACGAGGACGCGGGCGATCTCGCCGCGTACTACGCGTCGCAGAAGCCGGCGGCGAAACCGGCGGCGCGGGGTGACGGGGACACGATGACGAACGGCCGTCGCGTCTCGCAGGCCTATCACTGCTCGTCGTGCCATGCGCCGGATCAGGCCGGGCAGCGCTATGCGCCGAACATCACCGGGCAGTCGTACGAGTACATCCTGAAGCAGCTTCGCGGCTTCAAGGCGCAAACGCGCGGCGATCTCGACGGAACCATGACGTCGGCGGCGCAGCCGCTCACCGACGCCGACATCGAAATCCTCGCGCGCTACCTGGCCGCCCTTCCGCCCGCAACGCGTCCGTGACCCGCTGGCAGTAACCCGGGCAAAGCGCCCGATCGCCGGGCTCTCGGGAAGGCGACGAATCATCGTGCCCGAGGCTCGCGTCGCAACTGTGGAAACGTGAGCAGCGGTCGGCGAACTTCCCGGGTGACTCTCGCGTTGTCTCGACAGGAAAGCAAACAGGCGGCGACATGGTTGGGCACGACTTTCGGGAAAAGCTGAACACCGTGGCGGTTGCCACCGCGTGCAAAGTACTCGGGCAACGGCTGTCTCGCTGCGGCAGGTTTCTTGCTACTCGAACGTGTGCAATGAGCCCCCTCGATCGCATCCTCGACCGGTGGCGGCCGCGTCCGCCGCAACGGTATGCACTGGCGCTGGCCGGCGGCGGGGTGATCGGCGGGATGTGGGAGGTGGGCGCGCTGGCCGCTCTGGAAGAGCAGCTGAACGGCTCCGGGCGCGGGTTCGATATCTACGTGGGCTGCAGCGCGGGCGCGGTCGTGGCATCGCTCCTCGCCAACGGAATCCGCGCGAGCGAGCTCTATCGCATCCTGGACCAGGACCTCGACGATCCGCTCAACTTCCGTCGCGGCGCGGTCTATGCGCCGGACGCGTTTCGCGGCGCATTCCGGCAGTTCGGCCGGCTCGTGTGGGCGGTCGGCAAGAAGGCGATGGTCGGCATCCGCGACTCGGTTCCCGACATGCTGGCGCGGGCGGAGCGAGACATGCCCGCCGGGTTCTTCTCGCTGGCCGCGCTCGAGCGCTACATCGCCGCCGGGTACGCGGCGCGCGGCCTGTCGAACGCGTTCCCGGCGCTCGACCGCACGCTGATGATCCCCGCGATCGATCTCAACACCGCCGAGCGGGTCGTGTTCGGCCAGGGGGAGCTGCGCGACGTTCCCATCAGCCATGCCGTGGCCGCGTCGTCGGCGATCCCCGGGTTCTTCGAGCCGTACACGATCGCGGGCCGGGACTACGTCGACGGCGGCGTGGGGTTCAGCGGGCACGCCGATCTCGCCGCCGAAGCGGGCGCCGAGACCGTCGTCGTCATCAACCCCCTCGTGCCCACGCTCGCCGACGACAGCTGCTCGATGCGCGGACGCGGGATGTACACGATCATGGAGCAGGCGAGCCGGATCTACTCACAGAACCTGCTCCAGCTCGGGCTGGCCGTCCTCGGCATGAAGTTCCCGCGCACGCAGTTCTTCCTGCTCCAGCCACCACGCACCTGCACGCTCTTGTTCGGCCCGTCGATGGGATTCGAGGCGAGCCGGCTGGCGCTGCGCCACGGCTACACGTCGACGAAGGAGTGGCTCGCGCAGGAGGGCGCGCCGCTCGTGCGTCGGCTCTGCGTCACGCCGATCGCCGCCGCCGCTTAGATCACCGTCTGCTGGCGAAGCTTCGCGATCTCCGCGGCCGAGAGGCCGAGATCCTTCAACACGTCCTCGGTGTGCTCGCCGCTGGCCGGCGCCGCGCGCCGGATCGAGCCGGGCGTCTCGGACAGCTTGATCGCGATGCCGACCTGCTTGATCCGCCCGTGGGTCGGATGCTGGACCTCGACGATCATCTGCCGGTGCTGGACCTGGGGATCCGTGGGGACTTCGGCCACGTCGTACACCTTGCCGGCGCAGACGTCGGCCTTGACGAGAAAGTCGTACCATTCGTCGCGCGTCCGCGTCCGCATGATCGATTCGATCTCGCGTCGCGCCGCATCCTCCTCGGCGTTCGCGGCGCGCACGAACTGATCGGGCTTGCGGGCGAAGCGCACGAAGTCGGGACGGCCGATCGCCTTGCAGAAGTTCTCCCACAACCACGGCTCGGTGCAGCCGATCGTGAGCAGCTTGGCGTCCTTCGTCTCGTAGATCGCGTAGTAGGGATAGGAGCCTCCGAGGAACCCGGCGCCGCGTCGGGGCGCCTGCCCGTCGGAGAAGAAGAAGCGCATGTTCGGCGTTGCCGCGAGCAGCGAGAGCGACGTGTCGAGGTACGAGACGTCGACGTGCTGGCCCCGGCCCGTCCGCTCGCGGCCGTAGAGCGCCAGCACGATGCCGAGGGCGCCGTGGAGGGACGCGCCGGCATAGTCCGCGATGATGTTGAGCGGGATCGCCGGCTTCCGGTCGGCCTCGCCGATCAACCCGAGCACGCCGGCCATCGAGAGGTAGTTCATGTCGTGCGCGGGATAGTCACGGTACGGACCGTCCTGGCCGAAGCCCGAGAGGGAGCAGTACACGATACGCGGATTCAGCGCGCGGATCGTTTCGTAATCTCCGCCGAGTCTCTTCATCACGCCCGGGCGGAAGCCCTCCACGATGATGTCCGCCGTGCGCGCGAGCTTCGTGAAGATCGCCTGGCCATCGGGCGACTTCAAGTTCAGCGTCATGCTGCGCTTGTTGCGGTTCACGAACGCGAACGCCGCGCGCCGGGCCTCCTCGGCGCCCGGCGGCCCCTTGGGATCCGGGGTCTCGATCTTCAGCACGTCCGCGCCCATGTCGGCGAGCAGCATCGTGCAGAGCTCGCCGGGCGCCACGCGCGCCAGTTCGAGGATCTTGATGCCGTCGAGCACGCCCATCAGAGGGTCTCCTTACTCGAGATTTCCGCGCAGCCGGGACGTGAGCGCCCTCACGTCAGGTACTTCGTCGATGCGCGCGATCTGGTCCGCGACGCCTTCCGCCTCGTCCCCCGAAAGGACGGGCGCCGCGCAGCCGAGGAACTTCTCGCGCAGGGCGACATCGGACAACGGATCGTCGGGATGACCCCGGGCGCCCGCCGGCGGCATGGCGATCGTCCGGCCGTCGGCGAAGCGCACGGTCACCCGGCTCCAGGCCTGGCGCTCGAGCGCGTCGGGGATCGCGTCGTCGACCACCATGCGGACGCGGGGCATCAGCCGGCGCGTCGCCGGATTCGCGATCTCGCCGTCCGCGAACGAGCCGATGTCGACGCGCCCGTCCACCAGCGCCGTCGCCGCGCAGAACGGCATCGAGAATTTCCGCTCGAGCGCCGTCGCCGGCCGCGCGTGCTGCAGCACGTCGGGCGTGACGCGATGCACGCCGATCTCCACGTCGAGGATCCGGTCGGGATCGACCTGGTGCTCGCTGCGCAACCGGATCAGCGCGTCGATCGCGGCATGCGTCAGCGCGCACGAGGGGTAGGGCTTGACGGCCACCCGTGAGGTCGTCACGTGCCACGTGCGTCCGAGGGTGGCGAGCGTCTCGTCGAGGGCGGCGGGCGCGCCGAACGCGCGAACATAGCCCTGCGCGCCCTCCAGCACGGAGTCGGACGCGGTGAAGCCCTCGCGCGCGAGCATCGCCGCCCACACGCCGTTCCGCGCCGCGTGGCCCGCGTGATACGGCTTCGTCATCGAGCCGAAGTTCTCCTTGAGCCCGGAGGAGAGCGACGCCGCGATCCCGAGCGCGTGCCGCGTCGCCTCGGCGTCGAGCAGGAGCAGACGACTGGCCGCCGCGGCGCAGCCGAGCGTGCCGATCGACGCCGTCGCGTGCCAGCCGCGGACGTAGTGATCGGGGTTGAGCGCGCTGCCGATGGCGGCGTCGATCTCGAAGCCGAGCACGTACGCGAGCGCGAGCGCGCGGCCGTCCGCCATCTCCGCTTCGCCGGCGGCCAGCGCGGCGGCGAACAGCGGCACGCTCGGGTGACCCATCAACGCGAAGTTCGTGTCGTCGAAGTCGTGCGCGTGTCCCGCGACGCCGTTGGCGAGCGCGGCCCACGTCGGCGCCGTGCGGAGCGTCGAGCCGATGACCGTCGAGAGCGGCACGCCGCCTTCGACGCGGATCGTACGTCGCACGATCGCGGCCGCTGGCTCGCTCGCGCCCGCCAGCATCACGCCCAGCGTATCGAGCGCCGCGCGCCGCACGCACGCGAGAGCCTCGGGCGGGACATCGTGGAGCGAGGTCTTGACGACGAACTCGGCGAGACGTGCGGTCGCGCTCATGTCGAGACCATAGCGGACGCATCCGGGCCTGGCAATCCCGGCGCCACCGCACCGATCCGTGAGCGCCGACGTCGCGTCATTTCGCGTCGTGGAAGATGACGCCGAGCGTGTAGCGCCGGCCCGCGGTGACGCGGCTCACGCCGTGGCGCATCGTGACGCGATGGTAGCCGTGGGCGCCACGGGCCGGACGGTAGCGCGTGGTGAAGATCACGATCTCTCCCTGCTCGGTCGTCAGCACGTCGGCCCGCGATTGCGCGCGCGGCCGCTGCTCCAGGAGGAGGAATTCGCCGCCCTGGTACTCGGCGCCGCGGCGGGAGAGAAACACCGTGAGCTGCAACGGGAACGCGATCTCGCCGTACAGGTCCTGGTGCAGGCAGTTGTATCCGCCGACCTCGTAGTGCAGCAAGAGCGGCGTCGGTTTCGTCTGACCATGCCGGGCGCACACGGCCTGGAGCGCTCCGAGCGTCGGTGGAAAACGAACCGACGTGCCGAGGGCCTGCGCCCAGCCGTTGGCGATCGGCGCCAGCCGCTCGTACGCCTCAGTGCGAAGCGCGGAGACGATCGGCGGCAGGGGGTGCGCGAAGTACTTGTAGTCTCCGACTCCGAAGCGATAGCGCGCCATGTCGATCTGGCTGCGAAATCGTGACTCGTCGTCGTAGAGCTCGATCAAGCCGGCGCATTCCGCCGGCGTCAGGATCGGCGGAGTCTTCGCGGAGCCGACCTCCCACAGCGAGCGTTCGATCTCGGCCCAGTCGAGCGCGGCGAGCCGGCGCCCGACGTCGACGGAGATCTCGTCGCGCCGGTGTGCGGGCGCCTTCAGAGGGCGAGAAGCTCGGACCGGCATGGGCTGCCCAGCGTAGCACGGGGCTCCGCACGCGGACGCCGCGGCTTCGTTGACACGCGTGCGCAGCGCCGACTACTGTCGGCTGGTGACCTTC
>Ga0066710_100005473_pt1 | contig 11585 bp, 6 predicted proteins | sample GraSoiAngelo_159_FD_79666 | JGI IMG/M metagenome (GOLD analysis project Ga0066710, IMG submission 79666) | Grasslands soil microbial communities from the Angelo Coastal Reserve, California, USA - 14_1009_16_40cm | ecosystem: Environmental > Terrestrial > Soil > Grasslands | place: USA... | reverse complement strand
CAGGAGTTGGACTTCGATCATGACTGGGCGACTTACGTTTATCCTCTGGCGACGGCGACGCGCCGGGAGGTCGATTCCCGCGTGACCGGCAAGTTCGCTTTCGCGCTGGACCTGAAGTCCGCCGTGCCCATCGCGGCATTGGAGAGCCCAAGTCATGGCGACGCTCTGGTCGTCGCCAAACATTCGGATTCGTACTGCCAGGCCAGCCTGGAGACCCCGGACGGCAGCCTCGCCAGGGACATCGTGCTCGCCTGTCATTTGGCGAGCCCGCACACGGGCCTGGACCTCATCACCTCCAAACACGACAACGAGGACGGGTATTTCTGCCTGACGCTGACGGCGGGCGAAGACCTGGGCAAAGCGGAGGAGGGCATGGACTACGTTTTGGTGCTCGATGTTTCCGGCAGCATGTCCAACGACGGGAAATTGATGCTATCGAAGGATTCCATCGGGGCGTTCATTCAGGACTTGGGCGCGAAGGAGCGATTGGAGGTGATGACCTTCAACGTGCAGCCTTACCTGGCGTTCAGGCAACTGCGCCCGGCAACCGCCGAAGCAAAGCGGGACGCGATGGCCTATCTGGCCACCCAACAGGCCCGGGGCGGCACCGCGCTCAATCCGGCCCTGACGACCGCCTACAAATACGCTGAGGCGGATCGCCCCTTGAACGTTGTCCTGCTCAGCGATGGTTTGACCGAGCAGCAGGAGAGACAAACGCTGCTGGAGTTGATCCGAACGCGTCCGCGCGGCGCGAAGATCTTTTGCATCGGCGTCGGCAATGACGTGAATCGGCCTTTGCTCGAGCAGTTGGCTCAGGACGCCGGCGGATTGTCGGCTTTTCTTTCGCACGGAGATGACTTCACTCGCCAGGCCCAGGCGTTCCGGCGGAAGCTGACCCGTCCGGTCGCGACCGATTTGCAAATCGATTTCGGCGGAATAAAAGTCAGCGACCTCGAGCCCAAAGTGTTGCCGAATCTTTATCACGGCATGCCGGTACGGATTTACGGCCGCTATCAAGGGGGGGCCGAGGCGCAGGTCTCCGTGCGCGGCAGCATCAACGGTGTGGAACTGAAGAAAACCGCCCGGCTGGAATTCCCGAAACAGGACCTCGCCAATCCGGAAATCGAACGGATGTGGGCATGGCGCCGGATCGACGGGCTCTTAAAACAGGCCGATCACACGGGCTCGCGCAACGCGGTGATCGACGAAGTCGTACGGCTGGGGGAAGGCTACTCCATCGTGACGGAATACACTTCATTCATCGTTCTGGAGAACGACATCGAGTATCAGCGCTGGAAAATTGCGCGGAATAACGTGCTGCGAATCGGACACGACCGCCAGGCGCAGGAGGTTGTTCGGGCACAACTCGAGACGATTCGCAGCCGCGCCATTGCCGATCTTGGCCCGCAGCCCGAGCCGGCGGCGCTCGCCTCGGCGCAGCGCTCCGCGCCGTCGAAGGTCAGCGCGCCTCTCCAGACGAGCGCGCCGCAAACGGCCGCGCCCGCCAGCGCGCCTCCGGATCGAGCGCGACGGGCTTTTGACTTCGGGGTCGGTTCGGGCCCGGTGGGGCCTTTGTTTGTGGGGTTGCTGTTGTGCCTTCGGCGACTGAAACGGAAGGCAGGCTGACGCCGAACCGGTCATGGCCATGGCGGCGAAGAGCCGCCATGGCGCAAGGATCGATCTTTCATGAATCTTTCAAAGGTCACGCCGTTCGAGGCGATTCCAGACCCGTGGGACGGGAGAGGGGTTTGGAAATCGGCCTCATTACGGCGCGAACTAAGCGCACTGGCAGCCCTCCTCGTTCTGCTCAACCTGCCGCTGCTCCATGGCGCCTGTGCGGGGGACATGATTTTCCTCCCGCGCCGCGTCGCCGCGGGAGAATGGTGGCGAGTGTTCACACACCCCTTTGTGCACGTCTCCTGGTACCACCTGGCGCTGGACTCATCCGCTTTCCTGCTCCTTTACAGCGAATTGGACAACAAAGGATGCTTCGGGCGGATCGGATGCCTGCTGGCCTGCGGTGCAACCAGTCTCCTGGTTTCGTTGTGGGCCGCGCCGCTGGTCCAAACGCACGGGCTCTGCGGCTTGTCTGGTATCGCGCACGGGCTGATGACGATTTTCGCATTGGAAATGGTGAGGGCGCCGGACGACAAAAGGGTTCGGCGCGCCGGTATGATCACGCTGGTGCTGGTTGTCACGCAATGTATCATCGAAGCCGCAACCGGGCATATCGTGTTTGAACGATTCCACTTCGGAGCGCTCGGTTCGCCGATCGCCGTCTGCCATGCCGGAGGCGCACTCGGCGGGTTGGGCGCATGGATGATGGCCCAACGGCTCGACTCGATTCGGCGCTCTGGAACAAAACGCTGCTGATTCTTTCGGCGAACGTTCTTTCCGGAGGTTGCCTCCGGGAATTGCACCCGCCCAGGATCCACAACCGATGCGCTTCACTGCCCGCTTCCGCGACCGGGCAATTAGCCTGGTCTGCGATCGCGGGTGTTCCTCTTATCCACAGTTGGGTTATTCGCGTCGGGGAATAACTCCTCAAACAGCTTGTTGGAGCCGGCGATTCCGCCGATCCCACGCGGGAAAAGCATTGGAATAACTTTTTTAAAAATATTCCTTGCTACCACAATCTATGGTGCTATTGTCCCCATTGCTGCGCAACAGATGGGGCCCCAGCCCGACCCCTTGCCTGAGCAGTTTTTAACTGTTTTGTTGAATTGTCATGCTTTTCCGAACCGGCACGTGGTTTGGTTCGGAAATGATAAGTAACCAGAGCCTTAACCATAGAAAATGCCATGATAGACGCGCGCGACGAAGTACTGTCCCCTGCCTCCCGTTCCCCTCGTAAGAGGGATCGTTCTTCCGCCAATCGCACTCGGTTCGAGGCGAGGGGAGCGCTGGCCGAGCCGAAACGCGGAGGCCGCCCGGCTCGATCCCTGAAGATACAGCGCATTTTCAGCGATCCGAAAGTAAAACCCTTCGACCAGATCGAATGGGACAAACGGACTGCGGAAATCACCGACGACAGCGGCAAGGTGATATTCAAACAGGAAGACGTTGAAGTGCCAAAAACCTGGTCGTTGCTGGCGACGAAGGTTGTGGTTTCGAAATATTTTTACGGAGAACAAGGCACCCCGGAACGGGAAACATCGGTAAAGCAACTCATTCACCGCGTCTGCCGCACCATTGCGGACTGGGGCGTCAAGGATGGCTACTTCAGCGAGGCGGACGGAGCGGTGTATTGCGATGAGTTGACCTGGCTCTGCGTCAACCAATACGGCGCGTTCAACTCGCCGGTCTGGTTCAACGTCGGCCTTTATCATCAATACGGCGTCGGCAAAACTTCGGCCAAAGGCAACTGGTATTACAACCGCCAGACCGGCGAAGCCGAACGCGCCTCCACCCAATACGAATATCCGCAAGGCAGCGCCTGCTTCATCCAGTCGGTCGAAGACAACATGGAAGACATCATGCGCCTGGCCTACAGCGAGGCGATGCTGTTCAAATACGGCTCGGGCACCGGAACCGATCTTTCCCCGATTCGCTCCAGCAAAGAAAAACTGAGCGGCGGCGGCCGACCCAGCGGTCCGCTGTCGTTTTTGAAAGTTTACGATCAGGTGGCGAACGTGGTGAAATCCGGCGGCAAGACACGTCGTGCCGCCAAGATGAACACGCTCCGCGACTGGCACGGCGACATCGAGGAGTTCATCGATTGCAAGCAGAAGGAGGAAAAGAAGGCCTGGGCGCTCATCGAGCAGGGTTATGACGGTTCCTACAATGGCGACGCCTACGGCAGCGTCATGTATCAAAACGAAAACCTTTCGGTCCGAGTGAGTGATGCATTCATGCAAGCCGCTCTCGCAGGGAAGGAATGGTGGACGCGATCGGTCACGACCGGCGAACCGCTGCAGAAGAAAGACGCCAGCAAACTGCTGGATAAAATCGCCGAAGGGACGTGGATTTGCGGCGATCCCGGCCTGCAATACGACGGCGCGATTGAGAAATGGCACACCTGCAAAGGCACCGAGCCGATTCATTCCACAAACCCGTGCAGCGAATACGTCTTCCTCAACAACACGGCCTGTAATCTGGCGTCGTTGAACCTGATGAAATTCAAACGCGAAGACGGCAGGTTTGATGTCGAGCGATTCAAGGCTGCGGTGCGCATTTTCGTCACCGCGCAGGAAATCATCGTGGATAACGCCAGCTACCCGACCAAGTGGATCGCGGAGAACTCGCATATCTTCCGCACGCTCGGCCTTGGCTACGCGAACCTCGGTTCGCTCATCATGAGCTACGGTTTGCCCTACGACTCCGAGGAAGGGCGCGCGCTGGCGGGCGCCATCACCTCCATCCTGACCGGTCACGCTTACGAGCAATCGGCGGAAATCGCCGGGATCATGGGCGCGTTCAAGGGCTATCGAGAGGCCCGCTGCGCCCACGTGGATCAACCGCTCGAGAAAGACAACGCCGAATCCATGCTCGGCGTCATCCAACTCCATCGCAAAGCCGTGGAGAAGATCCAGCCGAGCAAGGAATTCAATGACCTCAAGGAGGAGGCCCGCCAGTGCTGGGACCGCGCCCTGGCGCTTGGGAGCAGCCAGGGCTACCGCAACGCGCAGGTCACCGTGCTCGCGCCGACCGGCACCATCGCGTTCCTGATGGATTGCGATACCACCGGAATCGAGCCGGACATTGCGCTGGTGAAATACAAACTGCTCGCCGGTGGCGGCATGTTGAAAATCGTCAACCGCACCGTTCCGGAAGCCCTGCGTTGCCTGGGCTATCGCGCCAAGGAAATTGAGAACATCGTTGCGCACATCGAGAAATTCGACACCATCGAAGACGTTGAGGAACGAGGATTGACCCTCGGGAGCGGCCTCAAGCCGGAGCATCTGCCGGTCTTCGACTGCGCCTTCAAAGCGTATCGCGGCAAGCGCAGCATCCATTACATGGCGCACCTGAAAATGATGGCCGCCGCACAGCCGTTCATCAGCGGCGCCATTTCCAAGACCGTCAACCTGCCGAACGAGGCGACGGTCGAAGACATCCGCAACGCTTACGTGGAGGCCTGGAAGATGGGACTCAAGTGCGTGGCCATTTACCGCGACGGCTCGAAACGCTCGCAACCGCTGAATACCCGGAAGACCCGCGAAGCAGGCGACAAAGCCGAGGCCAGCGGCGAACTCGACAAACTGGCGGCCCGCATCAGGGAACTCGAAGCAACCAGCGCCGGGTTGCGCGCTCAAGCCGTTCAGCCGTTGCGCCGGCGTCTGCCCGAAACCCGCACCGCCATCACGCATAAGTTCGACATCGCCGGCCACGAGGGCTATCTCACCGTCGGCTTGTTCGACAACGGCCAGCCCGGCGAGTTATTCATCACCATGGCGAAGGAAGGCTCCACGATCGGCGGTTTGATGGACTGTATAGGAACCTTGACCAGCATGGCGCTGCAATACGGCGTGCCGCTCGAAGCGCTGGTGAAGAAATTCGCGCACCAGCGATTTGAGCCTTCCGGTTTCACGAAGAACCCGGAGATTCGCAATGCTTCCTCCATCATCGACTACGTCTTCCGCTGGATGGCGCTGCAGTTTATCCCCGATTATCGGCAGGCCAATGGCGTGAAGCAACCGGACCTGCCCATTCCCGGCCTGCTGGACGAAATGAAAAAAAAAATAAACCGGCCGGTTCCGGAGCTGCCCCTGTCCGAGGACGAGACGACGATTAACCTGCGGCCAGACACGGCCATTACCGACCCGGGTCATGCCAACGGCCATGGGGCAACGCATCGCACGATTACGAGTCTGAGCGACGCGGTGGCGCATTTCCAGCAGGACGCGCCGACCTGTCCAAACTGCGGCCACGTCGCCGTGCGCAACGGTGCCTGTTATAAATGTCTGAACTGCGGCGAAAGCCTGGGTTGCTCTTAGTGGTCTATTTCATAAATACGCACACGTTGGTTGCGCCCAATTTGGCCCGTGGCGAGGCGCGAGGGAGACAGTGTATCCGCAGCGATACTCGACCGACCGAGCAAATAGACCGCTTAGCTTCCCCGTGTCGGGAGGAACCAGCCGGGGTACCTCTCCCCGCCTGGTGGTCGTAAACCGCGCCCTAATGCGCGGCCCACAAAGGCGCGCCGTCTGATTTTTCGACGGCGCGCTAAAAGTCCAACCGGCTCCACGCTTGTCACTCCCCTCAGCCGTGTCTATGTTCGGCGCATGAACAATCATACGTTTGGGTTCACCAAGGAGGATCCGTGGCGCATTTTTCGCATCATGGCGGAGTTCGTGGATTCATTTGAAACGCTTTCACAAGTCGGTCCCGCGGTCACGATCTTCGGCTCCGCGCGCGTTTCGCACACCGATCCGTATTACAGGATAGCCGTGGAACTGGGGCGTGGACTGGCCAAACATAACCTGGCCGTCATCACCGGCGGCGGTCCCGGCATCATGGAAGCCGCGAACAAAGGCGCCGCGGAGGCCAAAGGCAAATCGGTTGGACTGAACATCGAGCTGCCCTTCGAACAGAAAGCCAATCGTTACGCAAACGTCCCGATTCATTTTCACTACTTCTTTTCACGCAAGGTCTGCTTCGTAAAGTACAGCATCGGCTTTGTGTTCCTGCCGGGCGGTTTCGGCACACTGGATGAGTTTTTTGAGATTATCACGCTGGTGCAGACCCGGCGGATCCATCGTTTTCCCTTGATCCTGTTCGGCAGCAGGTATTGGAAAGGACTGATTCAGTGGATGAAGGCCACCCTGGAAAAAAGCGAATTCATAAATCCCGACGACCTCGGACTGGTGACGCTCAGCGACAACGTGCAGGACGCGATCGATTTGATTGTGGATTACCAGCGCCGCGTGAGCGCACCGGAAACTCAACCCAGGGCGCTGGCCTGAATCCGCTTATCGGCTACGGCCGGCCGCCTCTTGTTTTCCGATGTATCAAGTCACCCGCCTTCCCAATGGCTTGACGGTCGCCACCAAGGAAATGCCGCACATGGCCAGTGTCAGCCTCGGCCTCTGGGTCGGCGTGGGAGGCCGCTACGAGCCTGATGCATTGAACGGCGTTTCCCATTTCATCGAACACCTGTTGTTCAAAGGAACGAAAAAGCGCTCCGCAAAGGAAATCTCCCAAGCTGTGGAAGGCATCGGCGGTTATTTGAACGCGTTCACGGGCGAGGAAAGCACCTGCGTCTATTCCAAAGCGCGCCACGATCGGTTCGATGAACTGCTCGAGGTGCTGACCGACATGTTCCTGAACTCGAAGTTCGACCCGGCCGAAATCGAGAAGGAGCGCGGCGTCATCAAGGAGGAACTGGCGATGTACCTCGACCAGCCGCAGCATCATGTCCAGGAACTGCTCACGGAAACGCTCTGGCCGGACCAGCCGTTGGGCCGGCCATTGACCGGCACGGAAAAGACCCTCGATGCCATGGCTCGCGCCGATCTGTTGAACTTTCTGCGGACCCATTACGTGACCGGCGCGACGTTGATCGCCGCGGCGGGCAATCTCTCTCACAAGCGCGTCGCCAAAGTCGTCGCGCGAGTGGCTCCGCGGTTTCCGACAGGGAAACGACCGCGTTTCGTCGCCGCGGACAACGCTCAGACCCGTCCGCGCTGTCGTCTCTTTACCCGGAAAACACAACAAACCCAGCTCGCGCTCGGGATCCGAACCTGTTCGCGCCACGACGAACGCCGTTTCGCGTTGCGGTTGCTCAACACCATCCTCGGGGAGAACATGAGTTCACGGCTTTTTCAGGTGGTGCGGGAGGACCGCGGCCTGGCTTACAACATCTATAGTTCGCTCGCCTTTTTTGACGACACTGGAGACCTCGTGATTTCGGCCGGGCTCGACACCGATAACCTGCCCAGGACGCTAAAGCTGATCCTGGGCGAACTGCGCCGTTTGAGGAACGCGCCGCCAACCGCCTCGGAATTGCGCCGCGCGCGCGATTATGTCGTCGGCCAGATTGATCTGAGCCTGGAAAACACCGAAAGCCAGATGATGTGGCTGGGCGAACAACTCATCAACTATGGCAAGATCATTCCGGCGCCTGAAATCAAACGGCGTCTGGCCCACGTCACTGCGCGCGAAATTCGCGATGTCGCGCGTGATTTTGTCCGGCCCGCGCGGCTGAATCTGGCGCTGGTCAGCCCGTTGAAATCTGAAAACAATCTCGCAAAGTTGTTAAGATTTTGAGCGAAAGTGCGGAGCCGTGCCGCCGCCCGCGTTCCCGTCATGCGTCCGTTGATTCACGAAATTGCCGCCTCCTGTGCTCCGGAGTCGCTGGTGGAGCAACTCCGCCGCGAGCCCGGCGTGGTGCTTTTACAGAGCGCCGGGGTCGATTCGCCGCAGTCGCGTTATTCGTTTGTCGCAGCGCGGCCGTTTCTCACGCTCCGTTCGTCCGGCTCGCAGTGCGAGTTGCGTGCTCCTCCCGCCGGGCGGGACGGCCAGGTTCAATTCGGCAATCCCTGGCATCTGCTCGACGGCCTGATGTCGCGCTACGAATTGCTGGACGAGGTGGATCTGCCATTTCCGCTCGGCGGCTGTTTCGGTTACTGGGGTTACGACTTGAAGAATTTCGTTGAGCCGAAGCTGCCACGCCGCGCGGTCAGCGACCTCGAATTGCCCGACAGCAGCGTCGGCTTTTACGACAGCCTGGTCGTCTTCGACCGGCGAGCGGGCAAAACGTGGATTGTATCGACTGGACTCGATGTGGACGGTACGCGGAGTGAGGAGAGAGCAGAAGGCCAATTGGAGTTCTGGCGCCACAAATTGGATTCCATCCCCGACAGCGGCGAACCCCCGCTGGTCTGGAACGCCTTCGAAGAGAGTGGAGTCCGCGGCCTGTCGCCCCCCACGCCCGGACTGGAGACCAGGGGCCCGGCGCACGGCGCGACTGCCGGGTCAAGGGTCACTTCAAACTTCTCCCGCGAGGCTTTCATCGCCGCGGTCGAGCGGGCCCAACGCTACATCCGCCGGGGCGACATTTATCAGGTCAACCTTTCGCAACGTCTTGCGGCGCCCTGCCCTTGGACCGGCTGGGGACTCTTCCGGCGCCTCGCTGCGGTCTCACCTGCGCCGTTCGCCGCGTACCTCGACTGCGGCGAATTTCAGATTGCGTCGTCGTCGCCGGAACTTTTCCTGCGCTTGACCGGACCGCGGATTCAAACGCGCCCGATCAAAGGCACGCGTCCGCGTTCCACCGAGCCGAGCCGAGACGCCCGGCTCGCTTACGAACTGCGGACCAGCGCCAAGGAGATGGCGGAACTGGTGATGATCACCGACCTGTTGCGAAATGATGTCGGCAAGGTCTGCGACTACGGCTCGGTGCGAGTGCCGGAACTCGTCCGGCTCGAACGCTACCCGCAGGTGCAACATCTGGTCTCCACCGTCGAAGGGCGGCTGCGGCCCAACGTCACGCATTTCGCCGCTTTCGCCTCCTGTTTTCCCGGCGGCAGCATTACCGGCGCGCCAAAGATTCGGGCGATGGAAATCATCGACGAACTCGAACCCAACACACGCGGGCCTTACAGCGGCGCTTTGGGCTACCTCGGGTTCAACCGCGAAAGCCAGTTGAGCATTCTCATTCGCGCGGCGATTCGCAAAGGGCGCACGGCCTATTTTCACGCCGGCGCGGGCATCGTGGCGGATTCGGTACCGGCGGCTGAGTACGACGAGACGCTGGCGAAGGCGCTGGGTTTTTTTGCAACCTTGAATTTGCATCCGCAATCTGAATATGCTTCCCTAACGACATAGGTCGGGACGCTTTCCGTTGTCCCATCGTCTGGGCCGGGGCAGCATCCGGCCCGCCCGCGCTATGACTGTATTGATCAACGGCCAGTTCGTTCCAGAAGAGCAGGCGGTCGTCCCGGTGACCGACCGCAGCTTCCTCTATGGGGACGGGGTATTTGAAACCATTCCGGTTTACAACGGCAAACCATTCCGTTGGGCGCAGCATCTGGAGCGGCTGACGCGCGGCGCGGATTTCCTCAAAATCCGGCTGACGTTTGCCCCCAAGGAACTGCGGGGACTGGCCGGCGGGTTGATCGAACGGAATCAGATGCCCAACGCCAGCTTGCGCCTGACGCTCTCACGCGGCCGGGGCGAGCGCGGTTACTCGCCCAGGGACGCTGATTCGCCATTTACAGTGATGGCGCTGTATCCGCGCGAGCCGGTTGACCCGCAGAATCCGCCGCTCTGGAGGTTGAAAACCTCGTCCTACAAACTGCCGGCCAGTGATCCGTTATCGTCGTTCAAGACGAACAACAAACTAATGCAGGTGCTCGCGCGGGCCGAAGCGGAAATCGAGGACGTGGACGACGCGTTGATGCTGAACACCAATGGCGAAGTGGCCGAAACCACCAGCGCCAATATCTTCTGGATTTACCGCGATACGGTCTATACGACGCCGACCGGACGCGGCGCGTTGCCCGGCATCACCCGCGCCGTGGTTCTGGAATTGTGCCAGGCACTCAACCTGCCCACCAACAAACGCGTGATCAAACCGGAATCGCTGCGCAACTCCGAAGGCATCTTTCTAAGTCTGAGTTCGCTGGGCATCGTTCCCGTCGGCGCCCTCGACGGTGAATCCGTGTCGAGCTCGCCGATCGTGGACAAGATTCTCACCACCTACCACGAAGTCGTCCAGCGCGAGACCGGCTCGTGATCCCGCAGGGTTCGTGCCGATCAGCCCCGATGATGGATCGGTCAGGGGTATTCGACTCTTTGAGTTGCTCACCAGATTTGCCTCCCGATAATAGTCAATCATAAGAACCTTATGAGATTACTCTGCGCCCATCGCGTCTCTGCGGTTTCATTTTTCACCGCGGAGGCGCGATGATCGCCGAGAGGATTTGCGGTCGGAGTGGCGGCTACCGGGCATTTGCTTCCGCCGTCGCCAGCCGTTCAAATCGTCCGACGGGCCCGCCAGCCGCCCATGCCAGCCCGCGCAGTGCGATCAGGCGAAACACCGGGTCCTGGTGCGTCCAGGTGTAATGCCCGGGAATGCTCGCAAAGACACGGCCTTTGCCTTTCTGAAACGTCCAGATCATCGGCCGATCTTCACCCTCGACACGGGCTGTCGCGAGCACTTCGACTTTGCTTGCGTCGCCAATCATCGGCCAATACGGCTCATCGAGGAAATAAATCCGGCGCGGCAAACCGAGGGTGATGGCGTGGTTTGTCGGCGAGACGATGTTCAAATCGAACGGCGTGTGCAGGTATTTCGTGCGTTGCGGTTGCGCAGCCAGACCGATGCGTTCGGCCAGCGACTCCGGCGCGTTGTCTGCGATCGTGGCTGAATGAAACACCACCATGCCCCCGCCGCGCTCCAGGAATTCATCCAACTGCCGGTAACGCTCCGCGTTCCACTCGTGGTTCCAACAGTAGAAAACGAGGGCGTCGGCGGACTGAAACTGATCCTGGCTCGGCCATTCCCACGCAGGGAGTGCGACGACGTTGGTAGCCGCCGACGTGAGGAGGCGGAGCCAGTTCTTTTGCCACGCCGGATAATCGTGTTGGCCCGGCCCGTGGTCCTGTTTCGAAGCGACGAGGACGATTTCCAATTTTCGATT
>Ga0066710_100005472_pt1 | contig 11585 bp, 7 predicted proteins | sample GraSoiAngelo_159_FD_79666 | JGI IMG/M metagenome (GOLD analysis project Ga0066710, IMG submission 79666) | Grasslands soil microbial communities from the Angelo Coastal Reserve, California, USA - 14_1009_16_40cm | ecosystem: Environmental > Terrestrial > Soil > Grasslands | place: USA... | reverse complement strand
GCCATGGCCATGATGCTGGTAAAGAACCCTTCGTCCTTCCAGGTTATTGTTACAAGCAACATGTTCGGAGACATCATCACGGACTTGGGCGCCGAGCTCCAGGGAGGGCTTGGGATGGCGGCCTCGGCAAACATAAATCCGGAGCAGACTTGCATGTTTGAGCCCGTCCATGGCTCGGCTCCGAAACTTGCTGGAAAGAACGTGGCCAATCCGGTGGGCGCCATCCTTTCGGTACAAATGATGCTCGAACACATGGGATGGGACGCTGAGGCGGAGATTATCGAAAAGGCCGCCGGGGCTTGCGTCAGAGAATACGAGTGTACGGGGGATATCGGAGGTGAAATGGGGACCAGAGAAGCCGGAGACGCCGTTTGTCGCCGTATCCAGTCGCTGGCGCAGGGGGGCGCGGGATCCATATGAGCTTTGAAGGAAGAGCCGCCATCGTAACGGGCGCGGCCCGGGGTATCGGGCGCGCCATCTGCCTGGAGCTGGCGCGCCAGGGCTGCAACGTCGCTTTCAACTATGCCCGAAGCGCGGGGCACGCCGAAAGTCTCTCGTCCGAGATAGCCGCACTCGGCCGCGAGGCGATCAGGTTTCAGCTGGATGTAGCCGACTACACTGCGGTCGAGGGTATGGTAAAAGAGGTCGGCCGGCAGTTCGGAAGGATCGACCACCTTGTCAACAATGCGGGTATTGTCCGCGACAAACTGATCCTCAGGATGAGCGAAGGCGACTGGGATGAAGTTCTCAACACGAACCTGAAAGGCGCCTTCAATTTCTCCAAGGCCGCAATCGCTGTCATGTTAAAAGCGCGTTTCGGGTCGATCCTGAACATTTCATCGATAAGCGGAGTGGTGGGAATGGCCGGTCAGGCGAACTATTCCGCCTCAAAGGCGGGAATGATAGGGCTTACCAAAGCGTTGGCAAAAGAAGTTGCGAGCCGGAACATCACCGTGAATGCGCTGGCGCTGGGACTGATCGCAACAGATATGACCCGGTCGCTCTCTGACGATTACAGGCAATCGATGCTCGACACCATTCCCCTCAAACGGTTCGGTACCCCTGAGGAAGTCGGGCGGATCGCAGCATTCCTTCTCTCCGACGATGCCAGGTACATCACGGGACAGGTTATACAGGCAGACGGAGGGCTGGCCCCATAAAAATCTCCAATTCCCCCAGTCATCCCTGGCAGCCGCACGGAAAGGGATTAAGGCTCGAAGGGGCCGTGAGGCTCGGGAAACATCTGAAATCTCAAATTTGAACTGTTAGATTTCAAATGGGGCCTTCGGACCTGGCCAAACCGGACCCGACAAAAACCTTCGGAAGATACCGCACTGCCGTCTGAAGTGCCGATTAAATAATGTTGGCACTATTGCCCCCTGGATCGTTAGTTCAGGGGGAGTTTCCTTGCGAGAAAGAATCGGCGCGGAAGCGGACTCATTGGAGAAATGCGAAGAGCCCGGCGGCCCGGAGCGAGACGGTATCCTCGCGCTACTCTCTACTGTCCTCGGATTGGGCCGCGACAGCCTCTCGGCCTCCGCGTCCGCGCGCAGGCTTCTGAAAAACTTCGGGACCGCGGCTGCCCTTACACAAGCTTCGCTCGAGGAGATCCGGGTGCGGGGAAAACTGTCCCCTCGCCAGGCCTCGAGTCTTCGGGCGGCGCTCTTGCTCGGCCAGCGTCTGTGTTCGTCGCCGCTGAAACCTGGAGAGAAATTCTCCAACAGCAGGGATATCTTTCGATGCTATCGGGCCCGCTTCTTTGCCGCGAGCAAGGAACATTTTTTCTCTCTGCACCTCAACTCCAAGAATCGATTGATCCGTGAAGTTCTGGTCTCCGTTGGGAGCCTCAGTACGTCTGTCGTGCACCCCCGGGAAGTTTTCGCCGCGGCAATCCGCGACAGCGCCGCAGCGGTTCTATTCCTGCACAATCATCCTTCGGGAGATCCGACTCCAAGCAAGGAAGATCGTGAGTGCACCGAACGGCTCTGCCGCGCAGGCAGAATCCTGGGGATCCGTGTCCTGGATCACATTATCTTGGGCCATGACGAGTACTTCAGCTTCGCCGACGCAGGGCTGCTCACAGACACCGAGCTATAGCGACTGACTTCATACCCGTATCGGCTTTAGCGCGTGGTGCCAGACTGAGGCATTCCGTGGTTCTTCACGTCTTCGTGTCTTCGTGGTAAAGGCTGCGCCGATGGGATTGACGCCTGCGGGACAAAAGCAGTAGGTTTAGCATTCTATGAAGGTGGTTGGGATGGAAAAGCTTTTCGCCTCTGCCGCGGCACTGCTCGGACTGGGTGTTTGTGTGGTTTCCGTGCGGGCTCAACTGGCTCCCGGCAGAGCACTGCGCAGCATGAAGGTTGCACCAGGTTTGGAGGTCACCCTTTTCGCCGCGGAGCCCGACTTGGTGAATCCTACGGCCATCGATATTGACGCACAGGGCCGCGTCTGGGTGACGGAGGCCGTGAACTATAGGCTGTTCAAGAACCCGCTCATGCGGAAAGAGGGGGACCGGATTCGCATCCTGGAGGATACGGACGGCGACGGCCGATGCGATAAAGCGACCACGTTCTACCAGGATCCTGCACTACAAGCTCCATTAGGAATCGCGGTCCTTGGATCTCGAGTTTACGTCTGCCAGTCGCCCGACCTTTTCTATTTGGAGGACACCAACGGAGATGGCGTCGCCGACAAGAGGACCGTCGTTCTCACCGGATTCAAGGGGGTGGACCACGACCATGCCCTCCACGGAGTCATCTTCGGACCCGACGGTCATTTGTATATGAGCAACGGCGATCAAGGGCTGGATGTTACGGACAAGCTGGGGAATCGCATCCAGGTGGGTCGAAATGCTCCCCACATGGCCGCGTCAGTCCTGAAGACAGACCTCGAAGGCAATAAACTGGAACTGCTGGCCGAGGGTCTGCGCAATCCCTTCGAGCCCGCGATAGACTCCTTTGGCAACGTGTTCATTTCGGATAACGATGATGACGGCAACGAGCAATGCCGCATTGTTTTCGTGATGGAAGGAGGGAACTACGGTTACTGGCCAAAACGCAAGGGAGACCGGCGCCTGGACGCCGTCCACTGGAATGAAAACGTGCCGGGTGTGGTGCCCAAGATTCTCAAGACGGGTTTCGGATCACCGACGGGAATGATGTTCTACGAGGGCAATCTTTTGCCCGAACCTTTCCGAAGAGCCCTTATTCACGCGGATGCCGGCCCCGGTGTCATCCGTTCCTACCCGCTTCACTCCCGGGGGGCCGCATTTTCCGCCGAAATTCGAACCCTGCTTTCCTGTCCGGCGGACAAGTGGTTTCGTCCCGTGGACGTGGCCGCTGCCCCTGACGGCTCCGTCTTTGTGGCCGACTGGTATGACCCCGGAGTCGGCGGACACAACCTTGTGGACTTCGACCGCGGTCGTATCTATCGTTTGGCTCCGCCCGGAAGCTCTTATCGGATTCCAAAAGTGGATGTTTCGAACCCTGGTGGTGCGGCATCGGCGCTGGGCTCCCCCAATCAGGCAATCCGTTTTCTGGCATTTGACGCGCTGCGTCAGGACAAAAGCGAGGAGGCTCTGCGAATCCTTCAGTCTCTGGCCACGGGAACCGATGACGTAGTGCGAGCGCGCGCGCTGTGGCTGCTCGCTCTGAAAGGCGAAACGGGACGCGGCGCAGTTCTGGACGCAGCGCGCGACCCGCAGGCGGAGTTTCGCGCGCAGGCCGTGCGCATTCTTGCCTCGCAAGGTCCGGAGATGCTGCGTCAGGCTTCCTGGCTTGCCGATGATTCCGATCCACATGTGCGCCGCGAGATACTCCTCCGTCTGCAGCATCCGAACTTCCGCGACAACAGCTGGGCATCCGAATGGATTCTGAAGCTCGCGGAAAAATTCGATGGCCAGGACCGCTTTTATCGTGAGGCGCTGGGCATTGCCGTGCGAGGCGAGGAGACCCGCTATTTTCGGGAGATCGCCAGGCGATCCTCGGTCGAGTGGGATGCGCGCCTCGCCGGGATCGCGCTCCAGTTGCATACGCCGGAAGCAATCGAAGCGGCAGTCAAGGTGCTGTCGAGCTCCGGGAGCCCGGCTGAAGAACGCCTCAGCGCCTTGCAGGTAATGGCCGCGGGAGGCGGGACGAGGGTAGTGGACAATCTCTTGGACCAGCTTGATATGAGCGCGCCAAAGCCCTTCATCTCGGAAGTAATGGAAGTCCTGGGACGGGACGAAGGCGCCGGCTGGCCACAGGCGAAACGGGACCGGCGTTTGACGGAGTTTCTGAAACAGGCTCTCGAGAACGTCGAATTACGCCCCATGGCTGAAAGACTGATTCGCGATCTCCGCCTGCTTGATTTCATGCCTCAAATGGTCGTGGCCGCGACAGACCGGAAGCGGAGCCAGCAGGTCAGGCTAGCTGCCATCGAGACCTTGCGGGAATTGCAGTCTCCTGCCGCTCTCGATCCTCTCCGCAGACTCCTCCAGGATCCTGACGCGAGGGTAGCCTCAGCAGCGGCGCAGGCGATCGGTGCTTCGGGAACTGACGAGGCCTACCAGAGTTTGTCTGCCGTCCTGGGCGACCTTTCCAAACCGCGCCCGCTGCGCAAGGACGTCGTGCGGCTGTTGGGAACTTCCCGTTCCGGAGCGCTCTTGATGCTCCAGATGGCCGAGCAAGGAAAGTTTCCGCAGGACCTCCAGCTGGACGCGTCCGCCGTGACGAACGCAAGCCCGCACGAGAGCATCCGTCTGATGGCCCAACAGGTGTTGCCCCTTCCGCGGATGCGCGGTGGAACTGTCTTGCCCCCGGTTCGTGAGTTGCTGCGGAAGCGCGGAGACTCTTCGCGCGGCAAGACGACTTTTTTTGGAACAGACGGTCCTCAGTGCTCCCGGTGTCACAAGATCGCAGGAGTCGGACGGGACGTAGGTCCGGACCTGACGCGGATCGGCACAAAGCTGGCGCCCGAGGCGCTCTTTGAGTCGATTCTCAACCCCAGCGCGGCTGTCGCTCACGAGTACCAGGTCTGGCTGATTCGAACAAAATCGAGGGGGTATATCGACGGTTACATCCGGTCGGAAGCCGACGATGGGATCGAGCTTGTCGATTCCAACGGAAATGCGACACGCATTCCCGCCGCCGACGTTCTGTCGCGGGTCAAAAGCGCCACCTCGCTCATGCCCACCGGTCTCTCCTCCGGAATGACAACCCAGCAACTGGTAGACCTCGTCCAGTTTCTTTCGACGTTGAAATAAACCTCCTGCCGTGAAAATATGTTTTTCGGGCATCGGCGAGTATGGGAGGGCATCCTGGGAGCGCACGCATCCTGCGTGCCGGGAGTCAGACACGCAAGGTCCCGCTGCGCGGGACGCTCCCAGGGACGGAAGCTCCGCGCTCACGAGGTCAATCTTGGCGCTCACGGAGCACGTTAGCGGGGCCCTCAGCCACTCAGGTGTCTTCCGAACATATTTTAAGCTGAGAGATATCCCTCAGAAGGTGTGAAAAAATCGGCGCCGCGGTGGGGGCGACCCTATGCGGTCGCAATAATAGCGCGGGCTTGCGGGCGGCCACGCAGGGCCGCCGCTACGTCTCGTAATTTTTTCACAGCTCCTCAGAGGCTAAAGCCTCTTGCGAGGTCTGTTTTTTCTGGGGCTCGATTAAAGGCGCGCCCTCCCGTTCCCAAGTGATTCCCATTCTCGGGGGCGAACCAAACTCCTATGAACCTAAAAAAGCTCCGAGACCCATCCGAAACCTTCGATGTGGTTTTTCCTCAAGATAAGCCCTTTGACGTCGTGGGCTTCGGGTTGAACGCGGTGGACCATATGTGCGTTGTCCCCCAGTACCCTCGCTTCGATACCAAAACCGAGATCCTGCGCTATGAAAAGCTTGCCGGGGGCCAGGTCGCGACGACAGTGACCTTCGTGTCGCGAATGGGTTTGAAGGGAAAATATATCGGAAAGGTAGGTTCCGACGATCTTGGAAAATTCTCGTTGCAGGACCTCAGGTCAGAGAACATCGACACCTCATCCGTCCTCGTGGAAGAGGGAGCTCGAAACCAGTATGGGTTCATAATCATCGACAGGAACAGCGGCGAAAGGACTATCCTCTGGCAGCGAGACCCGAAATTGAGCTTCCGGGACGCGGAGCTTCGACGCGAAGACATCTGCGCCGGCAAGGTCCTGCACCTGGACGGTCACGACTATGGGGCTGCAATACGCGCCGCGACCTGGGCCCAAGAAGAGGGGATCCCGGTTGTGATCGATCTCGACAAGGTTGTGGCGCGCAGTGAGGATCTGATCTCGAAAGTGGACTTTCTCATAACGAGCTCCAACTTTCCTCCGGACTTTACCGGGATCGCCGACCCAATCGACTCGCTGCTGGCCTTGCGCCAGTACTGTGAGGGGTTTCTTGCTGTAACCCTGGGCGCTCAGGGGGCGATGGCGGTCGTAGGCGATGAGTGTGTCCGCTTCCCGGCCTTCAAGGTCCACGCTGTCGATACAACCGGCGCCGGCGACATCTTCCATGGCGGGTTCATCTATGGGCTTTTGCAGAACTGGCCCCTGGATCAGATCATGACGTTTGCCAACGCCGCGGCGGGGCTGAACTGCACGCATCTTGGCGCGCGCGCACGGATCCCGCCCCTCTTCGAGATTCTCCAACTGGCAGATTCCGGGGCCTATCACCACATCTGAGAGTCCCTCCACTAATTCAAGAATGCACAGAGTCACGGAGCACAGAGAAGACCTTTCGGTTGTTCTCCGTGGCTCAGTGGCAAAGTTTTTCGTTGGGGCTGTGATACACTGGGATCGGAGCGTGCGGGAGGCTATGGACAGTATTAACACTCCGGGGTTTGGTGTGTATATACACATTCCGTTTTGCCGGACGAAGTGCAACTACTGCACCTTTGTGATCAAGCCCTGGCGGAAAGATCTGGCCGAGAGGTACAGCCGCGCGGTAATCCAGGAGCTGGATCTGTTCTTATCTGAAAATGAGGTATCCGGGGTGGCGGATACGATTTACTTCGGGGGCGGTACCCCGAGCCTGGTTCCTGCGGAGCATATCGCCGCACTGCTCTCCACCTGCCGGAGGCACTTCGATGTCCCGCAAAACTGTGAAATCTCGCTTGAAGCAAACCCGGGTACCGTGACCGCGGAGAAAGCCGCGGCATACCGGGGATGCGGGATCACCCGCATATCCCTCGGGGCCCAAACCTTCGACGAGCGTTCTCTTCAAGCCATCGGCCGGGATCACACCGCGGGACAGGTGGCAACGTCGCTGGCCCTTCTGCGGGAGAAAGGATTTGAGAATATAAATGTGGACCTCATCCTGGGATTGCCGGAGCAAGACGAAATTCAGTGGGCCGGCAATCTCGAAATGGTGACTCAGCTGGAGCCGCCGCACATCTCCGTCTACATGCTCGAGCTGGAGCCAAAATCCCCCCTGTACCATCTGGTGGCGCGCGGTGTGCATCGGGTGCCCGACGAGGATGCAGTCTCGGACTGGTACCTGGGCGCGCTGGACCATCTCCCGGGTCACGGCTACGCTCAGTACGAGATCAGCAACTTTGCGCTCCCGGGATATGAGTGCCGGCACAACTTGAAATACTGGCAGCGCCGTCCTGTGTTTGGCTTTGGAATCGGCAGCCATTCTTTTGATGGGCGCGCGCGCTACGCCAATCTTGCCGGCATGAACGCCTACCTGAGTCGAGTAGAGGCCGGGATTTCCCCGGTCGAATGGCGCCGTGTCCTGGATGAGAAGGAGGAACTGGGAGAGACGCTCTTTCTCGGACTGCGGCTGCGGAGCGGCCTGAACTGGGAAGAGCTTTCTGAGGGGTTTGGCGCCGAACAGGTGGCGGAGTACGAGAAGACGCTCAGGAGTATGTCCAACGACGGGCTGGTGGAGTGGCGCGATTCCTCAATTCGCCTGACTCCACGGGGAATGCTCCTGTCTAACGAAGTCTTTCAGGCGTTTGTCTGAAACTGCGGAGGGGCAAAGGGGCCAAGGGGTGAAGGGATCTCCCGTCTCAAGACCGCCGAACCAGTGTTCGCCTTGCATGCTGAAGTGGAAATAACGACGGATTCTTTGATTCGGAGTCTTTAAAGCCAAGATGAACGACAAGCCCCGAGTTTGCTTCCCCTTTGCCCCTAAATGGGCGAGCGAACTTCTTGACTAGGGGGTGCACGCATGATCGATCTCAGAAGCGATACGGTCACCAGGCCGACCGCAGAGATGCGCGTTGCGATGGCCGCCGCGGAAGTTGGCGACGACGTCTATCTGGAAGATCCGACTGTGAATCATCTGCAGGAGCGCGCAGCTCAGATTTTTGCGAAAGAAGCCGGGTTGTTCGTGCCCTCCGGTTCGATGGGAAACCAGATCGCCATTCGCTTGCACACGAGTCCCGGTCAGGAAGTGATCACTGAAGAGAGGGGCCATATCTACAGCTTCGAGATGGCCGCGATGGCCGTCATCAGCGGGGTCCTGGCCCGTCCGGTGCGCGCCGAGAGCGGAATCCTGACCTGGGAGGGCATCAAGCCGCACATCCGGCCCAAGGTCTATTACCGGGCACAGACGGGTCTGATCTCGTTGGAGAACACGCATAACATGGCCGGCGGAACGGTATACAGCCCGGAGCAGATCGATGATATCTGCGACCATGCGCACGAGGCCGGTCTCCCCGTCCACCTCGACGGGGCTCGGATCTTCAATGCCGCCGTGGCGCTCGGGACGGACGTGGCGCGGCTTTGCCGTCCTTGCGATTCCGTCATGTTCTGCCTTTCAAAGGGACTGGCGGCGCCCGTGGGCTCGATGCTGCTCGGATCAGCGGAATTCATAGAACGCGCTCGCAGTATACGCAAAATGCTCGGCGGGGGAATGCGGCAGGCGGGAATCCTCGCGGCGGCAGGACTGATCGCCTTGGAGAAAATGCCGGGCAGGCTTTCAGAAGACCACGAGAACGCCCGGCTCCTCGCCGGGCTTCTAAGCGAGATCCCGGTGCTGGACGTGGAACCGCGTAAGGTCGCCACCAACATCGTCATAGTCCGTATTTCCCGCACCGGAATGGACAGCGGCGCGCTCGGGGGCCTGCTGAAAGGGCAAGGACTTCTGGTGGGCACAGTGGATCCCCAGACCATCCGCCTCCTTACGCACCTGGATGTCTCCCGCGACCAGATCCACGAGGCGGCGCAAACATTCAAGCACGTTTTAGAGAATGCTGTAATGCGTCGGTAGCTGTGAATAAATCGGCATCCGCGTAGGGGGGACCCTATGTGGTCGCCCGCCCGGCCAATCATACCGGGACTCGCGGTCGGCCACGCAGGACCGCCCCTACAAGATGTGGGTTTTTTTCAACACGTCCCCCAGTCATAGGGCGTGACTGTCAAACTAGGACTCGGATGAACGCCGATCACGCGGATCGAACCCGAAGGTAGGATAACAAGATGGAAGGCATAGACAGGATAACAGGATGGACGGGATGGACGCAGGATCGAGACGTGTCACCCCGTCCCCCCCATCCGGTAGATCCTGTAATCCTGTCCGAGAAAATCCTGTCATCCTGTCGACTCGAAATCGCATGAACCTGGAATTTGACGAGGAACAAGGAATTCTGCGCCAGACGGTGCGGGAATTTGCCGAAGCTGAAATAGCGCCGCACAGTATGGAGTGGGATGAAGCGCAGCGCTTTCCGCTGGAAATTGTTCCCAAGCTCGCCGAGCTGGGGATCATGGGAGTGATCTTTCCGCCAGAGCTCGGCGGCAGCGGTCTCACGCATATCGACAACGTGATCGTTGTGGAAGAATTGGCGAGAGTGGACGGGTCGATTGCCCTGTTCGTCTCGGCGCACAACTCGCTGTGCACATCCCATATTTTCATGGCCGGCAACGAGGAGCAGAGGCGCCGTTTCGTGCCCCCTCTTGCCTCGGGAGCGAAGATAGGGGCTTGGGGGCTCACCGAATCCGGCGCAGGAAGCGACGCGGGCGGCACGCAGACCACCGCGGTCAAGGATGGCAACCATTACGTCCTGAATGGATCGAAGAATTTCATCACCAACGCTTCCATAGCCGACATCTTCGTCCTCATGGCCGTAACCACCAAGGGAGCCGGCAGCAGGGGAATATCCGCTTTCATTATCGAAAAGGGAACGCCGGGATTCTCGGCCGGAAAGAAGGAGAACAAGCTTGGCTTGCGCGCGAGCGACACCGCCAGCGTAATTCTCGAAGAGTGCAGGATTCCCAGGGAGAATCTGCTGGGCAAAGAGGGACAGGGCTTTGTCGATTCCCTTCGAGTGTTGGACGGCGGCAGAATCTCCATCGCCGCGCTCGCCGTGGGAATGGCTCAGGGCGCTTATGAAGCCTCTTTGAGATATGCCAAGGAGAGGAAACAGTTCGGCAAGCGGATAGCGGAGTTTCAGGCGATCCAGTTCAAGCTGGCGGACATGGCCACGGAGATCGAGGCGGCTCGCCTCCTGACCCTGAAGGCTGCAGATCTCAAGCACAGAGCGGTCCGATCGACCAAAGAGTCCTCGATGGCGAAGCTCCTCTCCGCAGAAGTAGCCGTGCGAGTCGCAAACGAGGCCGTTCAGATTCACGGCGGCTACGGTTTCATCAAGGATTTCCCTGTGGAGAAGTACTACCGCGATGTCAAACTGTGCACGATCGGGGAAGGAACAAGCGAAATACAGCGCATGGTGATTGCCCGGCAGATCCTCGAATAATTATCCCTTCGATCCCACTATGCTCCGGTCCGGCCCTAAGGATCCAGCGGTTGACCCTCGAATGCTGGAAAGGATACTCTCCGGGGACTTCCGTTCGGTGGCGCGCTTGCTGACGTGGGTGGAGAACGAAATTCCGGCAGCGACGGCGTATTTGCGCGAGCTGTTCTCGTACACGGGACGCTGCTTCGTCGCAGGAGTTACCGGCCCTCCCGGTTCCGGCAAGAGCACTCTCGTAGACCGCCTGGCGGCATATTATCGTGTCAACGGCAAACGGTTAGGCATCCTTGCCGTAGATCCCACGAGCCCGTTTTCCGGGGGCGCAATCCTTGGAGACCGGATACGCATGCAGTCCCGTAGTGTGGATCCTGGTACATTCATCCGCAGCATGGCGACACGCGGTCACCTGGGAGGCCTGGCCCGATCGACATCCGACGCTCTGTTGGTACTGGACGCAGCCGGTTTTGATACGGTGCTCGTTGAGACGGTGGGTGTTGGCCAGGATGAAGTGGAAATTGCCCGGACAGCGCACGTGACTCTCGTCCTTCTGGTTCCCGGGATGGGCGATGATGTCCAGGCCATGAAGGCCGGCATCATGGAGATTGGCGATATCTTTGTAATCAACAAGGCCGACCGTCCCGGGGTCGAACGTGTGGAGACCCAAGTGAAGACCCTGCTTTCACTCGCGCGCAGGTCAGACGGTTGGGAGATGCCGGTTGTACGAACGATCGCGTCCGAAGATGCGGGCACACAGGAATGTGTGCAAGCAATTGAGAAATATCGCGATTTTTTGCGAGCCTCCGAAATTCAAAAGAGCCGCTCCGTCGAAGTCGAGAGGGAACGGCTCCTGGATCTCGTCCGTTCGCGCTCAGTGCAGCGGCTGCTTG
>Ga0066710_100005470_pt1 | contig 11587 bp, 10 predicted proteins | sample GraSoiAngelo_159_FD_79666 | JGI IMG/M metagenome (GOLD analysis project Ga0066710, IMG submission 79666) | Grasslands soil microbial communities from the Angelo Coastal Reserve, California, USA - 14_1009_16_40cm | ecosystem: Environmental > Terrestrial > Soil > Grasslands | place: USA... | reverse complement strand
AGTTCATCGGCCTGATTACACTGAATGAAGTTAAGGCGATTCCACAGGCGCGGTGGCCTTTCACGACTGTTTACGACGTCATGGTTCCGCTGGAACGTTCCCACACCGTAACGCCGGAGACTCCCGTCACCGAGGCCCTTGAACTTATAGGGCGTGAAAACATACACCAGTTGCCGGTTGTCTCAAACGGACAACTCGAAGGCATGATTTCACGCGATCAGATCATGAACCAATTGCTGACGCGGGCCGAATTGAAGATGTAAATCAACTGGAGCCCGTTCACGCGCATATCCCTGGATCATGATCGCGCAATTTGGACAGATGCGCCACCAAGAAACCGCAAGGTAAGGTACCTTGACACCAGCGGGCCATCCATGGCGAGGCGCTCAACCCGTCCATGGGAGCGCCGACACCTCTTATCGACGGATTGGGGAAACCGCATCTAAGGTGGACGCAAGCATCATGAATGTAATATGATGCAAGCATGCCACGAACGACACTAACATTAGAAGATGATGCGCTCAGGGCAGCTCGAGACTACGCCGAAAGGCGCGGTCAGACTCTCGGCCAAGCGGTCTCAGAGCTTGTGCTGCGAGCGACGAGGCGCGAGTTCGTGACGGATGACATTGGGGGATTTCATGTCGTCCGGCTCGCTGCCGATTCGCCAAAAGTGACGCTCGCCAAGGTCAAGGAGCTTGAGGAAACGCTTTGACCACGGCGCTGCTGGATCTTAGTGTGTTTATAGCTCTTGCCTGGCCTGCCCATGAACATCACGTTCCGGCACGGGCCTGGTTCCTGAGTCGCTCACGTTCGAAATGGGCAACATGTCCGATCACGCAGCTTGGTTTCATTCGCCTTTTAAGTAACCCGGCATTCTCACCGGACGCGTTGTCCGTGGGGGAGGCCTTCGGACTGTTGATGAAAAACGTCAGCGAGCCGTCTCACGAGTTCTGGCCCGATGCATTACCAGTGGCGCGTGCACTCAAGCCGCTTATGGGCAAGATCATCGGACACCGGCAGATGACGGACGCTTATTTGCTTTCCCTTGCGATTCGCCACAAAGCGCGGCTCGTGACATTCGATCGCGGGTTGGTCGAACTCGCGACTGAGGCGAAAGCGGCGTTGCACGTAGAACTCGTCTCACTGCGTTAGTCGGTGTTGGATGCGCCAAAGGCCAGCCGGCTGTCGTCTGGAGACAAGCTGGGAGTAACGTACTGGCCCGCACCACGGGCCCGGCGAGCTACTTCTGCATCAATGCTTGCGGATGAACTCCAGGACCGCGCGATTAAAGATCTCCGGTTGCTCCCAGTAAGCCGAGTGTCCCGCCTCGGGAATGATCACCGTCTGGGAATTCTTGATCCTCGCCGTAAAAAGCCGCAGCAGTGGAGGCGGTGCGGACAGGTCTGCATCGCCGGTAATCAGCAGCATGGGTGTCTTCAGCATTTCCAGAAGGCTGAAGACAAGCGGGTTCCGCGTGGCCTGTGGGGTCGATGGTGGTCCATCCGGACGGCTCATGCGTTCTAATTCGATCCAGCGGCGAGTGCCTTCCGGATTCGCTGCACGGTATGAAGGTCCCAGTTCACGCAATTCGGGAGGCAGCGCGTCAAGCTGTGGAGACCTGATCCTTCGGCCCAGTTCGCGGTATTCTTCGTCCTGCAACCCCCCTAGGGCGCCATTCGCAATCACGACACTTCGCAGGCGCTGCGGGAATGACAACGCGTAGTCCAGTGATACGGACCCGCCGGCTGCCGTAGCCACCAGGTGGAAGCGATCAATGCTCAGGTAGCCCATTAACGCCTGAAGGTCGTCAGCGGCAGTGCCGGGCTGCGGGCCTGTCAAGTCGATTACGGAGCGGCCCCAACCCCGCCGGTCGTAGGCGATAAAGCGGTAGCCTGCCGCAGTGAACGCTGGAATCTGGTGCTCCCAAACCTGGCTGCTGCCGGTTGCTGCGTGCATGAAAACAACCGGAACTCCACCCCCGCCAGTGTCTTTGTACCAGATGCGTACACCGGGAAGTTCGGCGTATCCCTCGCGTGCCGTGGCCGCTTGTGGAGCCTGCGCTACGGCTGCCGCCCCTCCTCCGGAGGCCATACACGCGGCGAAAATCACCCCTGCAATAATACCAACCCGCTTCATGGAAGGACCTCCCTCGGTACGATACAATACGTCGCCATAATGTGCATGTAGCCGTTTGTTTTATAGCGAAAGCCGCGCGCAGGACAGTGAGATCGGTCTCCGTCCCCCAATTCCAATTGCGTGAGAGAATTGACGCCCAATGGACGCGCGCAACGTCTTGCTACACGGAAGCGATCGACTGGCGATCGCGATTGAGCAACGATTGATCCGCGCCGGTCATCAGGTGACCAGGCTGCATCCCGACCTCAATCATTCGGCCGAGTTGACGGCACACATTTTGCAGTCCGCATCTGTTCTTGTGATCGCGGCGGACGACGATCCTGGTAACGTCGACCTGGCGCTGACTGCCCGTCGTTTGCGAACCGATCTTCCTCTCGTCGTTCGTCTCTTTGATGAAGCTCTGGCGGCATACCTGCAGCAAACGCTGCAAAGTCTGACAATCTTAAGTATGTCTGCGCTTGCAGCTCCCGCTTTTGTGGAAACGACAGTCCAGGCGATTGCTGACCGCAAATTGCGCGGGCCAGTGAACCAGCCCGGTAAAAGGAAGAAGGAATCCGCTCTTCGCCGTTTCCGCCGCCCCGACCGCGTCTTGATTTCTGCAATGGGCGGACTCTTCGCAATCCTGGTGTTCTTCACGGTGTTTTTCGCGAATGCGTTGCAGCTTTCTTATCTCAACGCGCTGTACTTTGTCTTTACCACGATCACGACCGTAGGCTATGGTGACATTGCGCTCCGTGATGCACCCGACGCGGTCAAGATCGCTGGGATCGTGTTGATGTTTTCCGGCGCCGCATTCCTCGCGGTTTTGTTTGGTCTATTTACGGATTGGGTCGTCAGCCGCCGGCTGGACATCATTCGCGGGCGCATGTGGGTTCGCGGCGATGGACATGTTGTAATTGCGGGAAGCGGAAACATTGGCTTCCGGGTGGCGCAGGGCCTTCGCGAGAGGGGACACCGCGTCGTGATCATCGAGCGTGATCCGGACAACAAGAATGTCGAAGCTTTGCGGTCCAGCGGTCATCACGTGATTCTCGCGGATGCCGCAAGAGCAGACACACTCAGGCTCGCGAAAGTCGAAGACTGCGCAGCAGTCGTGTGCCTTACCGATTCGGATGCCGTGAATTTTCAAATTGCTCTTTTGGTGCGTTCGAAAAGCAAGGATGTTCCTGTTGTGATGCGCGTCGTTTCCCCGGAACTGTCCGCCCATGTGTCGGAACACGGCAATGCTGTGGCCATTTCTCCGATTGCGATCGCCTCCGAGGAATTCTCTGCCAGAGTGTAGGTGCAGTTCAGCAAAACTCGGGACTAGACAATTGACCCGGTGGTATAAGGACCGGGATTTCATGATGGAGATTCTCAAGGCAGCCGCAGGGCTGGTTGCACAATTCGGTTCGCCTCTTTACGCCTATGACGGGGAGTTGATTGAGGCCGCGTTTCGCTGCTTTCGCGATGCATTCGCTTACCGGCCGGCGGAATACCATTACGCGATCGTTTGTAACAAGAACCACTACATCGTCCGTCTGCTTTATTCGCTCGGTGCTGGAATCCACGCCAACACGCCAGGCGATGCATACTCGGCCTTACGGGCGGGAGTGCCCGGAGACCGGATACTCTACAGCGGGACCAACCTGAATGCCGCCGATTTCGACTGGCTGTTGGCGCACGGCGTGCAAATGAACCTCGATTCTCTGGATCAGCTTCGCGATCTTGCTGCACGAAGACCCTCGATGGGAGTCGGATTGCGTTTGTTGATCGATGACGAACGTTCCGGCAATCGCATCGGCGTGACAACGGCCGAACTGCCGCCGGCCCTGGAGATCTGCCGCACGGCCGGAATTCGGCTTACCGGACTTCACATGTATGCCGGAACAAATACGTTGCGCGCAGGCCGGTTTCTGGAATGCTTCGAACCGCTGCTGGAAAGCGCTCGGAAGCTGCCCGATCTGGAGTATGTGGACGTGGGCGGCGGATTCGGTGTTGCGTACGACGAGGGCAAAGAATCGTTTCCCATCACTGAATTCGGTGCGGAGATCGGCAGAAGGCTGGAGCAACTCTCGGCAGCCTGCGGACGGCGGATTCGATTGTTGCTCGAGCCGGGCCGAATCCTGGTGGCGGCAGCCGGTTGCTTGCTGACAACGGTGGTTTCCGTCAAGATCCGCGGCGGCCGCCGGTATGTGGGAGTGGATACCACGGTTGGAAACGTTGTCGTTGAGAGTGTGTATCACGCGCACCACAAAATCGAGGCGGCTTGCCCGCGCGGGCCGGTGCTGCCGCTTCCGACCGACGTTTGCGGCAACACCACGCACTCTCGTGATTTCATTGCACGCTCCTGCCAACTGCCGGATGTGGCGCCCGGCGATCTGCTCGTGCTGCGGGATGTCGGCGCCTATGGCTATGCAATGTCCAGCCATTTCCTGAATCGGCCGCGCCCCGCCGAAGTCGTTCTGTATCACGGTGAGACACATCTCACAACGCGCCGCGAAACTTTTGAGGACCTTCTCGCAACCCAACTCATTTGTGAAGGCAGTTAGCCATGTCTCAAGATCAATATAGGTTTCCATCCCCGGAGGAAAGGCCACGCGGGAAGATTCTCGTTGTCGGCGTCGGACTGCTGTTGCTTGTAATCGCGGCCTTGTATGTATTCGCGGGCCGCGACGAGAAGATTGCTCATATGTCAGCCGTGGACGCTCACCTGGCAATCGGCAGCGATGCGGCCGGGCCGGTTACACAAATCGACAGAGACCAGACTCCGGAAATTTACTATCACGTCGTGTTGCGTGACGTTCCGCTCGGTTGGACGTTGCAATTGGGTTGCGAGTGGATGGACCCCCACGGCGCTATTGCACGCCAGAACTTTTATGAAACCCGATGGATTCACAAGAGCACCTGGCCCACGCATTGCCGGCAGCAGTTTAGTACAGCGGCTGAAGCCGGTGAGTGGAAGGTGCGCATGTTGTCCGGAGAACGGGTCCTGAGCACGTCTTCCTTTCTTCTGAAGTGAGGCGATGAGCGGAATCTGTGGTTTTGCAGGCGCCGGAGATCCGGCAGTCATCGAGGCGATGCTCGCGGCTGTTGAGTATCGTGGTGACCGAAACGATATCGTCGCCCTGCCCGGTGCCTCGCTCGGTTACCGCTGGTGGAGCGGACGCCCGGGCAAGTCACCAGGGATCCACCGGGATGGCCCCCACGCCGTGGCGTGCGCGGGCACATTCGCGCCACCGGTCAGCTCACCCGCTGCTGCGCTGCGCACTCGCCTGGTTCCGGGTCCGGAAGGACTGGACACTCTGGACGGCGCGTTCGCAGCGGCCTGGTGGGATGGAGACCACGGCCGCCTGACCCTGATACGAGATCCCTTCGGTGTTCGTTCGCTCTATTACGTCGAGAACGCCGGCGTCTTCTATTTCGCCAGTGAACTGAAACAATTGCTGGTTATTCCCACCCTACCGGTAGAAGTGAACCCGGCGGCTTTGCACAAGTACCTGACGTTCTCCTTCGTTCCCGGTGAGGATGTTCCAATTCGCGGCATCCGGCGTCTGCTGCCCGGCCACACCGCGGTGTATGCAGCAGGGCGATTTGAATCCACGCCTTATTTCACCTTGCGTGAGGAGATCGATTCACGACTGGCCGACAGAAAAATCGCCACGCGCCACATTCGTTCTCGTTGCCGCGAGGCGGTCCAGCGACGGCTCAATGGAGAGATCGAGGTGGCGGTTTTTCTGTCGGGCGGCATTGACTCGTCCGGCGTCACGCTTTGGCTGACTGAGGCCGGTGTTCAGGTGCGCGCGTTCAGTCTGGATTTCGGCGAAAAAAGTGTCGAGAAACCGCAGGCCCAGACTGTTGCCGACCAACTACACGTCCCGCTGCAGTTCGTCCCCGTGAACGGCGCTGATATCGGCGCGATCCTGCCGGACCTCGTGTGGAAGCTGGACCTGCCGTTTGGCGATCCCGTCACCGGCCCTCAGTACCTGCTGGCGCGCGCGACGCGTGAAGCGGGATTGACGAGCGTATTTAATGGAGAAGGCGGCGACCAGTTGTTCGGCGGCTGGACGAGTAAGCCGATGATCTCGGCCGAACTCTATGCGGACCTCTATGGCGAAGACACGCGCGAGGAGTTGTATCTCCGCTCCTACCATCGCTTCTATGGTCTGGAAGACCAGCTTTACACTCCCGAATTCCGGGCTCAGGCCGGTGGACCAGGACAACGCCGCGCGCATCTGGCGCCTTACCTGGGCGGTGACGGGGCAACGGCGTTTCTCAATCGCGTACGCCTGGCGGATATTTCGCTAAAGGGGTCGCAGAACATACTTCCACGAGCGGAGCGCGTGGCCAACGGGAATGCGCTCGACCTTCGTGTACCGCTGTTCGATCGCGCTCTGGCGGAAGCATCGTTCCACCTGCCTCCACAGCTCAAGCTGCATGGCGCCTGCGAAAAATACATCCTCAAACTGGTGCTCCAACGGCATCTCCCACAAGACATCGTGTGGCGCCGCAAATACGGCATGAGCGCGCCTGTTACGGACTGGGTCCTTGGGCCCCTGGCTCCTCTGATGGAGGAATTGCTGGGTTCGCAGCCGGTGAAGAAACGAAATTTGTTCCGCATCGAGTTCGTCCAGAAATTGCGCCGAGGCCAGAACGAACCGAACGAGATCCGGCGGCGTCGTATCGGAGAGCGGATTTGGACGCTTGCGATGCTCGAGGCATGGATGCGCGTCTTCATTGATGGCCGCGGCCGTCGTCCCGGAACGTCGCTATGAAGTGCATCTACTGCGGTAACGACAGCAAGTACAAAGAGCGAACGAACCGGAAATGCCCGGCATGCGGTAAAGGTTTTGCGTTTGAACCGCAGGACAAAGATCCCTTCACCGATACTGCTTTCAAGGCCTCTATCGATGCCGTCTCCGCGCATGGCCACATTCGCTGGGGCGTCGAACACCTTTATTACGAGTTGTGCCGCCGTCTTTACAAGCGCACGTATCCATGGAAATACTTTGTGCCCTTCCTTGTCGTGGGTGGGTCCCTGCTGTTCGCCACTGGAGCCGGTCTGGCTGTTTTGATCCTGGGTCCGGTATGGCTCGCAGTCTGGGTGCTCTTGCGGCGATATGGACGTCCGGCAACGGTTCGACTTCCTCAGCCGGAATTCGACCGCCTGTGGAATCGGTGGATTGCTATTCACGGCAATCCGCCTGGCTTGATCGTGCGCAAATCTGAGCCGGCCCCCGCCCGGCCAAAGGAAGCCGATATCGGCGATTATTCGTTCGACCGCGCCGTAATCTGCGACAGGGCCCGAACCATCGATCTGTTGATCGCCAACAATTTTCACTTCGAGAACAATTGCGCAATTCTTTCCATTGGCGGATACCCGCCAGGACCCTTCGAAACGGTGCGCACCATGCTCAAACGAAATCCTAGCATGCAGGTCTTCGCCCTGCATGATGCCAGCGTGGCGGGCTGCAAGCTGGCGCATCACCTGGCGAACGACCCGCAGTGGTTTAAAGGTCACGTTGCGGTCACCGACGTGGGCATTCGTCCGCGACACTCGCGGCCATTTGAAGGATTATTCCGGCCGGCGGAGGTGAGCCTGCTCACAGCCGGTAAGGGCATTCTCGGCGATGAGACGGAATGGCTGAACAAATACGTTTTGGAACTGGCTGCCATCCGGCCGGAGCAGGTCCTGAAGCGCTTGTTTAAAGCGATCAACCGCCGGGAAGAATCCACTTCATCAGATGCCTTCGGCTCCAGTAACGGTTACTTTTATGACAACGACTCATTCAGTTCAAACGCCACGGATTCCGGTGGCGGAGCCGACTCCTTCGGATAGTCCGCGCCGTCGTGCCGTCGGCCGCATCAGCAGAGTCGTGGGGATCACGGCACCGGCTTCATCCGATCTGTTGGCCGGTGATTACGACGCCTGCTGGATTGAAGGTCACGAGCTCGCGACGTTGTCCGATTGGCAGAGCGTTCTCCGTCAGTCTCGGCTGCACTCGGTTAACGGAGCCTTTGCGCTGGCGTGGCAGGAGCCAGACGGCACGGTTTGTCTGGCTCGCGATCACATTGGCGAACGCAGTCTGTTCTATGCCAGGGCTGGAGACGGACTGGTGTTCGGATCCGATCTGCACGCCATCCTGGCATCTGGACTGGTCAAGCCCGTCATCAACAACACCGCGATCGCGAGGTACCTGAGTTACGGATACCTTCCCGGCAGGGAAACGCTGTTAGGCGGGATCTCCAAAGTTCTTCCGGCCGAAGTCGTGCGGTTCCGCGCCGGAGAACTTTCGTCGAGCTGTTTTTGGCCGCTGCCGGAAGAGGCGGATCCCAATGCAAAACCCGACGAAGACGGATTGCGGCGTCAACTGCGAAGCCAACTCGAAGCCGCGGTGCGCCGTCGACTGCCTGAAAGCGGGCCCGTGGGAGCGTTCCTTTCCGGCGGCCTCGACTCCAGCCTCGTTGTGGCGCTTGCGCGCCAATTCCATTCCGACGGTGTTCTGACCTATTCGGTTTCGTTCGGGAAGGAATATCCCAATGAGTTGCAGTTCAGTTCCATGGTGGCCGAGCATTGCCGGACCCGCCACCGCGTTGTGGAGCTTGGTCCGGACGCAATTCTGAAACATCTCGACGAATCCATCGCGATGTTGAGCGATCCAATCGGCGACCCCTTGACCGTGCCCAACGCTCTGCTGTTTCGAGAGGCGTCGCAGGAAGTTGGCATCGTTTTGAATGGTGAAGGCGGTGATCCTTGTTTCGGTGGACCGAAAAACCTTCCCATGCTGCTGGCTGAATTGTTCGGTGATGGCGCGGAGGAAAACGCCGATGAAGCAGCGTTGCATCGCCGGGAACGCAGTTATCTGCGAGCCCACCAGAAATGCTTTGACGACCTATCCAGGATGCTTGCTCCGGAACTGCAACCTTCGATTGCCGGGAACACGCTGGAAGTGGAACTGGCTTCGCTGTTTGGCGATGCGCGATGGACAAGTCTGGTTGCCAAGCTCATGGCCATCAATGTGGCGTTCAAAGGTCCCTTTCACATCCTGCACAAGGTCGATGCCCTGAGCGCTGCGTTTGGGACCGTCGCCCGCTCACCCCTGTTCGATCGTGCCGTCGTCGAAACGGCCTTTGCTATTCCGCCGCAACTCAAGTTGCGCGGCGCCGTGGAAAAGTATCTTCTGAAGGAAGCAGTCCGCGATCTTCTTCCTCGCGCGATCATCGAGCGGCCGAAAAGCGGCATGCTGGTTCCAGTTGAGGGTTGGTTCAAGGGGCCGCTGCTGGGCTGCGCCCGGGAACGCCTGATGGATGGCCTTGCTGTATATGGCCTGTTCAATCGGGATTATCTTGAACGCTTGCTGGCTGGCCGGCTATCCGGCGTGCGTCCGCGGCGGGGCGCAAAGATTTGGATGCTCGTTACGCTCGAATCCTGGCTACGGGCCGTGGGCAAACATTCTCGAATTCCGCCCGCAAGCGAGCGTTGAAGTGCTGGCGCCGTCCTAGCCCGGATTTCTCACCGGATCTTGGAGAACATGCCGAGGGCAGGTCCCTCTCCCCCTGGGAGAGGTGGCCGAAGGCCGGGTGAGGGTCGACAAGAATGCGCTCCGTTTAACCCTCACCCGCCGCTTCGCGGCACCCTCTCCCAGAGGGAGAGGGACTTGGCTCTGGATGGTCGACAATCCGGTGAGAAATGCGGGCTAGCGCCGTCTCCGTCCCCCAATTCTTGAAAACTACGAGCTTATCCTCGCCAATTGAGCATCCGTGCATTCCTTTATGATGGTGAGAAAGCGATTGAGGTTGTCCTTGTTCACTAACGGATGAGGATCTCCTGGCTTGCGATATTTCAACGCGTGGATCTTCTCCAGTGCGTTGTCATAGAAAGGGTCGATTGTCAGATACGTGTCTGCGCCAGCCTTTGCTGCGATTTCCTGAAATCGCGCTGTCGACGCGCTCCAGGTTTTGAATGTCTCCTCCCAGTTCTTGTAATACCGGACTCCATAACGCGTCAAACTGGGATTGATGCCGCCCCAGACGGCACCGACATGCCGTTCGCTTCCATCCTTCAGCGGAACCAGCGTTGAAATCGTGGCCGGCGTGTGGCCCGGCGTGATGTACAGCGTCAGTGTGGTATCGCCGAGCGCTAACTTCATACCATCGGTGGCAACCATGTCTTTTTTCGGCCTCAACTCGACAGGTTCATTGCTCTTCGCCATCGCAGTCCAGTCCCCTTCGGACATAATGATGCGGGCCTTATAAGTGTCCTGAATGTACTTCGCGCCGAAGTAGCGGTCACCATGGTTATGACTCAGGATCACATACTTGATCTGTGCCGGATCCTCACCGAGTTTCTTCAACCCATCGGTGATTAACTCTTTAGCGCTGTAATCGTAGCCGGTGTCGATCAGGATGATTCCCTCGGATGTCTTCACTGCCCAGGTGGAGTCTCCAGAGATCTTGGGAACAGAGTAGGCGTCGCCATGGCTGCCGAGCCAGTACAAGTTATCGAAAACTTTTGCGGGTTCTGAGTACCATTCCGAACGTGGTGGGACTTTTCGGTTGGCCAGTGATGGCGCGGTCTGGCCTCCCGCTGTTGGTGTTGGCTCGACTGGCCCTTGCTCGGACAAGGCCGGAGCGCAAACCGTCTCGTACAAATTCGTGAGGGGATACCCCGGCCGGTATGCCGCGGCTTTGGCTCTGTCAAGATGGACCTGGGCCGCCGATTTTGAGCCTTGAGCGTTTGCCAAATTCGCAATCCCACTCGCCAAGACCAACATGCTCGAGAATAGAGGTGCCAAATAACGCTTCATCGCCTTACTCCTTTTATGTATGCCGTTACTTTGCCGTGCAGGGCACGGGCTTCCAGGCCGAACCGTCAGAAAGCTTCCTGAAGTGTGTGCTCGTCGCGAACGGCTGAGTCAGGTACTGCGGGTCGTCGACGATATTCGTCACGACCAACCACGGACCACCTGTGGCCTCTGAAAGAACGTTGAAATATTCGGTCACGACGGCGTCCGCACTGTATGGAACGCCGTTCTTGCGCAAGTATCCCGCGCGCATGTGGTTCGTCACCGCCTTCAACGTGGTGCCTTGCCGGCCGCGTCCAGGAATCACCCATCGAGCCACAGAATGCCCCTGCCACGTCGGCTCGCCGTCCGGCGGGGGCGAAGCGCCGAAGTGGAGCAGACGAATCTGCGTTCCGGCTTCTGTCTCGATACGCAGCGTGTTCGGATCTTGCCATGTGATGTGAATACGCCCAGGCACCCGCATGACGGCGGCTGCACCATACGACTTGCATTGCAGGCCGGCCGCGGTGTCCTTGTCGGGATCCCAGGTGTCGCCGCCCTTGCGTCCCTCCGCGTTCAAAGGCAAGGTCTGGTAATCGCCTTTTCGCGGAGTGACCATGCGCAACAGCCAGTCTTCATTGACATAGGATTCCCAGTAGCCCGTGAGATCGATTGGGGCGGCCGCCTGT
>Ga0066710_100005469_pt1 | contig 11587 bp, 4 predicted proteins | sample GraSoiAngelo_159_FD_79666 | JGI IMG/M metagenome (GOLD analysis project Ga0066710, IMG submission 79666) | Grasslands soil microbial communities from the Angelo Coastal Reserve, California, USA - 14_1009_16_40cm | ecosystem: Environmental > Terrestrial > Soil > Grasslands | place: USA... | reverse complement strand
GCCCGGTCCGCGCGCAGTGGAATCCCCTAAACCCCGTCCTTTCAGTCGAGCGGCAGTCCGATGGAGTGCACCTGACGCTGCAAAACGGGGCGCTGAAGCTGCAAGTGTACTCAGACTCCATCATTCGAGTGCGCTATTCGCCCACGGCGCAATTTCCAACTCGTTCGGAATTCATGGTGATCAAAGACATTTGGCCGGCAGCGAACTGGGAAATGGAGTCCTCCGAGGACGCCATCGTAATGAGCACTTCGCGGCTGAAAGTCGTCATTGCGCGCAAGGACAGCCGTGTCACCTTCCAGGATTCCGCCGCTAAGACCCTGTTCGAGCAGAACGAAATCAGCATGACTCCTACTGTGGTTAACGGCGACCACACCTATCACGCGGAACTCTATTCGAAACTTTGGGGCTCCTATGAGTCCTTTTACGGTCTCGGGCAACATCAGGCCGGAGTTTGGAATTACCGCGGCGAAGCCGTGGATATTTCGCAGGACAACACCAACATCAGCATTCCTTTCGTTCTATCCAGCAACGGCTATGGAATCTTCTGGAACAATGCCTCGCGCAGCCGATTCAACAATCGCTTTCTCAGCGCCCTTTATCTGAGCTCAGAAGTCGCTGACGTGTTGGACTACTACTTTCTGTACGGTCCTGAGTTTGACAAGGTCATCGGAGGATACAGAGAGCTCACGGGTGCACCGCCGATGTTCGGCAAATGGGCCTATGGATTCTGGCAGTGCAAGAACAAATACAACTCGCAAGAGGAATTGCTGGGCGTCGCCCACAAATACCGCCAGCTGCACATTCCGGCCGACAACATCGTGCAAGACTGGTTCTGGTGGTACACCATGGGTGAACCGGTCTTTGACAAAGCGCGCTATCCCGATCCCCCGGGGATGGTCGAAGATCTCCACAAGAAGAATTTCCACTTGATGATTTCGTTCTGGCCTTACTTCCGTCCGGGCACGAAAACCTATGAAGATATGGACAAGCGGTGCTTTTTCATTGACAAGACCAAAGTTGGGGCCTTTCATCCGGCTCAAATGGGCCTATACGATGCGTTCAATCCTGAGGCGCGAAAGTATTACTGGAACTTGATGGATCAGGCGCTCTTCAAAATCGGCGTGGACGCCTGGTGGCTGGATACCACGGAACCAGAAACCGAGGATCGCGAAACCAACATCCTGGTCACGAATAAGACCTATCTCGGGAACGGCGCAAGATACGCGAATATGTTCCCCCTCATGACAACGACCGCGGTCTACCAGGGCCAGCGGAGCGAGTCGGACAAGAAGCGAGTCTTCATTCTTTCCCGTTCGGCGTTTGCGGGTGCGCAGCGCAACGCTGCGGCTGTCTGGTCTGGAGATGTGAACTCCGACTGGGTGTTTTTCAAAAAACAGATTCCCGCGGGGCTGAACTACTCGATCTCTGGACTTCCGTACTGGACAACGGACATCGGAGGATTTGTCTCCGGCAATCCGGATGATCCGGAGTACCGAGAACTGTTTATTCGCTGGTTTCAATTCGGCACGTTCAACCCGCTGCTGCGAGTGCACGGAACGCGTTCCACAAACCAGAATGAATTGTGGTCCTATGGTTCCGACGCGCAGAAAATCCTCGTTAGCTATGACACTCTGCGCTACCGGCTGCTGCCGTATATCTATTCCATGGCATGGATGACCACCAGCCAGGGCTACACGCCCATGCGCGGATTGGTGATAGATTTCCGCGGCGATGCACGCACGGCGAGCATTGGGGATCAATTCATGTTCGGCCCGGCCTTCCTGGTGAATCCCGTCACTGAACCTGGCGCCAATACCAGACGCGCTTACTTGCCAAAGGCGAAGTGGTACGACTTTTGGACTGGGATGTCTTTAGAAGGCCCGCGCACGGTTGATGCCGCTGCGCCAATCGAGAAGCTCCCTCTCTTTGTGCGCGCAGGATCAATCGTTCCGATGGGGCCAGAGAAGGAATGGTCCACGGAGAAACCGGAAGATCCGGTTGAATTGCGCGTCTATCGCGGAGCAAACGGCGATTTCACGTTATACGAGGATGAGAACGATGGCTACGACTACGAAAAGGGCGCGTACGCCACGATTCAGTTCCATTGGGACGAAGCCCAACAGGCTCTGACAATCGGTGAACGCAAAGGAGAGTTTCCGGGAATGCTGGGTGAGCGCAGCTTTCAAATTGTTTTCGTCGGCGAGAACCATGGAGTAGGTGTCCTGCCCGAAGGCAAACCAGACAAGGTCGTGCGCTACGCCGGCAAGCAGATTACAGTGACGCCGTAAAATTTCTCTGTCGAGGACGCCCAAGTGCAGCCACTTTGCTTGATCCGTACCCTGGTAATTCTTCTTGTGGGGCTTCCCTTTGCCTCCGCTCAAGTGAAACCCCGGGACCAGAGACGCGCGCCGACGCAGATTCCCAAACATGATGCCATTCTTGTGGGAACCGCCTGGTATCCGGAGCAATGGCCGGAGTCGCGCTGGGAAGAAGACTTGAGGCTCATGGAAGCTGCGAAGATTAAACTCGTTAGGATGGCGGAATTCAGCTGGAGCAGGCTCGAGCCTTCGGAAGGGCGCTATGATTCGAGTCTTCCCGCTAAACGCTAAACAACCAGGCAAGCCATGGAAGCTCGGACGCGAACACCGACCTGCTGGCCCCGACGACCCGACTTGGGCTCCGAAAATTCGAGTTATACTAAAAATCATGCGCGCGACAGTGCTTTTGTTCTTCTTGCTTTGCGCAGGCAGCGCGGGTGCGCAAGAGTCGGGTCCTGAACAGCTCTTCCAGGATGCCGCGGAAGCGCAGCGACGCGGAAATTATGCACTCGCCGTCAGCAAGTATCAGGAACTGATTCGGGCGGACCCGAACATAGTTGCTGCGCATGCCAATCTTGGTGTCGTTCTTGTTTCGCTCGGCCGTTACGACGAGGCAATCACGCAATATCACATTGCTCTTGCCGAGGCACCTGGGAGTCCTGAGCTCCGGCTGGATCTTGGCCTTGCCTATTACAAGAAAGGTGATTTTGCAGGCGCTGCCGCACAGTTCGCGTCGCTGCACCAGGAGGATCCCGGCAATCTCCGCATTGCGACGCTGCTGGGCAACTGCCAGATACAGCTGGGCCTCCTCGGCCAGGCTCTGGCGCTTCTCCAGCCGCTTGAGAAGACCAATTCTGATAATCTCGATCTCGAGTGGGCCCTTGGAACGGCGTTAATTCGTGCCGGTCAGACACTGGAGGGCTTGCAGCGCGTCCAGAAGGTTGCCGATCAGGGAAAGAATGCCGAGGCGTATCAGCTCGCTGCGGATGTTTACCTGGGTCTTACGCTATTCGACCAGGCCAAGGAAGACGCGCAAGCGGTCATTCGCCTGAATCCGAATGCGTCCAAGGCATACGTCGTCCTCGCCATGGTCGATGACTTCGCGGGAAATGAAAAGGACGCCCAGGAAGAGTACAAGAAGGCTCTGCAGATCGACCCGAAGGACATTCAAGCGCGGCTCCAGCTCGCCAACGCTTTCCTTATCGATCGTAATTTGGACCAGGCCCGCCGGGAAATCGATCGGGCGCTCGCTATAGACCCCGACTCGCTCGCGGCGCGCTATGAACTGGCGCGGATCGAGCGCACCGAGGGAAATCTGCGGGCGGCCCTGAAGGATCTTGAAGCCATCGAACGGCAGAGCCCGCAATGGCTTCCGCCCCACGTCGAATTATCCGTGCTTTATTACCGCTTGCAGCGGCCAAACGACGGCGACCGTGAAAAGGAAATTGTGAACCGGCTCCGAACAGAAGAACGAGACCGGCGTGGACAGACCCACATCATCAGCCCGCAGGTTCCTTTACCGTGAGCACGCGATCTGCCGCCAAGTTACGCAACGTCTGCTCGATGCCCGAAGGCCAGCGAATTCGGATCAGATCGACCCGCATTTCTTCGCCTAAACCGAAGTGCACCGGCCCGTGGCTCGAAGACGCGTACCCGACGCTGCTGGTCATGTGATTGTATTGGGCTCCCGCCTTGGTGACTACCTTTACCGTCGCGCCGATTCCATCGCGATTGCTTTTGCTTCCTTCCAATGCGATATCCAGCCAGTGTCCCGCGCCTTCTGTACGGTTCATCCAAATCTCTGCCGGTTCGAGCAGCGCCGTTACTACGACGTCCATTCTGCCGTCGCCATCGAAGTCTCCGAAGGCACAGCCCCGGTGCCGCGCCGCCGGAGCCGCTGTCAAACCCGCCTCGGCGACCAGCGCTCGCCAGCGGCCGCTCGGGCCTGGGTTGCGAAAAACCGCATTGTGCTGCCTGATCTCCGTCCCGGGCTTCGTCAGCGCCTCGACATGGCCTCGGCTGACGAATAGGTCTTTCCACCCGTCATTGTCAAAATCAAAGAAGCCGGGGCCAAAGCCGCCCATGTGCAGGCTCGCTTCGCGCATCCCGCTCAAGCCAGTGATCTCTTCGAAGCCCTTCCCCTGGATATTTCGCCAGATCGGAAACGTCTGATTGTTCAGCGCCACCGTCGTAATGTCCGGGTAGCCGTCGTTGTCGATATCGCGGAAATCCACCCCCATGCCTGAAATGAATTGGCCGTCCTCGACGAGCGCTACCCCTTCGCTGAGCGCCACCTCATCGAACCTGCTGCCCGAATTGTGAAACAAATAGTTGTAATAGATATCGTTGGTGACAAACAGATCGGACCGCCCATCTAGGTCGTAATCGCCTATGCCCACGCCCATCCCTTTGCCAACATGTTTACGAAGGCCCCACGCTTCGGACATGTCCTCAAAGGTACCGTCTCCTTTGTTCAAATAGAGTTGGTTGGGCGAACCCTTATAAAAATTTGGGCTGCAGTAATCCCATCGTCCCGGCAATCCGCAAATGTGCTCCGTGGCATAATCCCACTGGACGTAGTTGACGACGAAAAGATCGAGCAACCCGTCATTGTTCACGTCCACCCAAGCGGCAGCCACGGACCAGAGAGGTCCGTACTCAGGATCGTTCCAACCGTCGAGCCCGGCTCTCTTCGTAACGTCGGTAAACGTCCCATTTCCGTTGTTGTGATACAGCGCCCGTCCATGCACACCAGCGACAAACAGGTCGGGATAGCCGTCGTTATCGTAGTCGCCTACGGCCGCTCCCATGTCGTATCCCGTGCCCGCCAGGCCCGCCTGCTTGGTCACATCTTTGAAGACCCCGCTGCCCTCGTTCCGAAAAAGCTGGTTGAAGAATTTCGGAGCGTTCTTCTTCAGTGTCGCCATATTTGCGCCGTTCGTAAAAAAAATGTCCGGGCGGCCGTCCTTGTTGTAGTCGAAAACGGCCACTCCGCCGGCCATTGTTGAGGGAGCGTGCGGCGCCTCAAGAGTCTCGTCGGTTTCCACGCGGAAGGGCAGGGGCTTCAGGGCAAAGTTTATTCTCGGGGTCGCAGGAGAAGTCGCACCGGCTCTACCCAGGACGGGAACCGTAGCCGTTGCGAAGATTCCGCCAAGAGCGGCAACGGCCTGTCGCCGCGTCCAAAGCCTCTCTGAACGACCTCTGCCCCACCGCGATCCCCGGCCCACGTAGTGCTCTCCTCTGTTTCGAGGCAATGCTTCATTCTCTCACACCAAGCTGCTCATAAAAGGAAGGAGGGATGGCCTGCGCCATCCCTCCTTCCCAAGGGAAATTGGTTGGCGACGAGTTAGAACAAGTACTTCAAAGCGAATTCCAGCGTTCGGTTGCCCACGTTGTAGGCAGGCTTGCCGTTTGTATCCGGGTTGGTATTGCCGCCGCCTGGGGCGGAGAACCTCAAGTTGATGTCATCTGACAAGCCAAATTGCGGGTTGGGATGGTTCAGGAAGTTGAACGCCGTGAACCGGAACTGAATGTTCTGGCTCTCCCTCACCTTGAAGTTCTTGTACACTCCCAAATCGCTGCCCACATACGCGGGACCGGTGATGTTCGGCCAAATGAGCGGTCCATTCTGGCCGCGCGTCGTGGGCGCCTGGAAGCAGTTAGGGTTGAAGTACTGGCCCGACGACAGACCCTTCGCCGGATTGCACGTCAGGTAAGGCTCAAGCGCTATGCCGTTGGTGCCGAGAATGCTCTGGTTGTTGGTTCCCCCCGGGTACGATGGGTTGAGACCCGTGCCCGTCAAAGGCTGAAGTGGCGGACCACTCTGATACTGGACTACGCCCGAAAGCTGCCAGCCATTTACGATCTGGCCCGCGAAAGCGTTGTGCACGGGGCTCGGCAGATTGATTACGTAAGCGGCGTTGAAGATATGAGTGCGGTTGAAGGCCAGCGGGCCATAGTTGTTCTCTAGGGTGAACCCGTCGAGGGCAGCGCCGGAGCCTTGCCCATTGTTGTTGTTTCCGTCCCGGATTCCCATGGCCTTGCTGAATGTGTAGTTCACGTTGAACACGGCCGGCCCAGCCTGCTTCAACCATTGCACAACTAGGCCGTTATAATTTGCGTAGCTTCCATGGCGGAACAGATACAGGTTATTGAAAGCGTAAGGCTTGTAGTCTGGAATTGCGCTCGATGGCGGAGCATTGGCGACGCATGTCGAACTGGGTGTCCCCTGACAATAGTACGTGATGCCTGTCACCGGGTCAGGTTTGAAAAGCCCTCCCACGGGAATGAAGTTGATATTGTTTATTTGGATGCCACCGCCGCCGTTGGCGGATAGCAGCAAATCCCGGCTGCGGTTACCCGTATACTGCACCTCTAGGGTCGAGTTCCAGAACACGTGCTGGTCAATCATAAAGTCCCATGTCTCAGTATGTGGAGACTTGTTGTCGCCTAGCAGCATCCCGCCGAAGCTTTGGCTGGTCTTAGCACCTGCTGTGGCCGCTGCGCAAGTGCTCAAGCTTGCAAGGGATGTAAACGTGCAGTTACTGCTGAAATTCTGCAACCCAAGCGGGGCGGTCAACATGCCGTTCGCTGTCACGTCGTTGTAGGCCACGTTGTGGCGGTAAAGGCCGAACCCGCCGCGTAGAACCGTCCTGCCGTTCCCGAAGAGGTCATAGGCCGCGCCAACGCGGGGGTCGGGATAAAAGCCGTGAGTCGCCCACCCAGAAATAGGAATCTTGCTGTCGATCCCGTGCCAGTCAAAACCGGCTAGAGGCGCGGAACTCGTGTCGCTGTAGGGCTGGACGGAATTGGTCGGATTCCAGACCATGATGCCCTGGTTTTCGTTGGCGGGGAACCACTGACCTTCGCGCTCGAAGCGCACGCCGAAATTCAACGTCAGCCTCGGGCGGATTTTCCAGGAGTCCTGAGCGTAAAAATCGTACTCGTTATAGCGCACATTATCCACAAAGTTCGTGCTCGCCTGGCTGAAGCCGGTCGCGTGGCCGATCAGCATATCCGCATAGTTGTTACCACTGGAGTTACTTCCCCACGGATCGAAGTCCCACTGACCGACCGTGCCGCCTCCACAGCACGCCCCCTCGGTCTGCACGTTGGCGTACCGAGCCCAGAAGAAGCCAAACTTCATGGTATGGGTGTGTTTGGTCCAGGTAAAGTTGTCGCTGAAATCTGGCGTGTAACTGTCTTTCCCGGCGGCTTTCCCATACCATTGGGGGGTGGTGCCGAAGGAAGAGGCGTTGAATCCAGCAGAAGCGCTCGCACTGCTGCTCCCACCTCCGCCTGAGGTGCAACACCAACTGACGATGTCTGGCACTTGCGGAACCGGCTGCTTGTAGGGCGTCTGGACGTTGTAATTGTAAGTCGCCGGGTTGGCGGCGGTGGGATTCTTCAACGTCACAGGGTTAATAAAGTAAGCGTAGCCGAACGTCGCCTCGTTAACCATTGTCGGGCTAATGGTATTTGTTGCGCCGAAGCTATACTCGCGGCTGAGCTGGCTCGCAGGAATCTGCGAAGGATAAGGCACCGCATTGCCGGGCCACCACCACAGGCCAATGTTATTGACATCCGTTTCCGGCTGCCGCGTGAAGGAGACGAAAGCCCGCATTTTTTGCGTGATATTGACGTCGCCCTTGATGTTCATTTCGTTGCTGTTGACCGGCGTCTGGTCGAGAAATTGGGCGTTGAAGCCGTTATGCGTGGTCGGATCAATTGCCTGGAGCCCCGGCGCGCTCGCCAGCAGCTTCATCAATATCAACCCGTTGGGGTCAATTAGGCTCTGGGAGATCCCGCTGCCGGAAACTGGTGGCAACGCGCAGTTCGACCCTCCGTTCGTTTTGCAGTCCTTGTAGGCAGCAACCGACGCGTCAAACGCGGCGGGCGCATAGGCATTCCCGTTAGCGTCATACAGCGTGACTTGGCTGTTATCCACCGCACTTTTGCAGAAATTGCCGTAATTCCACGCGGTTGGATCGGCGCACGGGATGGACCCCGAGCCGTAGAAGTTCTTGTATGGTGCTATCGAGCCCCGCGTGAAATCGCCCGACATCATGGCTGCCGTCGGTATAACGTAGGAGTGGAGGGCGCCCGCTGGTTTCTGGTTCAAATGTTCGAACCCAAAGAAGAAAAATGCCTTGTCGCGATGCTTGTTGAACGCCGCGCCGGGGATGATTACGGGGCCGCCGACATTGAACCCCTCATACCAGTAATGGTCGATCGGCTTCGAAACGTTCTTCGCGTTGAAGTAGGAATTATTCGCATTCAAGCTGCCATTGCGCGTGTAGACGTATCCCTCTCCGTGGAATTGGGAAGTACCGCTTTTTCCCGTCGCGCTAAAAGTCACGGGGCCATGCGCATGCTCCGCGTCGAACGAAGAGTTCTGAATGGTCACTTCCTGCGTCATATCTTGGTTAACGTTGGCAATTTGTGTTCCCTGATTCCCAGCATCCGTGATCACTGAGCCGTTCATAATCAACTGCATCGAGCCGTTCGGTTGCGTGCCGTTGGAGGAAAACGCCCCAATCGGGCCGCTGTTGATCTGCGTCAACGCGCTGTTCCACTGCGTGTTGCCGAGTCCGCTATTCATCGCCATGCCGGGCATTAGGCGGATGAGTTCCGCCGCGTCGCGGCCTTGAATGGCAAGCTGGCTCACCAAGCGTTCATTCAGGGTGGTGCTGCTCGCGCCCGTCTCCAGGGGAACGGGTGATTCAACTGCCGACACCTCGACGGTTTCGGTTACCGCACCCACTTTCAACGCGATGTTCGTCACGCTCCGGCTCTCTTGTTGATAAATTGTGATGCCTTTCTCTGCCCAAGTCGCAAACCCCTTTGCCGAGATTGTCAGGGTGTAGGTGCCCGGGAGAATCGCTGTAAAAGAAAAGTAGCCAGCTCCACTAGCCGTGGTGGACTGGGACGTCTTGGTACCTTCGTTCGTAAGCACCACTTTCGCGTTGGGAACGCTCGCGCCGCTGTTGTCCGCCACCGTGCCACTAAGAGAACTCGTCACGGTCTGGCTGAACCCCGGCCGCACAAAGAACACCATTAGCAGGGCAAGAGCTACGGTCACTCCATGACGCAGCAACAATGAAAATCTAAATAGTGGATAAAATGATTTCATTTCAACCTCCCAAACCGTCTTCGAGCGGTTCCCGCGGAGCAGAACAGGTGGCAGGCCCCCTGAGCCCGATTCACGCTCCGAACGGACCTTTTCCGTTGAGTGCACCCTGCACCCGGCACACTTGATTCTCAACAAACAAATCCGCGCAATGCAAAAAGTGCATACAACCGACCAATGCGCGGGAACTTACGCCCAGCTTTGGAAGATGTCTAGACCCAATGTGCGACACCGAACGGACATTTTGCGACATGGGACATGAAAAACTACATCGTTATTTCACTTGAAAAGCGTAGAGCAGCAAAACTAGAATGGCCGGAGTTCGACACTTTGCGCCATTGTCCTGAGCGCACGTCCGGGAGTAGGGAGGGCCGTATGCGGGGAGCAGTGCCATTCTCGCGGAGAAGCAGTAAGTGCTGATTTTGCAAGGGCTTACATGGAAAAGATGAATCCTTCTGAGTCATGAGAAAGCGCCTGTCCAGGGTTCGAACGCCGCAAGTTGCCTTGCTCCTAGAGACTTCGACCGAGTATGGCCGAGGGCTCCTTCGTGGAATTTTGCGATATTCACGCCTGCACGGTCCGTGGTCGATGTATGTTGCCCCCCGACATCTGGATCAGGTTCTTCCCACGGCGGAATCGTGGAATGGCACCGGGATCATCGCCCGCATCGGCTCGCCTCAGATGGAGAAGCAGATTCTTTCGACGGGACTCCCGTTTGTTGCTTCTCAGCTTGGGGAATCAAGCATGCCGAAAGCTGGAGAACGATTTGGTGAAATCGAAACGCATTCAAAGGCCGTTGTACAAATGGGTGTAAAGCATCTATTGGAGCGTGGTCTGCGGAGTTTTGCCTTTTGCGGCTTTATGAATTGCCACTGGTCCACCGTGCGCGAGACGGAATGTGTCTGCCTGCTCCGAGAGAAGGGTTTTCACTGTTTCATGCGGCACATCCACATGGCGAGTTGGATCCAGCAACCACATTGGCTGGACACCTGGAGGCATGAGCAGCCCGGGATGGTGAGCTGGCTGCGATGGCTACCGAAACCTGTGGGGTTGATGGCCTGTAATGATGTTTGTGGGCGGCAGGTTTTGCAGGCCTGCGTTACTGCGGAGCTGCGAGTGCCGGACGATGTTGCAGTTGTTGGAGTAGATAACGACAAGTTGATCTGCGAACTGTCCGATCCACCGTTGTCGAGCGTGGCCCTTGATGTGGAGCGCGCAGGGTATGAATCGGCACAGCTTCTCGATGGCCTCATGTCAGGACGAATCAAGAAGGGCTATGTGGTGCATGTGGAACCCACACACGTGGTTACCAGGAGATCCAGCGACGTGATTGCCCAAGATGATCCGCTGATGGTGAGCGCGCTGCGGTTCATCCGTGACCACTTCGCACAGAGCATCACCGTGAGCGACGTGGCGCGAGAGGTAGGGGCCTCGCGTCGGACCTTGGAAAGGCACTTTTCCATAGCAATACGGAGGTCCATCCTCTCAGAGATTGCCCGTTGCCGAATTGAGCGCGCCAAGGAATTGCTCTGCGAGACGGAAGCCTCCTGTTACAGAGTCGCGTCCAGAATTGGATTCAACAGCATAAAGACGTTTAACCGCACTTTTTACCGACGGGAGTCCATCACACCGCAAGGATTTCGAAAGATGGCGAGGATCACCGCTAAGTAGACAAATTCCGCCTTTAACCGAACCGAGGGGCGGTCGTTGATCCTGCACGGTAAGACCGGCAGAGGGAAGACCCACCTGGCGGTGGCCACCGGGTACCGCGCCATCCAGAACGGCTTCGAGACGCTCTTCACCACCGCAGCAGAACTCATCGAGGATCTCTCCAATGCCAGCAAGAGAGGACACCTCCAGGAGTCGCTCACGACCTATACCCACCCTCACGTTTTGGTGATCGATGACGTCGGCTATCTGACCTACGGGCCAGACGCTGCCAACGTGCTCTTCCATGTGGTGAACGACCGGCACCTGAAGAAACGGCCGATGATCTTCACAATCAATAAGCCACTGAGCAAGTGGGGAAAGGTATTACACGACGAAGATATGGCAGCGGCCATCCTCGATCGGGTTCTCGAGCGCGGGCGCTTTATCCACCTCGATGGACCCTCCGGGAGAACCCGTCATCTCAACCTGG
>Ga0066710_100005468_pt1 | contig 11588 bp, 12 predicted proteins | sample GraSoiAngelo_159_FD_79666 | JGI IMG/M metagenome (GOLD analysis project Ga0066710, IMG submission 79666) | Grasslands soil microbial communities from the Angelo Coastal Reserve, California, USA - 14_1009_16_40cm | ecosystem: Environmental > Terrestrial > Soil > Grasslands | place: USA... | reverse complement strand
CGGCGAGCGCTTCCAGGTCGGCCCGCTTCGCGTGGAGGTTGCCGAGCAGTCGCGCCGACAAGCGGGGCGGAGCTTCGGGCGCGAAGAACTCTTCGAGCATCGTGTCGAGCCGATCCATTTTCTAGTCCTCCAGCGCTCGCCTGAGGATCGCCTTGCCCCGGGCGAGCTGACTCTTGACCGTGTTGACGCTGATCCCTCGAATCGCCGCGAGCTCGCGGTACCCGAGGCCGTTCACGTAGTGGAGCGCGAGCAGCACGCGCGCCTCGCGCGGCACCGTCTCGAGCGCCCGTGTGAGGTCGAGCCGCTCCACCGACGTTCCCGGCCGTCCACGGGGAAGCGGCTCGGGCGGAACGTTGCGCCGGCGGCGGAGCTCGTCGATGCAAACGTTCGTGAGCACGCGGTAGAGCCATGTCGACAGCGCCCATCGGGGCGCATACGACTCCCGCGCCTCGAACGCCTTCAGCAGGGCCCGCTGGACCGCGTCCTCGGCGTCGGCGCGGTTGCCGAGGAGCCGGTACGCCACGGCGTAGAGGCGGACCGCGTATTCGTCGGCGGCGCGAGCGAACGTACGTTCGTCCATCTCGGAGAGTTATACGCGCGACAAGCGCCGAAGGGTGGAAGGACGCTTACGCGCTCCGGAGCGCCTCCCACACGCTGGCCGCGGTGAGCGGGACGCGCGCGATCTCCACGCCGCGATCGGCGAGCGCGTCCTCGACCGCGTTCGCGATCGCCGGCACCGGTGAGATGATCCCGCTCTCGCCCACACCCTTGACGCCCAGCTCGTTACGCATTGACGGGAAGTCGAGCGGCACGACGTCGAAGAACGGCACCTGATCGGCCTTCGGCACGCCGTACTCCATCAGACTCCCCGTCAGTAGCTGCCCGGCGTCGTCGTAAATCAGTTCCTCCGCCAGCGCGGCACCGATGCCCTGGACGATCCCGCCGTGGAGCTGCCCCTCCACGATCATCGGGTTCAGCGGCCGGCCGCAGTCGTGGACGGCCGCGTAGCGCAGGAGCCGGACCGCGCCGGTCTCGACGTCCACCTCGACGGCGCAGGCGTGCGCGCCGAACGCCCACGTCACCGTCTCGGGCCGGAAGAACGCGCAGGCGTGAAGACCCGGCTCGGCGGTCTCGCGCACGAGGGCGCGGCTCCGGAGCGAGGCGCGCGCCAGCGCCCCCAGCTCGACGGAGCGCTCGGCCATTCCGGCCACGCCCGCGCGACCGCCGGCGAGCACGACGTCCGCCGGCGCGCACTCGAGCAGCTCGCCGGCGACCAGCTTCGCCTTCCGCGCCACCTCGCGCGCGGATCGCGCGACCGCGGGGCCCGCCACCGCCGCGACACGGCTCGCGATGGTTCCGTTGCCGTAGCCCACGACGCTCGTGTCCCCGCCCACGACGACGACGCGCTCGTAGTCGACGCCGAGCTCGGCGGCGCACACCTGGGCCAGCGTGGTCTCGTGCGCCTGCCCCTGGGACGACACGCCGATCTGCACATAGATCGCGCCGCTCGGGTCGATCCTGACGTCGGCGCCCTCGAACGGGCCGATGCCGGTGCCCTCGACGTACGCCGAGAGCCCGACGCCGACCGGCCGCGGCGAGGCGCGGCGCGCCGTCTGCTCGGCCCGCCACCTGTCGTAGCCGAACACGGAGAGCATCCGATCGAACGCCGCCCGGTAGTCCGCGGGGTCGTAGACGATCGGCACGCCGTCGCGATAGCGAAGTCCGGTCGCGTACGGCATCTCGTCGAGGCGGATGAGGTTCCGGCGCCGCAGCTCCGCCGGGTCCAGGGCCAGCCGGCGCGCCGCGCGGTCGAGGAGCCGGTCGAGCACGCACGCGATCTCCGGCCGCCCCGCGCCGCGGTAGGCGGCCGTGAAGGTCTTGTGGGTCACCACGTTGGTCGCGAGCCCCTTCACGTTCGGGATCCGATACGGCCCCGGGAAGTGGTTGATCGAGTTGAGCGTGATCACGTCGCCGAGCACGGGATAGGCGCCGCCGTCGCGCGTGAAGGTGGTCTCGACGGCGGCGACCGCGCCGTCCCGGGCCACACCGAGCCGCGCCTGGTGGTGCTGATCGCGGTCGGGCGCCGTGGCCACGAAGTGCTCGCGGCGCGTCTCGATCCACTTCACGGATCGGTTCAGGCGACGCGCCACGGCGGGAATCAGTACGTCCTCGGGATAGACGTGGCCCTTGGCACCGAAGCCGCCCCCGATGTCCGGAGCGATGACGCGCACCAGCTCCTCGGCGAGACCGAGCGCGGTGGCGACCGCCGCGCGAACCGCGAAAGGCACCTGGGTCGACGCCCACACCGTGAACCGGCCGTCGGGCGCGTCGGGTTGCGCCACCACGCCGCGGGGCTCGATCGGCATGGCGGCGAGGCGCGGCACCGTCAGCCGCGCCTCGACGATCACGTGCGCCTGAGCGAAGCCGCGGGCGACGTCGCCGACACTGCCCTCGGCCAGGCCGGCCACGTTATCGGGCCACTCGTCGAAGACGCGCGGCGCGCCCGGGGCCTGCGCGTCCAGGACGCCCACGGCGGCGCGCAGCGCGGTGTAATGAACGTCGACCGCCTCGCTGGCATCCGCGGCACGATAGGCGTCGTCCGCGACCACCACGGCCACCGCCTCGCCCGCGTGGCGGACTTCGGGGCCGGCGAGCGCGGGCTGGGCGTAGGAGCGGAAGCGCGACGACGCCACCAGCGGCGGCACCGCCGCCGTACACTCGGGCAGATCGGCGATCGTGAGAAGCGCAACCACGCCGGGTTGCACGAGCGCGCGGCGCGCGTCGACGCGCTCGACGCGCGCGTGGGCGTGCGGACTGCGCACGATCGCGGCGTACAGAAGGCCCGGCAGCTGTATATCGTCCACGTAACGGCCGCGGCCCGTGAGCAGCCGTCCGTCTTCCTTGCGCTTGACGGAGCGGCCGATGGGCGAGGTCATTGCGTTGTGGCAGTATAGGCGCGGAGGGGGAGGCTCCATCCATGAACTACCGTGCGGTCGAAGGTTGGGGAAAGCTCCCCGAGCGTTGGTCGTACGTCGAGGCGACGAGCGTCGGCGTGGACGCGAAGGACAATGTCTACGTGTTCAATCGCGGCGAGCATCCAGTCATCGTGTTCGACCGCCAAGGGAAATTTCTCCGGTCGTGGGGCGAGGGCGTCTTCCGACGGGCCCATGGGATCACCGTCGCGCCCGACGGAACGCTCTGGCTCACCGACGATCTCCATCACACGATCCGGCAGTTCACGCCCGAGGGGAAGCTGCTGCTGACGATCGGCGACCCGGACAAGCCGTCGACGCTCCAGGGCGGCAAGCCCTTCAACCGGCCGACGCACGTCGCCCTGTGCCCGAAGAACGGCGACGTCTACATCTCCGACGGCTACGGCAACTCGCGCGTCCACAAGTACGATCCCAGGGGACGCCATCTCCTGTCGTGGGGCGAGCCCGGCACCGATCCGGGATGCTTCAATCTGCCGCACAACATCGCGACCGACGCCGAGGGGCAGGTGTACGTCGCGGATCGCGAGAATCACCGCGTGCAGGTCTTCGACGGCCAGGGGAAGTACCTCACCCAGATCAACAATCTGCACCGTCCCTGCGGGCTCTTCGCCGACCGGCGTCACGGTGGTATCCTCTACGTCGGTGAGCTCCCCACCCAACTCGCGGTGAACGCGGAGGTCGCGAACCTCGGCGCTCGGGTGTCGATCGTCAAGCTCAATGGCGAGCGGGTGGGGCGGGTCGGCGGTCGCTTCGCCGGCGACAAGCCGGGCGAGTTCCTGGCGCCGCACGGATGCGTCGTGGACTCGCGCGGCGATCTGTACGTGGCGGAGGTCTCGTGGACAGCGCTCGGCAAAGACATGAACCCGCCGCGCGAGCTGCGGTCGCTCCAGAAGTTCGTGCGCGAATGACGACGATGGCTGACCGGTTGCTGGACGCGATGGCGCGCTCAGCGGCGCGGCGCTACAGCGGGGAGGCCGTCTCCGAGCTCGAGCACGCGCTGCAATGCGCCGACCTGGCGCGCCAGGGCGGAGCCGACGAGGAGTTGCAGCTTGCCTGTCTCCTCCACGACGTGGGCCGCTACGCGGTCGACCAGGCCCTCGTGTCCGACACCACCGAGACGACGCGGGTCGGCCCGGGCGCTCGGGGGCATCAGGAGGTCGGCGCCGAGTTGATTGCACCGTGGGTGCCCGAGCGCGTGTCCTGGTCGGTTCGAGTGCACGCCGACGCGAAGCGCTATCTCTGCGCAATCGAGCCCGAATATTTCGACCGCCTCTCCGCCGTCTCCCGCGACACGCTCCGGCGCCAGGGCGGCGTCATGTCGCCGGACGACGTCGCAAAGTTCGCGGAGCACCCCTGGGTTCGTGACGCGGTGGCGCTGCGGCGGTGGGACGACGAGGCAAAGGTGGTGCGCAAGCAGACACGGTCGCTCGAGGAGTGGTCCCCGCTGATCCGTAGCTGGTTCGACCGATGAGCCCGCTGGCCGACGGCGATGTGGCGGCCGAGCTCGCGCGGACCCCGGGCTGGAAGCGGTCCGGCCAGGCGATCGAGCGGACATACCGCTTCGAGGACTTCAAGGAAGCGATGATCTTCGTGAACCGGGTGGCCTGGCTCGCCGAGCGCGCGGGTCACCATCCGGACGTGACGATCCACTACAACGAGGTCACGCTCTCTGTGTGGACCCACTCCGAGGGCGGAGTGACCCAGAAGGACTTCTCGCTCGCCCGCTCGATCGACCGCCCCTGACGTCGTCCCTGTCGCTTACTGCCAGCCGAGCACCTCGTAGCCGCGCTCCTTGAGGCATCGGTTCACGTACTGCTTGTAGACCGGGCTCGGCTCCGTCTGCTTGGCGGCGCCGTGCACCGCGCCCGCCGTCGCCCCGGTCGCGGCGCCGACCGCCGCTCCCGTCCCCGCGCCCCGACCGCTCACCGCGCCCGCGACCGCGCCGACAGCCGCCCCGCCAGCGCCGCCCACGGCTGCGCCCTTGGCGATGTCCTTGCCGGCGGTACTCTGGACCCAGTCGTCCGCGAGCTTGCGGCAGGCTTCGATGTCCTGATCGGCCTGCTCCTTACCCATCTCCTGGAGTTTGGCGTTTGGGTAGAGCACCGGGCTCTGCGTGCGGGCGCACGCCCCGAGCGCCAAGCCCGCGACCACCGCGAGAGCCGTCAGTCGGACAGGTCGCATGCCTCCTCCTCGGTGCTGGACGTTGTGTCCGCTTGGACGGGGCTGCCCAATTCGCCGTTCACTCCGGTGCTACATCTGCGAGCGGTGATGACGTCGCCGCGGGGGCTTGGGGGGGTGCGAGCGGCGCCCCGGCCGAGCCGGGGCGCCGTCAAGCGTGGGGCTTAGAGGGCTCTTCAAGCCCCAATCTGATCAGACCCGGGCGAGGAGCGCGAGGACAGGGGGCCGCTTCGGGGCCGGCTGATACCGGCACTTCAGCTCGGTCCGCTCGAGAATCTCCACGTAGGTGCCCATCACCATCCGGTAGTAGTGGGGATGGCGCCCGGCAGGGCCGCCGTTGTACTCGGTGAGGGCGTCCTTGATGTTCGGCCTTCTGGTCATGATGTCGCGAAGATAGGCCATAGCGAAGTGCGTGCTCACGGCCGGGTTGGCGAGGTCGCCGAGGTCCCGCTGGCCCTTGAGCACCGGACGCTTGAACGGACCCACGCGCGACTCGAAGAGTGCGGCCGTCGAGGGCAAGGTCTGGAACAGCCCTACCTCCCCTGCGCTGCCGACCGCGTCGTGCTTGAACTCGGACTCGACCTCCGCCTGTGCGAGCGCCAGGCAATGGTCGATCTTGGTGCGGTCGGACTCGGCGAACAGGACATCCGGGAAGCCTTGGAATGCTTTGATGGGTGCCTGAGGGTTCTTCTCGGCGATGTACCCGAGGATTGCCCGATTCAACCGCTCCGCATTCGCTTCACCGGCAACCGCTAGGACCTGGCGCGTCAGGACGACACCGCCCAGGGCGATCGCGCCTACCAACGTCAAGCTTGCGAGCACTCGATTAAGCCTGCGCATGAGCCCTCCTTAGCTGTGTCACTACCGAACTGTTTCACTGCTAGGTCTGACTTGTCCTGCTGCTACTACTACACGAGGGAAGGATGCTTTGAAGTAATAGCAGTATTGCATAACCCGATCGGCTACGCAACAGGATGTTGGCTCGTTCCGGATATCCACAACCGGCGGTGTCGATGGTCCCACGGTCGAGCGAACGTCCTGATGTGGTACGAGGTTACCGCTGGCCCGGGGGTGGCCGCCTGGGCGACCGCGGCGGGATCGTCCGGTGGAATTCGGTTGGGTCGTTGTCCATCTTCGCGCCCACGGCGGTGCCGCACTCGGCGCAGACGTAGTCGTACTTGCTGCCGGATGGGAGCACGAGCAGGAGCTTCTTGCGCGTGGGCGTCGCGCGCCGGCACCGCGGGCAGAAGAGGCTCGAAGCCTCGAACTCGCCATAGCTGTCCTGAGGACGAGACATCGTCCGGATTCTACACCGCGCCTATAATGCCGGCACGCAGCGCGAGGGGGAGCCCATGCACTTCGGCGTTTCAATGTTTCCGACCGACTACGCGATCCGCCCCGACGAGCTCGCCCGGGCTCTGGAGGAGCGCGGGTTTGAGTCTCTGTGGGTCCCAGAGCACACCCACATCCCGGCCAGCCGGCGGAGCCCCTGGCCAGGGGGCCCGAACCTGCCCAAGGAGTACTGGCACACCTACGACCCCTTCGTGGCGCTGACCGCCGCGGCCGCGGCCACGACCCGGCTGCGGATCGCCACCGGCATCTGTCTAATCGTCGAGCGCGATCCCATCACGACCGCGAAGGAGGTCGCCACGCTCGATCGCCTGTCCAATGGCCGGTTCATTTTCGGAATCGGCGGGGGCTGGAACGCCGAGGAGATGGAGAACCACGGGACGCCGTTCAAGAAGCGCTGGCGCGTGCTCCGCGAACGGGTGCTCGCGATGAAGGAGATCTGGACCAAGGAAGAGGCCGAGTACCACGGCGAGTACGTGAGCTTCGACCGGATCTGGGCCCATCCCAAGCCCCTGCAGAAGCCCCACCCGCCGATCCTCATGGGCGGCGACGGACCTACAACTTTCGACCGGGTCGTCGAGTTCTGCGATGGCTGGATGCCGATCGGCTTCCGCGCGCCGGGGGTCGTCGACAAGATCCCCACGCTCAAGGCCGCCGCTGCGAAGGCGGGGCGCGACCCGAAGTCGATCTCGGTGAGCCTCTTCGGGGTCAAGCCCGACCGGGCCACCGTCGATCGCCTCGAGGGCGCCGGCGTCGACCGGCTGGTGTTCATGGCGCCCTCGGACACTCGCGAGAAGGTGCTGCCGCTGCTGGACGCGTACGCGGCGGTCAGCCGCTAGGCGATGTTCCGGTCGCGGCTCGCGATCAAGATCACCCTGCTGATCGTGGCGGTCATGATCGTCGGCTTCGGGGCGTCGACGATCGTCACGATCCAGCGCGAGTCGGCGGCGCTGGTCGAGCAGAACAAGCAGGGACTGAGGCGGCTCACCCAGGCCGTCGTGGCGAGTGTCGAGGCGGCGATGCTCCAGGAGCGGCCCGACGTCACCCGCAGCTTGATCCAGGAGCTGCGCGAGCTGCGTACGGCCAGGGCCTCTGAGAGCTCGACGCTCGAGGACCTGACGATCTACCGGCGCAACGGGATCGAGGCGTTCACCGACCTCGCGACAGCCAAAGAGGTCGCCCGTACCGCTGGCCTCTCCGACGAAGTTCTGAAGAACATCGCCAAGATGCAGCGGGCGCCCGGGGCGCCGATGTCCGGGCCGCTGTTCGCGCGGGCCCTGGAAACGCTCAAGACCCAGGAGTCTCTCGAGGTCGAGAACGGCGTCTCGCTCTTCACCGTCCACCATCCGATCCTCAACCAGGAGAAGTGCCAGGGCTGCCATGGGAGCGACCACAAGGTGCGGGCGGTGGTGCGCGTCGCGACCTCGATGGAGCCAGTCTTCGCCGAGGTCAGACGCCACCGTAACCGCCAGATGCTGATCGCGGCGCTGACGATCCTGTGCGCCGCCGGCGTCCTGACGATCGCGATGCGCTCGGTCATCGTCCGGCCGATCGTCGCGCTCTCGGCGGTCGCGCAGCGCGTGGGTGGCGGAGACTTCGAGGCGCGGGCGCCAGCCGGGTCCAGGGACGAGATCGGCGAGCTGGGGGGCGCCTTCAACGACATGACCTCACGGCTCAATCAGGCCTACTCGGAGCTGGCCACCAAGAACCGTGAGCTGCAGACAGCCCTCCAGAGCCTGCAGGAATCGCGGCAGCGGCTCGAGCTCCTCGAGCAGCTCAAGGGCGAGCTCTCGAAGTTCGTCCCCGACGCGGTCAAAAAGCTTCTCGAGCAGAACCCGAACGCAACCGAGCTCGAGAAGAAGACCGTCGAGGTCTCGGTCGTGTTCCTCGACATCGCCGGCTACACGAAGCTCTCCGAGCAGCTAGAGGCGAGGAAGCTGAACCAGCTCGTGCAGACGTATTTCTCGAGCTTTCTCGAGATCATCCAGAGTCACCACGGCGATGTGAACGAGACCGCCGGTGACGGCCTGATGGTCATCTTCCAGTCCGACCGGAGCGCGACCGACCACGCGCTGAACGCCACCCGCGCGGCCTTCGCCATCCAGCAGCGGACGGGCACCCTCAACGAGGAGTACGGCGGGATCTTTCCGCCGATCCAGCTCCATATGGGGATCAACACCGGCGAGGCCCTGGTCGGCGCGACCAAGCTCGGTACCGGGGCGGGCCAGCGGTGGACCTTCACGGCGACCGGCCCCACCACCAACGTCGCCGCCCGCTTCGCGGGCTCCGCCCAGGGCGGCGAGATCGTCGTCGGGCCGGCGACCTCCGAGCGCATCCGCGCCCACTTTGTTCTAGAGTCCCTCGGCGAGAAGACGTTCAAGAACGTCTCACAGCCAATCCGCGTCTATCGGGTGATCCCGCCGGGCATCTACGAGAAGATCGTCTAGATTTGACCAAGCCGGTCCGGGTCGGGATTTGCGCGTGGGCCGATCCGGCGCTCATCGAGGGCGGGACGTTCTATCCGAAGAAGTCGATGAGCGCGGAGGCCCGGCTCCGCCACTACGCGAGCGTGTTCGACGTCGTGGAGGTGAACAGCTCGTACTACGCGATCCCCGACGTGCGGAACACGGTTCGGTGGGTCGAGCGCACGCCACCGGGGTTCGTCTTTCACGTCAAGGCGTACTCGCTGCTGACCGGCCACCATCCGCGAACGGAGACCGTCCCGGCCGATCTCGCCGCGTTGCTGCCGCGGAACCCCGCGCGCACGCGCCGCGGCGAGATCGACGCGACCAGCTTTCCGCCGGAGGCCCTCGATCGGGCGTTTGGCCTCTTTCGAGACTCGATCCGGCCGATCGCCGAGGCCGGCAAGCTCGGCTACGTCCTGTTCCAGCTGGCGCCGTGGGTTCACTTCGACACCGACCGGCTCGACTATCTCGCCTCGATCCCCAGGCGGCTCCCGGGCTGCACAATCGCCGTGGAGTTCCGTCACCGATCCTGGCTGCCGGAGCACGCCGACGAGACCTTGCGCGCCCTGTCCGCCGCGCGGCTCGTCCACGTGATCGTGGACGGGCCTTCAGGTCATGCGGTGCCCCGGATCACGACGACGACCGCCTCCACGGCGGTCTTCCGGCTCCACGGACGCAACGCCCAGGGCTGGCTCCGCCAGCTTCAGGGCGCGGAGCCCTCGGTGCGCGAGAAGTACGACTACCTTTACACCGAGGCGGAGCTGCGAGAGCTTCTGCCCGAAGTCGAGGGCGTGGGTCTGGAGGCCGAGGAGATCTTCATCTCCTTCAACAACAACAACCGCGATTATCCGGTCCAGAACGCGCTCATGATGAAGCGACTCCTGGGACAGCCGACTCCCGTCCGGCCCCTGACCCGCGACCTGTTCGCCTGAAACCGCGACCCGCCGCCCGGATTCTCGGCCGAGGCCGGTCTGGTAGAATCGAGCCCCATGCCGGAGATCCAGCTTCGCGGGGGCGCGGTCGACGGGCTTCGCCTCCACTATGTCGTCGAAGGTCGCGGCCCCGCTGTCATTCTCGTCCACGGGCTCGGCGGATTCGCGGAGACCTGGCGGCACAACGTGGGCGCGTTGGCGAGCCGCGCGACCGTCTTCGCTCTCGACCTGCCTGGCTTCGGCGACTCGGCCAAGCCGCCGGCGCGCTACCGGCTCGGATACTTTGCCGAGGTGCTGCGCGGCTTCATGGACGTCGTCGGGGTCGCGCAAGCGTCGCTGGTCGGCCACTCGCTCGGCGGCGCCGTCAGCGTCACCTACGCGCTCACGCACCCCTCGCGCGTCGAGCGCCTGGCGCTCGTGGGCGCCGTGGTTCCCGGATGCGGCTACCGGCCGTCGTGGATCTACCGCCTCGTGGCGCTCCGGGGCGTCGGCGAGACGCTGTCGCTCGTCGCGTGCGCCAGGCTCTACAAGGCCGCCCTCGCGCGCTGCTTTCACATACCGGTCCGCGGAGAGATCGACTTCTTCGTCGACCATCGCTATGCGGCCCGCACGGGGCCGTCGGCCCGCGCGGCGTATCTGGCGACGCTTCGAGACGTGCGCATCGACTTCGAGGCGCACGCGCAGGACTATCGTCGCGCGCTCGGCACGCTCGAGCTGCCGGTGCTGCTGATCCACGGCCGCCAGGACCGGGTCGTTTCGCCGGAGCACTGCGCCCAGGTCGCCGAGACCCTGGCGCACGCGAGGGTCCGCTGGGTCGACGAGTGCGGGCATTTTCCGCAGCTCGAGCACGTCGAGGCCGTGAACGGCTGGCTGGTGGACTTTCTGGTCGGGCGCCCGGCGCCCCGGTAGCGGAGCCCCCATGAACGAGATCACCCCCCAGGAGCTGAAGAAGCGATTGGACGGGAACGACCGGCCCCTCCTGCTGGATGTGCGGCAGGATTGGGAGACGCGCCTCTGCCGGCTCGCCAACGCCGTGCACATCCCGATCGAGGAGATCGAGCTGAGGACCGACGAGCTGAACGCCGACGACGAGATCGTTGTCTACTGCCATCAGGGTGTCCGCAGCGCCGCCGTCGCCGACTACCTGCGCCAGCTCGGCTTCAAGAACGTCAAGAACCTCGCCGGTGGTCTGGATCACTGGGCCCGGACGGTCGATCCCGCGATGCGCCGGTACTAGTGCCGACGCCGCTCACGATCCGTCGCGAGGGCGCGACGGTCTGGTGCACGCTCGACCGCCCGCCGCTCAACCTGCTGGAGCCCAGCCTCATCCGCGCACTGCGCGAGTCGTTCGCCAGGCTGGCCGCCGACCGCACGGTGCGCCTGGCGGTCGTCGTCGGCCGCGGCCGCGCCTTCACCGCCGGCGTGGACGTTCGGATCCTCCGCGAGCTCGACGCGAGCCGCGGGCGCGAGCTGATCACCGCGCTCCACGACGCGCTCGCCGCCGTGCACCGGGCGCCGTTCCCGGTGATCGCCGCCGTGAATGGACCATGCCTCGGCGCCGGCTTCGAGCTGGCGCTGGCCTGCGATCTGCGCGTGGCGGCGGCGAGCGCGACGTTTGGCCTGCCCGAGGTGCGCGTCGGCGTGCCCTCGGTCATCCAGGCGGCGCTCCT
>Ga0066710_100005467_pt1 | contig 11588 bp, 8 predicted proteins | sample GraSoiAngelo_159_FD_79666 | JGI IMG/M metagenome (GOLD analysis project Ga0066710, IMG submission 79666) | Grasslands soil microbial communities from the Angelo Coastal Reserve, California, USA - 14_1009_16_40cm | ecosystem: Environmental > Terrestrial > Soil > Grasslands | place: USA... | reverse complement strand
GGAGAACTGGACGCTGTACAGGAACGTGATAAGGTGACATTGCGGTTATCACTCCCTCTAGGTGACCAATGAAACGCGTACTGATCGTCGACGATGATCGCGCTACCAGCGCCGGCATGGCCGACGTGGTTGAGGAGTGGGGCTACGAAGTCGAGTCCGCCGACACCGTGAAGGCGGGCTGGGCCGCGGTTTCCAAGCTCGTTCCCGATGTCGCGATCGTCGATCTCAAGCTTCCTGATGGCACCGGCCTCGATCTCCTCCACAAAATCAAGGAAACCTATCCTGACGTCTCGGTGATCATTCTGACCGGGCACGCGACTGTCGACTCGGCGGTCAAAGCTCTCAAAGTCGGCGCCGAAGACTACGTGACCAAGCCGGTCGACCTGCCGCGCCTGCAGGTGATCCTGCAGTCGATCGAAGACAAACAGATGATGAAGCAGGAGATCCTCGAGCTCCGCCGTCAACTGCAGAAGATGGGTGCCCTCGGGCATCTGGTCGGCAAATCGCCGCGCATGCAGCGGCTGTTCGAAGAAGTCGAGATGGTCGCGAACACGGATGCCGGCATCTTCATCGTGGGCGAGTCGGGATCCGGAAAAGAAGTGGTCGCGAACACGATCCATTCGCTGTCGCGGCGCAAGAACAAACCCTTCATCGCGTTCAACTGCGGCGCGATCTCGCCGACGCTGATCGAATCCGAAATCTTCGGCCACGAAAAAGGCGCGTTCACGAACGCCATCAAGCGACGCGAGGGCTACTTCGAGCTCGCGAAGGGCGGAACGGTGTTTCTCGACGAAATCACCGAGATGCCGATCGAGCTGCAGGTGAAATTGCTGCGCGTGCTGGAAGAGGGGAAGTTCCGCCGCGTCGGCGGCAACGAAGAGATCAACATCGATGCGCGCATCATCGCGGCGTCGAATCGCGATCCCCAGAAGGCGATCGCCGATGGCAAGCTGCGCGAAGACCTCTACTACCGGTTGAATGTCTTCCCGATCGAAGTGCCGCCGCTGCGCCAGCGCCTGGAGGCCATTCCGCTCTTCGCGGACTTTTTCCTGCAGAAGTTGAATGAGAACGAAGAGAAAGAAGTCGAGAACATCGGCTCGGAGTTCATCGAAGCTCTGCAGCAGTACGAATGGCCCGGCAACGTGCGCGAGCTCCGCAATGTCATCAATCGCGCGTTCATCATGGCGCGGACGGATACGCTGACCGTCGACTGTCTCCCCGACAAGCTCCTCGGTTCGCGGCAGCGCCGGTCGAAGAATGCCGTCACCATCCCGCTCGGTCAGCCGATGGAGGAAGTCGAGCGCCTCGTGATCGAGGAAACGCTCAACATGACCGACGGCGATCGCAGGAAGACAGCCGAAATTCTCGGTATCTCCTACAAAACGCTGTACAACAAGACCAAGAAGTACAAGGCTGCCGGCCCTGGCGATGAGGACGATGAGGAGTAGCGCGCACGCGCGCGCGTGACGCGCGCGCGAGGAATTTCGCGGTTCGCCGGCCCGGTTCCGGCGCTGCAGCACCGTATGGCCAAGAACCTCGTCATCGTCGAATCACCCGCGAAAGCGAAGACGATCAACAAATTCATCGGGAAGGACTACGTCGTCAAGGCGTCGGTGGGACACGTCCGCGATCTTCCCAAGAGCGAGCTGGGTGTCGACGAAGAGACCTTCGAGCCGACCTACGAGGTCCTGGAAGGAAAGCAGAAAGTCGTCAACGAGCTGAAAGCGGCCGCTAAGAAAGCCGACACGATCTACATCGCTTCAGACCCCGATCGCGAAGGGGAAGCCATCGGCTGGCACGTCATGAATCTCCTCGGCGGCGATTCGAAGAAAGTGCGCCGCATCCTCTTCCACGAGATCACCAAGAACGCCGTCCGCAAGGCGATCGAGCATCCGATCGACATCGACATGAACAAAGTGAACGCGCAGCAGGCGCGGCGCGTTCTCGATCGTCTCGTCGGTTACAAACTCTCGCCGCTGCTGTGGGACAAAGTGCGCCGCGGCCTCAGCGCCGGCCGCGTGCAGTCGGTCGCGATGAAGATGATCGTCGACCGCGAGGAAGCGATCAAAGCGTTTGTGCCGGTCGAGTATTGGACGTTCGCCGCGAAGCTCGAAGCCGGGAATCCGCCCCCCTTCATCGCGAAGCTGACGAAGGTCGACGGAAAGAAGACCGAAGTCGCGAAGGAGCCGGAGGCGCGGACGATCGAAGCGGCGCTGAAGAGCGGCGCATTCGTCGTCGACGCGATCACGCGCAAAGAGAAAAAGCGATCGACCGCTCCGCCGTTCATCACGTCGACCTTACAACGCACGGCGTACAACCGCTTCAAGTATCCCGTGAAGCGGACGATGCAAATTGCGCAGAAGCTGTACGAAGGCAAAGAGCTCGGCGGGCTGGGCTTTGCCGGCCTCATCACCTACATGCGAACCGATTCCGTCCGCATCAGCGAAGAGGCTCTCGGCGAAGTACGACAATATATCGCTACTAAATATGGTGACAATATATTGCCGGAGAAACCGAATTACTACAAAGTGAAGAAGTCGGCGCAGGCGCAGGAAGCGCACGAGGCCATTCGCCCGACATCGCTCGAATTCGATCCGGAGAAGATCAAAGATTTCCTGACGCGCGAGGAGCACAACCTCTACAAGCTGATTTGGGACCGCTTCGTCGCATCGCAGATGAAGCCCGCGATTTTCGACGTCACCGACGTCGACATTCAGAACGGCCCTTACACGCTGCGCGCATCGGGCGAAGTCCTGAAGTTCCCCGGCTTCATGGCGATCTTCCAGGAAGAAGCGGAAGAGGACGACGAGGAGAAACCGGAAAACGAGCGAGCGCTGCCCGCGATGACAGAAGGCGAGAAGCTCTCGCTGCTCGACCTCGAGACGAAACAGAACTTCACGCAGCCCCCGCCGCGATACACCGAGGCGACGCTGGTGAAGGCGCTGGAGGAGAACGGCATCGGCCGTCCGTCAACGTACGGGCAAATCCTGACCACGATTCAGGCGCGCGACTACACCTACAAACATGACGGCAAGTTCCACCCCACGCACCTCGGCGTCATCGTCACGATGCTGCTGCGTCAATCCTTCGGCGACATCATCGACGAGAAATACACCGCGCGTCTCGAAGAGGAGCTCGACGAAATCGAAGACGGAAAGCTCGAGTGGACCGACGCCATGCGCGAGTTCAACGAGAAATTCGTCGTCGATCTCGAGCGTGCCAAGACCGAGATGATGCAGGTCAAGGGTGAGGGCATCGCGACCGACGAGGTCTGCGAGAACTGCGGCTCGCCGATGGTCATCAAGTTCGGGCGTTTCGGCGAGTTCCTGGCATGCTCGAATTATCCGGAGTGCAAGACGACCAAGGAGATCGCCAAAGGCGACGCGGCCGAGGCGGGCGACGACACGATCATCTGCGAGAAATGCGGCAAGCCGATGCAGCTCAAGCGCTCGCGCTTCGGTCAGTTCTTCGCCTGCAGCGGCTATCCCGACTGCAGGAACACGAAGGATCCGCGCCTGTTGAAGGCCGGATTGCCGACCGAGCCGCAGCCTCCGTGCGAGATCTGCGGCAAAGAAATGGTGATGAAGAGCGGCCGCTATGGCCCCTTCTACAGTTGCTCCGGCTATCCCGACTGCCGAAACATTCGCAAGATCGGCGGCGGCCTACGCGTTCCGCCGACGCCCACCGGCGTGAAGTGCCCGCAGTGCGGCGAGGGCGAAATCGTCCAGCGCCGTTCGCGCCGCGGCATCTTCTATTCGTGCAATCGCTATCCGAAGTGCGAGTTCGCGCTCAATGCCAAGCCGGTTCCGCGCGCGTGTCCGAAGTGCGGCGCGCCGTATCTGCTCGAGAAGCAGACCAAGCGCGAAGGTCACATCGAGGCTTGCAACAACCCGGAGTGCGGTTACAAAGCGCCGATCACCACGCCTGAAGAAACGCGCGCACCGGCGGTGTGATCAGGTCGAGGGATGGGGTCAGGTCTTTGATTATGGCTACGCTCTCCCAATTGTGGAACTAATTCAGATCGTTGAGGATGCAGTGTAACGCGCTTTTTTTCGACTGCGCATCTTCCTGAAACAAAAGGGTCTTCACTGGGTAGAGCTTGGGCAGGAATCAAAGACCTGACCCCATTAGAAACGCGCGCACCGGCGGTGTGATCAAGTCGTAATCGATCAGAAAAGTGTCATGGCCGTTCGCCGACGCGATCCGCTCGTGCGTCACGGGTGTGCCGTTAGTCTTCATCGCGCGCTCGACGCGCTCGACCTCTGGCACCGGAAAAAGCCAGTCGGTGTCGAACGACACGAGCAGCGTTCTGCCGCGCCACTTGGCAAAGGCGCGTTCGAGCGATCCGAATTGTTCGTCGAGATCCATTTCGTCCATGGCGGCCTGTACGCGAATGTAGGAGTTCGCGTCATACTGTTTCGCGAACTTCTGTCCCTGATATTCGAAGTACGAGTCGATCTCGAACTGGCGCGTGCTGCCGCGGCGGCGTCGTCCGAATTTTGATTGCAGCGCCTGCGCGGAGAGATACGTCATGTGACCGACCATTCGCGCGACCTGCAGACCGCGGAGCGGCTCCGGATCGTCGTAGTAGTCGCCGCCGCGGAATCGCGCATCGCTCTCGATGATTTTTCGTCCGATGATGTGCCACGCGATCCCGGCGACCGGCACCGCTGCGCCGCACGCCATCGCCATGATCGAGTCCGTCCATTCGGGGTACAGCGCCGTCCACATCAAGACCTGCATTCCGCCTAACGAGCCCCCCGCGATCGAATGCAGTCGCGAGATACCGAGATGCTCGAGGACGAGCTTTTGCGAATGGACCATGTCCGTGATCGTCGGCCACGGATATCGCGATCCGTAAGGTTTGCCGGTTGCCGGATCGATCGAGGCGGGAGCGGTCGTTCCGTAGCACGATCCGGGGAGATTCACGCACACGACAAAGTATTTTTCGAGATCGATCCCCTTCCCGTAGCCGACGAGCCCATCCCACCACCCGGGCCGCTCGTCATCGGAGTTCGTGTACTTGCCGGCGGCGTGTGCGTTCGCGGACAACGCGTGGCACGCGAGGATCGCGTTGGAGCGATCGGCGTTCAGCTCCCCGAACGTCTCGTACCGGATTGTGAACGGCACGATTGTTTCGCCATGCGAGAACTTGAAGCCTCGCTCGAGGACGAGGTCTTTCGGCGGCGCCGAGATGAATGTGTTCTGCAGGAGCTGCGGCATGAACCGCGAATCGTAATTCAGTCCGTCGCTTCCGGCATCACGATCCAGAGAACGATGTAAACGATGATTCCCGGGAACGCGACCGACAGGACGGAGACGAGAACATACAGCACGCGCACGGCGTTCGGGCTCCAGCCGAGCCATTCCGCGATCCCGCCGCAGACGCCGGCAATCATCCTGTGCTTGCGTGACCGACGGAGAGGCATGTCAGGCTCCTTTCTCGCGCTTCAACTGCCCTTCGTAGATACGTCGAACTTCGTCGATGGTTGAGATTTGATCGACAGTCTTGTCGTCGCGGATGCGCGCGATGCGCGGGAAGCGAAGCGCATAACCCGATTTGTGTCGCGACGACTCCTGAATCCGGTCGAACGCGATCTCGAGGATAACGCGTGGCTCGACCATGTGAACCGGCCCGTAACGCGCCGTGGTGGTCTCTTTGAAGTGCCTGGTCAGCTGGTCGATCTCGACGTCCGTCAGCCCCGAATAGGCCTTGCCGATGTTGACGAGCTCCTGATCGCGGCGCACTGCGAATGTGTAATCGGACAGCACGCTGCGCCGTTTGCCGTGCCCGTACTCGGCGGCTGTGACAACGCAATCGAGCGTCGCCAACGCCTTTTTGTATTTCAGCCACGATTTCCCCCGGCGGCCGGGGGTGTAGATCGATCCGGGATCCTTGACGACCAGTCCTTCGTTCGCGCGCGCGCGTGCGTCATCGAAGAGTTCATCAACATGTGCCGCGTCGCGGATCGGCGTCTGATCGGAGGGCCGAATCGCGTCACCACGAACGATGTTTCGAAGCCGGGTCAGGCGTTCGCTCAACGGCAATTCAAAAAGTGCCACGCCGTTTTCGAAGAGGAGATCGAATGCGAAGAACGCGACCGGCGCCTCGCGCAACAGCGATTCCGACACTTTACGCCGGCCGAGGCGAGTCTGAATGATGGCGAAGGGGAGGATGCGGTCGCTGAATGCCACGATCTCGCCGTCGAGGATGACACTGCGATCGAGCTCGCGCGCCGCAGCTTCGATCTCCGGAAATCGATGCGTGACGTTGTCCATCGTCCGCGAGTAGATCCGCACTTCCTTGCCATCGCTGTGCAGTTGCGCGCGGATGCCGTCGTACTTGTCGTCCGCGAACGCGCCAACGCCCAATGCCGCGACGATTTCCTCCGGATCTTCTTCGGGTTGCGCAAGCATGAACGCGAACGGATGAAAGAGCGTCATCTTCACGCTTTCCAGCGCGTCGCTTCTCGCGAGCAGCGCCGTCGCACCGATGTCGCCGGTGAACATGTTGGCCCGACGCACGGCATCGACTTTTCGTCCGAACGCCTTCGCGATCGCGGACTCGACGAGACCTTCCTGCAATCCGATGCGAAGCTCGCCGACGAGAATCTTCACGACGTAGCGCGCGCCCTGAGCGTCGACTTTTCGCAGCAGTTCGGTGAGGATGCTTTTCTTTTCGTTCGCGCCGGCCGTCTGGGCGATGCGATCGAAATACTCGCCGAGCTCGGAGAGCGTGATCGTGCGTGCGGGATCGTTCGGGAAGTTATCGGCCAGCGTGTCGCCAGCATCGCCATGCTTCGACCATGAGGCCCAGATCTCGTCCGAGCTTCTGCCGGTGACGGCCGACGCAGCGTCGCTGATGAGCGCCCCGCCGACGCCGGTCACGCGCTCTTCGCGCCGCGGAAACGGCGAGCCGGAGAAAAAAACGACAGCGCGCTCGAGCGAAGCGTCGTCGAGCGAACGGAGATAGTCGGCCAGGAGCCGCTCCTTCTCGTTTTTCTTTGTCGTCGCTGCGATCGCGTTGGCGACCACCGTGAAGTCGGAAAGCATGCGATAGAATCCGCGCCCCGAAAGAGGTTAGCGCATGAAAACAAAAGTGACCGTCGTGGGCGGCGGCAACGTCGGTGCCACAGTGGCGCAGGGGATTGCGTCCAAGGAGCTCGCCGACGTCGTGGTGGTCGACATCATCGAGGGCGTCCCGCAGGGGAAGTCACTCGATCTGATGGAGACCGCGCCAGTCGAAAAATACGATTCGATCCTCAAAGGTTCGAACAGCTACGACGGCACCGAGAACTCCGACATCGTCGTGATCACCGCCGGCCTGCCGCGAAAACCCGGCATGAGCCGCGACGATCTGCTGTGGAAAAACGAGGAGATCGTCTCCGGCGTCACCCGCGAGGTCGTAAAGCGCTCTCCCAACAGCATTCTGGTCGTCGTCTCGAATCCGCTCGACGCGATGTGCGAGGTCGCGCGCCGCGTTTCGCGCTTTCCGCGCGAGCGCGTCGTCGGCATGGCCGGCGTCCTCGATTCCGCCCGCATGCGGGCGTTCATCGCGATGGAGCTCAACGTCTCCGTCGAAAACACGCACGCCTTCGTCCTCGGCGGCCACGGCGACACCATGGTGCCCCTCCCGCGCTACTCTACAGTCGCTGGAATTCCGATCACGGAGCTCATTGCGAAGGATCGGATCGACGCCATCGTCGACCGGACGCGCAATGGCGGCGCCGAGATCGTGAACCTGCTGAAGACGTCGGCATGGTATGCGCCGGCGGCCTCGACCGTTGAGATGGTCGAAGCCATTCTGAAGGACAAGCGGAAGATTCTGCCGTGCGCAGCGTTTCTTCAAGGTGAATACGGCATCCGCGGGCTGTACGTCGGCGTGCCGGTGAAGCTCGGTCGTAACGGAATCGAACAGATCATCGAGATCAAATTGACCAATGAAGAACGCGCCGCGCTCGACAAATCGGCGAGCGCAGTCAAGGAACTCGTCGACAAGCTCAAGATCGCGGCTTAAAATCGTCCCATCCCGCCCATGAAAAAACTCGTCATCGATATCGAGACTGTCGGCATTCCCTGGGAAGAGCACGATCCCTACGTCCGCGAGTATCTGATCAAGGGGCAGACCGAAGACGGCGCCGAAGAGACCAAGCGTGCCGGCGGCCTGTCGCCGTTCCGCGGAAAGATCGTCGCGATTGGCGTCATTCGCATTGACGACGGCCGATCGTGCGCGCTTTACGAAATGCCGGGACAAACGGACGTCCGCGTCGAGCGCGCCGGACTGCGAACTTACATCTCCGGAACCGAAAAGCAGATCCTGGAAAAATTCTGGGAGTGGTTCGACACTGACTCACGCTTCATTTCGTTCAATGGACGTCAATTCGACGGGCCGTTTCTGATGATTCGTTCCGCGATCAATGGCGTGACGCCGAAGCGCGATCTGGTTGGCTATCGCTATCAGATGCATCCGAATTGCGACGTCCGCGAGGCGTTGAACTTTTTCGGCACGACGAACAGCCGCCAGTTCAAGTTCAATCTCGATCTGGCGTGCAAGGCCTTCGGCGTTGCGACCTCGAAGCATGAGGGCGTCGATGGCCGCAGCGTCGAGTCGTGGTATCGCGCCGGCCGGCATCGCGAGATCGCCGACTATTGTCTCGACGACGTCCGGGCAACTCTCGAGCTGTACGAGAAGATCGCGCCGTCGCTTTTGATGTTCAACAAGGAATTTCGCGAGTCGGAGGAAAAAGAGCTGCGCGGCAAGAAGGAAGAGTCGCCGCTGGTGCCGACGAGCGAAGCGCAATTCGTCCAGGCGGTAACCCAGACATCGCTCGCACTGACCGCATCGCTCGATGTGAGCGAGCCCGAACCGGTCGCCGGTGCGCATCAGGCGATGGTGTTCGAGAAGCTGATCACGCCCGACGAGCCCGAGGAAGAAATACCGGCTAATCCGCTTACAATCCGCGAGTGAAGCTGTTCCGGGCGCGGATATTCACGCCGGTCGCCGACCCATTTCGGAGCGACGCAGCAAAGTCCTACCTCTTTTTCGACGACGGATACCTGGCCGTCGATCTGACGCGCATCGCGAGTGTCGGCCCATGGGATCAGCACCCTCCCGGCGAGGTCGTCGACCTGGGGCGGGATGCGCTGATCACTCCCGGATTCTTCGACACCCACCTTCACGCGCCGCAGCTCGAGATGATCGGATCGTACGGCGGTCATCTGCTGGAGTGGCTGAATCGCTACACCTTTCCGACGGAAGCGAAGTTCAGCGATCCGAAACACGCAGCGACGATCGCACGCGCGTTCTTTGACGAGCTTCTGCACAACGGCACGGTGTGCGCGATGATTTTTTCGACAATCCATTTCGAAGCGACCGACATTTTCTTCGCGGAAGCAGAACGGCGCGGATTTCGCGGAATCATCGGGAAGGCGATGATGGATCGCAACGCGCCCGAAGCGCTCCTCGAGAACGCGCAGACCTCGTATGAACAGAGTCGTGAGCTGCTGCAGAAATGGCACAACCGCGGGCTTCTGCGATACGCCATCACGCCGCGATTCGCTCCCACGTCGACGCCCGAGCTTCTTGCGCGCGCCGGCGATTTGAAGCGCGAATTTCCCGATGCCTACGTGCACACGCACATTTCCGAGAACACCAGCGAAGTGACATGGGTGCACGAACTTTTTCACGAAGCGGAGTACGCCGACGTCTACGATCGCTACGGTCTGCTCGACGAACGGACGGTCCTTGCGCACGGCGTTCATCTCACGGAGGAAGAGCTCGACCTTCTCGCGCGCCGCCGTGCGCGGATCTCGCATTGCCCCAACTCGAATCTCTTCCTCGGCAGCGGACTCTTTCGATTGCATCACGTCATGGATGCCGGCGTTGTGGTCGGACTCGGAACCGACATCGGCGCAGGCACGACCCCGTCGATGTTCACCGCCATGGCGGACGCGTACAAAGTGCAGCAGGTCCAGGGCGTCTCGCTCAGCCCCTTCGAGCTGTGGTACCTCGCGACGCTTGGCGGTGCGCGCGCACTGTCGTTCGACGGCGAAACAGGAAGCCTCGAGGCCGGCAAATCGGCGGATTTCCTGGTCTTGAATCTTCGCGCGACGCCGTTGATCGCGATCCGCAGCGCGCGCGCGGCGAATATCGAGGACCTGCTGGCGGGACTGATTTTCATGGGCGACGACCGCGTCGTCCAGAGCGCCACCATCGCGGGACGCGAAGTCATGCGCCGCTGACCCGGTCTGGCGTATGGTTTGCGCCTGCCAGTACGCAGGAGGTAACAATGCTCCGTAAGTCAGCGTTTTTGTTTCTAATCGCTGTCTCCGCTTTCGGACAGTCGAGTAGCCAATGGCGGACAAGCGCAGATGTTCGCGAAGGTGTGCGCGGCAGCGTCGTCGGCACCGTCACCGATGTCGACGAAGGCCGCCGACAGTTCACCGTTCGACCCGATGGTGACCAATACGGACAGGTCACGGTCATTGCCGACGCCGTGTCGACGCAGTACAACGGATTTGGCGGAACGATCAACGGATCGCCGGAAGTTTTCATCGGGAGCACCGGATTCGCGAATCTTCGCGTCGGCGATCGCGTCGAAGTTCGCGGCGTCGGTCGAAACACCGGCGTGGCGGCCGCAGAGTACGTCACACTCCTCGGGCGCCCGGTCGAGGCACCGCAAACAGGCGTGGGCCAGACCCGCACGCCCAACACGATTTCGCCTCCGACTGCATCTGGTACAACGCCGAGCACTACGCCGGTACAACCGGGGCGCATTGAAGGTGTCGTACGGCAAGTCAATGCCCCGGACGGGCGAATTGTGATCGAGACCGACCGCCGCGAAATGATCACGATTCGCGCGGCGACATCGACGCCTGTGTATTACCGAAACACCGTTTACAAAATCGCCAACCTCGAGCCGGGCGACCGCATCCGTATCCAGGCGGAAGGATCGACGAATACCGGCGGCGAGATTCGTGCTCGAACGATCGACGTCATCCAAAGCGCGCAGGAGACGGGCGGATCGGTTGCCGAGGTCGGCGCACTTTCGGGTCGGGTCACATCGATCGATCGGCGAACCAACATCGTGCGCGTCGACAATGGACGCAACGAAGTGCGCGTCGATCTGTCGTCGGCCGTCGACTCATCCGGACGCCGCGTGCGGGCCGCCGATCTGCAGGTTGGCGATCAGGTGGATCTGAGCGGCAGCTATACCGGCGATACGTTCACGGCGACCACGGTGCGATTCGGCGATGAGCCGCTTGCCCCCGCGCCTGCGTCACCGACTCCGCAAGCGCCATCGCGACCGTACGGCGACGTCCTGGGCGCCGTGACAATTTACGGAACGGTCGCGCAGTCGCTCAACAACAGTCCGCGCCTTGTGATCCGGGAGACGGATAACAATCAGACGATCTCGCTCTACGTCCTCGAGGATTTCGTCGTTCGCAACAAGACCGGCGGTTACACAACTGCCGACCGCCTCCGTGAAGGCGACCCTGTCGTTGTGAAGGCCTACCGTGATGCCGACGGAAACTACATCGCGCAGACCATTCGACAACGGTGACCGGGCTCGGGCGTCGTCCTGAGC
>Ga0066710_100005466_pt1 | contig 11589 bp, 5 predicted proteins | sample GraSoiAngelo_159_FD_79666 | JGI IMG/M metagenome (GOLD analysis project Ga0066710, IMG submission 79666) | Grasslands soil microbial communities from the Angelo Coastal Reserve, California, USA - 14_1009_16_40cm | ecosystem: Environmental > Terrestrial > Soil > Grasslands | place: USA... | reverse complement strand
TCACGTGGACCAGCGGATACTTCCTGCCCGCCTGGTAGTCCGGCGGCAGCACCAGGAACATCTGCACCGCCTCGCCAAACGCGCCTTGGAACTCCAGCTCCCGCACTTCGCCCAGGTCCACGGGAGCCAGTGTCGCGTCGGTGAACCGCGTGAGCCGCGTGGGCTCCCCACCGCTCGCCGCGACGACGGCTATCTCCGGCGCCTGGCAGAGCGTCTGGTGCGTGCAGTAGACGCGCCCATCGGCGGCAGGCGCGATTCCCGCGAGCGTCCCCCCGCGGGCCAGCCGCCGCGGCTCGCCAGCGCCCTTCACCACGAACAGGCTCACCCGGCCGGCCTGCTCGGCGGCGACGTAAAGGGTGCCGTCACGATCGAACTCCCAGTGGAGCGGCGACAACGGCCAGTCGGCGGCAAGCGGTGCGTGGGCTTCGGTGGAGCGGTCGTAGCGCATCAGGCGCACACGGTCGGCGTAGAAGAAGGGGTCGTGCGTCATGCCGTAGACGATGCTACGCCCGTCGGGCGCATAGCGCGGCAGCAGGTCCTCGGCAGGATGGTCCTGCGTGAGGCAGCGCGGCCCCGCTCCCGAGAGCGGCGTGACGAACACCGCCGAGCGTAGCAACGAGCGCGCCCCGTCGAACACGATCCCGGCGAAGACGATCTCGCGACCGTCGGGAGAGAGGTCGTACTGGCCGCTCGGCTCCATCCAGTCGAACCACGCCGTCGATTCGGGGGTCAGGTCACGGAGCTGGCCCGATGCGAGATCGAGCGAAAAAAGATGCGGCACCTCGCCGGTGGTGAGCCAGGTGTCCCAGAAGCGGTACACGCGCTCCTCCGTGACGTGCGCCTTCACCGGATCCTTCTCGCGGCGTTGCATCTCGCTGCGCGTGGCCTCGGGCGAAAAGTGCCCGCGCAGCACCGGCGCCACGAACACGAGACCCGATCCGTCGGGTAGCCAGGTCGGATCGAACGCGCCGAGCGGAACGTCGGTGAGCTTGTGGGGCTCGCCGCCGTCGAGCGGCATCACATGGACCTGTCCCTTGCCGTCCTCCCCCTTGCGCACGAACGCCAGCCGCTTCCCGTCGGGTGAAAACGCGGGTTCGGTGCTCGAGCGGTCGGGAGCGGTCATGGCGCGCGGCTCCCCGCCCGACGTGGGAACGAGCCAGATGCGCGCGAACCCCTTGTTCTGCTCGAGATCGTGCGTGGTCACCGCGACCGCGAGCCAGCGGCCGTCGGGCGAAGGCACGGGGGAGCCGACCCGTGGAATCGCCCACAGATCCTGGGCGGTGAATGGACGACGTGGTTTGCCCGATCCGACTCGGGCGGGGTACAGGGCGGAGGTTGCGGGGGCGGTGATGGTCATGGGGGGACTCCGTGGCTTGATCCGGGATTTCGACGGGCCGATGGCACTCTATCAGCCGCCCCCGCGGGCCGAAACCGGGCAGACCGCGGGGGAGGGTCGACCCACCACCGACGGCCGGGGCGAGGGCAGCCCCGGCCATGCTAGACTCGCCGCCCGGGCTCTTGCCATCGGTTTGAGGGGCCGGAAGCCCAGGTCCCGCAGCCAGACGAGGAACCCCTGGATGACGATGACCCATGACGATCGGAAGGCGGCCGTGAGCCCGCTCGACGCCTTCAAGCTCCAGCTCCCCGATGCCGACCCCCAGGAGACCGCCGAGTGGATCGAGGCGCTCGACGGCGTGGTCCAGGCCGCCGGCAAGGAGCGCGCGTACTTCCTGCTGCGCAAGGTGCTGAAGCGGGCGCGCCAGCTCGACATCCCGCTCGGTCCGCTGGTGCACACCCCATACATCAACACGATCTCGCCCGAGCAGGAGCCGGAATTCCCGGGCGACGAGGGGATGGAGCTTCGGGTACGGCGCATCATCCGCTGGAACGCCGCGGTGATGGTGCTGCGGGCGAACCACCTGTTCCCGGGGATCGGCGGCCACCTGAGCACCTACGCCTCGACCGCCAGCCTCTACGAGGTGGGCTTCAACCACTTCTTCCGCGGCAAAGACGAAGGTTCGGGAGACCAGATCTACTTCCAGGGGCATGCCGCCCCCGGCATTTACTCGCGCGCGTTCCTCGAAGGACGCTTGAGCGAGGCCCAGCTCGACCACTTCCGGCGTGAGGTCGCGCGGGGCAAGGGACTGTCGAGCTATCCTCACCCGCGTTTGATGCCCGAGTTCTGGGAGTTCCCCACGGTCTCGATGGGGCTCGGGCCGCTCAACGCAGCCTACCAGGCGCGCTTCAACCGTTACCTGCAACGCCGTGGCATCGGCGACACCAGTGGCTCGCGCGTGTGGTGCTTCGTCGGCGACGGCGAGATGGACGAGCCGGAGGCGATCGCGGCGCTGGCGCTCGCGGGGCGCGAGCGCCTCGACAATCTGACCTTCGTGGTGAACTGCAACCTCCAGCGCCTCGACGGTCCGGTGCGTGGCAACGGCCAGATCATCCAGGAGCTGGAGGCGCTGTTCCGGGGCGCCGACTGGAACGTGATCAAGGTGGTGTGGGGACGCGACTGGGACCCACTGCTCGCCAAGGACTACGACGGTGCGCTGGTCCAGTGCATGAACGAGACGGTGGACGGTGAATGGCAGCGCTACACCGTGGAGAGCGGTGCCTACATCCGGGAGCACTTCTTCGGCAAGGACCCGCGCCTGCGGGCGATGGTGGAAGACCTGAGCGATGACGATCTGAGGCGCCTGCGGCGCGGCGGCCACGACTACACGAAGGTCTACGCGGCTTACCGGGCGGCGGTCGAGCACGCCGGCCAGCCGACCGTGATCCTGGCCAAGACCGTCAAGGGTTGGACGCTCGGATCGGGTGCCGAGGCCCGCAACATCACGCATCAGGTGAAGAAGCTGAGCCTGGACGAGCTGAAGAAGTTCCGCGACCGGCTCGAGCTGCCGATCTCGGACCGTCGGCTCGCCGAGGCGGCCTACTTCCACCCTGGCCCCGACAGCCCCGAGGTCCAGTACATGCTCGAACGCCGCCGCGCTCTCGGAGGCTGCGTGCCGCGGCGGATCGTGCGCTCGCAACCGCTGCCCGCTCCCGCGGACAAGACCTTCGCCGAGTTCGCCGAAGGGACGCGGGCGGATCAGGCGGTGTCGACCACGATGGCGTTTGCGAAGCTGCTGCGGAACTTGCTGCGCGATCCGGCCTGGGGCCGCCGCGTGGTGCCGATCATTCCAGACGAGGCTCGCACCTTTGGCCTCGAGGTGCTGTTTCGCGAAGTCGGAATCCATGCCCCGTTCGGTCAGAAGTACGATCCGGTGGACTCCAAGCTCGTGCTCTCCTACATCGAGAAGAAGGACGGCCAGGTGCTCGAGGAGGGAATCACCGAGGCCGGCTCGATGGCCTCGTTCACGGCCGCCGGGACCAGCTACGCCACCCATGGCGAGCCGATGATTCCTCTCTACATCTTCTACTCGATGTTCGGCTTCCAGCGCACCGGCGATCTGATGTGGGCGTTCGGGGACGCGCGCGGGCGCGGTTTCTTGCTCGGGGCGACGGCAGGTCGCACCACGCTCAACGGCGAAGGCTTGCAGCACGAAGACGGCCATAGCCACGCGCTCGCCGCCACCGTGCCCAACCTGCTCTGCTACGATCCCGCCTTCGCGTACGAGGTGGCGACCATCATCCGCGATGGCCTCCGGAGGATGTACGTGGAGGGCGAGGACGTCTTCTACTACCTCACGCTCTACAACCAGGACTACTCGATGCCGGCGATGCCGGCTGGCGTCGAGCAAGGCATCCTGCGCGGTATCTATCCCTATCGTTCCTCGGTCACCCAAGCCAAGCACCGGGCTCAGGTCTTCGGCAGCGGCGTGGCGCTGCTCGAGGCCTTGCGGGCGCAGGAGATCCTGAGCGAGCGCTTCGACGTGGCGGCCGACGTGTGGAGCGTCACGAGCTATCAACAGCTCCGCAACGAGGCGCTCGCGGTCGAGCGCTGGAATCGCCTTCACCCGGGCGAGCCGGCGCGCACGCCCTACCTCACCCGAACGCTCGAGGACGCCCCGGGCCCCGTGGTCGCGGTGACCGATTACCTCAAGCTGGTCCCCGACATGGTGGCTCGCTGGGTCCCGCGCTCGTTCACCCCGCTCGGCACCGATGGTTTCGGACGCAGCGATACGCGCGCGAAGCTGCGGCGCCACTTCGAGGTGGACGCCGAGCACGTAGTGGTCGCCACGCTGGGGGCTTTGGCCCAACAGGGGCGCGTTCCGGCTTCCGCGGTATGGAAAGCGATTCAGGAATTCGGGCTCGACACCGAGGGAATCGACCCGCGCGAAGCGTAGCTTCTTAAGGGCGATCGGAGCGAAAGATTCGGCGCCTACCCGCCGATAACTGGCTCGGTATCGATGTTGCCCGCCTCCACCGAGCGAGACGATGGCCGAGAATCCGCACCGCCAACGCCAGAGCACCGGGCGCACGGAGCGCGCCGGCCCGGCGCGACCCTCGAAGCCCGAAGCCCAGGCAAAGGAACGTAGCCGCGACGATCCCGAAGTACGTGCCTGGGTGTCGCGCTTTGCGGACCCGCAGGGACCTCCGCGCATCGGATCGAGGGCCGGAATGGAAGACAGCATCTTCCTTTCCAGCGAGCCCGAGGACTCGTCGATCGAGGAAGAACCCGCGCCACCGAGTCAGGCTCCGGACGCCCAAGACGACGCGTCCGTGCCACCGGCCACGCGCGCACCCGCACGGCCCAGGCCCGCCGCCCGCCGGGGCAAGCCCGAGCGCGCCTACCGGTCGCGGTCTCGTTCCGGACACCGCCTGACCCTGGCGGCCGCGGCGATCGCAGCGCTGGGCATCGGCGCCTTCCTAGTGTGGTTCGTTGCCAGGCTCGACTCGCGCGAAAGAGACACGTCGCGCGCGGCAACCGCCAGCCGCCAGACCACCGCCCCCGCTCAGGATCCCGGAGCGCAGGCTCAGGACCATGTGACGGTACCATCCTCGGGGGCCCAGGCGCCTCCGCCCGAGACCACGGCACCGGCGCCCTCCACGCCGACCGCCGAGGTCGCGAGCCCTTCGGCCGAGGCTTCCCCGAGCCCCGTGAAACCGCCGGCCCCCAAGGTCTTCGCGCTCGAGGTGGCGACCTTCATCATCCAAGAACGCGCCCAGTCGGAATGCGACCTCTTGGCCGAGAGCACCAACCTCAAAGCCCGCCTGCGCACGCGCACCGGAAGCGACGGCGTCGTCATCTATCGCGTCCTGCTGGGCCGATTCGACGACGAGCAAGCCGCCGAGACGGCAGCCGACGATCTGCTGACCCGCGGTCTCGTCAGCGAAGCGCGCGTCATTTCCTTCACTCCGCGGTCTTCGAGGCCGCGCTGAATGGCTGCCCGTGATTCCACGCGCCGGCGCAAGGCAGCGAGTCGCGGCCGCAGCCCGCTCCCGGCGTCGATCCTGGCCCTCAACTCCCTGCGCACCCGACCGATGCTGCCCGGACGCACCCGGCGCGGTCCGACGAGCGTAGGCGCGAAAGCAGACATGGCCGATCCCGCGCGCCATCCGACGCGGCGCATCACCGCGATCCTGCTCGGGGCGGGGCTGGTGACCGTGTCTCAGGTCGAAGACGCAGTGAAGCGGCAGCGCCAGACCGGGCGGCGGATCGGCGAGACCTTGGTCGAGCTGGGCGCGGTCTCGGAAGTGGACATCGGTTGCGCCGTGGCGCGCCAACTCGAGATCCCATTCGCCGATCTGCGCCCCGACATGCTGGACCAGGACCTGGTGCGGAGCTTCCCCGAGGTCCTCCTGCGACGGGTTCAAGCGGTGCCGTTGCTCAGGACCGGGCGAACGCTGGCGGTCGCCCTCGCGGATCCCACGGACACCGAGGCGATCGCGGCGCTCGCCGAGGCCGCGGGCCTCGCCTTGGAGCCGGTCGCGGCGACCGCGATCGACATCGTTCAGGCCTTAGACCGGATCTTCGGCGCCGCGCCGCTGCCCGACCTGGGCCGAGAAGGAGGAGACGAACTCGCCATCTTGCGGTCGGACCGCCCTGGGCCGCGCCTCCTCCAGTCGCACCTCGCGGCCGCGCACCGCGCGGGCGCCACCGAAGTCTGCTTCGCGCCGCACCCAGGGGAGCTGCGCGTGCAACACCGCATCGGCGGCCGAACCGCGTCGGTCGGGGTCGAGCCCTCTGCGATGCTCGAGCCCTTGCTCGCCTGCCTCAAGACCTGGGGCGGCCCCACGCTCGCCGGCGACGAGTCGTTTGCCTCGGGAACCTTGGCGTTTCACGCCGGCGTCGAGCGGCTCGACGTTCGCGTCTCGCTGCTGCGCGTGCGCCACGGCGTGGCGGTGGCGTTCGCATTGGAGCCCGACGAGCCGATCCGTCCGCTCGAGTCGCTGGGGCTGGATCCGGTGGATCTCGCCCGGCTGCGCGCCGAGATCGAGGCTCGAGCAGGCCTCGTGCTGGTCACCGGGCCGCCGCGATCCGGCCGCACCACGACGCTCGCCTCGCTGCTCCACCAGACGCCGCTCGATCGGCGCCGGGTGCTCGCGGTGGGCTCGGCCTCGACCCGCTGGCCGCGGGCCGACATGGTGGTCGACCTTCCGACGCCCGGCGTGCGATTGCCGTGGGGCCGTTGGGCGGTCGCCCACTCCGCCGACGTGGTGGTGGTGGACGGGGCGCTCGAAGGCGATGCGGTGATCGACCTCACCGCGAGCGCCACCGCCGGTCGCTTGGTCCTGGCCTCCACCGACTGGTGCGACAGTTTTGCGATGCTCGAGCACCTGCTCGCTCGCCCCGAGGGGCGCGCCGCGCTCGCCAGCCGCCTGCGGGCGGTGGTCCAGCAGCGCCTCGTGTGGCGAGCCGAGGAAGAGGGCTTGGCGAACGACTACGCGGGCGTGGCCGTGGCGCGGCGCTGCGTCGGCGAGGTGCTGGTGGTGGGTGACGCGCTGCGCGAAGGGCTGCGTGGCGGCGCGAGCGCGGAACGGCTGCACGCGATCGCCCGCGCCGAGGGGATGACGAGCCTCGCCGAGCAGGTCGAGCGTGGCCGAGCCGCGGGTGAGATCGGGCCGACGGAGGCGGCCCGCGGGCTGTCCTGATGGCTAAGCCATCATCCGCTCGAGGCGCTCCTTCACCGCGGGCCATTCCTCCGCGATGATGCTGTAATACACCGTGTCCCGCGCCACTCCCGTGTCGCTGATCATGTGCCGGCGCATCACACCTTCCTCGATGCAGCCGATGCGCAGCATCGCCGTGCGCGAGCGGGTGTTGAGCGCGTTCGTCTTGAGCTCGACCCGCACGCAGCCCCAGGTCTCGAAGGCGTGGCGCAGCATCAGGTACTTGGCTTCCGTGTTCACGTGGGTACGCTGGAAGGCGCGCCCCACCCAGGTCCAACCGATCTCGACTTTGCGGTGCTTGGGCTCGATGTTGCCGAAGCGCGTGGAACCGGCGACCGATCCGCTCGCGCGATCCACGGTCGCGAACGGCAGCGACCGGCCCTGGGATTGCTCGGCGAGCGCGGCCTGGAGGTAGTCGCGCAGGGCCTCTTCGGTGGCCACCACGTTGAGCGTCCAGCGCCACAGGTCCGGATCGAGCCCGATCGCGGCGAGGCCGGGGAAGTGCCGGTCGAGCGACAGCGGCTCCATGCGCACCCGTCGGCCTTCCAGCGTCACCGGCTCGATCCGCATCGGAGCCGCCACGATTTCGGGTGGGCTCATGGTGCCCCGCGACGCCGCGAGCGACCCACTCATTTGCCAGGCGGACGATAGCGAATCGCTTCGACCCGCCCGAGCGCCTCCAGCGTCTCCTCGACGGTCAGCAAGGCCGTCGTCTCGAACTTCGAGAGCGCCCCACCGCCGCTGATCGCGATCGATACGGCGGCCATCGCCACGTCGTCCGGAGCCTCCCACAGGGTGTAACCGTCGTACTCGCCGAACGCGTACCAGAAGCCGTGGAGCTTTCCTCCCACGGACTCGATGTAGGATCGTGCCGCGTCTCGTCGGTCCTCGGGATGCTTGGCCAGTCGAGTCCACGTCTCGGGGGTGTAGCTGAAGCGCGTCAAGTACATCGGCATGGTTCGCCTCCTTGGGACATGGGGGGCAGTACCACTCATCATTGCCCCCCACGTCAACTCAGGGGGACCCGGGTTCTGAAATGAGTCCTACGCTTTCACCAGGTAGTAGGCGGCCGCCGGATGGTGGACGACGATCGCGGTCGTCGACGCTTCGGGCACCAACTGATAGGCGCTGGTGAGCGTGACGCCGACCTTCTTCTCGGGCTCGAGCAGCCGAAACAGCTTCGCCTGATCGGCCAGGTCCGGACAGGCGCTGTAGCCGAACGAGTAACGCAGGCCCCGGTCCACCGGGATCCCGAGCTCGGTGCGAATCCTACGATGGTGCCATTCCGCCAAACCTTCGGCCGCCGAGACCGCGAGCCCGTGCACGAACAACGCCTTGGAGTACTCGCCGCCCGCGTTCAACCGATTCGAGAGCTCGTCGGCGCGTGGTCCTACCGTGACCAGCTGGAACGCCACGACATCGAAGCGGCTGCTCGACGCCGGCAGGAAGTAGTCCGAGAGGCACAAGCCTTCGCGCTCGGTCTGGCGCGGGAAGGTGAAGCGCACCACCTCTTCGAGCTTGCCGCGGGGGGCGAGCGATCCGGCAGCGAAGGAAGCCGGATCGTAGACCACCAGGTCCTGGCCCTCGCTCTGGCACGGGAAGTAGCCATAGCAGCACGCGGGCTCGAGCCATCCGCGCTCGCGGCCTTCGCGTTGCAACGCCATGCGGCGGGGCTCGAAGTCATCGCGGATCAGCGTCTCGAACCGCTCGCCCGTCCCGCGCGCCCCCCAGTGCAGCCGGTAGAGGGTCTTGAGGTCCATCGCGCCGAACATCCCCTCCCAGGAGATCTCGCCCGCTGGGGTGATGCGCGCGCCCCAGCAGGGCGGCGCCGGGATGTCCACGTCGCGCGGCACGGTGACCGCGAAATCGCGCTGGCGCTCGGCGGCTTGGGCGGCGCTCGCCTCGCGGGCTACCGACTGGGTCTTGAACTCGAGCGCCTCGTGGCGCAGGCGCTCGAGCAGCGGGCCGCGCCGCGACCCGTCGACCAGCGCGTCCACGGTATCGAGCCCTTCGAAGGCGTCCTTGCAATAGAACACCCCCGGCTCGTAGAACACCTCGCCGTCCACGAACGCGGTGCGCCGGCCGAAATTGCGGTTGATCGCCGCGCCGCCGATGAGGACCGGCACCTCGAGGCCGGCGCGGTGCAGCTCGGCCACGCACACCGGCATCTGCTTGCTGGTCGAGACCAGCAGCGCCGAGAGACCGATCGCGGTGGCCTCCACCTCCCGTGCCTTGTCGAGGATCGTGGTGACCGGCACCTGCTTGCCCAGGTCGTACACCATGTAGCCGTTGTTCGAAAGGATCGTCTTCACCAGGTTCTTGCCGATGTCGTGCACGTCCCCGTACACGGTGGCGAGCACGATCCGGCCCTTGGCGACGTCGGCGCTCTTCTCCAAGTACCGCTCGAGCCGAGACACGGCTTTCTTCATCACCTCGGCGCTCTGCAGGACGAATGGCAGGATCAGCTCGCCGCTGCCGAACTTGTCGCCCACCTCCTTCATCGCCGGCAACAGCACCTGGTTGAGCACCTCGACCGGAGCCTGGCGCCGTACCGCCTCGTCGATCCGCGCCTCGATCCCGTTCGGCTGGCGGTGGAGGATCTGGAAATGGATCTGCTGCTCCACCGTGCGCGCGGCCTCGCCGGCCTCCGCTTCGCGGGCGCGCGCGCCGGGGGCGCGCTGCTCGAAATGGGCGATGAAACGCGTCAGCGCATCGTCGTGCCGATCGAAGACGAGATCGTCGGCGAGCGCGCGCTCCTCCTCCGCCACCTCGGCATAGGGCGTGATGTCGTTGGGGTTGACGATCGCCATGTCGAGCCCGGCCTGGACGCAGTGATAGAGAAAGACCGAGTTGAGGGTCGCGCGCGCCTCCTTGGAGAGGCCGAACGAGACGTTCGACACCCCGAGACTGGTGCGCACGCCCGGCAGCTCCTCCTTGATTCGGCGGATGCCCTCGATCGTCTCGCGCGCCGAGGCGCGGAACTCGGCTTCGCCGGTGGCGAGCGTGAAGGTGAGCGGATCGAAGATCAGCAGCTCGGCGGGCCATCCGTAGTCGCCGGTCACCAGGTGGTGGATGCGCCGGGCCACGGCGAGCTTGCGATCCGCGGTCTTCGCCATGCCTTGCTCGTCGATGGTGAGCGCGATCACCGCCGCGCCGTAGCGCACCACGAGGGGCATCACGGCATCGACGCGACCGCGGCCCCCCTCCAAGTGGATCGAGTTGACGATCGCGCAGCCCGGATAGGCCTTGAGCGCCGCCTCGATCACCGCCGGCTCGGTGGAGTCGATGCACAGCGGCGATTCGACCGTGAGCGCCAGCTTCTTGGTGAGCCGGCGCATCTGCTCCTTCTCGTCGGTGCGCTCGGTGAGCGCCAGGCACACGTCGAGCGCGTGCGCCCCGCCCTCGACCTGGCGGCGCGCCACCGGCACCAAGTCTTCGAGCCGGTCCTCCAGCACCAACTGCTTCACCTGGCGCGAGCCCTGCGTATTGAGCCGCTCGCCGATCATGAGCGGCGGCGGCTCCTGGCGCACCGCCACCGCCGTCATGCCGCTCGCCACCATCCACGGTCCGCGCCCGCCGCGCTCGACCGGGGCGCTCCGCCCGATCGCCGCCGCCAGGGCCCGGATGTGGTCCGGCGTGGTGCCGCAGCAGCCGCCGACGATGTTCACGCCGTTCTCCACCACGAAGCTGCGCAGGATCTCGGCCATGGGCTCGGGCTGCATCGGGTAGCGGGCGCGGCCGCCGTCGTTGATCGGCAGCCCGGCGTTGGGGATGCAGTGCAGGAACGTGCTCGCGTGCTCGGCCAGATAGCGGATGCTGTCGCGCATCAGGTCCGGCCCGGTCGAGCAGTTGAGCCCGATGATCTCGACCTTGAGCGCTTCGAGCGTGGCGAGGGCGGCGCCGATGTCGGTGCCGAGCAGCATGCGCCCGTTGGCGTCGAGGGTCACCGAGCACTGGAGCGGCACGCGGCGCCCGGTACGCTCCATCGCCTCGCGCGAGCCCAGGATCTGCGCCTTCATCTCGAGCATGTCCTGGCAGGTCTCGAGCACCAGCAGGTCGGCTCCACCCTCGAGCAGGCCCGACGCCTGCTCGACGTACACCGGCACCAGGTCATCGAGCGACAGCCTTCCTAGGTCCGGATCCTCGGACGAGGGCAAGAGCCCGCTCGGGCCGATCGAGCCCGCGACGAAGCGCGGCCGACCGTCCGCGGCCACGAAGCGGTCCGCCACGCGGCGCGCGATCTGGGCGGCGGCCCGGTTGATCGCGGGGGTGTGGTCTTCGAGCCCCCACTCCTCGAGACGTGGCCTCGAGGCCTGGAACGAGTTGGTCTCGACCACGTCGGCCCCGGCCTCGAAGTAGGCGGAGTGGATCGACTCGATCACATCGGGCCGCGTGAGGCTCAGGTAGTCGTTGCAGCCCTCCCAGCGCGGGCCGCCGAAGTCCTTGGGCGCGAGGCTGCGCGCCTGGATTTGCGTGCCCATGGCGCCGTCGAAGACGAGAACACGCTCGCGAAGCGCTTCGAGAAGGGGG
>Ga0066710_100005463_pt1 | contig 11591 bp, 11 predicted proteins | sample GraSoiAngelo_159_FD_79666 | JGI IMG/M metagenome (GOLD analysis project Ga0066710, IMG submission 79666) | Grasslands soil microbial communities from the Angelo Coastal Reserve, California, USA - 14_1009_16_40cm | ecosystem: Environmental > Terrestrial > Soil > Grasslands | place: USA... | reverse complement strand
GGTCACGAGCGCGGCATGCGCTCCGGCACCCTGCCCACACACCAGTGCGTCGGCATGGGCGAGGCCTACCGCATTGCCAAAGCCGAAATGCACGAAGAAAACAAGCGTATCCGGGCCCTGCACGACCGCATGCTGAACGGCCTCAAGGACATCGAAGAGGTGTTTCTGAACGGGCATGTCGACAAGCGCGTGCCGCACAACCTGAACATGAGCTTCAACTTTGTCGAAGGCGAGTCGCTGATCATGGGCATCAAGGGACTGGCTGTGTCTAGCGGCTCGGCCTGTACCTCGGCCAGCCTGGAGCCCAGCTATGTGCTGCGCGCACTGGGCCGCAGCGACGAGCTGGCGCACAGCAGCCTGCGCATGACGATTGGCCGCTGGAGCACCGAGGAAGAGATCGATTACGCGGTCGCCGTCATCAAGGAAAACGTGGCCAAGCTGCGGGAACTGTCGCCCTTGTGGGAGATGTTCAAGGATGGTGTTGACTTGTCCACCATCCAGTGGGCGGCGCATTAAACAAACAGGCGTTCAGGTGGCCTGAGATGAGATAGCCGCCATCTGCCGAGCAAACAGAACTTAGAGAACTTAGGAATTAATCATGTCATACAGCGCAAAAGTGGTAGACCATTATGAAAACCCGCGTAACGTCGGCTCGTTTGCAAAGGGCGACGAGACCGTGGGCACCGGCATGGTCGGCGCCCCGGCTTGCGGCGACGTGATGAAGCTGCAGATCAAGGTCAACCCGACTACCGGCGTGATTGAAGATGCGCGCTTTAAAACCTATGGCTGCGGCTCGGCGATTGCCTCCAGCTCGCTGGTGACCGAATGGGTCAAGGGCAAAACGCTGGACGAAGCGGCAAGCATTAAAAACAGCGCCATTGCTGAAGAGCTGGCCCTGCCGCCTGTAAAAATTCACTGCTCCATCCTGGCGGAAGACGCCATCAAGGCCGCCGTGAATGACTACAAGCAAAAAATGCAGGCGCACTAAAACGCAGCTACTGATTGACCCACCTGGTTTGGCCTATTTAGTTTTAGAGTGATTTAAATGTCCGTTACCCTCACCGACGCTGCTGCCCGCCACGTGACCCGCTACATGAAGAAGCGCGGCAAGGGTGTGGGCGTGCGTTTGGGCGTCAAAACCACGGGTTGCTCGGGCCTGGCCTACAAGCTTGAATATGCCGACGAGATTGCGCCCGAAGACGTGGTGTTTGAAGACAATGGCGTCAAGGTGCTGGTAGACCCCAAAAGCATGGCCTACATCGACGGCACCCAGCTTGACTTTGTGCGCGAGGGTTTGAATGAGGGTTTCAAGTTCATCAACCCGAATGAACGCGACCGTTGCGGCTGCGGAGAGAGTTTTCGGGTTTGATACTTTTTTGCCCCAGTGCGCAGCCACTGCTGAGCCGCCAACACTGACCGTGCTGGCGGCTTTTTACTGACATGAATCTTCAATCCAACGACTTCGAACTTTTTGGTGTTCCCGTGCAGTTTGCGCAAGACCGCGCTGCGCTTGATGCCCGCTGGAAAGCCTTGCAACGTGAGGCGCACCCCGACAAGTTTGCGGCGCAGGGCGCGGCCGCCCAGCGCCTGGCCATGCAGTGGTCGGTGCGCATCAACGAGGCCTACCAGCGGCTCAAGGATCCACTGAAGCGGGCCAGCTATTTGTGCGAGTTGCACGGCGCGCCCATCGATGCCCACAATAACACCGCCATGCCGCCCCATTTCCTGATGCAGCAAATGCATTGGCGCGAAGCATTGGACGAGGCCAAAACCATCCAAAATATGGAAGAAATCGCCTCCGAGGTCAATAAAGACGAGCGCGAGCAGCTATCAAAAATAGAGCAATCGCTAGACGTCAACAAAGACTTTTCGCAAGCTGCCCAGCAGGTCAGAAGCCTTATGTTCATTGAGCGTTTTGCCCATGAAGTGGATGCCCGCATCGACCAGCTGGGACAATAAGCGGTTACAAGAAAACGCCATGGCACTCCTGCAAATATCCGAACCCGGCCAGACGCCTGACCCTCACCAGCGACGCATTGCCGTCGGCATTGACCTGGGCACGACGCATTCACTCGTGGCCAGCGTACGCAACGGCGTATCCGAATGCCTGCCTGACGATCAAGGGCGCGTGATTCTGCCCAGCGTGGTGCGTTACCTCGATGCCGACCGGCGCCAGATCGGTTTTGAAGCCATGGCCGCCCAGGTCGAAGACCCGCGCAACACCATCTCTTCGGTCAAGCGCCTGATGGGGCGGGGCATTGAGGACATTGACAACCGTGCGCAGCTGCCCTACCAGCTGAACGACAAGCCTGGCATGGTCACGCTGCATACCATTGCCGGCGAAAAAAGCCCGGTTGAGATCAGCGCTGAAATCCTGGCCACGCTGCGCTTTCGGGCTGAAGACACCTTTGATGATGATATTTATGGCGCGGTGATTACGGTCCCGGCGTATTTCGACGAGGCCCAGCGCCAGGCCACCAAGGATGCCGCGCAACTGGCGGGCCTGAATGTGCTGCGCCTCATCAACGAGCCCACGGCGGCCGCGATTGCCTACGGCCTGGACAATGCCAGCGAAGGCGTTTATGCCGTCTATGACCTGGGCGGCGGAACCTTTGACATCTCCATCCTGCGGCTGACGCAAGGCGTGTTTGAAGTGGTGTCTACCGGCGGCGATTCCGCGCTCGGTGGTGACGACTACGACCGCGCGCTGGTGGACTGGGTGCTGGACAAGGCCGGTCTGGCGGCAGATACGCTGACGCCGTCGGACAAGGCTGCCCTGCAGCAAGCCGCACGGGCCTGCAAAGAGGCGCTGTCTGCCGCAGAGTCAGTGCCATTCTCCCATCAGCTGGCCAAGGCCTCGCTTAATTTTGAGCTGCAGGCGGCGGATTTTGAAACCGCTACCGCCCACCTCACCCAGCGCACCTTGGCGGCTGCGCGCAAGGCTTTGCGTGACGCCAGGCTGGCCAAAGAAGACATCCAGGGTGTAGTTTTGGTGGGCGGCTCCACACGCATGCCGCAAGTGCGCAAAGCGGTCGCCAGTTTTTTCGGCCATGAGCCGCTGATCAACCTCAATCCCGATGAAGTGGTGGCGCTGGGGGCGGCCATTTCTGCCCATCAGCTGGCCGGCAACAACACCGGCAGTGACTTGCTGCTGCTCGACGTGATTCCGCTGTCGCTTGGCATTGAGACCATGGGCGGACTGGTAGAGCGCATCGTGCCGCGCAACCAGACCATACCGACCGCCATGGCACAGGACTTCACCACCTACCAGGATGGCCAGACCGCGCTGGCCCTGCATGTGGTGCAGGGCGAGCGGGATCTGGTGGCCGACTGCCGCAGCCTGGCCCGCTTCGAGTTGCGCGGCATACCGCCCATGGCCGCAGGGGCCGCGCGCATCCGCGTGACCTTTACCGTCGATGCCGATGGGCTGCTCAGCGTCAATGCCAAAGAGCAGGTCAGCGGTGTCGAGGCGCGTATTGATGTGAAGCCGTCCTACGGTCTTTCCGATGACGAGATCGCCCGCATGCTGCAAGAGAGCTTTTCAACGGCACAGCAAGACATGCAAGCGCGTGCGCTGGCCGAGGCGAAAGTCGATGCGGACCGCATGATTCTGGCCACGCAGAGCGCCCTGGCTGCAGATGCCGACCTGCTGAGCGCCAATGAACTGGCGCAGGTTGACAGCCTGATCGCCCTGCTCACGGATGTGCGTGCGCATGGCGATGCCGCCACCATTGAAGCCGCCACGCAGGCGCTGGCCAAGGGCACCGAGGCGTTCGCCGCACTGCGCATGAACCGCGGCATCAGGCAAGCCCTGGCCGGAAAAAACATAGAGGCAGTCTGAGCCGACTGACAACCATGCCCATCATCAAAATACTGCCCCATTCCGAATACTGCCCCCAGGGCGCCGAAATCACGGCCCCCGTGGGCACCTCCATCTGCGAGGCCTTGCTCGACAACAAGATCAGCATTGAGCATGCCTGCGACATGAGCTGCGCCTGCACGACTTGCCATGTGATCGTGCGTGAGGGGTTCAATTCACTGAACGAGCTCGATGAGAGTGAGGAAGACCTGCTGGACCGCGCCTGGGGGCTGGAGCCCAACTCGCGCCTGAGTTGCCAGGCCTTCCTGGCGCAAAGCGATGTGACGGTAGAAATCCCCAAATACTCCATCAATCATGCCAAAGAGGCTCATTAGCCCCACGCTCTGCACTGCGTGTCGTCGCTGCCCCCAAGGGGGCGCAGTCGCCTTGGGGCGGCCCGGCGGCGACTTTGACTGATCTATTACCATCGCAAAATGCGCCAAATTGTTTTAGACACAGAAACCACGGGCCTTTCCGCTGAGAACGGCGACCGCATCATTGAAATTGGCTGTGTGGAGCTGATGGCCCGCAAGCTCACGGGCAACAACAAACATTTCTACCTGAATCCCGAACGCGACAGCCATGAAGACGCGCTCAAGGTTCACGGCATCAGCAATGAGTTTTTGAAGGACAAACCCAAGTTTGCTGCCGTGGCCGACGAACTGCTGGCTTACCTGCAGGGCGCCGAGATCATCATTCACAACGCGCCTTTCGATGTCAGCTTCCTGAACAAGGAGCTGGAGCTGATTGGCAGGGAGCCCATCAAGCACTGCGTGGCCAAGGTCACCGACAGTTTGATGATGGCCAAGGAGCTGTTCCCGGGTAAACGCAACTCGCTGGACGCCCTGTGCGACCGGCTGGAGGTTGACAACTCGGGCCGCACGCTGCACGGCGCCTTGCTCGATGCCGAGTTGCTGGCCGACGTGTACATCAACCTCACACGGGGACAAAACTCCCTGATGATGGACGTGGGCGGTCCTAGTCAGGATGGCGACAGCGCCCCGGCCATCGACCTGAGCGGGTTTGATCTGCCCTTGCTGGCGGCCAACGACCAGGAGGTCGCCGAGCATGAAAAATTGCTGCTTGCCATAGACAAAGCCAGCAAGGGAAAAACTGTTTGGCGTACTGAAATTGGATTTGTCGAAAAAGCGGCCTGAAACAGCATATAATGTGAGGCTGACCGATAGGGCGGTTAGCTCAGGGGTAGAGCACTGCATTCACACTGCAGGGGTCGCAGGTTCGAAGCCTGCACCGCCCACCAGAATACGAAGAACAATAAAGAATAAAAAATAATAAAAGGCCAAGTCAAATGACTTGGCCTTTTTGTTTTTCGCTTCAATAAAGCCGGCGTCAAAGCACCTCGCTGGCAAAGTCAGCCAGCCGTGAACGCTCACCGCGCGCCAGCGTGATGTGCCCGCCGTGCGGCCAGCCCTTGAAGCGGTCCACCGCGAAGGTCATGCCTGAAGAGCCTTCGGTGAGGTAAGGCGTGTCGATCTGCGCCAGGTTGCCCATGCAGATCATTTTGGTGCCCGGCCCGGCGCGGGTGATCAGCGTCTTCATCTGCTTGGGCGTCAGGTTTTGCGCTTCGTCGATGATGACGTACTTGTTGAGGAAGGTGCGGCCGCGCATGAAGTTCATGCTCTTGACCTTGATGCGCGAGCGGATCAGCTCGTTGGTGGCGGCGCGTCCCCACTCGCCGGAACCGCCGCTGTCGGTCTTGCCCAGCACTTCCAGGTTGTCGTCCAGCGCGCCCATCCAGGGGCCCATTTTTTCCTCTTCGGTGCCTGGCAGGAAGCCAATGTCCTCGCCGACTGACACCGTCGCGCGGGTCATGATGATTTCGGTGTAGCGGCGGTCATCGAGCACCTGCGTGAGGCCACTGGCCAGCGCCATCAAGGTTTTGCCGGTGCCCGCTGTGCCTGCCAGGGTGACAAAGTCAACCTCCGGGTCCATCAGCAGGTTCATTGCAAAGTTTTGCTCGCGGTTGCGCGTGGTCACGCCCCAGACGGCATTCTTGAGGTGGTTGTAGTCCTTGAGGGTTTTGAGTACCGCCGTTTTGGCCCGGATTTCAGTCACGCGGGCATACAGCGGCGGCTCGCCCGGTGCTTCAAAAAACACAAATTGGTTGATCAGCAGGCTGGTCACAATCGGGCCGGTAATGCGGTAAAAGGTGTAGCTGCCTTGCTGCCAGCTTTCAATGGTTTTGCTCTGGCGTGTCCAGAAGTCCGCAGGCAGCGCCAGTGAGCCGGAATACAGCAGGTCGCCGTCGTCCAGGGTTTTGTCGTTCCGGTAGTCGTCGGTCGCCAGGCCGAGCGCACGCGCCTTGACGCGCATATTGATGTCCTTGGACACCAGCACCACCTCGCGCGGCGCGTATTCCTTGCGCAGGGCCTCGACCACGCCGAGGATCTGGTTGTCGGCCTTGCCCTGCGGCAGGCTCATGGGCAGCGTGTAGTCCAGCGGACTGGTTTGAAAGAAGAGGCTGCCGCCGGCCTCGCGGTGGCCTGTGGTGTCCAGCTTGAGGCCCCGGGTGATGTCGGCGCCCTGGGCGCCGGCCAGCGCGTCCAGCGTGCGGCTGGTTTGGCGCGCATTGCGGGCGACCTCGGTCATGCCCTTTTTGTGGCCATCGAGCTCTTCGAGCACGATCATGGGCAAATAGATGTCGTGCTCTTCAAAGCGGAACAGGCACACCGGGTCGTGCATCAGCACATTGGTGTCCAGCACAAACAGCTTGGCTGGCCCCGTGTGCTTGGCCTTCTTGGATTTTCCCGCCGGTTGAGACGGTGATTCGCTCTCTTTTTTATAGCTGCTTGCGCTCGTATCTACAAGGCTGGCAGGCTCTTTCTTGGTATAGGCCACCGGGTGCTCGCCACCCGCGGCCGTGCGGCTGTCAAACAGATCCAATACCGGCGGCTTCTGGGCTGACTCGGCGCTTTCCGTCTTTCGAGTGACTTTGGAGGGTGAGCGGGCCGGTGCATCAAAGGCATCGGTGGAGAGCAGGGCGGCACGTTTGGTCGGGGCGGGAGGCAGAGGCATGGTGCTTAAAACTCTCTAAAGTGTTGGTTCCAGAAGTGAAAAAGCCGCGCTGTGACCAGGGCGGCTTTTTCTTTGAGCGCAGTTGCGAAGGTCAACAGCATGAGTTCATTATGCACAACTCGTGCGACATGGCAATCCGCTGTCGCTAACTGGCCTCAATGTGATTTTTTCTGGGGTTAGGCCGCTTTTTTCAGGGCCTTGACGGCTTTGAGGACGTCGTCAACATGGCCGGGCACTTTGAGGCCGCGCCATTCTTCTTTCAGCAGGCCGTCGGTGCCCACCAAGAAGGTGCTGCGCTCAATGCCTTTAACTTTTTTGCCGTACATGATCTTGTTTTTGACCACGCCGAACATATGGCACATTTTTTCTTCGGTATCCGCAATCAGCTCGAACGGGAGTTCGAGTTTGGACTTGAACTCCTCATGGGATTTCATGTTGTCGCGTGACACGCCAAACACGGTTGCGCCAGCCTTGACGAAGTCTTTGTAGCGGTCGCGAAACTGCATGGCTTCGGTGGTGCAGCCTGGTGTGTTGTCTTTGGGGTAAAAGTACAGCACGATGACATTGCCGAGATGAGACTGGTTGGAAACCTTGATGCCTCCTGTGGCGTTCGCTTCAAATTCGGGAAGTGGTTTATTGACGACGACTGCCATACTGAGTAGACCCTGACGAAAGTAGTTGTAATTAGCCGTGGCCTTTGGCGGTGTGCCCGGGCGGTAATCCGGGGTGTACTGCCAAGTGCAACCCTAGATTTTACTCTGAAAGAGGCTGCGTTTCAGTCGCTGGTCTCGCTGCTCGTGCTTTCTGTTTCAATCAGCAGGGCGGCAATCACCCGGCGGCCTTCGCCCGCCAGGATGTTGTAGGTGCGGCAAGCCGCCAGCGTATCCATGGTCTCAATGCCTATGCGTTTTTCCATCAAGGCGCGCAAAAACGCCGGCGGCGGAAAGCGCAGGCGCGTACCGCTGCCAAAGATCACCAGTTCTGGCTGCGTTTCGGCAAGGCGCGTGAAGTGCTCTGCGGTGAGCTGCTCAAAGCGTGGGCATTGCCAGTCAAATTTTTCGCCGCCAGAGCCAATCACGATGCTGTGCTCGATTTTTTCAGCCACGCCCTTGCTGCCTAGGCCCACCCAGCCGGGGCCATAGCCCAGGATGGATTGGACATCGAGACGGTCGGGTTGGAGTTTCATGCGGGCTGGGTGCTGTTCAGGGCTGAAAGAGGGCGATGGCGTGGCGATGGCGTAGCGATGAGGTAGGCCTGCAAGCCGGTTGATCGCCAGTGAAATACGCTTTTATGTGGTCAAATTATAGATTCCGCCCGAATTTCCCCGTGCAGTGGGCCAGCCAGTGTGGTCTTTGCCTGAATATTCCCAAAAAAAGCATTCATGAAACCGATTACCAAGTCTGCCAAATTGGCCAATGTGCTCTACGACATCCGCGGCCCCATCATGGACACCGCCAAACAGATGGAGGAAGAGGGACACCATCTCATCAAGCTCAACCTGGGCAACTTGGCGGTGTTCGGTTTTGATGCGCCTGAAGAAATCCAGCGGGACATGATTCTTAACCTGCCGGCCTCGGCCGGCTATTCGGACAGCAAAGGCATTTTTGCGGCGCGCAAGGCGGTAATGCACGAAACGCAAAAGCAGGGCATCAAGGGCGTGACCCTGGACGATGTTTACCTGGGCAATGGCGCGAGTGAATTGATCGCGATGGCCACCAACGCGCTGCTCAACGACGGTGACGAGCTGCTGCTGCCTACGCCCGACTACCCTTTGTGGACCGCCTGCACCAGCCTGTCGGGCGGCACGCCGGTCCATTACATGTGCGACGAAGAGAACGGCTGGATGCCCAATCTGGACGACATTCGCGCCAAGATCACGCCAAAGACCAAGGGCATTGTGGTCATCAACCCGAACAATCCGACCGGTGCGCTGTATTCAGAAGCCTTGCTGATCAGCATCGTCGAGATCGCGCGCGAACACGGCCTGGTGATCCTCGCGGACGAGGTGTACGACAAGGTGCTGTACGACGGCGTGCACCACACTGCCATGGCCAGCCTGTCAATCGACGTGCTCACGCTGACCTTCAACTCGCTGTCCAAGAGCTACCGCTCCTGCGGTTACCGCGCCGGCTGGCTGGTGGTCTCTGGGCCCAAGAAGAAAGCGGAAGATTACATCGAGGGCCTGAACATGCTGGCCAATATGAAGCTGTGCTCGAATGTGCCGGGCCAGTGGGCCATCCAGACGGCGCTGGGCGGCTACCAGAGCATCAACGACCTGACAGGCGAGGGCGGCCGCCTGCGCCGCCAGCGCGACCTGGCTTATGAGCTGATCACGGCGATTCCGGGCGTCAGCTGTGTCAAGCCGAGCGCGGCGCTTTACATGTTTCCCAAGCTCGACCCCAAGGTCTACCCGATCCAGGATGACCGGCTGTTTTTCCTTGAGCTGCTGAAAGAGACCAAGGTGATGCTGGTACAGGGCACCGGTTTTAACTGGGCGGCGCCGGACCACTTTCGCATCGTCTTCCTGCCGCATGAGGAAGACCTGCGCGAAGCCATTGCGCGTATTGCAAAATTCCTTGAGAACTACCGAAACAATAACAACTAAATAGCCGCTAAAACAGTCCTGGCCCAATCTGGGCTGCAAGTGTTTTTGACCATTGAATCATATGAAATCGAACTCAACGAATCTGACATCCATCAAAGTAGGCCTGCTGGGCATAGGCACGGTAGGCGGCGGCGTGTTCAACGTATTGCAGCGCAACCAGGAGGAGATCCTGCGCCGTGCTGGCCGTGGTATTGAGATTGCGATGGTGGCCGACCTGGATACGGCGCGTGCGCAGGCCGCGGTCGGCGGCAGTGTGCAGGTGGTGGCCGATGCGCGTGCCGTGATCGCCAACCCCGAAATCGACATCGTGGTCGAGCTGATAGGCGGCTACGGCATTGCCCGGCAACTGGTGATGGAGGCCATCGAAGCGGGCAAGCATGTGGTCACCGCCAACAAGGCGCTGCTGGCCGTGCACGGCACCGAGATTTTTGCGGCGGCGCACCGCAAGGGTGTCATGGTGGCTTTTGAGGCCGCGGTGGCCGGCGGTATTCCCATCATCAAATCGCTGCGCGAAGGGTTGACCGCCAACCGCATTGAATGGATTGCCGGCATCATCAACGGCACCACCAATTTCATTCTGAGCGAGATGCGCGACAAGGGCCTGGACTTTGATGTGGTGCTCAAGGAAGCGCAGCGCCTGGGTTACGCCGAGGCCGACCCGACCTTTGACATCGAAGGCGTGGATGCCGCGCACAAGGTCACGCTGATGTCCGCAATCGCGTTTGGCATTCCGGTGCAGTTTGACAAGGCCTATGTTGAAGGCATTACCCAGCTGGGCGCGCAGGACATCAGGTACGCCGAACAGCTGGGCTACCGCATCAAGCTGCTGGGCATCACCAAGAAAACCGACAAGGGCATTGAGCTGCGCGTGCACCCCAGCCTGGTGCCGGTCAAGCGCCTGATTGCCAATGTGGAAGGCGCCATGAACGCCGTGATGGTGCATGGCGATGCCGTTGGCACCACGCTGTACTACGGCAAGGGCGCGGGCAGCGAGCCAACGGCTAGCGCCGTGATTGCCGACCTGGTGGACATCACGCGCCTGCACACGGCCGATGCCGCGCACCGCGTGCCGCATCTGGCCTTCCAGCCCGATGCCATGAGCGACACCCCGGTGCTCGCCATGGGTGAGGTGGTCACCAGTTATTACCTGCGCCTGAAGGTGGCTGACGAGGCTGGCGTGCTGGCTAACGTGACCGGTATTCTGGCCGAGTCGGGCATCAGCATTGACGCGGTGTTGCAGCGCGAGGCCGACGAAGTAGGCGGCGAAGGCTCCACGCAAACCGACCTCATCATCCTCACGCATGACTGCGTGGAAGCAAAGATGAACGAAGCGCTTTCCCAGATGCAGGCCTTGCCCACCGTGATTGCGCCCATTACGCGTATCCGCAAGGAGGAGTTGGCCTGATGCGTTACCTTTCCACCCGCGCTGCATCCAGCGACACGACTGACCGCAAACGCTTTTGCGAAATCCTGCTTGAAGGGCTGGCCCCTGATGGCGGTTTGTATTTGCCCGAACATTACCCGCAGCTTGATGCCGCAACCTTGCAGAAGTGGCGCAGCCTGCCCTACGCCGACCTCGCGTATGAAGTGCTGTCGCTCTATATCGACGATATTCCTGCGGCTGACCTGAAGGCGATTTGCCGGAAGACCTACACCGAAGCAATTTTCGGCACGAAAGAGATTGTTCCGCTGAAAAAGCTGGAAGACGGCCTGTATCTTGAGTCCCTGTCCAACGGCCCGACCCTGGCTTTCAAGGACATGGCCATGCAGTTGCTGGGCAACCTGTTCGAGTACGAACTGGCGCGCCGTGGCGAAGAGCTCAACATTCTGGGCGCCACCAGCGGCGACACCGGCAGCGCGGCCGAATACGCCATGCGCGGCAAAAAGGGCGTGCGGGTGTTCATGACCTCGCCGAACGGCCGCATGAGCCCGTTCCAGCAGGCGCAGATGTTCAGCCTGCAGGACGCGAACATCCACAACCTCGCGGTGGAAGGCGTGTTTGACGACTGCCAGGACATCGTCAAGGCGGTCTCCAACGACCTGGAGTTCAAGCGCCAGTACAAAATCGGTACGGTCAATTCCATCAACTGG
>Ga0066710_100005462_pt1 | contig 11592 bp, 11 predicted proteins | sample GraSoiAngelo_159_FD_79666 | JGI IMG/M metagenome (GOLD analysis project Ga0066710, IMG submission 79666) | Grasslands soil microbial communities from the Angelo Coastal Reserve, California, USA - 14_1009_16_40cm | ecosystem: Environmental > Terrestrial > Soil > Grasslands | place: USA... | reverse complement strand
TGCTCCTTGGGCGTGATGGGGTAGTCCTGCGCGGCGTGAATCACGGTCACGTCCTTGAGTCCCATCTCGTAGCCCCCGGGCGCACGGGGCTCCTTCCGCACGGTGCCCGACACTTCCAGGGCGAACTCCTGGCCGAGGGTGCCGCAGGCGGTGAAGATCTCCGGAGGGACTTCTTTGGAGAACGCTACGCACTGGAGGTATCCGGTGCCATCCCGCACCACCAGGAAGCGAATCTTTCCCGCCTCCCGCCTGGCGTAGAGCCAACCCCGGACCAGGACCTCCTTCCCCTCGAACCCTGCCAGGTCCCGGATCGCCGTGGCCCCCTTCATCGGCTCAAGCCCCTTCCTCACTCTCGGTCTTGTGGGGTTTGTGCTCGGCGATGATCTTCGCCTGGATTTGGGCGGGGACCTCCTCGTAGTGGGAGAGCTCCATGTGGTAGGAGCCCCGGCCGCCGGTGATGGACTTGAGCGTGTTGGAGTAGGCGAGCATTTCCGACATGGGGACCTGCGACCGGACGATCTGGGTGTTCCCCTGGGTGTCCATCCCCTGGACCCGGCCGCGCCGGCTGTTGAGGTCTCCCATGATGTCACCCATGAATTCCTCGGGGGTTTCCACCGAGACGTTCATGATCGGTTCCAGTAGGGTAGGCCGGGCGTGCTCCATGGCCGCCTTGAACGCCAGGTTGCCGGCGATCTTGAAGGCGATTTCCGAGGAATCCACCGTGTGGTAAGCACCGTCGTAGAGGACCGCCCGGAAGTCCACCACGGAGAATCCCGCCAGGTACCCTCGGGCGCGGGATTCCTGGATCCCTTTCTCCACCGCGGGGCGGAAGTTCTGCGGGATTGAGCCGCCGAAGATCTCGTCCACGAACTCGAAACCGCTTCCCCGAGGCAGGGGCTCCATGCGGATCCTGCAGTCGGCGAACTGGCCGTGGCCCCCGGTCTGCTTCTTGTGCCGGCCGTGACCCTCCGCTTTGGCCTTGATGGTCTCCAGGTAGGGAACCTTGGGAGGGTGGAGAATCGCTTCCACACCGAATTTCTTTTTCATCTTGGCCACCGCCACTTCCACGTGGAGCTCCCCGGTGCCGCTGAGGAGCATCTCATGGGTGCGGGGATCTCGACTCACCTTGATGGTGGGGTCCTCGTCGGCCAGCCGTTGCAGGGCGTTGGAGATCTTCTCCTCGTCCCCCCGGCTCTTGGGCTCGACCGCGAAGGAGATGGAGGGCTCGGGAAAAATCACCGGAGCATAGAGGATGGGATGCGCCTTGTCGGCCAGCGTATCGCCGGTGTGGGTCTCCTTCAGTTTGGGAATGGCGGCGATGTCGCCCGCCTTGACCTCGGAGACGTGGATGAGTTCTTTCCCCTGCATGAGGGAGATGGCACCGAGGCGCTCGGAGGTGTTTCGGGTTACATTGTTCACCGAAGAGTCTGATTTGATGGTGCCGCTGTAAACTCGGAAGAGCGTGATGCGCCCGGAAAAGGGGTCGGCGATAGTCTTGAAGACCAGGGCGGAATAGGGCTCCTCGGGGGTGGGCCTCCGGGAGGTTTCCGCGTGGCTCCTGGGGTCGGTGCCCTTCTCCTCGCCGCGCTCCGTCGGGGAGGGGAGCAGATCCACCAGGGCTTCCATGAGAGGTTGGGCTCCCAGATTGAGAACAGCGGAGCCGCAGAGAACCGGGTAGATCTTGCCCGCTTTCACCGCGGTGGCCAGGCCCTCTCTCAGCTCGGCGTCGGGAAGGTCCCCGGCTTCGAAAAATCTCTCCATGAGCTTCTCCTCGGATTCTGCCACCATCTCGATGAGCTTTTCCCGGGCGGTCTTGGCTTCCTCCGCCAGATCGGCGGGAACGGGGGCAGTCTCGAATTTGCCGCTCTCGTCCCGGCTCCAGAGGAGCGCCTTCATGTCCAGAAGACCCACCACGCCTTTGAAGTCTCTCTCGGAGCCGATGGGGATCTGGATGGGAATGGCGGCGCGGCCGAACCGTGCCCGGATGGATTCCAGGGCTCGGGCGTGGCTGGAGCGCTCCCGGTCGAGCTTGTTAATGAAGAGGAGGCGCGGAAGATTGAACTCTTCCGCAAAGGACCAGGCCTTCTCGGTCTGGACCTCGACGCCGGCCACTCCGCACACGACGGTCACGGCCGCGTCGGCCACCCGCAGGGCCCCCTTGGCGCTGGCGATGAACGTTCCATAGCCTGGGGTATCGATGAGATTGATCTTGTGCTTTTTCCACTCGAAGAAACAGAGACTCGCAGAGATGGAGACCTTGCGGTGAATTTCCTCGTCATCGTAGTCGGTGACCGTGGTTCCCTGCTCGACCTTCCCCAGCCGGCTTACCGCTCCCGAATCGAAGAGCATCGCCGAGGCCAGGGAGGTCTTGCCTGCAGCCCCATGGCCGATGACCCCCACGTTGCGAATTTCGGTGACGTCGTAGACTTTCATGCCCGGGTCCCTCCGGTGGTCGCGGGCGACCCCCCCCTCTCCGCACCCCAGGGCGGTCCGCGGAGAGGCTGCCCGGGAGGCGAGTCCGCGAAAAGGAAGCTGTCTAGGTTGAAAAAACGGGCCAATATAGCACAGCGCCGACCGCCGCCTCAACGGCGCTCTCCGGGCGCCGGAGCACTACTTTCCGGCCTTTACTTCGCTCAAGACCTTCTCCGCCAGCCCCCGCACACTCGGACACTTGGGATCGTTGACCAGGCACCGGGCAATGGTGTCATTGGGGCATCCACACGTGCAGACTTCCTTGTTCACGCGGTCCAGGAAACGCTGCTTTTGCTTCGGCGTCAAAGCAGTCAGATCCATGCCCGGGAGATCCATGAAGTAGTTCTCCTGGACGGTGACCCCTTCCTTGCTCTGGCTAGGTTGGTTTTCGGAAGCTGGCGCGGTTTGAGTCTGGGAAGTCTGCGTGGATCCGATCTTGGCGGGACGGCTCTGCGTTTTCTTGGGGACGGGCTTGGTCTCGGATGCGGCGGGACCGAAGGCCAGCGCCGCTGCGGCCAAGCCTGCCAGCGCCGCGCGGACCAGGGAGCAGCGAAATCTCACGTTGGAGTCTCCTTCGGAGCAAAGAGTTCGCCACGGGAGTGCGCAGACAACCATGGCGCAAACATGGCACAATAGCCCAGAACTCCTGTCCGGTCAAGGAATCCGGGACTGTGGAGCCGTGGATCCTGCGCCGCTTTCTTAGGTTGGAGGACGCAGGAGTAGGCCCCCTCGGCCCGCGGCGCACGGGACGACAGGTCCGTTTGACAGGGCCTATCTGATGGGCTGTACTTCCATCGTTCGAAGGGAGTGCGAGTGGATTGGAGATTCAAGGCCTGCCTCCAAGGGGTGTTCTCGCTTCTTCCCTGGGGCGAGCGGCTGAACCATGTTTTTCAGCGCTACGTCACGCACACTCTGCCGCTCGACGAGAACCGGTTTCAGGGGATGCTATCGACCTCGAAGCAGCACGTCGAGAACCTCCGAATGCACGTATCGAAACCGTTGGAGCAGGCGGTTTTCTACGAATTCGGCACGGGATGGGACCTGCTGATTCCGCTGGCCTACTGGGCGCTGGGCATCGAGAAGCAGATTCTGGTGGACATCCGGCCGTTGGTAAGGCCAGCCCTGGTCAACGACGCGATCGAACGGTTCAGCAGAATCCCAACCCCCTTTCCGCTTCGACGAAAACCGGCAGCGACTCTCCCGACGGATGCCGAATATGTTCAGGAATTGAGGAAGCGCTACGGAATCGACTACCGCGCCCCCTGCGACGCTCGAGCCACCGGGATGGCGCAGGATTCCGTCGACTGCATCAGCTCAACCAATGCTCTCAATCACATTCCGGTGGGGGATGTCCGAGGCATTCTGCGGGAGTGTCATCGCCTGCTCGGCCACGGGGGCGCGGCGAGTTTTCTCATTGACTACAAGGACAATTACTCCTATTTCGACCCGAGGATTTCAGCCTACAACTTCCTGCGGTACTCTGAGGAGCGCTGGCGATTCTTCAGCCCCGCCCTGCACTATCAGAACCGGCTCAGGCATCGAGATTTCATGATCCTGTGCGAGGAGGCAGGCTTCGAGGTCGTGGAGGCAAGAACCATGGGAGGGACGTCCGAGGATCTCAGACTCCTCCAGGCACTGGACCTGGATGAACAATTCAAGCGTTATCGGATCGAGGATCTGGCCGTGCGTTCCTGCTGGATGACCCTACGGAAGCGCGGAGAGGCTTCAGGGGTCTCCCGAGTCACTGGAACTTAGGAAGGGCGACTGTTACGCTCCCTTTCGGCACCGTTTCAGGCGCCAGGATGCGACGCTGCGTGGGATTCTGAACTCTCGGGTGGACCGGGCGTCTGGGATGAAAGCCTCAGCGAAGAAACCCTCCGAGGAAAACGCTCCACCCCGCGTTCGGCTCGGTGCGCACATCTCCATTGCCGGGGGCGTCGACCGGTCGGTGCTCACCGCACAGGAGGTGGGGTGCGAGGCGCTGCAGATCTTCGTCAAGAGCAGTAACCAGTGGCGGGCGGCTCCCTTCAGGGACGGTGAGCTGGATCGATTCAGGGCCAATCTGGCTTCCACCGGGATCGGGCCCGTAATGGCCCACGATTCCTACCTCATCAATCTCTGCTCGCCGCAGGACGGGCTCTGGAAGAAGTCCCTCGAGGCCCTCCTGGTGGAGCTGGATCGATGCGAGGCGTTGGGGGTTCCTTACCTGGTCACCCACCCGGGAGCCCATACCGGTGCGGGAGAGGAGGCGGGCCTCTCCCAGCTTGCGCGGGCTATCGATCGAGTCCATGGCCGCCGTCCTGAGCAGAAGGTGAGTATCCTCCTGGAAACCACGGCGGGGCAGGGAACGGGCCTGGGACACCGCTTCGAACACTTCGAGAAGGTGTTCAAGCTGGTCAACGAGCCACAGCGGGTGGGAATCTGTTTGGACACCTGCCATGTCTTCGCCGCGGGTTACGATTTGCGGACTGCGGCAGCCTACCGGCAGACCATGGAGCGGCTCGACGGGACGGTGGGGTTGAAGAAGCTGCTGGCGATCCATCTCAACGATTCCAGGCGCGAACTCGGGAGCCGCGTGGATCGCCACGAGCAGATCGGGAAAGGACACCTGGGGGTCGAGGCGTTTCGCCTGCTGGTCAACGACTCGAGACTCACCGGGGTGCCCATGGTTCTGGAGACTCCCAAAGGGCCCGACTATGCCGAAGACAGAAGCAACCTCGCGCTGCTGCGTAGTCTGATCGCATGAAGACCGACGATGTCACTCTGAGGGTCACCGAGATCTTCCACAGCATCCAGGGTGAGTCCACGCAGATCGGGCGCCGCTGCTCGTTCGTGCGGCTCACTGGGTGCAACCTGCGCTGTGTCTGGTGCGACACCTCCTATGCCTTCGAAGGGGGGAAGGAGATGTCCGTGGCCGAAATCGTCCGGGAGGTGGAAGCCCACGCCGCGCCGCTGGTATTGGTGACGGGGGGAGAGCCTCTGGCTCAGAGCAGGGTTGGCGACTTGATGCGTGCACTCGCCGACAAGGGGATGGAGGTGATGATCGAGACCGGTGGGAGCCTCGACATCTCCGGGATTGATGCGCGTGTGCGCATCATCATGGACTTGAAGTGCCCGGGAAGCGGAATGGAAGGGAGGAACCGCTGGGAGAATCTGGAGTTTCTCAAGATCACCGACGAGATCAAATTCGTGGTCAACGACCGCCGGGACTACGAGTGGGCCCGGGAGGTGATCCGAAGACGTCGACTTTGGGAGCGGTCTGTGGTGCTCCTCTCACCGGTTTTCGACGTGATGGACCCTCGAAGGCTGGCGGAATGGATCCTGGAGGATCGGCTCCATGTCCGGATGCAGATGCAGCTCCACAAGCTGATCTGGCCGCCCCAGATGCGGGGGGTGTGATGGGCCCTGCCCGGGACCTGGCCATCGTCCTGGTGAGCGGTGGCATGGATTCCGCGGTGGTGGCAACTCGGGTCTGCCAGAATCACGAGTCGGCATTCCTGCATCTTGACTATGGCCAACGTACCGAGGCCAGGGAGAGGCGCTCTTTCGAAGCGCTGACGGAGTATTTCGGTGTGGGGCGCCGGCTCGTGGCACGGGTGGACCCTTTGGGGAGAATCGGGGGATCGAGCCTCACCGATCTCTCCCTCGCGCTGACCGATACCCATCGAAAGGATTCGAACATCCCCCTGACCTATGTTCCGTTTCGAAACACCCACTTCCTGGCGGCGGCGGTCTCATGGGGGGAAGTGATCGGAGCCCGTTGGATCTATTACGGCGCGGTGGAGGAGGACAGCTCGGGGTATCCCGACTGTCGCGAGCGTTATGTCGAGGCATTCAACCGCCTGATCGCGGAGGGGACCAGGCCCGAGACACGCCTGGCGGTGGTGGCCCCCCTTCTCCACAAGAGGAAGTGGGAAATCGTGCGGGAGGGGGCGCGGCTGGGCACCCCCTTTCAGCTGACCTGGTCGTGCTACGGCGGGAGTGAGCAGGCGTGCGGCGAATGCGAGTCGTGCCGGTTAAGACTGAAAGGATTCCGGGAAGCAGGGCTGGAGGATCCGCTACCTTATCGAGAGCGGAGCTGATGCGCGACGTCCCGGTTCCCCTGGCGGATTTCGATTATCGGCTCCCCGAGGAGCGCATCGCCCAAGAGCCCTGCTTCCCCCGGGACGCGTCGCGGCTTTTCGTCTTGGATCGCAGGAGCGGTCGCCGGGCGCACCGGATCTTCCGCGACCTTCCCGATCTTCTCACGCCCGCCGATCTTCTGGTGCTGAATGACACCCGGGTCCTCCCGGCGCGGGTAAGGGGGCGCAAGCTCACGGGTGGGACGCTCGAGTTCCTCTTTGTGCGTCCCCTGGGCTACTCCTGGGAAGCGTTGTGCAACGGGGCCCGGGAATTACGGGATGGAATGGAAATCCATTTCGGAGGGGAGGCGACGGGAAAGGTGGCGGGGCGAAAGGACGAGGGGGTGATTCTGAAGTTCCCCCCGGGGACGGATGTCGAAGAGATGTTGAATCTTCGGGGCGAGGTCCCGCTTCCCCCTTACATCAGGCGGGTACGCGGGGATCCGCGCGGGGAACGGGACCCGGAGCAATACCAGACGGTCTACGCGCGCGCCCCCGGAGCGGTGGCGGCCCCCACGGCAGGCCTCCATTTTACCGCGGAGCTCTTCCGGCGCCTGGAACAGCGGGGAATCCGGTGGACCTCGCTCACGCTCCACGTGGGACCGGGCACTTTCCTGCCGGTAAGGACGCCGGACGCGCGCCATCATCGGCTGCATTCCGAACGATTCGCCTTGCCCCCGGAGACGGCCCGTCGCGTGGCAGAGACCAAGCGCGGCGGAGGGCGGGTGGTTGCCGTGGGGACCACCGTGGCTCGGGTGCTGGAGCATGTGGCCCGGCAGGGCGAGCTGAAAGCCTCGGAGGGAGAGTGCGACCTCTACGTCCTTCCGGGCCACGTCTTTCGCTGCGTGGATTCTCTGATCACGAATTTTCACCTTCCGCAATCCACTCTGCTGCTCTTCACGGCGGCGTTCGCCGGGCGGGAGGGGATCCTCGACGCGTATCGAGAGGCGATGGAGCGGGGATACCGCTTCACCAGTTACGGCGATGCCATGCTCCTCCTGTGAGACTGCCAGAGAATTGTCCGTGTTCTTCCAGGTGACCGCACGGGACCCGGGAAGCCGCGCTCGCCGCGGACTGCTCCAGACGCGCCACGGCAGCGTACTCACCCCCGCGTTCATGCCCGTGGGGACCCAGGCCAGCGTGAAGGCCGTGGAGCCCAGGGATTTGCGGGATCTAGGCTACCGGCTGATTCTGGCCAACGCCTATCATCTATTATTACGTCCCGGAAACAAGACCATCGCGAAGCTCGGAGGGCTCCACCGGTTCATGGGATGGGACGGCCCGATCCTGACTGATAGTGGGGGATTCCAGGTGTTCAGCCTCGCCGATCTACGCAACCTGGACGACGACGGCGTGGACTTCGCCAGCCATCTGGATGGCAGCCGCTGGCGGCTGACCCCCGAGCTGAGCGTCGAGATCCAGCGGGACCTTGGCTCGGATCTGGTCATGCCTCTGGACGACTGTCCCCCGTACCCGGCCGAGCGGCAACGTATCGAGGAGTCCGTGCGGCGCACAAGTGCCTGGGCGCGTCGCAGCCTGGAGGTGCCGCTGGGCGAGGGGCAGCGCCGCTTCGGCATCCTCCAGGGAGGCGTGCACCCGGACCTGCGAGCCCGCAGCGCCTCCGAAATCGCGTCCCTCCCGTTCGACGGTTATGCCCTAGGGGGCCTCGGAGTGGGCGAACCGCCCTCTCTGGCCGTGGCGATGAGCCATGCCGTGGTCCCTTCGCTTCCCCCCGACGCGCCCCGTTACGTGATGGGCATCGGCGTGCCTCGGCAGATGCTTGACCTCATCACTGAAGGGATCGACCTGTTCGACTGCGTGTTGCCCACCCGGAACGCCCGCAACGGCACGCTCTTCACCTCGCGCGGGAAGATGAACATCAAGCGCAACGAATACCGCGAGGACTCCCGGCCCGTGGATTTGGATTGCGCCTGCGACGCCTGCCGGAATTTCTCCCGCGCCTACCTGAGGCACCTCTACATGAGCCGTGAAATCCTCGCCGCACGCCTGAACACTCTGCACAATCTGACCTACTTTGCCTCCCTGATGCGCCGTGCCCGAGAGGCCATCTCCGACGGTAAGCTGGAGGAACTCCGAAGGCGGCCGGAATTTGATGACCAGGCAGCGTCTTCAGTCGTACCGACCGATTGAAGCGCCGAAATCGGCCATGCTACGATGGCGGGGCCGCGCGGGTTCCGCGCCGCCACGTTTCGTCCATCCTCGAGGATCCCATGCGCGCACAATCGGGTCATTTCCCTGTTCTGGTTCTCCTGCTGCTTTCCACAGTCAGCGGAGGCTGTTCGGCTTCGGAGGGGAAGCGTGCGGCCGCCGAAGGGGCGCGGCTGTATGACCAGGGGAACTACGATGCGGCCCTCCCGCTCCTGGAAAAGGCCGTGGAGAGCGTGCGGGACGACGGCCAGCTCTATTACCAGCTGGCCTACATCCACGAACTGAAGGGCGACTCCGAGAAGGCCAAGGCGTTGCGGGAGAAGGCGGAGCCTCTGCTGGTCCGGCTCGCGGCGTCGACCAAGGGCAGCCTGGAAGACTCCTACTACCTGACGGCCCTTTACCGAAGCCAGCAGCGCACGGAGGAGATGAAACAGGCCGCCGAGGCGGGCTTGAAGAAATTCGCTCAGAGGATCGTTCTCTCCGGGGAGGATTTGTTCCGTCTGGGACGGCTCTATGAGTTCGCAGGAAACGGGCCGCTCAGCGCCACCACCTACCGGCAGGCGGTGGGGCTGATGGAGAAGGAGAAAAGCCCCAATCCTATTCTGTTCGCACTGGCGCTGAGCTCCGACGCCGACACGGACCTCCAGTCTCGCCGCTTTGAGGACGCGGCGGGTAAATTGGAGAGAGCCGAATCGCTCAACCCGAAGAGCCCGCCGGCCGCTTTTCGGTTGGCCCTGGTGGAGCTGGCGGCGGCGCGGTACCCCCAGGCCCGTAGTAGATTCGGCCAAGTGCAGGACGAGGCCACCATTTCGGAAGCGCAATACGGCGCCGACGTGGCCCGCCACCTGGAGAGTTGCGGCGGAAGAGTGGAGAAGACCCCGGAGGGGAAGCTTTTCGCGGAGTTGGACAAGACCGCGCTGGAGGCATCGCTCGCGGACGCCGCCCGGTCTTACCGCGAGGCGAAGGACAAGGAGGCGGGAGGCTCCGAAAAGCTCAGGGAAGCGGAGCGGACCTTCTTCAGCCTGTCGGCGGAATGGATGCTGAGGGGGAATTCCCTGCGGGACACCTCCCTGGGTGGGAATTACGCCGATCTCATCCGTCGATGACCTCGATTCTCTTTCTGGGAGACGCCCACCTGCGGGAAAACGATCCCGAGCTCGAGTCCTTCCTCCGCTTTCTCAGGGCTCTTCCTTCCGGGGCCTCCGCCCTCTACCTGCTGGGGGATCTCTTCGACCTCTGGATCGGCTCCCCGGCGTTTCTATCGGAGTGTCACCACCGCGTGCTTGCGGCACTGCGGGCGCTGAAAGCCTCCGGAGTGGCGCTGAAGTACGTGGAAGGGAACCGGGACTACCGCCTAAAAAGCCTTTACGAGTCAGACCCGTTCCAGGAAGTGGCTGAGGAGGGGACGGACGTGGCGTTCGGCGGCCGGAGCATCCACCTGGTCCACGGAGACCTGGTGAACCCGGAGGACCGTCCTTATCGCTTTTGGAGGCGGGTGGCGAAGAGCCCCGTCCTCCTGGGAGCTACACGAATCCTTCCCGGGAGGACCGCGAGATCCCTGGCGCGTTGGATGGAGCGGGGCATTGCCCGGACCAACCTTCGCCATCGGGCGCGATTCCCTGAGGAGCATTGTCGGCGCTTGGCTCTGGCGCGTCTCTCCCAGGGGAACGACACGCTGGTTTTGGGTCACTTCCACGAGGAGTCGCGCCGCGAATACCAGGGGCCTTCAGGAAAAATCGAGGTCTTTGTCCTTCCCGCCTGGAGGATCCAGGGGCGGTATCTTCGAATCCACGAGGACGGCCAGGCGGAATTCGAGGGCTACACCCAGGAAGGGGCTTCCACGTGATCCTGGGCCTCGGAATGGATCTTTGCGAAATCGATCGGATCCAACGGCTCCTGGAGAACGACCGGGACAGGTTTGTACGCCGGATCTACACGCAAGGGGAAGCTGCCTACTGCGCGGCGCGACGGAAACCGCCAGCCCACTTTGCGGCGCGCTTTGCGGCCAAGGAAGCCTTTCTCAAGGCGCTGGGAAAGGGATGGCGTCTGGGATGGACCCAGGTGGAAGTGGTTCGGGGTTCGTCGGGGAAGCCGGATCTCTCGCTGACCGGCAAGGCAGCCGAGGCCGCCGCGCGAAGGGGAGTCCGCCGGATCCATCTCGCCCTCACGCACACCCGCGAAACGGCGGCGGCGGTGGTGGTGTTGGAAGGGGAGTCCGACGGCGAAGGGGAGAGAGGCGATTGACGCACGAGCACCAACACGGGGGAGCCTGCTTGCAGGAGAAGGACCGCAAGCGGCTTCGGTGGGCCGCCGTCCTGACCGGGATATTTCTGGTAGTGGAGGCGCTGGGAGGATACCTGTCCCACAGCCTCTCTCTGCTCTCCGATTCGGGCCACATGATGACCGACCTGCTGGCGATGCTCTTGAGCCTGCTCGCCGTGACGGTGGCGTCCCGGCCGGCCACCGATCGGAAGACTTATGGCTTTTACCGGTTGGAGATTCTCACGGCCCTGGTCAACGGGACCGTTCTGGTTCTGGTTTCCCTCTACCTTCTTTACGAGGCGGCGCGGCGCCTCTTCCATCCCGAGCCGGTGGCCGCCGACCTGATGCTCTCGGTAGCGGTGCTGGGATTGCTGGCGAACTTGGCGGGAATCGCGCTCCTCTCTCCCTCTCGGAGGAATCTGAACGTGCGCGGCGTTCTGCTGCACGTGCTGGGCGATGCCTTCTCTTCCTTGGGGGTCATCGCGGGAGCGGTCGTCATGAAGCTCACCGGCTGGTTTCAGGCCGACGGAATCATCTCCCTGGTGATCGGCTTCGTAATTCTCTTGGG
>Ga0066710_100005460_pt1 | contig 11594 bp, 12 predicted proteins | sample GraSoiAngelo_159_FD_79666 | JGI IMG/M metagenome (GOLD analysis project Ga0066710, IMG submission 79666) | Grasslands soil microbial communities from the Angelo Coastal Reserve, California, USA - 14_1009_16_40cm | ecosystem: Environmental > Terrestrial > Soil > Grasslands | place: USA... | reverse complement strand
GTACATGAATGAGTAAAGCAGCAGCGTGTTCTTGTCTGCAAATAGCTCGGAGAATTTCACACTCTTTCCTACTTTCCCATCGTTGGCCCATTGGAAGACGTAGTCCTCTTTCAACTGCCCGCCGGGAGGGAGGTTGCGGCGTCTTTCTGCCACAGATCTTACTTTGTCGACAAGCTCTTGTTCGTCTTTGAGCAATGATTCGCGCGCATCTCTCTGCTTTCGTTTGGATACCGTAGTTCACTCATGTTCGTCTCCTCTTTGAAACTTTGAAACTAGTATTCTAGGGTGATCTCTAGATGGCTGCTCGTGGCCGGGAGCCGCGGTTCCTAATGTTCGGTCGGGTATGCGGCGCCAGCCCCCACAGGCAGTCGTCGGGCCAAAAGCGGTCGCACGCCGACGAGAGTAACGGAGGCGTAATATGGAAATATGGTTTGGCTTCCATTCGTCGGGGACATGATTCCGTGATGGATCGGCGAACGATCATTCGCAGCGCTGCTGGTGACCCCCTCGCCGTCGCGGTGGTTGCTCGCGCGCAAGAAATCGGCGGTTCCGCTGATCGGGTTTACCTCGTTGATGTTTAACCGAAGAAGGGGGGTGAATCTAAATATATTATTACCGGCTACTTTGCTAATTTGAATTGCTCAATGACGTAGCCGGAACAAGTTCTTTGAGGAGATGAAAATGCGCAGATTGTTGATCGTTCTTTTGACTTTTTTTGTTTGCGCTTTCGGGCTCTCCGGCCCTGTACTAGCGGCTGACAGCAACATGCAGACTGTCGTCGAAGGCTTAAACTCGACTTGGAATAAAGCCTTTAACAAGGGTGATGCATCGGCGGTTGCCGCCTTGTATCATGAAAAAGCTACGTTATCTCCCGGCAACGGTAAAACGCTAGTGGGTCGCGCTGAGATTGAGAAATTATTCAAGAGTTTTATTGATAACGGTGTTCACAACCACACGATTGAAATCGTTGACGTGCACGGCAAGGGCGATTTTGCGTATGAAGTTGCTAAATGGAGCGCCAAGGGTCGTGAAAAAGACGGAAAAGAGCCTACATTTGGTGGGGTGCTCATTAATGTCTTCCAGCGAGGAGCAGACGGTAAGTGGAAGTCGCTTTCACACGTCTGGAATACTTCTACTGATTGATTAAGTTGGACTGGGAAATCACTTGAGTTGTGGCGCTGTCCCCAGCAGCGTCCCTGCTGCTAGCGCCGGTGCCCGCAAGTCAGCTTCGCGGGAGCCGTCGCGGGAAGGTTGGCAAGGAGCGATGCGTCCACAAGCCTATCATCCGAACGCCTTCGAGATCCAATACGGCCTTCTCCGGGACCACCGAAAAAAGAAAGGGAACCAAATATGAAAACCCACACAACCTCCAACTTCGTTCGCCACACGGCCCGAAAGTCGGCCCTGCTGGTATTGGTCCTCTGTGGCGCCTTGGCTGGCTCAGCCTTGGCCCAATCCACCGGCCACCCGAGCATCCTGCCGCCAGGTTCTGCACCGCACGGTAAAACCTACGGCGAGTGGTCGGCCAAACACTGGCAGTGGGTCTACTCCTTGCCCGTGGATGATCACCCGCTGTTCGACACAGCAGACTGTAGCACGGGCCAATCCGGTCGGGTGTGGTTCCTGGGCGGGACCTTCACGACCGTGTCACCCGAACCCGGCGTGGTCATTGGCACCGCCACGCGCGACTGCACGGTGCCTGTTGCTACGGCGCTGTTCTTCCCCATCATCGACGCGGAGTGCGCCACTGCTGAGGGCAACGGCACGACCGACGTCGAGTTGAGCGCGTGCGCCAAAGGCATAATCGATCACGCCGTCGATCTATCTTGCGAGATCGACGGTATAGCGGTGCAGAACCTGGCGGCGTTTCGCGTCCACTCGCCGCTCTTCACATGGGGGCCGCTGCCGGAGAACAACGTCTTTCAGGATTCTGTAAACTTTCCCGCGGGCACGACCAGCCCGTCGGTGTCGGACGGGTACTTCGTGATGGTGGCCCCGCTCTCTGTGGGCAGTCATACGATCCACTTCAAAGGATCCGTGGTGTTCACTCAGGCCCAGGACGGGTTTGACTTCACATTTTCGCTGGACATCACCTACCATCTGATGGTGACAAAGTAAGCGGCGTCTGGGCGAATGAATGCGTCTGACACCGGGGTCGCAAAAAGCGGGGTCGAACTCGAATTACGAATCAACCTCGTGCCCTGCTGACCGAGTCCATGTCTAACAAACGCGTGCAGGCGCACAACTGAGGAGGTGGAGTGTAAAAGAAGAAGCAACCCTTGAGGTTGTGAGCCGCTCAAAGCGGCTGTTCGGCCGCTGACGCGGCGCCAGTTGAACGGACCAGCTGAAGGTGGCACGTCAGCGTTCATCTGGTTCAGTCGTTTGTCTTCGTCTCCCTGCGCACGAATGTATTGTCGAATCACCGCGCCTCATCTTTTGTGAACAATTGGGACCACAACGCGACCGTGTTTTGGAGGGACTTCGAGGGTGTGGAGAAAGCGTATAAGGTGCTTGGCCCTGGGCGGTCGTACGAGAGCCGACTTACTGTATATCGACATGCTTGGGTAGTACGGGGGTCGCCGTCGGGACCAATTTTGCTGTCGATAGCGGGCACAGAGAGGCAGCAGATCGCAAAGATTGGCCGGCCCTAACTACGATCATGGTGATGAATTGAGGGTCTGCTTTCGGGCAGCTTGAGTGACCGCAGTGGGTCGGAAGCGCCACTTCGATTCCTGAACCAGCGGACGTTCGATCAGCTTTTCATGTGGCTGGAGTCACAAATCTTTGAGCGGCCGCTTTGTAGATTTCTTCACTGCGGTTGTGACGACGAGCTACGTCTGCTATGCCTTGACTCCGGTCATTCCCCGACGTGAGTTTTTCAGGGCATGAATGGCAGGAGTTGGCCGCGAAGCGCCAGTGAGATGAAGCGTGCGATGCGATCCGAACCAGCCGTTCGTTGGAACAAGTTGCCTTGGCCCGACAAGTCGCTTATGGCTGCTTCGTCCCTACACGAGTCGCTATCCGGCCTCACCTCCATCAGGTTCGCCTCGTCCTTCCGGCGTCAGCTCGCGTGGCGCTTGTCCGGTCTGGTATACCGGTGAATGCGCCACGGCGAGGCGAGAGGAAGATTCACGATTAAAACACTCGACTGTATCGCCACGCCGACGGTGAGCGCTGCGCCGGTCATGCTCGCATGCCCATCTGGCTTTCGGAATCTTGACCCGCTTTTGTTGACAGATAGCACCATGTGCGATTCTGTTACCCAAGTCGGGAATGAATCCTAGCGCAAGTGAGGTCTGGGTATGCGGGAACGTAGTGACCGCTTATGTCGGATCGCGACGTGGCGCAAAGCGGTCGCTTCCAGCCGTTGGGTGCAATCGGGTGAATCGCGGATATGTGACAGCCCACAAGACAACCGACAGACCCCATAGCGGCGACTCGTAACCCTTTAAGCGCACGCCCGCCGTGCGCCACTTAGCCGTCCTGCGCGCAGGTCACGCAGCGCCACTCGCACCATTACACTTAAACGGTTGCCGGTTGCCACTCTGAGGCCGCGATTGTTCGCGGATGACGACCGGACCTTGTGTTCAGCAACCCATCCGCCGCCGGATGAGAATGCTTGCGGGATTGGGCGAAGAATGGCGGGAGCATCTAAGGCCGATTGGTCTCGCTGTAACGAAGCGGGGGCGCGCCCTCAAGTTACAGTAAGTACGTCTCCACGCGGCATGGCTGTCGACGAGCCTTGCTAATAATATATCGCGATGAATCAATACGAAAATAGGAATTGGTAGACCTTCCTTCTCCTAAGGGGTAGGTCGCACGTTCGATTCGTGTTCGGGACGCCATAATTCAATCGCTTAGACGGCGTGAACGAACGGCGCAGATTACTGGTGTCCTTTAGTACCCGTCGAAACTCAGCGACAGTTTAGCGTGTCAATCGCGTCATCGACACGTTGGCACGCGCGACTGATTCCCAACGATCAATAGTACAAGGCCAAGCGGTCGCGTCATGGCGCGGCGTCACGTTGGTCCGGGGCGCCAACACCGCGGACTGCACGGCAGGCGCTAACGCGATATGCTTTGCCGACGGTGCCTTACCGAGGTGCAAGCGTGACAATGATGACGCACGAAACCGTGCATTGGGGACCCCAATGGTGGTCGAGGCTGCTTCGTCGGCCCAGTCTGACCTTCGGCCTACTGATCGGCCTCGCCACCTACGCGCTGCTATTTTTTGCCTCCGATGTGGACGGACGGTCGCGTTTCATCGCTGCATGGGACGCTGGGGCAAGCTTCGCTTTGCTCGCGCTGTTCTTTGGACTGCGCAATTCCTCCGCCGCTACCATTAAGCGCATCGCGGCACGCCAGGACGCGGGCAAGTGGGCAGTGCTGGTTCTGTCCCTGCTCGCCGCCACCGCAAGCCTCGTAGTGATCGCCGCAGAAATGCCGCAGGTCAAGAACGCGAGCGGTCTCGAGCAGGTCGCGCGCGTCATCCTGGTGATCTACACGATCGTGCTCTCGTGGACGTTCATCCAGACGATGTTCGCTCTGCATTACGCGCACGACTACTACTTGGATGTGGACCTTCCTGCTGCGAAGCCTGGCCCGGGTTCGGAACGACTGATCTTCCCCCGGGAGCGGACGCCAACCTACGGCGATTTCCTCTATTTCTCGTTCACGATCGGCATGACGTTCCAGGTGTCGGACGTGCAAATCGCTGACGCCGACATTCGGCGCAGCGTGCTGATCCACGGCGCCGTAGCGTTCTTCTACGCGACTGGCATCCTCGCCTTGACGATCAATCTGGTTGCGGGCCTGATCTGAGCCGCGGCGACGGCGGTGCGGCGATGAGCTTCTTCCTGCGGAGCGGTTTTTCGGGAGAAGGAACTCACAACCGAACGCCCAAGGCGTTGCCAGTTTCCCAAGTGGCGGCACAGTCCAGCACGGAAGACGTGAAACGCTGCTCGGATGACCGATCTCGCAAATGCGCTTCGATGTTTCGGGGAATCCCGTACCGCGCCGAATATGGCGGAACACTTCGCCGTGGCGTCTGCTCCTCAGGCAGCTCATCAGCCACCCAGCGATTCGATGGCGCGTATTTCTTCGGCAGTGAGTTCCAGTTCCCGGTTCGCCAGATCTTGCTTCATGTGCTCGGGATCGGTGGTGCCGGTCAACGGCAGGATGCCGACCGCCACCGCGAAGCGGAAGACGATCTGCGCGGGCGTGGCCTTGACCTTAGCGGCAAGGCCGGCCACCAGCGAGTGGCGCAGCACAGTCGGGTTGGCGGTGAGCAGCGAGAATCCCTGGTAGATGATCTGTCGCTCCCGACAGAACGCCCGAACCTCGCGGTCCCATCCTGTGCGGGCGAAGCAGCGGTTCTGCACGAACGCCGGTATTTCGGCGCAACTCGCCGCCATTTGCTCGAGCTGCCGTAGCGACACGTTACTCACGCCGAGCAGCCGTGTTCGACCCGCAGTGCGCTGCCTCACGATCGCTTCCCAAACTTCGGTATCGGTGGCGGTCCAACGGGATTGGAACGCGGGTCCATGCAGCAGATAGCTGTCGACGTAATCGGTGCCGAGGTGCTCGAGTGAGCTCCGCAGTGATTGACCTACTTGCGTTGCAACGTCCGCATCGGGGTTGTAGGGAACTCGATGATCCTGGCCACCTCGGTAGGTGAACTTGGTCTGCAGGAAAACATCAGCGCGCGTCAGGAGCCCCGCGCGATACGCTGCGGCAAGCGCGTCACCGACTGCGCTCTCGACGTAATGTCGTCGCTGGTTGGCGGTATCGATGCCCCTGAAACCCATTCGCAAGGCGAGATCCGTGAGGGTCTGAGTCCGCTCCTCCTTCCACGCGGTGCCATAGAGAAAGCTTGGAATGGGTGCGAGAGAATGCGCTGGCATTGGCAAATTTTGCCATTGAACGCTTGCTTTTTCCGGATTCGGCGCGCATGCAGTGCGGCGTCATGCCATCCTCGACCGTTGTCATTTCACGTTCGCGTTCTGATGGCTCGCAGCGCGCGCCATAGCAACACCAGCACCACGCCTATCGCCGTGCCGATCGGGCGGAGACCAGCCGCTCCCGCTAAGGGTCCCGCCATGAAGCGGAGCCCTGGAATGAACCTCGCGCCAAACACCGCGATTGCACCGTACCGATTCACGAATCGCCATACCGATTCGAGCCGCTCGGATTTCACCAGCACCGATTGTCGATAGCGGTCGACGGCGGCATGGCCATACTTTCGTCCGACCCAGAAACCGATGATGGTCTCCTGCGGCAGCACTGATTGTGCCGACCATAAGCTGTGCGGGTCGAGATCTCACGCCATTTCAGGTCATAACCGAGAACACGTTATCGGCGAAGCGCTGCGCCGAAGCCTAGAGGATCGGGAGGTCGGTTGGCGAGGAGAGCACCATCCAGACCTTCGGATCCGGCCGGGTGTAACTATCTAACTCGAGCCGCCCGTGCAGGCGGAGGGCGTCTCCTTTGTCCGACAGAAACCTGAGCTCATGCGATGTTAACCTTTGTTAACCTTTTTCGGTCACTGACGCGCAACTTCGCGCAGCATTGCGCGCACGAGCAGTACGCGCGGACGACGCTGGTGACGGAGACTTATCCACGGGCGAGGCCGCCGAGCGAGGCGCGCTTACGTCGGCATCGGATCGAAGTCGATAAGAAGGTCAGTTGGCCGCGTGTGTGTACTCGAGAAAGAATCGCATCATTTCGCTGGAGGCGTCGGGGCCTTTAGGATCAGTGTAGGACCCTCGTGGATCGCCACCAAACCATGCATGCGCCGCGCCGTGCACGAGCCACTGTTCGACAACGACCTTACCGCTGCCGTCCTTGAAGAGGCGGCGCGTGTAGGAGTGTCCACCCGGTGCCCTGGCTGCCCAGCTTTCCGCCGGGGCGGGCGCCGCGCTTGAGGTTTCGCCCGCGTTCAACGCGCTCGCTGCGACGCTTTGGGTTGCGACCTGCTCGCCATTGCACGGGTGAACCGTGGTGTCGAGATCTCCATGGAAGACGATGGTGGGAATCGCGCCAAGCCATGGCTGGGCATTGTCGCGACGTTCGCCACGGGGGCCCACGGTGCCAAGCCGATGCATGGCCGCGAACGCGGAAGGTAAATCATGCGCGGCCCCGTACGGTAGGCCGGAATGCACCCCGACCGCGGCAAACAAGTCCGGATACGTCGTCCCGAGGATCACTGCCATGGCGCCGCCTGCGGACAAGCCGCCCACGTACACTCGTTCGTGGTCCAGACCGTAGGTCAGCAACAGTTCGCGCACCATCCCGGCGAGGATCGCAGGTTCCCCACGGTCGCGCCCCTGGTCGCTGGCCTTGAACCAGTTCCAGCACTTCGAGATGTTGGCGGTTTGCGATTGCGCGGGATAGAGCACAAAGCACGCGCGCGCCTCCGCCAACATGTTCATGCGCGTGCCGGTCGCGAAATCATCGGGCGTCTGCGTGCAGCCATGCAGCATCACGACCAGCGGCAATGGCTGGCCTCGATAGGCGCTCGGAATGAAAAGCTTGTAACTACGACTACCCGCCGGACCGCTGTACGAGTGCGCGGTGAATTGGGGTGTGCCTTCCCTACCATGCGCTCCGCCGGGCAAATCTCCGAAGGGCGCCTCTTGGGTCGGCAATGGCGTATCGTCGATGACTCGAAACGTGCCTTCGATGGGCCCTGGCGCTGGCGCTCCCGAAGCCACCGGCGCTTCGGTCGCCGCTGCGCCGCCTAGCCGGTGCTGAATAGCCGCGGTTGCCGCGAGCAGGTCGCCAGCTTGCATAAGGCGCATGGCTTCGCGCACGGTCGAATACAGTTCTGCGTTCATGATGTGTTCCTGTGTCAATGGATGCGATCGGCCAACGCCGCTTTCACCGCTGGGCTTGCATGAAAGGCGCCCAGTACAGAGACGGACTCAATCGTTGCCAGCGCTAACGCGGCGGAAACGTCCGGTGCGATACGGGCCAGGCCCAAGACTTGAATGCGCAGTTGCTTTCCGGATTTCTTCACGGCCTCAAGGTCGGCGCGGGTGAACTCCACAAGTCCCAGCACCAACGTTTTGCGGACCACCGCCTGTCTGACCACTTCGGCGTGCGTCGCAAGGTGATTGCGGATAGCAGTTCGAATGAAATCTGTGCGGTTGGAATAAAACCCTTCGTGCACGAGAAGATCGATCTGGCCCAGGTCGACGAGGCCGAGATTGATCGTTATTTTTTCAGTGTCCGACGCCTTTGCCGCTATCACAGCCATTTGTCTTCACCACCTGGACTCCAAGTGGGAGTATAACACCATCCAAATGGATGGTTAGCTCGCCGCGCGACGCACGACTTGCGAACCGGCGCGTAGCCGATCCGACGGTTGCTATCGGCGGGCTATCGTCCCGGGGATACCAAGAAGCGGCGTCGCCTGTTTAGTGCCAAGAGAAGGTCGGCGAACAAAGGCTCGGTTACTGGCAGGAGGCTCCCTGCCGCGGCTACGCTTGCGACCCTATGCCAGCGCCGAAAACACCAAGACCAGCACCACCCCAGGCAGCATCAACAACTCGGCGCTGTCGAGGAAATCGGTAGGATCCACATTGGTTTCTGCGAGGATCCCCGCGCACACCGCCAGCCAAATGGAAAGACTGGCCAAGATGAACGACGTCAGACCCCGGGCGCGCATGCGCCGAAACCACGCCATCAACGGCAACAGCACGAAGGCTTGCAAGAGCAGCCCAACCAGGAGGGCGGGCAGGGCCAGCATGATGTACGTTCGCCACCCTGCCAGCGCATCGGTTGTGGTCGTGGCCGCGAGGAGTCCAACATATACGGCCGTTCCCGCCAAGAGGGAAACGACCGCCGCTCTGAGGACATGGGCGTTCACGAGAATCCACCGCGCGCATGCAGCCTATATGTATGGCCTGACTGACAAGACAAGGTTCCCAAATCAGCTTAAATCGCCACGCCAGTACTCTGATCCTCAGCCGCGGCCGAGGCCGAGTAACCCGCTCAACGCCTTTGCAGCTCGCTGCCCCTGGTCCTGGTAGTTGATGTTGAAGAGCACGTGAACGTGGCCTACTTTGCGCGACAGCGTTGCAACGCTTTGCGCCAGTTCTCCAAGCTCGCTGTCGTCATAGTCGTAGTTGAACCGTTGCGACGACGATGTGAGCCCCTTCTTGTTCCACGTGCCGCGATTGCGCCCGTGCAGGCGCACGACCGCCAGGGCCGGGTTGGTCACCTCCCACACCGACGGTATCGTGTTGGCGACGTCCTGGGGCTCGTCAACGACGACGTTGATCAGGCCGTTCTCGCGCTCGAAGGCGAGTGTTCGGTTGATGTGCTTCTCGCTGTCGAACCAGCTTCGATTGCGAAACTCGATTGCCAGCGCGAACCCGGCAAGCATCGCGCGGCAGTGTTCGATGTATTCGAAGCTGCGGGGGTGGAACGCCACCCACGGTGCAAACTGGAAATGGACGGCGCCGAGCTTGCCGCCGGCGCGCAGGATCTCGAGCACCGCGCGAAACGCTCGCCAGAGCTCGATCGCGATCTCCGCCGGCACGTCTTCGTCGTAGACGTTCTTCCGGTCGACAGGACCGAGTGCGGCGCGGATCTCCTTGGCGAGGCTCAGCACCGGCGTCTGGTGCCGTGTGAAGAGGCGATACGCCTTGATGTTGAAAACAAAGTTTGCGGGCGTCCGCTCGACCCAAAGCCGCGCATTCGATTCGGTAGGAATGCCGTAATAGCTGCTGTCGATCTCGACGATCGGGAATTGCGACGCGTAGTAGCGCAGGCGCCCTTCCGGCGTCGTAGCGCTCGGCGGATAGAAGCGGCCGGAGTCGAGCAGCGACTTGTCCGTCCAAGACGACGTGCCAACTAGGATGTTCGCCATGACTAGCTCCGGGCCGAAAGGTGATGCGCGCACACCAGCACCAGGTCGCGCATGCGGGCGGCGCCGAGATCATGCCGCACTCCCGCGCCTTATGCCAAGGCGGAATTCGCCGCCGAACTGTTAACATCTGTTACCGAGTGCACGTCCGTGGCGCACTCGGCAGGTCTACTGTGAAGGTGTTCCGAAAGGAGACTCCATGTTTGACTATCTCTGCAGGCGAGCATCCCTTACGGTACTGATCGCGCTTGCCGGCTGCGCCGGGATGGTCGCATCGGTAGAACCCGGCCGAAGCGCGGCGGCGCCGACTTACCATGTTGGCGACCGTTGGGTTTACCAGGCGCAAGACGGCTTTCGCTCCAAGTCTCGCTGGACGGAGAGCTACGAGATAACCGCGGTGGGACCCGCCGAGATCGCCGTTCGGGTCACCCAGAGAGGTGACGGCATCGACAGCGTTCGCATGGAGCGATGGACAGCGCCCGGCCAGGTCAGCGTCGGGGCAGTGTACGACAGCGAGACGCGGCGTTTTGCGATGCCGCTGCAACGCTACAACTTCCCGTTGCGGCGCGGCCAAGTTTGGAATCAGTGGGTAGACAACGTCAACGACAACGCAAAGACGGAAGGTGCAATCAACCGCTACGTCGTGGTCGGGGATTGGCAGAAGGTGACGACACCGGCCGGTACATTCGACGCGATACAGCTACGCGTGTTGATGAGGCTCGATGACGATACGTTTTGGCGCTGGCCGACAACGTGTAGCTATCTGGTCTGGTACGCGCCTGATGTACGCGCGGTCGTGCGTGAAGAGCGCGAAGCGGGATATGTCGAACGGGGTGGCCCCGACGTCTCTACCGTCTGGACACAACATGGGATACTCGAACTGAGCGCATTCACGTCGGGCGGATAGGAGCAAGCGTTTGGATTGTGCTTGATCGCGCCATTTCGGAACGAGCTATGGACGAGGTCATCATTGTCGGCGCGGGCATTTGCGGTCTTAGCCTCGCTCTCAACTTGCATCGGCGCAATATCGCCTGTCGCGTCTATGAGCGAGCCCCGGAGATCAGTGAGCTCGGCGTCGGCATCACCTTGTTGCCGCATGGCATGCGCGAATTTACGGCGCTCGGGCTCGGCGACGAACTATTGAAGAGCGGGATCGAGAATCGCCAAAGCTGCTTTTTTAATCGCTTCGGCCAACTCATCTACCAGGAACCGCGCGGCAAATTTGCCGGTTATCCATATCCAGAAGTCGGCATCCACCGCGGAAGGCTGCAGATGGTCCTGTATCGATCCGCGCTCGAGAGGCTGGGCGCGGATCGAATCAAGACCAATCACCAGTGCGTCGGCGTGGAGCAGGACGAGAAGTGCGCGATCGCGCTGCTGCAAGAGTCCACATCCGGGCACAATTTGCCGCCGGCACACGGATCGGTGGTCATCGCCTGTGACGGTGTGAATTCGACGATTCGCAAACAGTTGTATCCGCAAGACGCGGTTGCTTTCGCGGGGTTCAACACCTGGCGTGGCATCACCCGACGCAAGCCGATTCTCGACGGGCGAACTTATATGCGCGTCGGGTCGATCCTGACCGGCAAGATGGTTATCTACCCGATCATCGATAGCGTCGACGACACCGGCAACCAGCTCATCAATTGGGTGGCAGAGATCAAGCAAGAAGGCTTCGCGAGGAACGATTGGAACAAGCGCGGCGACATCAACGACTTCGTTC
>Ga0066710_100005456_pt1 | contig 11595 bp, 11 predicted proteins | sample GraSoiAngelo_159_FD_79666 | JGI IMG/M metagenome (GOLD analysis project Ga0066710, IMG submission 79666) | Grasslands soil microbial communities from the Angelo Coastal Reserve, California, USA - 14_1009_16_40cm | ecosystem: Environmental > Terrestrial > Soil > Grasslands | place: USA... | reverse complement strand
TCGGCCGCCGACGGCGAAACCTCTCCCTTCGAAACCACGCGTGAAGAAGGGCTCCACGAAGCCGGAGCCGGCCAGTTCTCGATCTTCAATTGCGCAAGCGAGGACCCGCCGGAGCACACGAAAGACACGATCGCCCAGAAAGAACGCGTTCGGATCGACATGGAGCTCTCCTTTTTGAGTGGTTTGCTGACCGTCCGGGCTCCAATCCTATCGAGCGCCGCGGCGGAGGATCACCCCGACCAAGGTCGCAGCCGAACTCGACCAGGATGCCGGACGAATGCAGGGAACGGGACTATCGACTGTTCGCGGTTCGGAGGATCTTCTCGAGCTCCGAGGCGTCCCCCCGCTCCCGCGCGGTCTCGCCGGCGCGGTCGTAGACGATGTTGCCCTTCGGGTCGAGGAAAGCGACGGTCGGGATGGCGCCGCGATAGAAACGCGCGACGAGCTCGCGCTGGTCCGGCGAGGCGTTCTCGAGATCGACGACGAGGAACCGGGCTTCGTCGCGATGCTTCCGGTAGAGAGACACGAACCGCTCCGCCTCCCGGTTCGTGTTCCAGCAATGCGAGGTCCCGAAAAAGATCGCGGTCGGTCGATCGGAGGCGATTTTCCCGTCCGAGAGGTTCTCGCCTCGGATCGGGAAGGCGGCCGACGAATCGTCGGTGAAGGACAGGCCGGCAGCCAGGGCGAGGTTCGACGCTCCGCCGGGGCCGGGCGCCGCGGCTGCGAACGGTGATCCGTTCTTTTTTTCGCCCGCGAAGAGAAGCCCCGCCGCCGCGACCGTGGCGAGGCAGGCTGCGACAATTGTGGTCGCGCGGTCCGGTTTCATCCCGTCGAGAGTACGCTTTCGGCCGCCCCTCGGATTCCGGCTGACGATCGGGCCGGAGGTTTCGTAATAATCACCCCATGGACGAAGTCGAGGACCTGAACCAGCTCATCCGGGAGCTCAACTCCGAGCGCCCGCCGGGATCGGAATCGGACGCCGCGAGCTCCGCCCGCCTGGACGGCTGGCTCCGGAATCTCGTCGAGCGCTCGGGAAGCGACCTGCTCTTAGTCGCCGGCGCTCCTCCGTCGCTCCGCGTGGACGGAAAAATCACGCCGCTCCCCCACGCGCCGCTCGCGGGCGACGAGGTCGACGAAGCGGTGCTGCCGGTCCTGTCTTCCCGCGCCCGCGCGCGCTACGCGAAGGAGTCCGTCGCCGACGTGTCTTACAAAGTCCGCGGCCTGGGCCGTTTTCGAATCAACCTGCATCGCGAACGGGGACGTGCCGCCGCTGCGATCCGCGCGCTGCCGAGCGAGCCGCCGAGGCTCGCCTCGCTCGGACTGCCGCCGGGGGCGGAGGCGCTCACCCGGCTTCCGCGCGGGCTCGTGCTCGTCGGAGGGCCGACCGGCTCGGGCAAGACCACGACGCTCGCCGCGCTCGTCGAAGAGATCAACCGCCGCGACTCCCGCCACATCGTGACGATCGAGGATCCGGTCGAGTACGAGCACCCGCACCGGTCGAGCCTGGTCGAACAGATCGAGATCGGCGTGGACGCGCCCGATTTCCCCTCCGCCCTGCGCGCGGCAGTGCGTCAGGCGCCGGACGTGCTCGTCGTCGGCGAGATGCGCGACCCGGAGACCATGCGGATCGCGCTCTCCGCGGCCGAGACCGGACACCTCGTTTTCTCCACCGTCCACACCACCGACGTCGCGTCCGCGGTCTCCCGGGTCGCGGACTCCTTTCCGTCGGAAAGACAAAACACGATCCGCCAGGAGCTCGCGATGGCGCTCGCCGCAGTGCTCACGCAGACGCTCCTCCCCAAAAAAGGCGGCGGAAGAGTGGCGGCGGCGGAGCTTCTCTTCGTGAGCTACGGCGCCCGCCAGCACATCCGCAAGAACGCGCTCCAGCACCTTCACCAGGAAATCGTGCTGACGAAGAAGCAGGGCTCGATCACGCTCGAGGAGTCCCTGGCGAAGATCGCGCGGGAAGGCCTCGTGGAAACGGAGGAGGCGCGGGCCCGGGCTGCGCATCCCGAGGATTTCGAGAACCAGTTGCGGTCGGGATAAACGGGGTCAGGTCTCCACTTGCCACGTTGATGCGCAAAGTGAAGACCTGACGCATGTTCTCGTCGCGCGAGGTGCAGTTCGCGGTTCTCGCGTTTTCGTCCCTCTTTTCGGTGATCAACCCGATTTCGGCGGCGCCGATCTTTGTGGCGCTCACCCTCGGATCGCGCGACCGCCGCCGCGCCGCCTTCCGCGCCTGCCTGACGGCTGCCGTCGTACTCGCTGTCTTCGCCGCCGCCGGCGGCGCGATCTTCTCTTTCTTCGGAATCACCGTCCCGGCGTTCCAGATCGCAGGCGGGATCCTCTTCACGCTGATGTCGATCCGGGAAGTGCAGGATCACGAGAGACACGTGCCGCAGGACGACGCCGAGAGCGCCGATCCGTCGATCGTCCCGCTCGGGATTCCCGTGATTGCCGGGCCGGGTGCGATCTCGGCGGTCATGGTCCTGGTGGGGCAGGCCCAGGACGCGGGGCGCCGCATGGCGCTCGGGACGGCAATCGCCGTGAACATCGTCCTGACGTTTGCGATCCTGCTCGCCGCGCCCGCGATCGTCTCCCGAATCGGCGAGACCGGTCAGCGCATCGTTTCGAAGATCATGGGCCTCATCACCGCCGTGATCGGGATCCAGTTCGTCTTGAACGGTGTGTCGAGCGTTTTGACGGAGATCATCCGGGCCGCGCACGCGGGATCTTGAATCGGTCGCGGTCTACTCCACTTGCTCTTTCAATGTGGCAAGTGGAGACCTGACCCTCAATGTGGCAAGTGGAGACCTGACCCCGCCTAAACCTCTCTCCGAAAAAGGACCTGGGTCAGCACGCCGCAGACGAGCGAGAAGGTCAGAAGAACGAGCCACTCCGAATAGCAGCTCTTCAGCGGGGCGCCGCGAAGCAGCAGGTCGCGCAGCGCCGAGACGCCGTAGGTCAGCGGGTCGACGTCGGAAACCACCTTCAGCCACTTCGGATACGACTCGACGGGATACAGGGCGCCCGACGGAAAGAACACGAGCACGTTGATGATGCCGAACATGCCGCGCAGCGCGCTCGTCTTGCGCGCGCGGGAAAAAAGCAGGAACCAGAGACCTGTGATCGCGAGCGCGGACAGGAACACCGTCACGAGCCCGCCGCCCAGCGCCACTTGCGTCGTCATCGGGAGCGGCGTGAACAGCATGATCGCGAGCAAGACGAAAGAGCCGGCCAGACCGGCGACGAGGGTTCCGGCGAGCATGTGACCGGTCACGATCGCGCCGGTGGAGACCGGCGTCACGAGATAGCCCTCGTGATAGCCGTACATTCGATCCTCGATCACCTGCAACCCTCCGGCGACCATCGATCCCATGAAGATCGCCAGACAGACGACCGCCGGTCCCAGATAGGTCAGGTAATCGAGGTAGGGATATGCCTCAAGGCGAGTCTCCGCGGTCGCGAACCGGCGGACGCCGGTTGCCTCGGTCCAGATGTCGGAGAGCGCCGACTCGACCGTCGAGTACGAAAACCGATCGGTGTTGTCCCCGATGAAAGCCGGCGCCGGGCCGGCCGCCGAGAGACCGTGCGGCAGCACCCAGACCGCCCGGTATCTCCCGGTTCGCAGGTCGGCGAGCGCCTGTTCGCGGTCGGCCGGAAACGCGGCGACGACGAGGTTGCGTCCGCTTTCGAGCGCGAGCACGGCGCGCCGGCACTCGGCGGCGAGAGAGTTGCCCGCCTCGTCGACTACCGCGATCGGCACGTTCTCGAGCTGTCGGTTGAGGGCGTTGCCGAGAACCGCGAGATAGATGACAGGAAAGAGCATCGTCGAAATGATCAGGACCGGCTGGCGCCAGAGGGTCAGATAGGCGCGCTGGCAGATGGCGAGGATTCCGAGCAAGGCGAGACGCGGCCCGCGCGAGATCCCCGTCGTCGCCCGTTCCCCGATTTCGCGCGCGCGACCGGCCGTTTCGACCGCGCCGCTCACCCCACCGTCTCTTCCCGGAGCGCCCTTCCGGTGTAAGCGAAGAACACGTCTTCCAGCGTGACCGGCGAGATCGAGAGATGGCGGATCTCGTATCCGCGTTCCTCGACGAGCTGCGCGGCGCGCCTTCCGATCCCCTCTCCCGGGCGAGCCTCGAACTGGACGGAGGTCCGGGACGGGGACCGCCAGTTCACCGCTCCGAGCGCGACGATCGATTCTTTATCGCGTGTCTCGATCTCCCGGTCCGTCTCGATCTCGACGTGCTCCCCGGTCGGGAGGCTCCGCTTCAACGCCTCGGGAGCGTCCTCGCAGAGAATGCGACCCCGATCCATGATGGCGACGCGATCACACAGGTAGTTCGCCTCGTCCATGGCGTGCGTGGTCAGGACGATCGCGAGACTGGCATCGCGGGACTTGAGCTCTCCCAGCATTTCCCAGACCGCGCGGCGACTCTGCGGATCGAGCCCGGTCGTCGGTTCGTCTAAGAAAAGGATGTGCGGCGAGTGAAGGACGCCGCGAGCGATCTCGAGCCGGCGGCGCATTCCGCCCGAGAGAGTCTTCGTGAGCTGGTTTTTCTTCTCCCAGAGGCCGACCTGCGTGAGACGGCGCTCGATCCGCTGGGAGAGGTCGCGCCCCCAGAGGCCGTACATCTTTCCCTGCACCGAGAGGTTTTCCCGAACGGTCAGGTTCTCGTCCGTCGTCTCCGCCTGAGACACGGTTCCGATGGAGGCGCGGACGTCCCCTTTCTCGCGCACGACGTCGTGGCCGGCGACCCGCGCCGTTCCGGAGGTCGGGTGCAGAAGGGTCGTCAGCATCCGGACGAGCGTGGTTTTCCCGGCACCGTTCGGGCCGAGAAGGCCGTAAATCTCCCCCTGCCGCACTTCGAACGTGACGGCGTCGTCCGCGATCGTGTCGCCGAACTTTCGGGTGAGCTTTTCCGCCTGGATCGGGCTGACGGTCATTTGGGCAAGCGTTCCGGCGCCGGGCGCCCGACGGAAGGGGGTCGCCCCGAGGTCAATGCGCGCCCGTCTCGACCACGAAAGTCTGGCCGGAGACGACGGGCAGGCCTTCCGGAGCGAGCCGGACGGAAAAAGTCCGGAGGTCGCGGCTCTGGAGTCCCCAGTTGCGACGGGTGGCGAACTCCGATCGCGGACGAATGGAAACGATCCTCGCGCGGGCGCGGGCGTCCGGGCGAGCCTGCGGCCAGATCTCCACGCTCTTGCCGAGGGAAAACGCCGAGAGGCGTTCTTCGGGCACTTCGACGCGCAGGCGCGGAGCCTCGAGCTGCAGGGTGACGATGGGGTCGCCCGCCGCGACCCACTCGCCCATCCGGTGATGGCGCGTCAACACCACGCCGCCCGTGTGAGCCACGAGAGCGCCTTCCTTTTCGAAGTGCTTCACTTTTCCGAGGCGCGCCTGGAGCGCATCCTCCTCGGCGCGGATCTGACCCTTTTCCGCTTCCCGCGCCCGGATGGCGGCGGCGGTGCCGTCGCGTCGGTGCTGTACGCTCTCGAGGTCCGCGGCGGGAGCGATTCCCTCGCGCACCAGCCGCGCCATCCTTTTTTCCTCGCTCGCGATCTGCGCGAGCTCCGCCTGGAGGCGCGAAACGTCTTCGCGCCGGCTGCTTTCGCGGGCGCGGGTCTGCGCCATCTGGCGCTCGAAATCGGAAGCGTCCTCGGCGAGCCCCGGCTCTTCGATGCGCGCGATGACCTGTCCGGCGCGAACGGGCTCGCCTTCGTCGGGGACCGGGCTGACCAGGCGTCCGCTGCGCGAAAATGACAGCGCGAGGCTCTGCTCCTCGGCGATGGCCAGGAGCCGGACAGCGCGTCCCGTATCGTCTTCGCGACGAGCGAGCGCGCCGTAACCCCAGGTGCCCGCCACAGCGATCGCGATCGCCACGCCCACCCACATGGCTTTCTTCATTGGCGAAAAACCGGTCGAATAGATCTTAACGCCGTTTGGGGCTGTCCAGCGTTGAGGACAGTCCCGGCGAACTGAGCAATTCGCGCGGGTATCGCTCTTGCTCTCTCAGAGTCTTTTCGACGAGGAGAGCCAGCGTGCACGGAGAAGGACCTCATGCCTCAGCTGCACCGGAGCGGGCGCGACGCGTCCTCCTGATCGAGGACGACGGAAGCTACCGCTGGGTCATCCGCCGGCTGCTCGAAAGCGCATTCGGCCAGGAAGTTTCGGTCGAGGAATTCGCGAACGGCGAGGCGGCACTGGAGCGAGCCGCCTCCGGGCCTCCGCCCGATCTCGTGCTGCTCGACATCAACCTACCGGGCCTCGACGGTTTCGAGGTTCTGCGCCGGTTGCGCGCCCACGAAACCACGCGCAAAGTTCCGGTCATCATCGTGACCAGCTCTCAGGAGGAAAGAGACGTCCAACGCGCATACGAGTACGGCGCGAACTCTTTCGTTTCCAAATCCGACTCCCCGGAGAAGACCCTGCAGCGGCTGCGACTTCTGCCGGTGTACTGGCTCGAGCTCAACCGCCTGCCCGAGGGCTCGGAAACACCCGCCAAGCCGCCGGAGGCCCCGGCGAGCTCCTAAAAGGGGACAGACTTAGTTAGCGCGTTCCAAAGGAAAAGCGGGGATGACTAAATAAGTCTGTCCCCAATTTGCAGCTTCTCGAGCACCTCCTCCGCCCTCCCGACGATGGCCAGGTCGAAGCGTCGAGTCGCCTCGGTCGGCTCGGGGTTGATCTCGATGGTGAACGCTCCACGGCGCTGCGCTTCGTCGGCCAGCCCCGCCGCGGGGTAGACGACGGCTGAAGTGCCGACGACGACGCAGACGTCGCACTCGAGACCCGCGACAGCACGCTCCATCACAGCTGGCTCGATCGGCTCCCCGAACCATACGACTCCAGGCCGCGCGAGCCCGCCGCAGTGAGGACAGCACGGCGGAAGCGAGGGGAACGGGACCGTCTCATCGCGCCAGCGCTCGGGCGATCCCGCGCAGCTCTCCGCGCAGCGCAGGTCCCAGAGCGATCCGTGGAATTGCACGGCGTTTCGCGTGCCGGCGCGCTCGTGGAGCCCGTCGACGTTCTGCGTGATGAGCGTAAATCGCGGATACAGGCGGCTCCAAGCGGCCAGCACATGGTGCGCGCGGTTGGGTCGGCACGCGGCGACCAGGTGCCGGCGCCACTCGTACCACTCCCAGACGAGACGCGGATCGCGCGCGAACGCCTCGAGGGTCGCAAGCTCCTCGACGCGGAAGTTCGACCAGAGGCCATCGGCGCCGCGGAAGGTCGGCACGCCGCTCGCCGCGGAGACGCCCGCGCCGGTGAGAACCGTGACGCGCGAAGCGCGGCGGAGCTGATCGGCCGCTCGACGAAGCTCGGAGCTCAAGCCCCGATTATCGCGTTCCGATCTCGCCGCTGACGAGAGGCTCAGTCGCAGTAGCGCTGGACGGTCGCGAGCAGAGTCTCGACCGGGATGGGCTTCTGGACGTAGCCGTCCGCTTCGAGCCAGGCCGCGTGGCGGAAGCTGTCGTTCATTCCCGAAACGACCACGACCGGGATCCGGCAGAGCTCCGAGTCCTGGCGCTGCGCGTGGCGAAACTCCCAGCCGGTCATGATCGGCATCATCAGGTCGAGGAGGATGACCGCCGGCCGCGAACCTCCCCGCAGGCGTCCCAGCGCTTCCAGGCCATGCCGCGCGCATTCCACGCTGTATCCCTCGGCCTGCAGAAACGACGCGAGAGACCCGAGAAGATCCGGATCGTCCTCGACGACGAGTACCCGCCGGTTCATTTCCCCTTTACGATCTTCGCGCAAATTCCCGTCGTTTTGGAGACAAACCTTTCCCCAGGTCCCGTCCGCATCGCTCGGACGGCGGGGTGCGAGACGGCTGCCCTGTCCCCGCCGGGGGACGAACGCCGCCGGATCAGACGTGGGGGCGCGCGTCTGTCTCGGACGAGGGTTCGTGACCGAGACACGCGGTTTCGATCACCTGCTTCAAGCGCGCGATCGAGAAAGGCTTGTGGAGGACGACGCCCGGCACCACCTCTTTTTCGGAAAAAGGGTACGCGGAGGTGACGATGATCGGAATCTTCGAAAGCACCGGATGCGCGCCGAGAAGCCGCAGGAAGTCCCAGCCGTTCATGCCGGGCATCATGAGGTCGAGGAGCACGACGCAGGGCGACACGCCTGTCGTCCGGAGAAGGTCCAGCGCCTCGGCCCCCTCCACCGCTGTCTGGACGCGGCAGTCGTCCTCTTCGAGGACCTGCCTCAAACCTTCCCGGAGAAGGTCATCGTCCTCGACGAGAAGGATCTGGTGCATTGAATTCCCTCCAGGCCGGGCCTTGCAATCCGGGGACCACCTCGCCTGTTCAACCGGACCGAATCGACTTTTGACCGCCCCGCCGGTCGTCCTCTGCAGAAGGAACGTCGCTCTTTCTCTGGCTTTCCCGACCAACCTCCTACGACCACAGTCCAATTTTTTTTGAGCAGTTCAACTGCTACCGTGATTTCTCCAAGACAAAAGAAGCAGAAGGGTGCAACCGTCTCGCGGCGGACGGGTGTATCGGAGCGAGGGCCGCCGACACGAAAGGTCGGAACGAAATGAATTCTCATCCCCGATCCGTCAACGGAATGTGCAAGTCGGCAACGCTTCTCGTCGCCGCCCTCGCGCTTCTCGCTCCGGCGAACCTCGCCCGCGCCGACAACGGGAATTCGTCGGGACATGGCGACCCGCACGTTTTCCGCGTCGTCGACAAGCACGGCAAGTTCGTCGGCTACTCGCTCTCGGAGAACCTGGTCGCCCGGGAAATCAACGGCACCTGGGTGACCTTCTACGTTCACCCCGGATCCGGTGTCTTCGATTCCCGCGCGATTTACGTCCACTATCTGACGACCGATTGCACCGGGACCCGCTACGTCTCCCACTACTCGACGTTCGCGGAAGGCACGCGCGTCGGTCCGACGCTGTACTACCCGACCGATGCTCAGATAATCAGTCCTCACTCCCTGCGAGTCGTTTCCGGTAACGGCGAGGAGGGCGTCTGCTCTCCCGCTTCGGACGTCTCCGGCGTGTACGGCGCGGCGACGACGATCGAAGTGGATTCCTTCGGGCTGGAGGCTCCCTTCAAAGCGACGCAGTAAGCCCGCCACTGCGACCGAGGGCTTCCTCGGTCGCAGCCGCGCGGGTCCTTTCCGCCGGGGTCAGATCGGCCTGTCATCCAGATCCGCCGGCGGATGATACGAACCCCAAAAAACGGAATCCCGAACATTCGGGACGAGGGACAGAGCGGACCGATCTCTCGCGCTGAGAAAACCCGTTTCGCCGTCGGGTTTTTTGGCCTGGACGGCCGCGGCGCCGGGAAATGGCCCGAGGTTTGCTGCAAACCCGAGCCACCCGGTGCCATGCGTTTTCGCGCAGCACGACCCGTTTTTTTTAGGGAGGTATCCATGAGGAACCGTCCGTACGGTCCGACCCTCGCCTTCATCTTCGTCTCTCTCGCCGCATTTTCCTGTTCGTTTCGACATCCCGTTTCCCAGATCAAAGCCCAGCCCCGCGTCTCGACCGGCGATGGCGCTGCGGCCGCGGTGCGGATGAGCTCGGGTGGAGAATCGGGACTCCGCAGCGCTGCGGCAGCGCCGGCTCCGGCGCTCGAGGCGCAGCAAGCGTCCTCCGGCCCGATGGTGGGACACGCCGTTCTCTTCGGATACTCCCCCGAAGCCCGGAGCCTTCCGCCGGCCGTCTCATCGGGAGAAGGCGGAGAGGTCAACGAGCTGAACGATGAGATCGAGCGGCACATCGTCGCCGGCTCATCACTGCAGAACGAAGACGCGACGATCCGGCCGGACGCCGGGAGGGGTCGGGTCCGCGCGCTTTCGACGGCCGCGTTGCCTTCCTCGACGTCCTTCGAAGGCCTCGCCGACACCGACAACGGCAACGGGCTCGTCAATCCGTCCGACTCCAACGGCGCCGTGGGACCGAACGACTACGTCGAGGTGACGAACAACCGCGTCCGCGTGTTCGACAAGTCGGGAAATCCGAAGACCGCGCCGTTCACGCAGAGCAGCCTGTTCGCGTCGGTGGGGGGGATTTGCTCGCTCATCAACGACGGCGATCCGATCGTCCTCTACGACAAGCTGGCCGACCGCTGGCAGATCAGTCAGTTCGCGTTCTCCGCCCCGACCGTTCCCCCCTATCACCAGTGCATCGCGGAATCGATCAACGGCGATCCGGCCGGGAAGTACTACCTCTACGACTTCATACTGCCGTCCAACAACTTTCCGGACTACCCGAAGCTCGCGACGTGGCCGGACGCCTACTACATGTCGACCCGCGACTTCTTCATGGGCGGCCCGTTCAACGGCGAGGGGGCGATCGCGATCGACCGCAGGAAGATCCTCGTCGGAGATCCAACCGCCACGCTCATCTACTTCGGGAACAGCAACGGCGGTAACGGCCTCTCGAATTCTTCTTCGGGCATGGTGCCGGCGGACTTCGACGGCGTGGCGTTGCCGCCGGCCGGCGCACCCGGCATCTTCGCCATCTACACGGCCGCCATCTTCGGCGATCCGCAGGGCGACGCGCTACGGCTGTTCGATCTTCACGCTGACTTCGACACGCCGGCCAACTCGACTTTCACGGAACGGCCGGAGAGCCCGATCGCCGTGGCCGCGTTCGATCCCCTGAATCCAAGCGGACGAGCGGACATCGAGCAGCCGCCTCCGTCGACTGCGGCCGACCGGCTGGACACGATCGGTGATCGGCTGATGTACCGGCTGCAGTACCGGAACCGCGACGGGGTCGAGTCCCTCGTCTCGACCCATACCGTGAACGTCGGCGTCCACCTGACGACCCGGTTCCCAACGGCGGCAGAGCACCAGGCCGCGCCCCGGTATTACGAGCTGCGCCGCACGACTCCGGGCGGCGCTTTCTCCGTCTATGACCAGGCGACCTTCGCGCCCGATGCGCCGACTCCGCCCAACCTGCCGACCGGCTTGAACCGCTGGATGGGCAGCGCCGCGATCGACAACCAGGGCAACCTGGCCGTCGGCTACAGCACGTCGAGCGCTTCCGCCGGGGAATACCCGTCGGTCGCGTTCGCGGGCCGCGCGTTCAACGAGACGGGTGGTCTCCTCCAGGGCGAGGCGAAGATCTTTCAGGGTCTGGGGTCCCAGCAGGCCAGCGGCAACCGGTGGGGCGACTACTCCTCGCTCTCGCTCGACCCCGTCGACGAGTGCACGTTCTGGTACGTCAATGAGTACTACCCCACCGGCTTGACGCAATTCAACTGGCACACACGAATCGGAAAGTTCACGTTCGACGGCTGCACCGCTCCCGTCCGCGGCAGCATCACCGGTACGGTCACCGACTGCGTGACGGGCAAACCGATCGTGGGGGCCGTGATCCAGCTCTCCGACGGCCGGTCCGGCGCCACGGACGCCAATGGAAACTATTCGATCCCGGTGCCTCCCGGCGCCTACACCGTCACCGCGGTGGACCCGTTCCGTAACTGCAACCCGGCCGCCTCCCAGGCCGTCAACGTCGCGGCCGACGGAACCGCCACGGCGAACTTCTGCTTGACCGGAAACTCGAAGATCAACCTCGGAGCCGTGTCGATCGACGACAGCCTCGGTAACAACAACAACATCGT
>Ga0066710_100005455_pt1 | contig 11595 bp, 5 predicted proteins | sample GraSoiAngelo_159_FD_79666 | JGI IMG/M metagenome (GOLD analysis project Ga0066710, IMG submission 79666) | Grasslands soil microbial communities from the Angelo Coastal Reserve, California, USA - 14_1009_16_40cm | ecosystem: Environmental > Terrestrial > Soil > Grasslands | place: USA... | reverse complement strand
TTTCGGTTTGAGTACCTGGGCAGCGACACGGCAAAAGCGGTTCGTGTCGTTGAAGTAGCTGGCAGCATAATTTGCCCATCCCGGGCCGCCATAGATTCCGCGCTCGACGCCGATCGAGCGAATTTGAGCGAGCAGTTTCTCAAGTTGAGGGTGCTCGAACTCGAGGGGTACCAGATCAAGATCGCGTACGGTTTGCCAATATTTGCCAAAGTTCTGATTCTCAAGGTTCTTGAGTTCACCCGGCTTTTTTATGAACCCGAGCCAAAAGAGCTGAGGCCGTGTATTGCGAATATAGTGATAGTTGTTTAAGTACGGCGGCGAAGTGACGATTAAGTCCACGCTTGACGGGTCAAGGTGGAACAGGGCGTTCAGAAAGTTGTCCGGAACAACACGACCAATCGGATGGGGACGAAACCGATCGAGTTCCTCGCGAAACCATGCGACATCTGATTTCATGGCAAGGAGCTTGCTGACTATAGATTCCGCGACAGGGGCATCATCCTGGGTAGCCTTCCCGACAGCGGGCCGAGAGGAGAGGCTAGGCTCGTAAGAGTAGTTCGAGAGGCTGACCATGACCGATCCGAACGCAAGCGAGAACAGGTCCTGAATAGGTTCGGAACGGAGTTGCCGGATAAAGGCCAATGCTTTGAGGGCTTTAGGTTGCGCGCGGGATCCAAAAAACGGAATTCGGCTACGGAAATGTTCGGGGACTGAAACCGAATTGACCGCGGATCGGTCGCGCATATGCTCTTCGAATTTGGCAATCTGAGCGCTGATCTGGGCGGGTGAAAGCTCTGCTGCTTCGCACTTGGCGCGAGAAGCTAATGCGGCGTAGGGATTAATTTCGAACCCCACTGCGTTATAACCACACCGCATGGCTTCGACGAGAGTGGTGCCGACGCCGCAAAATGGATCAAGCACGACTGCAGAATTGCTTGAAGCCGCGGGCAAAAAATGACGGAAAATGTCGCGAACGAATTCTGCAGAGAAGCCGGCGATCCAAGGCACCCACCTGTGAATTGGGCGCTGTTTGTTATCGCCGAACGCGGAGTCAGCAAACCCACCATTCAATTTAGCAGTGCCGTTCTGCTGTGGCTCGGCTGGTGCAGGAAAGAGGAGACGCTGAGAGGTTTCCTTGAGCGGAAGAGGTGATCCCCGTTTATGTGGCGGGTAGTGCGTTTTGCGATTCTTAGATTTCGTAGCCACTTAAGTGCGTAATCCTTTCTAACAAACCGAATAGACGAGGTAAACCCATTTGAATGGGCTTTTTGGCGCGTTCGGAGGAGCTGGCGTTGGATCAGCGGAAGTGAACGCGGTGGATGCGCTGGTTATTTTCGAATACCCGGTTTGTCTTAGCATCCGCTGCTGATGCAGTTTCTTATTGCGTTTCCGCAATTGTGAGTGGGAGGTATCAACCTCGATTACGACATTGCCCCTTTTGACGAGATTCGGGTGAGGGTGCTTGACCTCCCGTCGTTTTGGCGGCCCGACCAAGTTAACTGGTTTTCCGAGACGGGCGATTTTGACTGCGGTTTTGTACATTTCGGTGGCGAAAGGATACTCTCTCTGTCAATGGCTCGCTGCTACCCAGCGTTCTTTGGGGTGATGGAGTGTGGACACTTGGGAAGCATTCGCAGCTTATGCACCAGAATTCGAGAGCGAATCGGGTGAAACGTACTGCCGCCCCCAGTCGGAATGGTGACTTGGATTTATCGACGCATAGGTCGAGAAGCTACGGTTCGAAAATCTTTACGCGGAAAAAGCGCGGCGTCCCGGCGGGGGGACCGCTGATGGAATCCTGAAAGGCAGTGGCACTAAACCAGACTTGATTTCCAGGTGCGTCCCACGGAGCCCAACTGAACAGGTTCGAACTGGTTTCGACCAGGAACCCGCGATTGGCCAGACGAAGAAAATTCACACTGACGTTCGTCGGAACCGCCGTAAGCGAGATCTTCCACAAGGGCGTGTTAGTCACGGGCGAGGTTCCCGTCAAAAACTCGTAGTAGTTGTTCGCGCCGTCATTGTCCGGGTCGGCATTGGCCGCCGCGAGCGGATTGTTCGTCGAGCCGAACCAAGCGGCTTGCCATTGCGAGAAGTCCTGCCGGTTGGTCAGGTCCGTCGTAATCCACTGAGTGAGGAGGCTGATTGCTCCGGGATCGAGTTGGTGAGTTGCGAGCGGCGGCATGCGGCTGAAACCGTAGGCTTCGATGCGGCGCAAGAGAACCGAATGATTGGTGTCGCCGGCGACGATCAGTTCGTTAGGCGGGTCGACGCCATCATTGTCCAGCGGGCCATTGACCAAGTGCGTTTGGCCCATCGTCAGCCATGGACGCGCGTCCGCGGTCTGCGCGCCTGGCCCGCCGGGCTGGTGGCATTGAACGCAGTTCTCGGAAAGATAAGAGCGGACGCGATACTCAAGGCTGTAGTTCGTGTTGGTAGCGGCGGCAAAGCCAGGTAATGTATAAACGTTCTCCACGGGTGAAGCGAAGTAACCGGCCTGGCTAAGAAGACTTAACTGATTTCCGGCGAAGCCATTCATGTTGGTGGCCTGGTTCAACTCGCGGGTATTGAAACTCAACGCGAACCCGCCCACAGGCGTGTGACAGGCCAAACAGGCGGCGCGCGATGGAATCTCCAACTGCTGTTGAATCGTATTTGTCCCATCCTGGACGGTGACAACGAAGTTCGTTCCGCCGTCGGGCGCCAGGTATGCTTCGGTTTGCGCGTCGTTCCATTGATAGCTGACGCCGTACCCATTCGCGTCGGTCTTGACGAGCACGCGCGTTTCGATCCGCTTTTTGGTGGCCGGATTTCCGCGCTGTGTCTCGAGGTCGAAATGCTTGATCCATTTCATGCCGGTTGGAAAAGCCCAATTGCCATCAGCCACAAAGGCAACTGTATTCGTGAGGTCAGGTATCGTGAACCAGCGGCGTTTGTTGGCGTAATCGGACCAGAACGCGATGATCGGCTCATAATTGACGATGCCCGGATTGGGCGTGAGCGTCGCCAGATCGGCGAAGATTCCGGTGTCGCTGAGCTTCTGGGGGAAGGTGGAGCTGCTGACATCTACGCGCACCAAGCGCTGGATTTTGTTTTGTATGTAGTTGGCCAGCAAAACGTCGCCGTTGTGCGGATCAATGCCGTATGCTCCGATGCCGAACTGCCCGGTCAACCGCTCAACCGTTACCGTGCTGTTTGAGCGATGCAGTGCCCAGACGTTGCCGCCCACGTCGAAATCGCCGAAGACATAGGCGTTGGTCAATTGCGGAATCGCGCTGCCGTGATAAACGACTCCACCGATCACATCCAACCCGCTGAAGTTCGGATCGGCGCCAGCGACCGCGCTGTGTGGATATTCCCATATCGCCGGGCTAACAACAAAGCCCGGCGGCGGATTAGACAATCCCGGGTGAGTCGAGCCGCCGCCGTATAGTGGAACGGTCAAGTGAGACGCTTCGTAGTAAGGCCAGCCGTAGTTGCCACCCGCCACGAGCAGGTCAACGGCTTCGTAGGTGTCCTGGCCAACATGCCCCACCCAGATTTCGCCCGTCTGCGGATCAATGCTGAACCGCCACGGATGCCGAAAACCGATAGCATAAAATTCGGCTCGAAGATGATTCGTATCCACCGGCGCCCCGTAAAGACTGGTCACGCCCAAAAACGGATTGTCTGGCGGAATGCTGTAGTAGGCGTGGCCACTTCCGTCCGTTGGAATTGTCAGCACCACTGTATTGCCAGTCGAAGGCGGTTTCGGCTCGAGACTGCCCGGTTTCTTGTCCACATCGAGACGCAGGATTCCTGAGAATAACGCCAGATCGAGCCGCTGGGCGTTCGTATGAAAATTGTACTGATTGCCCTCGTCCCCCATCGAAACATACAGATAGCCGTCGTTTCCAAAATGCAGATCGCCGCCATTATGATTGAATTCGCGTTTGGTCGTATCAAAGAGAATCGTTTGCGTATTCGTGTCCACGGTCAGGTTGACAGGATTCGCGGTGAAGCGCGCCAGCCGTTCCCGATACGGATTACCGCCGGTTGCGATGTAGGTGACATAAAAGTAACCGTTGGTCGCGAAGCCCGGGTGGAAATCCATGCTCTCCAGCCCCATCTCGCCTTCGGCGGTGTTGTCAAAAGAGACCTGATCAGAAATGTTCATGAACACCTGCCGGACTAGGGTAGTGCTGGTCACGTTGACGTAAGAAATAAAGCCACGGCGTTCAACAAAGAACAGCAGGTTGGAATAAACCGGCATGGGCGGAGTTCGCAGCGCCAGCGCCTGGGTAACGGTCAAGCCGGGAAACGCATCACTCGCCTGATATCCCACCGGTGGCGCTGTGTTCGGGATCGTCATCGTCGTATTGGGCAGGCGCAATGCCTGAGAGATTATCAGCGATACCGTCGCCACATCCGAAGTCGCGCCGAGCCTGTTTTGTATCCTGTAAGTAAACTGGTCAGAGGCAGCAGGGCCGCCATTGTGCGTGTAAAGGACCTTTCCTCCTGTTTGGACCTGGGCGGTGCCGGCCGTCGGGCCAGTCACAATCGTCACGGAATTGGAATCAATGAGTGCTCCTTGATCATTCTGTAGAACAGGAATCAGCGCCATCGCGCCCGGATTAAGGATCATTGAATCATTGACCGCCACGGGCGGCGGAAGCGGCAGCCCATCCGGGCCGTCCTGGAAATTCGTCAGAATAATGCTCGCCGGCAGCGCTACATTATAGATGCGGAATTCATCGATCGAGCCGCTAAAGTAAGGATCTACGGCATACTCAGAGCGGCCAATGTAATCATTCGGAGTCGCTCCAATGTCCACTGGCCTGAGCGAAAAGGCCACGTTCGAAGCCGCGAGAACACCATTGGTGTAAACCTTGCCCATTTGTGTCGCTCCGTCCGTCGTCAGGACAAAGTGGGTTTGCGCGCCTGCGGCCGGACGGCCGCTATTGATGCGTTGCTCGGCGGCGCTGCCGTTGGTCGTGAACGCTGTGCGCATCGTCGTTGCACCCGAATAGGCCATGAACATATTGCGAGTCGTACCCGAACCAAAATCGAAGATGCGCGCCCAGGTGCCGCTGCCGTTGTCAGTCACCCAGGCTTCGATGCTCAGCGCGGTATAGTTTGAGAGGATGTCCGCCGGCAAAGCGACATACGCTCCTGTCCCATTCAGCACGACGTTCCCGCCGGAAATAGTTGCGCCCCCGAGCAAGGCGCCATGCGCTGTTCCCACCAGATCGCTCGCATCAATCTCAAAATTATAGCGATGCGCCAGGTTGTTGGTCAGCGGACTAACTACGCTCACGCTGTTGCTGTCAAGCTTCCCTTGATAGCTGGCCGTGATCAGAGCCGAGCCATAGCCGACGGCTTGCAGCAAACCATTCGAGGATACCGTAACGACGTTCGTCGCGCTCGAGGTGTAGTTCGCCAGCGTGGTAACATCCGTGGTAATTCCTCCACCGAAATCAGCCGTCACCGTCGCCTGCCCGCTCCCGTAAATAACCATCTGCGCAGGCACCTGAAGAGAAATGGATTGCGGCGTGCCCGGCGCAATCCGATTCGCCAGCGGCGCATCTGCAAGATTGTAAATCCTGGAGCCGCCGGACCCCGTATAAGAATAAACGGCTGCGTAATAACGCACGCCCGGCGTCAGATTGCTGACAGTTACCGTCGAGCCGGAACCGCCAAACACGACGTAATTGCTGTTCCCGAGATTCTGTCCATTGCCAAACTTTGCGTTGCCGGAATAAGTGACCCCGTTGGTGGGTTGCCCGGACGGAGCCTGACCAGCCGACATCACCGCCACGCTGCCGGCGCTTCCCGGTCCAGGCGTCCAGGACAGCACCAGCATAGCCAGGTTGTTATTAGTTGTGATTGCCAGGTTCGACGCCTGCGGGGGAGGAATAATGAGATTATCCGGCCCATTGGTATGGCTGATATAAATCTCGGTCGGGCTCAGCGGGTGGCTGTAGATTCGCACTTCGTTGTAATCGGCTGTGGCGCTGTTATCGGCCGTATATTGTGATCGGTCCAACCACAACACTGTATCCATGACGTTGCTGACGTTGTACGCACCGGTATCAACGTTCGTGATCGAGACCCCGTCTCGATACCACTGCGCCGATCCGCCGCCGCTGGGACTGCCGCTCGCCGCCCACGTGACTACGTAATGATACTCGTTGCTGACCGTTGTGCTTACCTGGGTATCCGCCCGCCAGGTCGGCGCGTTGCCAAATTCGAAACGTTGCTGATTCAGGGACGCGCCGCCGCGGCAGAAGGAAAGATAGAACGAGCCCGTCGTATTCGTTCCGGTTCCGAAATCGAAAATTCGCTACCAGGTCTGACCCGCTCGCGGTGTTGCCCAGAGTTCCACGGTCAGGTTGGTCAGGCCGCTCAACAATTCGGCGGGGAGCTGCACGTAATCGGCCTGCGACCGAGTCCCGCCGGCCAGCCGAATCGAACCGGGAAGGCGGCTATAATCGGTGTTGGTGCCGATTACCGCTACAAAGCCATTGGCGCTGCCGATCGAATCCAGAACGTTCGTGCCGCTCGCTTCACTAAAACTCCAGCGGTGAATCACACTGGCCTCCGAGGCCGCCAGCATCGACATCAAAAGAAAAAAGATGGAATTCGTCTGACGAAGACGTGTTTTGACAATGCAGCCCGGGCCCATCACGAGATAACTACTCTACCGTAGCTGAAGAAATCATGCCGCCTATAGGAAATTTGCACAGAAGCATCTCTTAATTCCACACCCACAATCCTACCATTTGGCCCTCTCCCCCCATACCCCCCTCTCTGTCGGAATCGGAATGGGAGAGGGGGGCCATGGGGGGAGAGGGCGACCTTAAAGTTTGGCCCTTTCCACTGCCCGATAGCGCGTCGCCACGAAGATGAAAATGCCGGCCACCACCAACATCAACCCCGCGTAGAAATAAAATTCCGTAGCGCCGTGCGCATGGACGAAACGGCTGTTCAGGTTGGTGAATACCGCCACTAAAAAATGCCCGCCCGCAATTGTCATGAGCCAGAAACTCATCATGATGCTTTTCATCCGCTCCGGCGCCTGGCGGAAGGCGAATTCCAGCGCCGTTGCCGACAACATTACCTCCCCAGCTTCGAGCACGACATACGGAACCAATTGCCAGGCGACGCTTAAGCTTGCTCCATGGTCCATCTGCGCCTGGATAAAACCGCAAATCACGAAAGCCACAGCTCCCAGCACCATGCCTGCTGACATGCGCCGCAGTGGCGTCGGCAGAATCCGTCGCCGTTCCAGCCATGGATAGACGCCCAGCGTGAGAATCGGCACCCAAATCATCACCAGCACCGCTCCTGCTGATTGCATCGTTTCGCCATCGAGCACGTAAAAGGGCCGCATGTTTTTGCCCTGCAAAACCCAGGTGCTGTTGACCTGATTGAACAACGCCCAGAACATCGGCACGGTGATGAAAATGCTGAGGATGCCGAGCACGGAGCGCGCGGCGTCCACTTCCTCCGGGCTGAATTTGTGGCGTGCCACGGCCCAGACGCTTTCACCCTGTTTCCGTTCCCGGCGATGGATGAACGCATACCACGTCACGGGCCAAAAGCCCGTGTCTTTGTGAGCCCGCTGCGGCGGCTGGCGAACGTAATGCTTTGTTCCCAGCCAAAAAATGAATGTGGCCAGGGCCATGAAGATGCCTGGCACTCCAAATGCCCAACTGTAGCCCGCTTCCTTGCGGACAACGGGGATGATAAAAAATCCCCCCGCGGCGCCCAGATTGATCGCCCAGTAGAACCAGCCATAGACCTTTCGCAACGCCAGGTCTTGATTGGGTCCGAACTGATCGCCTACAAATGCAGAGACGCACGGTTTGATTCCGCCTGCGCCTATGGCCAGCAGCGACAGTCCGGCGACCAATCCGGCGCGGCTGCCTTCGAACAGCGCCAGTGTTCCGTGCCCGAGACAATAGAAAAGCGAGATACTGAGAATCGTCGAGTAACGGCCCCAAAAGCGGTCCGCCAGCCATCCGCCCAGCAGCGGCAGAAAATAGACAGCAGTGCCGAACAGGTGCAGTGTTTGGGTCGCTCCGTCCGCACCCATCTGCATGCGATCCTTCAGGTACAATTCCAGGATGCCGATCATCCCATAGTAGCTGAACCGCTCGCAGGCTTCGTTGCCGATGATATATTTGATTTGCGGCGGAAAACGGTCTGGGCTGCGAGTAATTTCGCCCTCTCCCCCCACCTTCCCCCCTCTCCCCTTCCCAGTCTTCCAGAGAGGGGGGTGTGGGGGGAGAGGGCCATCAGTCATGGGAACAGTCGAGCTTATCTGAGGTTGGTTTTGGCTCATCGCTTCCATCAAGTCATTCCTCATTCCAAACATTATCGCCCTCTCCCCCCAAGGCCCCCCTCTCCCAAGTCCCGTTTCCCAGAGAGGGGGGTTTGGGGGGAGAGGGCCATATTTTCACCGCGCCTCATCTTGGCTCTTTCAACCGCGCCTTGACGAGTTCCGGCAAGTATTTCACCGGAACCGAACCTTGGTTAAGAACGGCCTCATGGAACCGGCCCAATTCAAACTGCTCGCCCAGTTCGCGTTCCATCTGCTGGCGCAAACGATAATGCGCCATTCGCCCGACGAAATAGGTGCTCAACTGCACCGAGCTTTGCTTGGCGCGGATCAGTTTGAGGCGCGCCTCCCCTTCGGATTGGAACGCGCCGTTTACGAGGAACTTGATCACTTCATCATCGGTCATTTTGGTGCAGTGCATTTGATGATCGAGAATGGCGTTGGCCACGGCCCGAAGATAGAACTTAAGCTGCATCAGCCGCAGGCGCAGGTCTCCATCGCCATAGCCCTGGTCGAGCATTGTTTGCTCGCCGTAAACTGCCCAGCCTTCGATGAATACGCCCGAGCCGAGCACGCGCCGAATCAACGAAGCAGCGCGGTTAGCGTATTCCAGTTGGACGTAATGACCGGGATAGCCTTCATGAATCGTGAGAATCTGCAGCATGTGGTGGTTGTATTCCTCCAAAAAGCTCTTCACGCGCGCGGCGTCCCAATCGGACGGCGGTGGGCTTACGGCGTAAATGCTCGAGGCCAGCGGATCGAGCGGTGGCGCGTTGTCCAGATAGGCGAGCGAATTGCCACGGCGGAATTCCGGCATCTCTACGACCTGACACCGGTCAGGTTCCGGCAAGCGCAGAATATTGTGCTCGCGGATGAAGATTTTGATCCGGTCCACCGTCGCGCGTGCATCGGCCAGCAACTCTTCGGGCCGGCCATGCTCCTGGCTGACGGCCGTGATCACCCTGGTGATCGCCACTCGCCGGCCTTCGGCATCGTCCGGCGGCAAAGGCTGCTTCGGGAAGTACCGGCTCCAAAGCTGCCGTGCCACGACGTACATGTCCCGGACGACTCGGTCGTATTCCGCCTTCGCGTCGGCTACCACCTGATCTGCGCTCATGCCGGCGTCCAGCACCAGCTCTAGTTTGCGGCTGAATTTCGCTCGCCCCAGGCGCCACTCGCCTGTCGCGCGCGACATCAATTCTCCTTCCAAAAACCTCTGATGTTCCTTTAATGCTGCGACAACGGGTTCCGTAGCCGATTTGAGTTTCGCCAGCTCCGCCCCGCCGCCGGGGGGCTGCTCGGGGCGCGAGCGGGGTTGCTGTGTTTCTCCCGCGAGTTGAAAGACTTCGCTCTGGTAGAAGGAAATTGCGCCGCGATTCTGGCGGATGGCTGTTTCAAGAATTGGCTTTGGCGGATGCTTGAGCGTCTGCTTTGCCGTGAGGATGACTCGCGGGATTTGCGCCATGCGAGCGATGCAGTTGGCTACGTTGGTTTCCCTGGGCAAAGTAGATTGCGTCAGCAGCATATACACACTGTCGTTGATGTAATCATTGTATGCGCGCGGGTCTTCTTCGAACGGCTTGGTATTTTTTGTCAGCCAAATTTGCGTTTCGAGTTGGTGTTTAAGAATTTCAAAATCAATCTGTCCGGGCCGCGAAAGTCGGGAATAATTTACCTGGCGCGGAAGCTCCCTCAGGGTGCGCCGGCTGTGAGCCAGCCAGCTTTCACGCGCTTGAAGACTGACATCCTCCAATTGCGCGTCAAATCGATGATCACCAAGTTTCGTTGCCTCCACAGGCCGCAGCCGAAAATGCTCATCCAGGTAAGTCTTAAAAAAGGACTCCAGCTTCTGGTCTTCCGGCGCTTCGGCAAGTGCTTGCGCGACCGCGCCGAACAGCGCAAAGCCGGCCAGGCTGCTGTAGATTAATTTATTCATAAGAATTTCTCCCAAAGATTTGGGAAGGACAAAGATTACTTTTTCGTCGTTCGTGGTTGCGAAGTCTGCATTCTCATCTTTGTCTTTCCCTAATCTTTGGGTGAATTGCAAGGGGACTTATCGAGGGCACGACTGCGAGAATAAGCAAAAAGGCCAGCACATGCAACGATCCCGTGATCATCAGAACCGGGCCATAAGTAACCCCATGGTCGAGCAGGTAACCGGCGAGTTGCCCCAGCACGACGCCGCCCAGCGCCCCACCCAGGCCAACCAATCCCGCAACGGTGCCCAGAGTCTGTCTTGGAAAGAGGTCCGTAGGCAATGTCATCACCAGTGTTGACCATGACTGCTGGCCGAAAAAGGCGAGGCTGAAGAGAAAGATCACCCATGGCACGGACGCCTGCGGCACGAGCATTACGCACGGCATGACCCCGGCGCTGACACCCAGCGCAATTTTCCGCGCCGCATTCACGGAGCAACCTCGCTGCAGCAACCAACTCGACAGGCCGCCACCGACTAAACATCCGAGCGCAGCGGCCGCAAAGGGAATCCAGGCCACGGCGCCCACTCCTTTGATATCGAAGCCGCGCGCGTCCAACAGGTATTTCGGCAGCCAGAACATGTAAAAGTACCACGCCGCATCCGTCAGGAATTTCGCGCCAACGATCCCCCACGTCTCACGAAATCGGAGCAGGCCGGCAATGCCGTAGCGAGATTGAAAATCTGCGATACCCGAACCAGGTGGACTCTCCTCTGGCGTGAAATAGTCCCACGCCCACCAAAGTGTCCACAGCAAACCGAGGGCGCCCGTGATGAGGAAAACCCAGCGCCATGGCGATATCGCAAGCCAGCCCACATGCTGAATCACCGTGGCGATCAATAGTGGCGCAAGGATTCCTCCAACTCCGGTTCCGGCATTGATGATGCCCATCGCCGTCGAACGGTCCTTCACTGGAAACCATTCCGCGACGGCTCGCGTGGCTGCGGGGAAGCCGCCGCCCTCGCCTGCTCCGAGCAAAAGCCGGCTCGCCGCCAGCATCACGACTCCAGCCGCAAACGCATGGCTCGCGCACGCCAGCGAACAAAAAATCATAATGAACAGAAACCCACTCCGCGTGCCGAGCCGATCCATCAAGCGCCCGCCGCCGACATACATTACGCCATACGTCAGCAGAAACGCGGAGTCGAGCAGCGCCTTCGTCTGATTCGATATCGGAATTTCCCTGCGTATCTCTCCAATCGCCACCGGCAGCGTCTGCCGATCCAGATAACTGATCGCAATCCCCGCGCTGATCAGAATGGCAATTCGCCAGCGGCGCATTTGTTGTTCTCACCA
>Ga0066710_100005454_pt1 | contig 11596 bp, 10 predicted proteins | sample GraSoiAngelo_159_FD_79666 | JGI IMG/M metagenome (GOLD analysis project Ga0066710, IMG submission 79666) | Grasslands soil microbial communities from the Angelo Coastal Reserve, California, USA - 14_1009_16_40cm | ecosystem: Environmental > Terrestrial > Soil > Grasslands | place: USA... | reverse complement strand
TACTATAGACCTCGCACACAATTTAGGGCTTAAGGTAGTCGCTGAAGGAGTAGAGAACGAAGCCACCAAACAGAAATTGACGCTGCTCGGCTGCGACGCAGCGCAAGGACTTCATCTGAGCCGCCCTATCTCAGCAGACGACATAACCACGCGACTCAACAACCCGCCTCCAGACGGCCTCGAGAAATGGCTGAGGCATCCTGAGCCGGGACGCCCAAGCCCTAAGGTGACCTTAAAATTTGCCTTTTCTACTTAGGCGGAACCAGCTACCTACAATCGGCCTGAAAGAGTCTCTACTCACCACATGTGACGCCTGTTTCCTCGTCAACGACTGCCTAGGCCCATCCTGAAACTCAAGCCTTTGGCCTCGGACAGAAGTATTCCACTCATACCTTTCCGCGAATGAAAATCGTGATAATCTTAGATAGGATCAGCCAACGATGGCCATCGCCCATTTACCCCCTCTTATCTCCGTTCTGACGGAGACGGACTTCTATCCCCATCATCCCTCTCAGGTGGAGCTAAGACAGACGCATATCTCCTACGTATTCCTGGCCGGAGAGTATGTCTATAAGGTCAAGAAGCCAGTCCGATTTGCCTTTCTTGATTACTCCACGCTGGATAAGCGCTTTCACTTTTGCCAGGAGGAGGTGCGCCTTAACAGGCGTCTTGCGCCCAAAATATATCTGGGAGTTGTTCCAGTTTACCGCAGCGGAGAGCGTATTGTACTTGGAGATGGTCCTCTGCTCCCAGACAATTCGACACTGGCACAGCACGCAGTCAAGATGCGCCGACTCCCGGCGCATCGGATGCTCAACCGTCTCCTAGTTGAACGAACGGTGACTAAAGACGATATCCGCGCGATTGTCAAGAAACTGGTCTCCTTTCATCTCTCGGCGGCTACGGAGCGGGCCTCCATCTATGGCGCACCGGAGGCTATCCGCCGACAGGTGACCGACAACTTTGAGGAGACCCGGCAGTTCATCGGCCAAACCATCAGCGAGAAACTGTTTAACCGCATCCGGCAGGATAGTCTCGGCTTTCTGAGGCAGCATGGGGAACTTTTCAAAGCGAGAGTTCAAGAGGATAGAGTGAGGGAAGGACATGGTGATCTCCGCGCGGAGAGTATTTGCCTGACCGACGAGATCACCGTCTTTGATTGCATCGAATTCGACGAGAGACTCCGTTACTGCGATGTCGCCTCGGAGATCGCCTTTCTGGCCATGGATCTCGACTTCCTCGATGCCTCTGATTTCTCTGAGCACCTGACAGCAGAATATACGACGACAGCACAAGATGAAGCGCTTCCTTTACTACTACCTTTTTATAAGTGCTACCGGGCTTACGTACGCGGGAAGGTGGAGAGCCTAAAGGGACAAGAACAGGAAGTACCCCAGTTGGAGCGGGAGAGGGCCTTGGCCCGCGCCCAGCGCTATTTTCGCCTTGCGTATCGTTATTTCCGCGGCCCACGGAAGGCCGCGATGCTGATTATATGCGGCCTGGTCGCAACAGGGAAGTCAACCGTTGCGCGAATGCTGGGCGACCTAACCGGTTTTCAGGTTCTCAGTTCCGATGTGGTTCGTAAAGGGCTTGCCCGTGTTTCACCAACCGAGCGCGCCGCGGAGGGATACCGCAAGGGGATTTACAGTGATCCCTTTACTCGGCTGACCTACGAGACGCTGCTGGAAAAGGCGGAGAGGCGCTTAGAAGCAGGAAAGGGTGTAATCGTCGACGCCACCTTTAGCGACATGGAACATCGCCGCCTTTTTCTCAGCCTGGCCGCACATATGGGAGCCCCAATATTTTTTATCGAGTGTCGAGCTCAGGAAGAGGAGATTTTTCGTCGTTTAAAAGAGCGGGAGCAGAGGGTTGACGAGATCTCTGATGCGACGTGGCAAATCTATCTGCGTCAGCGCGATGAATTCGCGCCACTGACGGAAATCCCGGATCGCATTCACTTAACAATTAACACCGAAACCAACCCGCGAGATGCTATCGAAAAGCTGGTAGAGTCCCTCTAGTTGACTTCCCCAATCTGCTTGCACCAGCCACCGATGACACCTCATACGTGGAGCGCGCGCCCGGCCAATGCGAGCGCAACTGTACTCTTAGTATATCGACCGCTCTTTCAAAGTCTTCTCAATGGCACCCTTCAACTCCGGGAAAGTAAAAGGCTTGGCGATGCAATCGTCAAAGCCGCAGGCCAAACATCTCTCTCGAGCTTCGGGCACGCTGAAGCCCGTTATTGCGAGCATCGGGGTAGCTTGGGTCTTTGGATTGCTCCGGATCTCGCTAGCCGCTTGGAATCCATCCAACTCAGGCATCATGAGATCCATAATGATCAGGTCCGCACTTTTAGATGTAGCCATCTCCAGGGCCTCTCGACCATTTTTGGCCACAATCACATCATAGTTGAGAGCCTTTAGCTCTATCTGCATTATTTCGTTTAGGACCGAATTATCTTCCGCTAGAAGGACTCGTCGCTTCACAACCTCTCCTCGTTTGGGAACTATGGGACCTTTCTACTTATTCAAGCAGTTCTCCCTGGCCTTCAGGGCCTGAGTGCTCGCGTACCGGCTGTCAACCACAACTTGAGAGTTGATACGCGTCTTTCAGATCTTCTGTTAGATTCGGCGGTCTTGCCCCAGATCCGGGAGGTTTTTCTCCGAGATGTCTCCGATCCTGTCGCAGATCCTCTTGGCCTCTGTGGATATTCGCAATTTTACCACAAACCCTTCCTCGGTTGAATTATTTTTTTTCAGAACAAGCAGCAATGCTCAGACCACAATAAAATCTTAGTAGAATTAGACGCTTGTCGAACATCTGGAAATGATAGGACCGAGTAAAAACGTAAGGGATAGGAAAAAATTGCGCGCTGCAATGAAGCGCTAGCTCGACGTTCTGTCTCACGGATGCTTAGAGAACTTTCCTCGATTATTTATAGCTCAACTCTTTCCATAATCTCTTTCCTAAATTGTCTAATAGAATGTATGCAAAAACCTGCATCTACACTTCAATATGTGCAGGATGGTTTGCAGGCTCGCGTGTCCGGAGAATCGCAGGATCGCATGTAACTATTGATTTAAAAACGGGACTCAATTCTGGCATGTAATTTGTTTGTCGTCACTACGGCGTCACATTTTACTCTGACCTTATTCCGAGCATCGCGTGAAACCCGTCAGATTTACTACTGTTGGCACAACTGGACTTATACTGCTTTGCTTTACAGTGCTCGCGGCCGCCCAAGCCAAGAATACGAAAGCCACAACCGGTTTCACCCACCCCTCACGGCCCACCTCATCACAGAAGCTGTCGGAGAAGCGAAAGGAACTCATCGAGAAAATGAAGGCCTCCAGGGAAGGCCTGGAAAACCTCCTTGGGGTCTACGAGAAACAGTTGGACAACCAATCCGCCGCTTATGAGGTTAAGAAGGGATTGTACAAAACCGATTTCATCTCCAAAGCGGAACTTGTGGAGAGTGAGCGCGCCCTGACGAACACCCGGCTTAAGGTTCAGCAAGTCCGGCAGTGGATCGCGGAGGACGATACCGCGCTCTCACTATCAGAGATAGCCGCGGAGAAGGAGCTGGAGCGGCTCCCCAACTTACCCTTAGGGGGCTACGACGAAACGACGACTCTCATCCGCTACAACGGTGCCGCGAGGTGGTCGCTTGCCTATGCAGCAAGGATCAAAAAGTTCTTCCTGGGGCGGTTTGGTCATCCGTTGCCTGTTAGCGCTATGGGCCAGTCCCTAACTCATGACCGCATGGGATTTGATCATCGACATGCCATGGACGTCGCGGTACGCCCAGACAGCAAGGAAGGTCTGGGGCTCATGGCATACTTGCGCAAGGCGCGCATCCCTTTTCTAGCTTTTCGGAGCAAGGTGCCGGGCGTGGCCACTGGGGCGCATATTCACATAGGCAGGCCGTCGCCCAGACTCACGCAAGTGAAAGCGGGGTCGAGTGAGATCATCGCTGACAATCAGTCATCTGGGCTCGAGACATCTTTTCACGACTAGATTCATGGTGGTCGCAGCAGGACTCGAACCTGCGACCTCTTGCATGTGAGGCAAGCGCTCTAACCAACTGAGCTATGCGACCACCTAGGAGAATCTTCTAACATCTTGGCAGGTGGGCTTCAAGAAGGGAAAAATCTCAGGGCAGCACTTTGATCTCCAGAGTGTCGTTCCATTCCTTTTGCTGTTCATACAGCGCTTCAATCTTCATCCCGACCTTGAAGTGCGAGCGGTCGGGTATGCCCTCGATATCCGTCGGCCCGGCGGCCCTGAGCGCGAGCGTCTGCCCCGCATCGGTTGCAATGGTGAGATACCTTCCTTCCTCCCGAACTTGAGTGATCGTTCCCTTGACAGTTTTCTCGATCGAGGGGGTGATCTCCGGCCCCTCGCCTTTCAGCTCGCGGTAGATCGCCGCCGCCATCACAGGAAGATGAGCGGTACGGTCCCAGTCCTTATACTCGTTCATGTGAAAGTCTTTTCTGATGGCTTCCAGCGCGATCCCCTTGTCCATCATGGCGCGTACCCGTTGGCGCGCGATGGCAAGATAGTCGACCATCGCCTGGAGATCTTTGGTGTCGCCGACAGGGCCATGCGCAGGGACAACAATCTTCGGCTTCAACGGAATGATCGCCTCCAATTGCTTCAACATTCCCCAGGTCGTCCCGTGGCTATAGTCGGGACGGATATCCGGATGGCGCTCCTTGTATGCGGCAAACCCTCCATGGAGCACTCCGCTCTGAGGTAGCCAGACCGCGATGTCTCCGGGATTATAGGTGTCATCGACGTAGATCAGCTCGATGACTTTGCCGCCCAGATGGAGCGTCATCCGGTCCGTGAAACTCATCACGGCGTCGGTTGGATGGAATTCTTTGAGCGCCTCGGTGCGCTCTGGAAAACGCTTACGCCAGGCCTTGATCAGATGCGGCTTCCACTGTTTCCAGTCTTTCGCCACTCTCTCATGCGCGATGACGGCGGCCGGCGGCGAGAAAAGAGGGGTGCCGCCGATGTGATCGCCGTGGTTCTGTGTGATGACGATGTAGCGAATAGGCTGCTTGGTGACGGCTTGAATATTCTTGAGGATATTGCGCGTCTCGGGCTGATTGTTACCGGTGTCGATTAAGACCACGCCTTGCGACGTAATCACGACGAGGGCGTTGGCATCATTCACTTTGCCTATATAGACGTAAACGTCGTCGGCGAGCTTCCGGAACTCCGGCTTGTCCGGGGTGATCGCTTGCGCGTATCCGCCGAAGACCAAGGAAAACGCAAACACCACCGCAGGTAAGAACGATTTTTTCATTCCGCTCCTTACCGTTGCAATTGGCTTTTCACTTCTTCACCGACTTGTACGCGACGTCAATATTGCCTCCTAAACGGTCCTGGCCGGCCCAGTCGACATACTCCGGCATCTTGAGCTCTTTTTTGATCTCATCGAGCGATTTGCCCTGCGCTGCCATCTCGCCTACCCGCTTGAGCAGCAGGTTATAAAAGGCTTCGTACTCGTCGAAGATTTTCGTCGTGCTCGGCGGACCGTGGCCGGGAATGACGACCTCGGGATTGAGCGACTTCATCAGCTTGTAGCCGGCGAGCACGTCCGGGATCGTCACGTGCGGGCGGAGGTTGATCATGGTTCTCACGTTGGCCGCGGAGGCGGCGAAAAGCACGCGCTCTTTCGGCAGCCAGATCGCCGTATCGGCTTCACTGTGGACGTTTTTGAGATAAATGAGCTCGAAGGTTCGCTCGCCCAGGTTGAGCGTCATCCTGTCCTTATATTCTACGTGCGGCGGGATGAATTTGTAGTCCTTCACGATCGCGGCGATTTCGGGAGATTGCTTTGAAAGCGTTTCGGCCCGCTTCGGATCGAGGCCTTTCTTCATTCCTTCCGCTGCGCCCGCATGGTTGATGACGACGGCTGGCGGCGAAAATATGTAGTGATTCCACGTGTGATCGTTGTGGACCTCAGTGTCGATCAGGAAGACAACGGGTTTATCGGTAACTTTCTTAACCGCCGCCAACATATTGCGGGAGGCCAATGGGCTGTTGCAGCTATCGATCATCACGACGCCTTCCTGCGTCACGACGATGCTGCAAGTCGTGGTGGTCTGATCGGGGGCGTAGACGTAGATCCCGTCTTGGACCTTCGTGAATCCAGGGCCGAGATCCTGCGCGCCGATCTGCGGCGCCAGAAACAGAAACGCGACAGCAAAAAACAAAATCACTTTTATTCGTCTCTTCACGGTAACCTCCTCGACGTTGACAAGTGCGCTTAGTCTTTCACGATGCAACCGAGCAGCCGCCGGTGCCAACTCAAATTATTCTAGCTCCCTTTAATGGCGCGATAGGCGGCCTCGATGTTGTTCGGGAAACGATCCTTGCCTTCCCAGTCCTCGGTGCCCGGGATCTTTAATTCTTTCTTGATCTCGTCGAGCGACTTGCCGGCTTTGACCATCGCTCCGACTCTTTCCATGAGCACATTGTAATATTTTTCCATGTCGTCAAGGATTTTGGCCGAACCTGGAACGCCGTGGCCGGGTATCACGACTTCGGGATTGAGCGCCTTCATCATCTTAATGGCGCTCAGCGTATCCGGAATGCTGACGAAGGGGCGCAGGTTGTTGAAGCGCTTGACGCCGATAGATGCCGCCGTGAAAAGCACCTTCTCCTTGGGTAGCCAGATCGCCGTGTCCGCCTCGCTGTGAACGTTCTTGAGATAGGAGAGTTCGAAGGTCCTCTCGCCCAAGTTAAGCGTCATCTTGTCTTTGTATTCGATGTGCGGCGTGATGACGCGGAAGTCTTTGAGCGCATCGCCCATGTTGGAATGGTCCGCCATAAGCTTTTGGATGCGCGCCGGCGTGTTGGCGCCGCGCATCGACTCGCTGGCGCCCGCGGCGGCGATGATGACCGCGGGAGGCGAGAAGACAAAATGGCCGGTCGTGTGATCGTTGTGCGGTTCGGTATTGATGAGAAAACGAACCGGTTGCGGCGTCAGCTGCTTCACCGCCTTCTGAACCGCGACTGAATCCGGGGGGTTGTTCCCGCTGTCGATCAGCACGACTCCCTCCTGCGTCAGGATGATCGTGCAATTGGACTCGCCGGGCCTTCCCGCGTAGACGAAGATTCCCTCTTTGACCTTCTTGAAAGTCGGCGGGAGATTCTGCCCCGACGCGTGCGACGAGACGAGCAAAAACCAAGAGGCGAAAAGAAAAACAGCCGCCATTTTTATTTTCATAACATCCTCCTCGGCATCTCTGCTCATTTTCCGTTTACAACATCCATAGATATGTTAACGGGGTTTTGCTTTCTATTTCAGCTTCCCTTCACCGCCTTGTAAGCCGCTTCGACGTTGCCGGGGAACCGCTCCTTCGTGGCCCAATTGTCGTACTCAGGCATCTTCAGTTCCTTTTTAATCTGATCGAGCGACTTCCCTTCGCGCGCCATCCTGCCGACGCGGTCCAGGAGCAGGGCGTAATAGCGCTCCGAGTCCTCGAAGATCTTGACCGTCCCCGGAATTCCATGCCCCGGAATCACGAACTCCGGATTGAGCCCTTTCATCATCTTGGCAGCGGCCAAGATATCCGGGATCGTCACATTGGGGCGAAAAATGTTGAACTGGTCGACCACCACCGCGGATGCCGAAAACAGCACGCGCTCTTTCGGCAGCCAGATCGCGGTATCCGCCTCGCTGTGAACGTTCTTCAAATAAGTGAGCTCGAAGGTTCTCTCCCCGACGTTGAGCGTCATCTTCTGGCGATACTCGATGTGCGGCAGGATCATGCGATAGCCCTCGAAGGCCGCGCGCATCTCCGGTGACTGATCCATCAACTTCTGGTTGCGGTCCGGCTCCGCATTGAAGCGGGCCTTCATCGATTCGCCGGCGCCTTCGGCGGCGATGACAATGGCGGTTGGAGAAAAGACAAAATGGCCGGTCGTATGATCGGGGTGGGGTTCGGTGTCGATGAGGAAGCGCACCGGCAGCGGGTAAGCTTCTTGACAGCCTGCAAGATCGCGCGCGAGTCCGTCGGATTATGGCTGCTGTCGATGAGCACGACGCCATCTTGGGTGAGGATGATGTCGCAGTTGGAATTGAGATTCTTTCCCACATAGGCGTAGATCCCGTCTCTAAATTTCTTGATCTGCGGGTCCAGGTCCTGAGCCCACCCGGAACCTACTAACAGAAGCCAAACGAAAACCGCCAAAATCCAAGTCCTCTTGACTTTCATAGCGCCTCCTTGGTCCGGTCGATTCGTGGCGAACCTACTAGGAAAGCGTAGCCTCTGTCAACAAACCCAACCTCCATCTGTCTCGGTACCAAGCGCGGCCTGCAGGGGTTATGACAGGCTCTCAGGGAACCCTCGTCCCTGAGCGAAGATCGGCTCGGAGGCGCTGGAACTCTCTGCGAAGCTGAGGATAAGCGGCATCGATGTCCGAGCACGCCATGTTTTTCGGCGGGCGAGTTTCGATGCTGCCCGAAGCGAGCAGAACAGAGTTCCCGCCGACGAGACGCTGGAGCGAAGGGGCACGGGTTCCCTGATTTACTTTGACTTCCCGTAGAGTCGATCGAAAAGCCCTTCGTTCTCCAGTTCTTTCAGCAGCGTTGTATCGATCAGGTTTTCTGCCCTCTTGTCTTCGAGTCCCGGCTTCGCGCCGAATTCCTCCAGGCCCAAAGCGACCGCCTCGGACTTTGGAAAAGGACGTTGAGGAATCGCTCCTTGCACGTAGGTCCGATACATGAAATCCAGCAGCGCGGGGTCGGTCACCTGTTGATAGCGCGTATAGATGCGGTCGGCCTGCGCACGATCTTGTCGCGCGAGCGCGATGGCTTCGCATAGGGCTCTGACAAAACTCTTGACTACATTTCTCTCCTTTACCAACAGCGAACGAGAAACAGCAAAATCCACTCCCGCACCGATGAAAAGCTTCAAGCTCTCGTTGTCCGCCAAGACGCGGACCTTACCCATATCACCCCTTTTTTCCAACTCGAACAGGTTGTCTTCATTGCTGGTCGTAGCATCGATCTTCCCTGCCAGCAGCGCGTTCAGACGACTGATGCTTCGTCCACCCATCGGCACCAAGGTGACGTCCTTGTCGGGATTCAGTCCTAGCCGTTGCAACGCTTGGCGGGTGATCCGGTCCTGACTGCTGTTCGGCTCACCGGTGCCGACTTTCTTTCCTTTCAGATCTTCGGGCCGAGTGATAGCCGGATGGGAGAGGAGCTTGAGAACGCTGTAGCCCGTGTTGGCAATGAAAACCAGATCGGCGCCGTCACCGATGGCCGAAACGATGTGCGGCGCGGTGGCGGCGTAGATATCACCTGACTTAGCCCCAAGCTCTCTCAGAATCTCCTCGGTGGAACTGAGCTCTTTGATCGAAACCAAAAGCCCATGCTTCTCGAAAAGTCCGGCATCGCGCCCCAGCCAGAGCGGCAGCTTGGGTGGCCGCGCCGGATAGGAGACGATGGTTAACCTTTTGCTCTCCTGTGCCCAGCACGCCGAGACGAGAAGCGTTAGCGCAAGCAGAGAGCCACAGACGAAACATAGGAACAGCGAATTTCCTGGCTTCATCCTTCCGGCTGCTTATTGCCTTCCGCCTTCTGGTTCCGGGCGATCCGGGATGGGTCGTGGAATAGGATTCTTGTAGTCCGGATGAAACGAGAGATCCACCGCTTTGCCGTCCATAAAAAACTTCTCCACCTGCTGCGTCGCCGTGATGTCCTTCAGCGGTTCCCCATCGACGATCACGATGTCCGCGACTTTTCCCTTTTCGACGCTGCCGTAATCTTTCTGCTTGCCCCACGCCTCGGCGACGTTCAAGCTGACTCCCTGAATCGCCTGAATCGGGCTGAGGCCGGCGTCGACCGCGAGCTGAAGCTCGGCGTGGAGCCCATAGCCCGCCAGTATATAATCGGGATCGGAACCAAAATGGATCTTGCCGCCGGCGGCAACAAAGCGCCGGGCGAAATCTTGGACCATCTTATAGCCGGCTGCGAGCCTGCCGCGCGTCTCCGGCGACGCGCTCTCGAAGAGATTAAAGAGCCGCTCGCTGTCTTTGGGAATATACGCGGGAAGATAACGCAACTGCGGATCTTTGAGCAGCATCGACTCTTGCCGTCGCATCTCAGCCGCGTGCGGCGAGAGCGGGCGAAACGTCGTGCCCCAGGTCGGGCTCCAATGAACGTTCCTTTCCACCATGGCCTTGATGATCCGGTCGAACATCGTCGGTTCCATGTAGGCGTGCGCTTCCGCCGTGCTGATCTTTCCGGTCATACGGGCCAAATCCAAATCTGTTTTTTTCTTCGCATCCTGGATCGAGGTGAAAAGTACCGACCACGAATGCTCCACCGACTGATAGCCGGCGTCAACTGCGGCGAAAATATCCAGCGAGTGTGCGATCACCGGCTTGCCTAAACGGTGCGCTTCCTCTGCGGCCGCTTTTGCGACGCGCGGCTTCAGCCGTTCGAACAACTTGTAGCCGTCGACGCCTTTTTCCGCCAGCATTCGAACTGCCTTTCGCGCATCATCTTCATTCGCGACGATGATACTGCTGCGCTGCCGGCGCAGGCCGCTCAATCCTTCCGGGGCCGGACCGTCGATCACGTTACCCGCAGCCCAAACGCGCGGGCCGCGGATGCTGCCGCTGCGCACGCCTTCCCTTTGGGCGATGACCCACTCTACCGGATTGTTGGAGATGGTCGGGCAGGTCGTGATGCCGAAGTGGAGATAAAGCTCGCCCATCCAGTCGCGCAAGTGGCAATGGCCGTCGATGAGGCCTGGGAGAATCGTTTTCCCTTTGGCGTCGATCACCTCAGCGCTTGGCGGGACGGACACCTCGCCTCTCCGGCCGACTTCCCGGATGCGCCCGCCCTGGAAGATAACTACCGCGTCTGCGAGCGGCGGCCGCCCGGTCCCGTCGATCAGCGTGCCGCCGACGATCACAACGGGTCCAGTTTGCGCGTCCAACCTCACCGAAAGGGAGAAAATCACGACGGAGGCGAAAAGAATCTGCGCACGAAACTTTTGTGACTTCATCTGCTCCCTCACCCTTACGTTCATTTGAACGAAACCACCAGGTAGACTGCGTTGGATTCGGACGACGCGACACCGGGGTCGATCAACGTAATCCTGTGCGTCCCGACTCTAGTCGGAGGTATCTGGACCTCCAACTCCCTGCCGTTAATGAAGCGGCTCTCGACCTTCTTTCCGTTCAACAGCACCCGGTGCGAGGGGCGAAAGTTCGCGCCCGTAAGTTTGATCTGCCCGGCGGATCCCTCGACGATAGACGCGGGCGACAGTTGGGATACGCTCGTGACAAAGCGGTCGGACAGAGGACGCGGGATCGGGTTGCGATAGTTCGGATGAAACGATCTGTCGACCGGCTTTCCGTCCATGAAGACCTTCTCGACATTCTGAGTCGACGAAATGTCCTTCACCGCGTCTCCTCGGACGATCACTACGTCCGCTACTTTCCCTTTCTCAACGGTCCCGTAGTCTTTGTCTTTGCCCCACGCGCGCGCGGCGTTGCGGCTCGCCGATTGAATCGCCAACAGCGGACTTAAACCGGCGTCGATCATGAGCTCGAACTC
>Ga0066710_100005453_pt1 | contig 11598 bp, 8 predicted proteins | sample GraSoiAngelo_159_FD_79666 | JGI IMG/M metagenome (GOLD analysis project Ga0066710, IMG submission 79666) | Grasslands soil microbial communities from the Angelo Coastal Reserve, California, USA - 14_1009_16_40cm | ecosystem: Environmental > Terrestrial > Soil > Grasslands | place: USA... | reverse complement strand
TCGGGATCGACGAAGTGCCCGGCGAAATTGCCAATTGCGCGATGGAAGGCCTTGTGCGGAAGCGTCAGCTTGTATGGCAACCCGACGTTCGCGATATGGCGGTTCCATCGATCCACGCCCAGCTGGACCTCGTGGATGTAGTCGTCGCGAAGCCGGGCGTTGAGCGCCGAAAGCGCCGGCACGTCTCGGTCGGCGAGCCTGCCGTCCGCGACTTCCGAGAGCGGATACGTCAGGTCGGTCAGAACATGATCGTCCTGCAGCTTCGTTTCATGGTAGCGGCCCTTCAGCCCACTGGTGAAGAAGCTCGCGGCGTTCGACGAGACCTCAGACCCGAAGAGATCAAGCGTCACGCTGTAATGGAAGTTCAGATACCGCTGAATCGTCTGGAGGTCGATAACGCCCAGATCCCGTACTTGATCGGGGTTCTCGATCCTGCTTGCTGCCATCACCTCCGCAGTGCGCTGGACGATCCGGCCGACACCCGTGTCGCCGACGAACATGTGGTGCGCTTCTTCGGTCAACATGAACCGGCAGGTGCGGCCGAGCGGATCGAACCCGGATTCGGCGAGGGACGACAGCTGAAACTTGCCGTCCCGGTCGGTGAAGAACGTGAACATGTAAAACGCCAGCCAGTCGGGCGTGGGCTCGTTGAAGGCTCCCAGGATGCGGGGGTTGTCCGCGTCGCCCGATCGGCGCTCGAGCAGGGCTTCCGCCTCCTCACGCCCGTCGCGCCCGAAATAGCGGTGCAGCAGATACACCATCGCCCAGAGATGGCGGCCTTCCTCGACGTTCACCTGATAGATGTTGCGCAGATCGTAGAGCGACGGGAACGACATGCCCAGCATCCGCTGCTGCTCAACTGAAGCTGGCTCTGTGTCGCCCTGGGTGACGATGAGACGCCGGAGGACGGAACGGTACTCGCCGGGAACCTCCTGCCACGCCGGCCGCCCCTTGTTGACGCCAAAACCGACCTGGCGATCGGCGACCGGTGGCGCCAGAAAGATGCCCCACCGGTAATCGGGCATCTTGACGTAGCCAAATTGAGCCCAGCCCTCGGGATCGACGCTGACCGCCGTCCTGAGATAGACCTCGTCGTTGTGGGTGCCGGCCGGCCCCATGTCGTACCACCACCCCATGTAGGCCGGCTGCCAGTGTTCCAGCGCCCGTTGCAGCACACGGTCCCGTCCCAGGTCGACGTTGTTCGGAATCCTGTCGTGATAGTCGACTGTACTGGTCATCGGTATCCGCCAAGAGGCATGCGGCAACCCCGTGTCGTCAGACGCGCTCCCGATCGAAGCCAACCGCAGCACCAGTCCCGTACACCTTCAAGGCCCCGGACGGTCCAACGGCATTCGGACGAACGAAGATCCAATTCTGCCAGGCGGACAACCGGCCGAAGACGCGAGTGTCCTGTGTTTCAGGGAGGGCGAATCGAAGGTTGGCTTCGAGGCCCGACAAGGCATCTCCTGAAAGAGCCGTTCGCGTCTCGACGGCCTGACGAAGCTCGTCGTCCCAATCCAGGATGTCAGGGGCGGCGGTGACGAGCCCGAGCGCATCAGCGTCCCGAGTCGTCAGGCGTACCCCGACGCGCGCTTCCAGACGGTCCAGCGCTTCGCGATCGTGATAGAAGCGCATCGCGAGACGTGAATGACCGGTGGCCATGGGCAGGGGACCGAAGTTCATTGCCGACAGCGTCATCGTGGCCTGCGCAGTCCCTGCGTCTGCGTCCAGCATATAGACGCGGTCGGCGGCGAGCGCGAGCTCGAGCAGTGTGCCGGCGAAGCACGATTCGGGCGTGACGATCGCGTACATCGATCGAGACGAGACGTCCAGACGCGCGAACGTACGGCGAAGGATTCCCAGAACCTCTCGGATGAACCAGTCGCTCTGGTTGATCACCAGGAATCCGTCGAGGGCGACGAGGGCGTCTGGATTACCGGCTGTCTTGAGGATCCAAAGGCCCAGCTCGGGCTCATTCGTGCGCAGGCTCAGAATCGCGTCATCGAGCTCGCGGGCCATCTGCAAGGGCCACCAGGAAGCGCCAGCCGAGGACGCATCGGCAATCGTCAGGGCAACATCGGGACTGGGACCGTGCACCAGGAAGGTTGCCGTACGCGCCGAGCGGTCGAACGCGACGTCAACCGAGCGGTAGTGGATGCCGTCCGCATGGATGGTCCGATCGAGCGGTGCCAGCGTCACGCCGGCAGCGCCAACGGGGCGGTCGCTCTGCTGCGCCAGCTCGTGCGCCCGCCGACGAACAGTCTAGGCGAACTCCTGCGTCCGTACCGCCCAGTAGACCAGCCCCCATTCCTGTGCCCGCTTTCCGCGGACGCCGTCAGCATCCGTGCAGAACACATCCGCGCGATCTCTGCGGACCCTGCGCTTGTCCGTCAGGCGGGTCAGTCCGCCTGTGCCAGGCAGCACACCGAGCAGCGCGACCTCCGGCAGGCTGACGGCAGACGAGCGATCATCGACGAGAATGATTTCGTCGCACGCCAGCGCGAGCTCGTAGCCGCCCCCTGCGGTCGTACCGTTGCACGCGGCGATGAACTTGATGCCCGAGTGGCGGCTTGCGTCCTCGATCGCGTTTCGCGTTTCGTTGGTGAACTTGCAGAAATTCACCTTCCACGCGTGGGTGGACAGGCCGAGCATGTAGATATTGGCGCCGGCCGAGAAGACGCGCTTCTTCGCGCTGGTGATGACGACAGCCCGGACCTCGGGGTGCTCGAACCTCACCCGCTGGATGATGTCGTGCAGTTCGACGTCGACGCCCAGATCGTAGGAATTCAGCTTCAGCCGGTACCCCGGACGCAGTCCCCCATCCTCGTCCACGTCCATGGTGATCGTGGCAATCCGACCCTCGAACGCTACGCGCCAGTGGCGATAGCGGGAGGGATCCCTCTGATAGTCCACAAAGCCGTCGGTCCGCTCAAGTGCCGCGAATGGCTCCATCTGCAGTACTCAAAGTCAACAGCGTCAACCGATGGCAGCGGGTCCACCGTACGCAGCAGCCGCCTCGCGCAGCTTGTACCGTTGAATCTTACCAGTCGCCGTCTTCGGCAACTCGCCGATGAACGCGATCCAGCGGGGCCGTTTGTACTCTGCCAGTTTCGTACGGACGAATTGTTCGAGTTCCTGCTCGAGAGTCGGACTCGGGACGACCCCGTCACGCACGACCACGAACGCGAACGGCTTCATCAGCCCGTCGCGGTCCGTACGCAAGGCGACGCCACACTCGAGCACGTCGGGATACTCGAGAAGCGCGTTTTCGACCTCGAACGGGCTGACCCAGATTCCGCCGACCTTGAGCATGTCATCGGCTCGGCCTGCGAACCAGAAATAGCCGTCCGCATCCTGATAATACTTGTCCCCGGTGCGGATCCACGCGCCTTCGATGGTGTCCTTCGTCTTCTGGTGTTTGTTCCAGTAGTACGCGCAGGTCGAATCGCCCTTGATCAGGAGGTTGCCGGTCTCGCCTCGAACGACCGGACGTTGTTCCTCGTCTACGAGCCTGGCTTCGTAGCCCTCCACCAGCTCGCCACTCGAGCCGGGTCGGATCGCGCCCGGCCGATTCGAGATGAATATGTGAAGGACCTCGGTCGAACCGATCCCGTCGAGGATCTCAATGTCGAATCGCTGCTTGAAACGCTCGAAGAGCGGCGGCGGCAACGCCTCGCCCGCGGAGACGGCGTGGCGGACACTGGAGAGGTTGAACTCGCGTCCTTCGTCGCGATGCGCCAGCAGCATTCCATAGTTGGTCGGGACAGAAAACAAGAGCGTCGGACGGTGCCGCTCGATGACGCCATAGACGTTCGCCGCGGTCGGTGGTCCCGGCCACAGGATGGTCGTCGCGCCCAGACCCAATGGAAAGTACATCCCGTTGCCGAGCCCGTACGCAAAGAAGAGCTTCGCGACGCTGAAGCAACGATCGCCTTCCACCATCCCGAGCGTTCGCCTGGCATAGAGCTCCGTAGAGACGACCATGTCGTGCTGCAGGTGCACGCACCCTTTTGGTGGTCCCGTACTGCCCGACGAATACAGCCAGAATGCGGTGTCGTCGCAACTGGTCGGCTCGGCTTCGAACACCGGCGCCGTCTCCTTCAGGAGCGAATCAAACGGGATTGTGGCGGTGTCCGCTGGACCACCGACAACGACGACGTGCCGCACATACGAAGCCCGGTCGCCAAGAATGCCTCGAAAATTCGGGAGCAGGGGCTCACTGATGATGACGACCCGCGCCCGCGAGTCGTTTACGATGTATTCGTAATCCGCGGCCTTCCACAGCGTGCTGATCGGAACGGGTACCGCACCGATCTTGATGGCGCCGAAAAAGCTGTAGAGGAATTCGGGCGTGTCCAGGAGCACCAGGAGGATCCGCTCCTCAGGTCGCACCCCCAGCCCTTCCCGCAGGGCGTGCCCGACCTGGTTGACCACATCGTGCAATCGACGGTACGTCACGCGAATGTCGTCGCACTCGATCGCGACCTTGTCGCCGCGGCCCTCGACGAGATGCCGGTCGACGAAGTAGGTTGTGGCGTTGAAGCGATCCGGAACCGTTACGGCCATGGCCGCTCACTCCCTGTCTACTCGGCTGCGACATGGAGCCGCTGCTGGAGGTCCGCAAACCGATCCTCCTGTGAATCAGGCCACAGAAGCGACACCGCCACGGCGGCGAGGAACGCGAGCGGCACCGTGACAAGCGCCGGATTCCTGAGCGGGAACGGCGCGGTGGCATGCTTCAGGATGTCGATCTGAATCGCAGGCGAGAGGACGATCAGAATCAGCGTCCCCACGGTGCCCACCAGCATGCTCGCGTGCGCGCCAGCCGTCGTCAGTTTGTCCCAGTAGATGGCGAGCACGAGAGTGGGGAAGTTCGCGCTCGCGGCGGCCGCAAAGGCGAGGCCCACCATGTAGCTGATGTTCTGCCCCTTGAAGACAATCCCCAGGAGGATCGCCAGCAGCGAAATGCTGACGGCCGCGATACGGCCGACAATCAGCTGCTCGTGCTCGACGGCTCGACCCTTGCGGATCACGTTGACCCAGAGATCGTGAGAGAGCGTCGCGGCGCCGGCGAGCGTCAGACCGGCGACGACCGCAAGAATCGTCGAGAACGCGACGGCGGCAATGAAGCCCATGAACGCGCGGCCGCCAACGAGCTCCGCGAGCATGGGCGCGGCCATGTTTCCGCCGGGGTCAACCGCCACGATCTGTTCGCGCCCCACGATGGCCGAGGCGCCGTATCCCAGGACAAAAGTCAGGAGATAGAAGAACCCGATCAGACCGGTGGCATAGGCCACCGACGTTCGGGCCGTTTTGGCATCGGGCACAGTGTAGAACCGCATGAGGACGTGCGGGAGGCCCGCGGTGCCGAGCATGAGACCCAGGCCCAGGGAGATCGCATCGATGGGATCGGACAACAGCCCACCCGGCGCGAGCACGGCGGTGCTGGACCGGGCCGCCGCGGCATCGAACAGCGTCGCAGGGCTGAACCCGAACCGGGCGAGGGCGAGCACGCCGAGTACGCTGGCACCGCTGAGCAGGAGCACCGCCTTGACAATCTGCACCCACGTCGTCGCAATCATGCCGCCAAGGAGCACCGCGGCCAGCAGGATCAGGCCGACGACGAATATCGCAAACTCGTAAGGCAGGCCGAAGAGATACCGGATCAGATTGCCCGCGCCGACCATTTGGACGGTCAGATAGAACAGGATCACCATCAGCGAGCCCAACGCCGCCGTGATCCGCACCGACGGATGCGGCAGTCGAAAAGCGACGACGTCAACGAACGTGTAGCGTCCAATCTTGCGCAGGGCTTCCGCGATGAGCACCATCACAATCGGCCACCCGGCAATGCCGCCCACGCAGTAGATGTAGCCGTCGTAGCCGTAGAGCGCGATGAGCCCGCTGTTGCCGAGAAAGGCGGCGGCGCTCATGAAGTCGCCGGCCAGCGCCAGGCCGTTCTGCCGTGCGGTCACCGCGCGGCCGGCGGCGTAGAAATGCTCGGTGCTCCTGGTCTTGCGGGCGGCCCAGATCGCGATGGCCAACGCGAGACCGATGAAGGCCAGAAAGAAGGAAATCGCGATCGCGTTGGGCTCGCCGATGGTGGTGGCCACGATCAGGTTCGCCCTTGGGCGTTGTCGAACGCGTTGGCCCAGCGAACGTAGACGAGTGTCAACAGCCATGCGCAAACGGTCACGATGGCCCCGAAGAGGATCGCAAGGCTCAGGCCTGGGGCGATGAGCCGGCCAAGAAACGGCTTGGCGTAGGCGATCAACACGATCAACGTGAGGTACAGCGCGCTGTTGACACCGAGGATGGTGACGGCCACACGCCAGTGTGCGCGGGCGCGCGACTGGGCGGCGGAAGCCCGATCTCGTGTGCGATCGTCGCTGGATGACATCGGTCGACGGTGGTTCGTGTGCGGCAGTATCGCCGCGGCTGAGGGGCGGCGCAACTGGATTCCTGGTCGTGTCGGCCGTTGACAGCCCTCTCGCGGACAACCTAGACTGCCCGCGTTTGGACCGTTCGTATCTGAGTCGCCCGGCGCGCCAGCCCCTGCAAGGCGAAACGATCGGTAGCTTTCTCGACCGAACCGTCGCCCAGCACGGCGAGTGCGAGGCGCTGGTGAGCCGGCACCAGGGCACCCGCTACACCTACCGGGCGCTCGACGCATCGGTGAGGCTGCTCGCCCGCGGCCTCCTTGCGCTCGGCCTGCAGAAAGGGGACCGTGTCGCCCTCTGGAGCGCGAACACGGCTGAGTGGCTGATCACGCAGTACGCCGCGGCGCGGAGCGGCGGCATCCTCGTCAGCCTCAATCCCGCCTACCGACTCCGCGAGGTCGAATATGCGCTCAACCTCGCCGGGGTCACCATTCTGATCGCAGCGCCACGGTTTCGGGACACCGACCACGTCGCGCTGCTTCAAGAGCTCGCCCCGGAGCTGCGGACCTGCGCACCGGGCAACCTCGCCGCGGCGCGACTCCCCTCGCTCAAGCACATCGTCTATACGACCGACGCAGTCCAGGCCGGCGCGTGGCGGTGGTCCGAGGTCATGGAGCTCGGCAAGACCATTCCGGACGAGACGCTGCGCCGCGAGGAGCAGGGCATCGAGCTCGACGACCCGGTGAGCCTGCAGTTCACGTCCGGCACGACAGGCAAACCCAAGGGAGCCGTCCTCTCGCATCACAGCCTCGTGAACAACGGCTTTTTCATCGGGGAGCGTCTGCAGTACACCCCGGCGGACCGCGTCTGCGTGCCCGTTCCGCTGTTTCATTGCTTTGGGATGGTGGACGCCAACCTCTCCGCCATGACCCACGGATCGGCGATCGTGCTGCCGTCCGAAACGTTCGACCCGCTCGCGTCGCTGCAGACGATTGAGGCCGAGCGATGCACATCGCTCTACGGCGTGCCGACGATGTTCATCGCCGAGCTCGAGCACCCGAGATTCGACGAGTTCAACTACGACAGCTTGCGTACCGGGTTGACCGGTGGCGCGCCAGTGCCGATCGAGCTGATGCGGCGGATCACGGGCCGCTTCAAGATGCGCGAGTTTACCGTGGCCTATGGCATGACCGAGATGTCCGGTGTCTCCTTTCAATCCGAACCCGATGACCACCTCGACGTCCGCTGCCACACGGTCGGCGCGATGCTTCCGCATATGGAGTGCAAGATCGTCGACTCAGGAACGTGCCGAATCGTCCCGCGCGGCACACCGGGTGAGGTGTGCATGCGCGGCTACATGGTGATGCGCGGCTACTGGAACGACCCCGAGGCGACCAACGCCGCCATCGACGAAGCGGGGTGGATGCACACCGGAGACGTCGGGATTCTGCGCGACGATGGGTACGCGCAGATTGTCGGGCGCATCAAGGACATGATCATCCGCGGCGGCGAAAACATCTCACCGCGCGAGATCGAGGAATTCCTCTACACACACCCGGCGGTCAGCCAGGTATCAGTCATCGGCATTCCCGATCCCACCTACGGCGAAGAAGTGTGCGCATGGGTCAGTCTCAAGGAAGGGGCGACGGTAACGGAGGAGGAGATCCGCCAGTTCTGCAAGGGACAAATCGCTACCTATAAGATTCCCCGGGTCATCCGCTTTACACGAGAGTTTCCGATGACGGCCTCAGGCAAGATTCAGAAGTTTCGACTGCGGGAGCTCACCGCCGGGCAATAACCACTCACGTGTTGAGCTCGATCCTGGCGATGGCCTCGAGGTGTACCGCATCGGGACCGTCGGCCAGGCGAAGCGTCCGGGCGTGCGCCCAGGCGTACGCCAGCGGAAAATCGTCCGAGACCCCGGCGGCTCCGTGCGCCTGAATCGCCCTGTCGAGCACTCGGAGCGCCATGCGCGGCGCCACGACTTTGATCTGCGCGATCTCCGAGCGGGCGGCCTTGTTGCCGACGGTGTCCATCAGGTGCGCGGCATGAAGCGTGAGAAGACGGGCCTGGTTGATCTCCAGCCGCGATTCCGCGATATCGGCCCGGATGGTGCCCTGCTCGGCGATCGGTTTCCCGAAGGCGACGCGCTGTTTGACGCGGTCGCACATCTGCGACAACGCACGTTCGGCGAGCCCGACCAGCCGCATGCAATGATGGATGCGTCCCGGCCCCAGGCGGCCCTGCGCGATCTCGAAGCCTCGACCTTCGTCGAGCAACATGTTCGAGGCCGGCACGCGGACGTTCTCGAACAGGATCTCGGCATGTCCATGCGGTGCATCGTCGTAGCCAAACACGGACAGCATGCGCGTGATCCGGACTCCCGGCGCATCCAGGGGCACGAGGATCATCGACTGCTGGCGGTGTCGGGGCGCGTCGGGGTTGCTGCGGCCCATGAAGATCGCCACGCGACACCGGGGATCGCCTGCGCCCGAAATCCACCACTTGCGGCCATTGATGACGCAGTCGCCGCCGTCGCGCGTGATGGTCGATCGAATGTTGGTCGCGTCCGACGAGGCGACATCCGGCTCGGTCATCGCAAAACACGAGCGGATCTCGCCTGCGAGGAGCGGCTCGAGCCATGTGCGCTTCTGGTCGGCGCTGCCGTAGCGCACGAGCACTTCCATGTTGCCGGTGTCGGGGGCGGAGCAGTTGAACACCTCGGGAGCGAGCACGGGGGACGCGCCCATGATTTCGCAGAGCGGCGCGTACTCGATGTTGGTCAGGCCCGCGCCGTAGTCGCTGGCCGGCAGAAAGAGGTTCCAGAGGCCCGCCGCTTTTGCCTTGCGTTTCAGCGATTCCACGATGGAGGTCGGCTGCCAGCGATCGCCGTGCGCAATCTCCGAGCGGAAGTTGGCCTCGTTCGGATAAACGTGCTCCGCCATGAACGACTTCAGATGTTGTTGCAGATCGGTGACGTGCGGTAGCGAGAGCGTCATCGGCGCCGCCTCCCTTGGTCTCCGGGTTCGGTCAGTGACCGGCATGATACTGTAACGACCATTGATACCAGCCCCGTTCGACAAGGCGAGCAGCTCGACTGGGTGCGGCTCGAACGATGGCTCCGCGATCGCCTGCCCGGGTGCGCAATTCCGGCGTTCGATTCCGGCGAGCCCATGCGCGTGGAGCAGTTTCCCGGCGGCCACTCGAACCTGACCTATCTCGTGCGCTTCGGCGGCCTCGAGCTGGTCGTGCGCCGTCCACCTTTCGGTCATGTTCCACCAGCGGCACACGACGTCGCGCGCGAGTACCGCTGGTTGTCAGCTCTTCACCCTGTATATCCTCTGGCGCCGCGACCGTATCTGTTGTGCGAGGAGTTCGACGTCATCGGGTCTGCTTTCTATGTGATGGAGCGGCGGCGCGGCGTTGTCGTGCGCGGCGACGAGCCACCGCCGATCAAGGACAACCCTTCTATGCGTCACCGGGTCGGCACCGCCCTGGTCGATACCCTTGCGAGGCTTCATCGGATCGAGCTCGAACAGGCCGGACTCGCGCATCTTGGAAAGCCATCGGGGTTTGTCGGCCGTCAGGTGCGGGGCTGGACCGAGCGGTGGGAACGGTTCAGGACCGTCGAACTGCCGGAAATGGAGGATTTAGGGCGGTGGTTGCACGAAAAGCTTCCTCCGGACCCGGAGCGCCCCGGGGTCGTCCACGGCGACTTCAAGCTCGACAACGTCATGCTGGATGCCGAGAGTCCGGATCGCGTGGTCGCCGTATTCGACTGGGAAATGTCTGCGCTCGGCGAGCCGTTGGTGGATCTGGGGATGCTCCTGGCCTACTGGGTACCCTCGGCGCCGCCCGAGCAGCGCGACGCACTGTCCCCGGTCACCGATCGACCAGGGTGGCTCACTCGCGACGAGCTGGTCGATCGCTACGCCGCGCAGAGCGGCCGTCGCCTCGAAGCGTTGCCGTACTTCGAGATCTTCGCCTTCTTCAAGATCGCGGTCGTCATTCAACAGCTCTACTACCGCTACGTCCACGGACACGCGGCTGACGAGCGGTTCGCGAGCATGGGCGATCGCGTGCTGTATCTCGCGCGGTCTGCAGCGCGGCGCATCGAGCGCGCTGCCTGATGTGCCCTTCGGCATGAGTCTTCCGGCGTTGTCCGCGCAGCAACGGGAAGCGCGCCGCGGGCCGCCGCCGCTGCCGACAATGGACCAGTTGCCGCAGGAGGTGGCGACGCTGCGGCAGCTCATCCCGACCGAACTCGACGATCATGATGGACGTCCAGTGACACTGGACGAACCTGTGGTGGGCTGGCAAGAGGCGGAACTGGCCGCTCGCGCGCCCGATGACCCACCTTGATGCGCTCTGCCACGTCGCCTGGGATGGGATGACATATAACGGCCGGAGGTTCCGGGAGACCGTGTCGGCGGCGAATGGCTGCGTCAAGAACGCTGTCGCCCCGATGAAGCACGGCATTGCGACTCGCGGGGTACTCGTCGACATTGAAAGTCGGGGTCGGGTGGGTCGAGAGGATATCGAAGCGTGGGAGAAGAAGACCAATCTGAGGATCTCCGCGGGGGATGCGCTTGTTCTACGAAAGACCCGGAACGGCGGCTACGATTTGAAGTCGGTCATGCCGTGGCTCAAGGAGCGCGATGTCGCCATGCTGCTCGCTGATGGAACCGTGGAGACTGGCAGTGTTCCTGGACGAACGACGCTGCCCGTGCATGTCTTCACGCTCGTCTCGCTCGGAATGCCACTCGTAGATGGGATCGACCTGAACGCTGTGGCCGAGACCGCCGGGAGGCTGAATCGCCTGGATTTCTTGTTTGTCGTCGCTCCTTTGCCGGTAGAGAACGGGGTTGGTTCGGCCGTGAATCCGATTGCCCTGTTCTAGGCGTGGATCATAACGAACAGCCGATACAAGACGATCGTCCTTTCGAACATGACTCCTGCCGACGAGTACGATGTGTTCGGTGACGGTTCGGTGTCGATCAAACCGGCGCCGGGGCACACCCCTGGTCAGCAGGTGCTGATTGTCAGGCTGCCAAAGACCGGCGCGGTCATGTTGGCCGGGGATCTCTATCATTTCCGCGAGGAGCGCGCAGGGCAGTACGTGCCCCGAGGCGAAGCCGATCGTGAGGAGTCGCGCGCGTCGCGGACGGTCATCGAGGACTATATCAAGGAGCGAGGCATCGCGTTATGGATCGAACAC
>Ga0066710_100005451_pt1 | contig 11599 bp, 12 predicted proteins | sample GraSoiAngelo_159_FD_79666 | JGI IMG/M metagenome (GOLD analysis project Ga0066710, IMG submission 79666) | Grasslands soil microbial communities from the Angelo Coastal Reserve, California, USA - 14_1009_16_40cm | ecosystem: Environmental > Terrestrial > Soil > Grasslands | place: USA... | reverse complement strand
TAATGGCTTCGGGCAATGCAGCCGTCACCTCCTTCAAGTTCACAGATTCCGTGCGGACGGTTTCCGCTACTGTAGCTGCCGAATTGGGAGAGGTTGTGTTTAATAGCCCGCATTACTACGTATTGTTCTTCCTCGGTACGTTGCTGTTTGTCACTACATTCTTGCTAAACATGATGGGTGAATACTTAGTTGGACAGCTCAAACGAAGGCTGGCAGGGGCGTGACTTCCGAGTGGTGCATGGCATAAATAGGGTGAGGCATGATGTGTGTAACGAACCAGCCCTACACCTCTCCCAAGAGGGGATTCCCTGATGCCCCTCCGGCGGAGGCGTGGTGTGAAGAAGTTGGTTGTAGAGCAGATCCAAATGGCCCCTCACCCGGCCTTCGGCCACCCTCTCCCCCCTATGTCCCCAAACAAAACAGTGGGGGGCGAGGGAGTTAACTCATTTATTTCTTTCCCCTCGCCCCTATCGAGGGAGAGGGGCCAGGGGTCAGGGGGAAGCCCAGATTTACGCTACAGCTTAATTTTTTCACAGCTCCAGGAGCGCAGGGGCGGGACAATCCTGGCCACTGAGACGACCAATCCTGACGGCCGGTATGAAAACCGAGCGAATAGCCCATCGCCGGCTGCTTGTAGTCCTATGACGTGAGGCACGAGCAGCAGATCTTATTCTGGTCCAGATAAAATGCGTAAACGATCGGAGGTCTCCGAAAGGTTATTCTACCTGCTGACTGGCACGGCATGCCTGATCATTGTTCTAATGATTGCCCTTATCTTGGGGAATATCTCTATTCATGGCCGGAGCCGCTTGTCTTGGGAGTTCCTGACAGCTTCGCCTGAGCAGGGGATGACTGCAGGGGGAATATTTCCAGCCATCTACGGTACGGTTCTGCTGCTATTCCTGATGACCGTGGCGGTTGTTCCCGTTGGCGTGATGGTAGCAATTTATTTGAACGAGTACAGCTCCAAGACCTCCTTTGTTTATAAAGCGACGCGCCTGGCCGTGAGCAATCTGGCTGGTGTCCCGTCCATTGTTTTCGGTTTATTCGGGCTAGGGTTCTTTGTCAAGTTTGTGGGTGGCAACATAGACCGGTTGTTCTACGGCGGCCAACTGGTTTTTGGCCAACCCGCCATCATTTGGGCAGCCTTGACGCTGGCGGTCTTGACAATGCCGGTAGTCATCCTGACAACTGAGGACACGTTGCGATCCATCCCCAACGAGTTTCGTGAGGCGAGCATGGCATTGGGTGCGACCAAGTTCCAGACCATTATGCGGACCGTGTTACCTCAAGCTTTAACTGGAATCCTGACTGGAGGCATTCTAGCCGTCAGCCGAGGAGCTGGAGAGGTGGCTCCAATTCTATTCACCGGTGCCGCCTATTTTCTTCCAGACTTGCCCTCAAAACTGAATTCCCAATTCATGGAGCTGGGCTACCACATCTATGTGCTTTCAACACAGTCACCCGACGTGGAAGCCACCAAGCCGATTCTCTATTCGACCGTGTTTGTGCTGCTGGCATTGACCTTTTTGCTCAATCTGACCGCCATAGTGATTCGCAGCCAGATGCGTGCTAGACTAAGGAGAGCCGCATGAATTCCGGCGTAACGTTCAGCAAGCTTGCAGCGCAGGTAAAACCAAGGGCAGTCGTGGAGGGGAGAAGTGTGTTGGAGATCCCTGTTAAAATTAAGGCTGAGGGAGTGGATTTTTACTACGATAGAACCCGGGCGCTCCATAACATCACTTTGCAAATCAAGGAGAGACAAATCACCGCTTTCATCGGCCCTTCCGGTTGCGGAAAGTCTACCTTCCTGCGCACCTTGAACCGAATGAATGATCTGATCCCAGGCGCCCGTCTGGCGGGTAATGTGTTCATTGATGGGCAGGACATTTATGCGAGAGCCGTTGATCCGATCCTCCTGCGCCGCAAGGTCGGTATGATCTTCCAAAAGTCCAATCCCTTCCCCAAGTCGATCTATGAGAACGTCGTCTACGGGGTAAAGATTAACAGCTACGCCAAAAACAGAAGGGAAATGGACGAGATCGCGGAAAAGAGCTTGCAGGATGCCGCTCTCTGGGACGAAGTGAAAGATCGGCTTCACCGGTCAGCTCTTTCGCTCTCGGGAGGGCAGCAGCAGCGTTTGTGCATCGCTCGATGCTTGGCAGTGAAACCGGATATCATATTGATGGACGAGCCGGCGTCAGCCTTGGATCCCATTTCCACAGCCAAGATTGAAGAGCTCATTTTTGAGCTGAAAAAGCGCTATACTATCATTATCGTCACGCACAATATGCAGCAGGCAGCCAGGGTCTCAGATTACACCGCCTTCTTTCTCATGGGCGAATTAATTGAGTACGACATTACTACAAAGATATTCACCAACCCATCTCGCAAGGAGACGGAAGATTATATTACGGGAAGATTTGGATAAATCAGCAGCAGCTTCGTCTATGTCTGAAGGCCAGCTAGATTCTGTCTGATTTTGGATTTGGGATTTTGGATTGTTTCGTTTATGTCTGAACGCCAGCTAGATTCTGTCACGCTTAGAAGCGGCTGGCAGAAGAGTCCCCCTTGGAAGGGGGCAGCAGCCACTGGCTGCGGGGGATGTCCTGGAGAGAAAGGACTGCAATGCCTACCAAAGGGGACATCCCCCGGCGCCCCCTTCAAAAGGGGAATCACAGGGAGGCTCTGTGCATCGTCATTTTGAAGTGCAACTGGACGAGTTGAGAGACCGCATGCTGTCCATGGCCAGTCTGGCGGAGGAAGCCGGTCACTTAAGCCTGGAGGGATTGAACAACGGGGATGAAAGCAAGGCAACCCAGGTGATTGTAGATATTGAACCTCAAATTAACGATCTCCAATTGGAACTGGATGATCGCTCCTTGCAATTGTTAGCTTTGCAGCAGGCCATGGCTATTGATCTTCGCCTCATCACGGCCACCATGAAGATTAGCAGCGACCTGGAACGCATGGGCAATCAAGCGGTCAATATTGCCGAACGGGCCCTGTCCATTATGGCTTTGCCGCAAGTGAAGCCCCTGATTGACATCCCTCGCATGGCTGAAATTGTTGAAAAGATGGTTAAGGATGCGCTGGACGCTTTTGTCCGTCGAGATAACGAACTGGCTCGCCTGGTGGTCCTCCGAGATGATGAAGTGGACAAGTATCGTGACCAGGTTTTCCGAGAATTGATTGCCCACATGATCAGGGATCAAGGGTGCATCCAGCAGGCTCTGGATCTCATTCTGGTATCCAGGAATCTGGAGCGAATTGCGGACCATGCCACCAACATTGCCGAGGATGTGATATACATGGTGCTGGGCCGCGACATCCGGCACCACGCTGAGGAAAAGGCATTGACCAGGAATGAAAAAACGAATTCTCATAATTGAAGACGATAAGGATATCGTCGAGGCTGTCCGCTATAACCTGGAAAAGGAAAGAGGGTTTTCGGTTCTCTCGGCTAAGACGGGCGATGAGGGCTTGAATCTGGTCCCTCAGATGAAGCCCCATCTGATTATCTTAGATATTGGGCTGCCGGGGCTCACCGGCTATGAAGTTTGCCGCATGTTGCGGCGTGATGCAGAAACTCAAGACATCCCCATTGTGATGCTGACGGCCCGCGGGAGTGAATCGGATAAGGTCCTGGGCCTGGAACTGGGGGCGGACGATTACATCACCAAGCCTTTTGGTATTCGAGAACTGATCGCCCGGGTGAGAGCCGCCATTCGCCGCAAAGAAGCGGATTCTGGCACGCTAGAAGTCTTTGATGATGGGAAGCTCTACATACACTTCGAAGACTACATTATCCGGTTCCATGGACGCGAGCCCAAGCTGACCTTCAAGGAATTCAGTTTGCTGAAGCTCCTGGTTCAGAACGCCGGCAGAGTATTATCTCGCGATAAGATTCTGGACGCCGTATGGGGCTACAATTACTATAGCGAATCCCGCACGGTCGATGTTCATATCCGCAGAATTCGCAAAAAGCTGGGCCCGGGGGCTCAGGATTACATTGATACGGTTATCGGTGTCGGCTACCGGTTCAAACCGCAGAATCCCGAATCCCAGCCCTCTCCTGTGCCTTCCAACTCAAAAAGTCAGGCCACCAGCCGTCCTTGATCCTCTATCGGCCCAGCAAGTCTTTGCCCTATGAGGCTCGGCGGGTGTCTCGCCCTCTCAATCTCCGCTGGTTTGAATTCTTTCACATCTTCTGCCGCCCGGCGGCATGGATGACTCTCCCGCGGCAAAGTCTTCTCAGTCTTTGAGTGCCTGGTAGGCCAGCCTGATGGCTTTAGCGTCCAGGTTCAGCTCACCGGTTGGATGAAGCTGACCCATAAAAATCGTAATCAAGTCTTCTTTGGGGTCGATAATGAAAGCCGTATAAAAGAACCCACCCCAGTAATAGGAACCGATGGAACCCAGTTCCGTCAAATGTCTGGCTTCGCTATTGACACCAAAACCAAGCCCGTAACCGATCTCATCGAGTTTCCCCTGAACATGGTTTTGCGTTATCAATTCAACGGATTTGCGGCTCAAGAGGCGTGTGCCGTTAAACTCGCCACCATTCCGCATCATCTGGCAGAATCGATAGTAATCCTCAGCCGTTGAGCAAAGGCCGCCACCTCCCGAAAAGTAATTTCGAGGCCCACGGTAGGGGTAATCTGATGAGTACACAAATTCCCCTTCTGTGATGGTTTGCTTTTCAGAAAAAGGTTGGAGCCCCTTGTCGGCGTAATAAGTGTAGGCAGTTGCGAGCTGAGGAATTTTCTGCTCCGGCAAAAAGAAGCCTGTATCTTTCATTCCCAGCGGTTTGAAGATTCGTTCCTGGAAGAACGTTTCTAATGGCATCCCTGAAACCACTTCGACAAGGTAACCCAGCACATCGTCGGCCACACTATATTCCCAGGCATCGCCGGGTTGAAACAGGAGAGGGAGGGATGCCAGTTTCTTCACCGCATCGCCGATAGTGCCTTCTTGCTGAAGGAGGCCATGGCCCATACCCACTTCACGATATTTCTTACCCAGACGCGCATTCCAGTGATAGGTGAGTCCGGCAGTGTGGGTGAGCAGGTGACGAATCGTGATGGGTCGTTTGGCATTGACCAGGGCGCCAGGGGGAGAAGTTTTGTCCTGGGTATAGGGTGGATCCAAAACTTTCATATCCTTGAATTCGGGAATGAAGTTGGAGACAGGCTCGTTCAGCATAAAGCGCCCTTCTTCGTAGAGCATCATGGCTGCAACACTGGTGATCGGTTTGGTCATCGAACAGATCCGGAAAATGCTATCGGTGCGCATGGGCTTCTTGGCCTCTCTGTCGGCCATCCCGAGCGCTCTGAAATAGGCAATCTTGCCGCGACGGGCAACGAGGGTTACGGCCCCGGAGATACGTCTGTCGTCGATACTTCTTTGGATGGCGCTGGCAATGCGTTCCAGGCGTTCCGATGAAAGGCCGACATCCTCGGGTGAGGTGATTAGGTTAACGGCTCCGCTGGAGCGTGATGTGGTTGTTGGATGTTTCGTTTGGTTCGAGGCCGTCTGAGACTTGACGAGGACAACCAAAGAGAACACGAAGATCATGGAGACTGATAACCCTTGACTGACTTTTCTCATATGTCTGCTCCTCCATTTATCATTTCGTATCGACTGGCAGAGATATTCCTGCTTCGTAGGAAACCCGTGCCGGAATATCTTGCTATAGCTTTGTGTGCTGACGAAAACTTCAAAAAAATGATTTTTCCTTCACCTGGTGACACCTTCCATTTAGCCTCTCGTGGAAATCCCCCTCTCAAGGGGAAGCTGTGAAAAAAATGGAGGGAGAACCTCCTGGCAAGCCATCACCCCAGCAAGTCCTTGCCCTATGAGGCTCGGCGGGAGCCTCGTCCTCCCGATCTCCCCCGGTTTTGAATTTTTTCACAGCTTCAGGGACGCAGGGTGCCATGTTCGCCACAGGACATCCCCCTGCATCCCGTTCGAAGGGAGAATAATTTTCATTCGTGGTGGTGCCGCAACGCGGCATGGATAACTCCTCGTTGAAACCGTTTAGAGACGTTTCAGGCTGCCGGCGCTGCCTGACGAAGTGAGCGCAATCACCTCCGGTGGTAGCAAAAAGTCATGGTCTGCTTTGCCGGGAAACCTGGCCACAGTTCCAACGAAAAACCACTACGTGGTCGCCGTCGGGACTCTCATGCCGGTATGCTTCCTCGGCACACGGATCGGGTAGACCATGGTGGAGCCAGAGTGGGAGATACGGCGCTCTATGTCGGTCGCTTTCACGAATGACGATGTAGGCAGGATCGACCCCCCGGACATATTCCAGCGCCTGGGTTTGGTCCGCGTATGGAAGATACGCCAGACTCGCTCCCGCGTAGTAGGGAATTACGGCACTAATGCCCATGACGGTCCGTCCCTCCCCACCGTGAAGTCGCAGCCACTCTCCCGTCAGCCTCAACGACTGATCCCTCCCTTCCGACAGCTCGCCTAGTTTGAGCACTGCCGGCAGTGATCTAGCGGCAATCGCGACGACGACGACCGCGGGAAGGACATAGCCAGCCAAGGCCGGAAAGCGCCCACCTCTGGGGATTAGCTGTTCCAACCGCTGTCGTACCAGCCGCTGGAGCCCTGCAAGACCCACCGCCGCCCAGGGTGTCAACATCGGCAGCCAAGGTAATAGGTAACGGTTCCAGCGAAACTCAACAGCCAGGAGGATCGGAAAATAAAGGCCGACCAAACATAGGTAGGCGAGATTGTCCCGAAGTCGCAAACGACTGCCCAGTGTGAGAAAAAATCCAATAGCGGCCACGCCTGCAAACAGCAGTGAACCGAACGGTTCGAAGGTCAATATCGCTTTAAGAGTGTCGAAAGTCCTCCAGAGAATTCCCTCGAGATGATTGGCCAGTAGCGCGACGCCGCCCGGGAAAGCTTCAGGCCACCGGATGTCGAAGCCGTCGGCTGTCAAGTATGGGCCCTCCGGTTGCATGTTGGGTCCAAGGCCACATGCAGCTTCAGCGTAGGACATCCCATTCCTCATTCGAACGCCGATGATGTTGTTGACGAGGGACTTCCCCTCCAGGCGAAGATAGCCGCTATTAATAGACAGGTAGGCGATATAGGGGAAAAAGATAACAACAGCCACCACGAAGACGACCGCGCTTGAGATCGCACGTTTTCGACCTGCTTTGTCCCATAATGCAGACGCCAGCAGTATGGCCGCGGCTGTGACTGGGTAAGCCAATGCATGCGGCCTCACAAGCTCGGCAAGCCCAAAGAGGGCGCCCGTCAGAACGGCTCGTCGCGTGGCAGGCTTTTCCAAGAGCCTTAAGCTCATAACAAACGCTGCGAAAAGCAGCAGAAGATAGGTGCTCTCGCAATATGTTGTCGATCCAAAGGAGACCAGAAGAGGATGAAAGGCAAGCAGCCCGGCACACCACCACCCCGCGCCGTCTCCCCACAGCCTTTGTGCAAGCACAAACCCAGGTAGCACTAGTAGGGAGCTTGTCAGCGCGGATACGAGACGTCCCCCGGCCTCCATACTTCCGGCAATTTGGGCGCCTATCCGCATGAGCACAGGGTACAGGGGAGGCAGGAGCGTGTCTCTCCCCCCCAGAATACCGATATACCCCTTCCCCGAAAAGAGGTTCTCCGCGATACGAGCGTACGCCGCTCCTTCGTTTTCCATTACGCCGGTGAAGTGCCAGATCCAAACGAGTCTTACGGCAAAGGCAGTGAGTACCAGGCTGCCAAGGTACACGTTCACTCGACCCGTGAGGGTGCTATCGATCATACCAACTCTGCCAGTTTCAAGTTTCATTAATGAGTCCCGAAACACCAATTGCGTTTTGGGGACGGACTGAGAGCCCGAAGCGCCAGCGATGGAGAGCCGCGCGATGACCCTCGCTGGCGCTTCGGGCTCCCTGTCAGCGATGATGGTAGGGATATCAAGGGCGGCAGCCCTTGTCTAGTTAGTTACACAAGTATTCCCCACTCACAGAGGCCCGTACGGGGAACATTTTGCTACAACTTTCTCTGCTGATGAAACTTTAAAAAATGATTTTCCCTCCCCTGGCGAGGTGAAATCTTTTAGGGAAGTTTGAGGCTGCCGTGCGGTACCAGAGGAAGCGAGCGCAGGCGAACACCGGTCGCAGCAAAGAGGGCATTGCCGATGGCCGGCGCGATGCCGACAATCGGAGTTTCGCCAGCGCCAGCAGGCGGCAAATCTTGGCGGTCAATCAGCACGACCTCAATCTCCGGGATGTCGCTGAATCTGGGCACGCGATATCTGGAGAAGCGCGGGTTGAGAACCTTTCCGTTTTCGAACTCGATGGCCTCAAAGAGCGCTCCGCCCAGCCCCATGACCATCGCTCCTTCGATCTGGTTTTTCAGATGCTCCGGATTCACAACAGCCCCGCACTCAAAGGCACTGACGGCGCGCACGACTTTGACGCGACCGCTGGAGCGGTCCACGGCCACTTCCGCACAAGTGGCGATGTAGCTTCCTTTCTCAAATCCGCCCGCGAGGCCACAACCACGACCGGAACCTGGTTTCGTGCCCCAGCCAAACGCCTTAGCGGCCCTCTCCAGCACGGCGCGGAGCCGTGTGTCCTTGAGGTTCTTCAACCGGAATTCCAACGGGTCCATAGAGACGGCGTGAGCGAGCTCGTCCATGTGTGTCTCGCGGGCGAAGTGATTGGCTGTGGCGGCCAGGGCCCGGTAGGAACCCTGGCGCAAGGGTGAGTGCCCTGGGTGAAACCAGACCTCCTGATTCGGCACCTGGTAAAGTGTGCGAATCGCAGAAGCCCCAGAATTATAATTGTGGAATTCCCATGCAGTGAGCGTACCGTCTTTGCGAATGCCACTGGAAACTTCAATGAGACCCGCAGGTCGAAAATAAGCCCAGGTGAACTCTTCCTCGCGCGTCCAGACCAGCTTGACCGGCTTACCGGCCGCGCGGGCAAGCCGAGCCGCCTCAATGGCCGCCTCCCCCGTGTGTTTGCCGCCGTAAGCCGAACCGGTGTCGGGCACAATGACGCGGACCTTGTCTTCCGAGACTCGAAATGCTTCCGCCAACTCGCCCTGCACCCCAAACGGCCGCTGCGTCCCGGTCCACACGGTGAGCTTGCCATTCTCCCATTGGGCAAGGGCGGCGCGCGGCTCCAACGGGGCATGGGCGATATAGGCGACGGTGTAGGTCTGCTGGAGCCGAATCTCAGCCGCATTCAGACCCTCTTTCACCGATCCCATTCTGTGGGCATCCCCGCGATCTTGCACCTCGCCGCTCGGTTTTTTCAAAGAGTCGAACAGTTCTTGGCTCGAAATCTGGGGGCTCAGCTTCCAGTCGGCCTGGATGGCTTTCACCGCACGCGACGCCAGAAACTCGCTAGGGGCAACCACGCCAACAAAATCTCCGTCCCGGACGACGCCCACGTTCGGCATGGCCTCAGCCTCTTTTTGGTTGGTGGAAACCAGTGTCGCTCCAAACGAAGGTGGGCGAAGCACTTTTCCATGCAACATACCGGGCAGTTTGATGTCCGAAACATATTTGTGCTGGCCGGTCACAAACGTCCGGCCGTTGACCTTTGCTGCCGAATGTCCGGCGATCTTCCACCGCTGGGCGGGCGTTGTAGCAGGACTGTCCGGAACGGCCAGGGTGAGCCGCTGGCCTTTTGTCAGCTTTCCGAAGTCGAGTTCCTCTTTGGTTTGGCGGTGAATGATTCTCCCATTGGCGGCGGTCAATGAAGCGCGGTCTGCCTTCCACACTTCAGCCGCCAGATCGACTAAGAGCTCGCGCGCAGCAGCGGACACTCTCTGCAACTGCCGCGCCATGTCGGGAGTGGTACGGCTGCCGAAGGTCCCCGCGTCAAACGGTGTCAATTGTGTGTCGCCCATCACCAGGCGAATGGAACCAAGCGGAGCACATAACTCTTCGGCGACAACCTGGGTCAGGGAGGTGCGAATATTCTGTCCCACTTCCACTTTCCCGGTGTAAACCGCGATCTGGCCGTCTTGTCCAATGTGCAGCCAGGCGCCGAGTTCCTCCGGCACGTCCCGCTTTCCGGCATGACGACGCTCTCGGCCGGACTCTTGCGCAAAAACTCTGCCTGGCAGGACCAGCACGACAATGCCGGCCCCCAGGCACTTGAACACATCGCGCCGGCCCAGGTGAAATCGATACGCAGGCGCCGCCTGGAGCTCATAGCGCTCCGGCTCCCAACCCCCTTCGAAGTCGTGGCGCTCGCTCATCGTCCTGTCTCCTCCATGGCTTTGGCAGCTTTCGAGAGCGCGGCAATGATGCGTGGATAGGTGCCACACCGGCAGATATTGCCCTCCATGAATCGGATGATTTCGTTCACCGTGGGGTTCGGCTTCTGTCGCAGCAGCGCGACACCGGACAGAATCATGCCGCTGGTGCAATAGCCGCACTGCATCGCACCGGCTTCGAGAAAAGCCTCCTGCAGCGGATGCAGCTTTCCGTTTTGCTCCAGGCCTTCGATCGTCATGACTTGTTTGGAGGCAACCGCGCCAACCGAGGTGATGCAAGAGCGAGTCGGCACCCCGTCCACTAACACCGTGCAAGCGCCGCACTGGCCCTCGCCACAGCCATATTTGGCGCCTGTCAAATCCAGATCATCGCGCAACACGCTGAGCAGCGGCCTCTCCGCGTCGGCATTGACGCCGACTTTGGTTCCATTGATGCGAAGTTCGGTAACCTCTGGCATTCTGGTTTCCTCCTATGAAAATAGCAGAAATCCGAGCCCCGACCGTCAGGCAGGGGCAGAGCCGGCACCGCTTCCTTAGGGTCGCGGCTCGGTCCAACTTTTTCATGCTCAATGGCGCCGCCGAAGCGGCATGGGCAACTCCTGTGAAAATCCGCCTATCAAGGGGGGTGTCCTTCGCGTTTCCAGCGCCATGCCCGCCACAGGACATCCTCCTGCACCCCCTTCAAAGGGGGAATACTTTTCATTCTTGGTGGTGCCGCCGCGCGGCATGGATGACTCCTGTGGGGTTCTCCGGTTCCGGACAACTCACCCCTGCACCCCTGAAGGTGTGAAAGAATTCGTGAGTCCTTGCAGAAGCTCGTTGCTCTCGGACTCGTCCCCCCTTGGCCAAGGGGGGACTTGAGGGGGGTAGCCCCTGTTGAATCAAGACTTGGTGAGGATTTCCAGTGACCCCCCTGAAGTCCCCCCTCGTTCGAGGGGGGACATGTTCCAGGTGTTCCCTCAATTCTTTCACACCTTCCCTCCCGTGGAGCGGAATAGTTTTCATATCACCAGCGTTGCATCCAAATGGAACTGACCGTGGCCCTGGACCGTTGATATTCCGGCGCGCTTTCAAATTGAATGTGGGAGGCGCGCTCCGTCGCGGCGACCTCAGCACTCTGTTCCATATCCGACTGGGGCGTCAGAACAGCAGGCTCAAGCCGGTCGTCGGACAGGCGATCCCGGCCCTCCCTGTTTCAAAAAGGACCTTGCTCGTCTTGCCCTCAATACCAACTTACACCATTTTCCTCTTTATACAAACAGACTCTCAGCACTAACGGCTCTCGGGAACCCACGTAATGGCTCATTCAACAGGCTACAAAAAAACTCTACCTTGGACACTGATG
>Ga0066710_100005450_pt1 | contig 11603 bp, 8 predicted proteins | sample GraSoiAngelo_159_FD_79666 | JGI IMG/M metagenome (GOLD analysis project Ga0066710, IMG submission 79666) | Grasslands soil microbial communities from the Angelo Coastal Reserve, California, USA - 14_1009_16_40cm | ecosystem: Environmental > Terrestrial > Soil > Grasslands | place: USA... | reverse complement strand
GCAGGCCAGGGCGTCTACTACGTCGCTGCGCGACACAACTGGTACCCGCGCAGCGGCGCCGGCTTCGCAACCTATGACCTGACGTTTCGCTATCCAAAGCGCCTCACGCTCGTGACGGCCGGCGATGTAGTTGAGGACCGCGTCGAGGGCGATCTCCGCATCACTGAGCGGCGCACTCCCGTACCCATCCGGATCGCTGGTTTCAACCTGGGTGAATATGAAAAAGTTTCGGGCAGCGCGCCTGGATTCACCGTCGAGGTTTACGGGAACCGCCACCTGGAAACCGCGCTACAGCCCAAGGTCCGCGATCCCCTGTCGTTACCGCCGATGAACCCCATGCCGCGGTCGCGCCGTGAAGTGCCCGCGATTGCGCCCGCTCTGCCGCCGCCCGATCCGCTCGCGCGGCTGCGCTCAGTGGCCGCGGACGTTTCTTCCGCGCTCGAATTCTTCTCCAGCCGGTTTGGCCCCCCGGGGCTCAAGACCCTGACCGTCGCGCCCATTCCCGCGGCGTTCGGCCAGGGCTTCCCCGGACTGGTGTATCTTTCCACGCTCACCTATCTCGATCCGACCGAGCGCCCGGCGGCGTTGCGGGATCGCCGCGTTCAGCTCTTCTTTTCGGACCTGATCGAAGCCCATGAGGTGGCGCATCAATGGTGGGGCAACGTAGTGACGTCGGCCGGCTATCAGGACGAATGGCTGCTGGAAGCTCTGGCGAGCTACTCCGCGCTCCTGTGGCTCGAAAGACAAAAGGGAGCCAGGGCCGCTGAGAGTGTGCTCGAGGATTACCGCGATCACCTGTTGGTCAAGAATACAGAGGGGCGCACACTCGAGTCGGTGGGCCCCATCATCTGGGGAGGACGCCTGGCCACTGTCGGGACTCCCGACGCCTGGCGGGCGATCACTTACGAGAAGGGCGCCTGGATTCTGCACATGCTGCGGCGCCGCATAGGCAACGAGCGTTTCCTGAAAATGCTCGCTGAGTTGCGCCACCGTTACGAGTTCCGTCCCGTGTCATCGGAAGATTTTCGGGCGCTGGCCAAAGAGTTCCTGCCGCCGCGCACGAAACCCGCCGTGATCGATACGTTCTTCGACAACTGGGTTTATTCCACCGGGGTCCCCGCCTTGAAGGTGCGTTTCACCACGAAGGGAGCCCCTCCGGAGGTGAAGATTTCGGGCACCGTGGCGCAGACCGGCGTGGAGGACGATTTCTCGGCGGAAGTGCCGGTCGAAATCCAGTTCGCGAAAGGCGCCCCGCAGACCATCTGGGTCCAGACTGCGAGCGATCCGGCGCCGTTCTCCGCAACGCTGAAGCAGGCGCCTCTCCGCGTAATGGTGCCGGCGGCGGGCGTGCTGGCGGCGAAAAGGTAGCCGGAAGCGGCTGATTCTGTCGCCCATTTCCTGCCGCAGCCTGTTTTGCGTAATTTCTGATGCCGAAGAAAATTTCTGCTCATGCCGGCGGCCGGCCGTGACCGTTCCTCTTCGGGGCTAGCTAATAGCCCTTCTGCTTGTCTACAACGTTTACCAGCGGCCGGCCATCCAGAAACCGGCTCAGGTTTTCCTTCGCCGTGCCCACCATGCGCGCATGGTCCTTGTCGGATCGGCCGGCGATATGTGGCGTGATGATCGCGTTCGGAAATTTCCAAAGGGGATGTCCTTTCGGCAGCGGCTCGGGATCCATCACGTCCACGCCCGCTCCGGCGAGGCGCTTTTCGTCGAGCGCCTTCACCAGAGAGTTCATGTCGTAAACGCCGCCACGGCTGACCGCAATGAAATACGAGCCGTTCTTCATCAAATCGAACTCACGCGGCCCGACCATCTTATGGCTTTTCTCGGTGTGCGGCGCCGAAATGAATACCACATCGGCCTCCGGTAGTACGGCATCCAATTGATCGGGCTTTACCGTTTTCTTTACGAACGGGCTGAACGGCTTGTCCTCCGGATCGACTCCGATGACGCTCAACCCGAATGACCACGCGCGCGTCGCGATCTGATTGCCGATGCCGCCCAATCCGATAATCACCGCGGTACGGCCGTTCAATTCGACGCCTCGATACGGGCGCGGCTGCCAGGTTTCGCTCTGCTTGTTCGCCCAGAAGGCCGGCAGGTCCCGCGACAGCGCCAGAAGCATAGCCATGGCATGATCGGCGATCTCAGGCCCCTGCACGATCTTGTTGTTCGTCAGAACGATATTGCTGTCGCGCAGGTCGTTGCCGCCTGAGAGGAACAGCACCTGCTCGACGCCCGCCGCCATGACTTGCACCCACTTCAGCTTCTTGCCGGCGCGCACTTCCTGGGGCGTGATATTGCCGATGAACGCGTCCGCATCGCCTATCTCGCTCATTGCGTTCTGCTTTGTCACCGGGACGATCCGTGCGTCCGCTGAGACGCGGATCAGTTCCTCTACCAGGGCAGGGTCCGCATTCTCTACCAGGATCTTCTTCGTCTCTGCATTCAGAACCAGCGCGCTAATCGGGATAAAGAAGAACAAAAAGGATTTCACGGCATCCGCCTGACGACGATTAGCGATGTGCGGCGCCGTCGCGGCCCATAATCGGCCACACGTCGACGATCTGATCGCCGCGCGCGACATAGTAGCGGTCGTACACCGCGGTGCTCATGTCGAGCGTCGTGCAATAGATCTCGACGCGCTCGCCGAGCTTGAGGTCGTGGCCGGCTTCGGTCCATTTCAGCGTTCCGTATTCAGCGCCCTGACTGCCGACCTGTAGCCACGGCATGCCTTTCACCTGGTCCGTAGGACGGTTCAACGCCTTGTTGCCGTAGTCGGTGGTGACCTGGTTGGGATGACGCTTGCTATCGACGGTGGTGAGGATGGTGAGCGCGCCTCTGAAGTCGTTATACGTGGTGTCGTCGTCCTTGCCCCCGATCGCGAAATACGCGGTGTCCATGAATACGTAGGAGCCGCACTCCAGCTCCGTGAGGCGGTTGTCCTTGTCGATGTTGTACGTGCCGGTTGAACCGCCGCTGACGATGTTAACCGGCAGTCCGGACTTCCGTGCCAGGTCCAGAGTCTCCTGCACGCCCGCCAGATCGTCGGCGGATTTCTTGCGGCGCGCTTCCCCCGTCTTGGTATGGGCCTCGCCGCCGGAATACGCCATGAAGCCCTCGAAGGACATTCGTTTCGAGGCCGCCACCTTCTGCGCCAGTTCGATAGCGGGCTGGCCGTTCGCGATCCCCTGGCGCGTCATGCCGGCAAATACCGAGACCGCGATCTTGAGTCTTGCGTTGGCCGACCCGGCAGCCTCCTCGACCCAATCGACCACCTGCGGGTCATCCACCACGAACATGAACGTCGGATCGCGTTTGGAGAGCGCCACGGCACGCGAGATATTGTTGACGCTGGCCGGCTGCTTGGTCCACAGTACGTGCTTAATGCCGGCGCCGGACATCAGTTCCGCCTCCGCCATGGTGGCGCAGGTCAGGCCGATGGCCCCTTCGGCTATCTGGCGTTTGGCGACGTCCACGCTCTTGTGGATCTTGACGTGGGGGCGAATGTGGATGCCCGCTGCCTTACCGTGCGCGGCCATCTTCTTGACGTTGTACTCGAACAGATCGAGATCGACGATCATGCAGGGTGTCGGCAGAACATCTTTGGTGATGTCGCGGAAATCGCGGCGAGCGATGCGCGCTTCGAATTCCGGATAGGGGAAAGGGCTGCTCTTCGTCTTGGCGGCGCGCACTCTCGCAGCGCTCAAGAGGCCGGCCGCCCCTGCCATGAGTAGTTCTCGTCGTGAAGTCATGGAAACCTCCTGTTACTGTTACTTCTCGATTGGCAAGTTGGCGGACTTATAGGCAGTCAGTCCTCCAACGAGCGAAGACACGTTGGTATAGCCCATTCTTGCGAGGGCGTCGGCAGCGAGCGCCGAGCGCGACCCGCTTCCGCAATAGAGCACTAGCTTGGCGTCTTTCTGAGGAATCCTCGACTCGATGTCCCGCTCGATCACACCCCTGCCAATATGGACGGCGCCTTTTGCATGTCCGGCCGCCCATTCATTATCCTCTCGGACATCAACCAGAGTGAACTTGTCGGCCGACGACTCTAGCGCCTTCAGTTGCTCGATGTCGATTTCTTTGATACGAGTCTTGGCGTCCTTGACGAGGGCTTGGTATCCCGGTGAATTGGTGTGGGATTGGCTGCTGGTTTGTCCCCAGCAGAAGACGGGAAGCGACATCGCAAGAAGGATGGCAGAGAACGCGTTCATCGTTCAAGTCCTCCGCGTATTATTATGTCCGATTCGTCTCGGCTTCGCCCGACCTGTGATCTTACGCCGCGGAAGTGGCAGCGCGCTCACCCATCGCGTTGGCGAAGTGAGCCACTACCAGAGTCATCTCTTCGAGTGCGTCGCGCGCAGCCTTGGGAGAGAACCAGCGGCTCACACGGTACCAAGCGCCCATCATTCGATAGTCGATCGCGAGCATCATTTTCTCGAGCACCCCCTCGCCGTAGGATGAGGTTGTATGCCCTAACAGATAAATGACGATAGTGTAGTCCCGATCCAGACAATCGCGCAAGCGATCGAGATTTGATATCGGCCGTTCTCGCAACTTCGATTGAACTTTGGGAAAGCATAGGTGGTTCGCCTCTGCAACTTCCCAGGCGTAGTCCCGCGCGGTTTTTGCTGTCAGGATTAGCAAGCAGGTATAGCGGAACCAGTAGCCGAATAGCAAGGCCGAGCTGACGGTGATGATGACAGTCGCAACCACATCAGCCATAGGTTGAATTAACTGATTGGAAGAATAACACGGCGGCAACTGGGTTTTACCGGGCTAGGGTTCTTATTTTCCACGCTTAATCAGTACTCTGGTTGGCTAGTACCAGCTCATATGGCGTCGGATTGGCTTTGAGTTCAGCAGGCGTGATTGTCAAACCGTGGTCCAGGCGTGAAGCGATGGCTCTTGCCGCGCAGTTCTTGTGTAGGCGATGACAGCTGAGGTATGATCTCGGTAACCGAGGGCAACCGTTTTGAGTAAACCTGCTACCAGGGAGGCAAGTTGGTTCCAAAGCCAACTGCCTACGAACACAAAAAACTGAGTCCGCGCTATCCGGCGCTCGCCGGCCGCGCGAGCCCAACTTCCGGCCACGCTGTGACCCACAGATTCCCCGACGCTATTTTATTTTGACCCAATCCGATACGATTTACTTACAAGGAAGTGGGTACCGCGGCTCCCTGGTCCTCCGGTGCACCATGACTCTGAGATGCTCGGTCGTTTCATGCTGGCGCCAATTTCGCTGCTGGGACGGCGCTTCTGTGGAACCTGGTTGTTTGCCGGAGAGGCAGCGCCCTTAGGTCGCAGTGGCGCCCGGCGGTTTTTCGGTGCCGCCAGATCGGCGGCCTGTCTGGCGTTGATTGTTTTTCACGGCGCCGCACAACCGCGGCTGGATTGGGTCGCGTCCCTCCACGGCAACGGCGCCGATCGGGTTGCGTCGGTCGCCCTTGATAATGAGGGCAACATTTACCTGACGGGAAGCAGCACCTCATTTTACCTGGGGACGGCGGGAGTATTTCAGCCCCGTCGCTTGAGCTCAAACCTGTATTCTTTTTCGAGTGCGACCCAGAAACTGAGCCCGTTGTTTCCGCCGGACACATCGCAGATATACAAGCTCGTCCCGGATGCGCAGCATCCGGGGACGATTTATGCGGCGAGTCGGTACGGATTGATCAAGACGAAGGACAACGGCCTCAGTTGGACGTCGTTATCGATAGGCTTTCCATCAGACCAGGAGATCTCCGATGTTGCCGTGGCTCCGTCCCAGCCCGGCACTTTATACGCGGTGTTTCGTGACTCGAGTGCCACGATGTCCTACTGTTACAAAAGCACGGATGCCGGGGCAACCTGGACGCAGTTGGCGCCTCTGCCGCAACTCTACGATATTTTCTCGCCTGGAATCTGGGGCGTTGCGATCGACCCGGCAGATGCATCGCATGTATTCATTTACGGCTCCCAGACCGCATACTCGACGGACGGTGGCGCCTCTTGGACGCAACTGCAGAGGCACATACTCAGGGTCACTTTCGATCCGGGCGAAGCTGGTACGGTTTACGCGGGCGCCTTTTCCGGGAACGGTTATGCACTTGTCAGGAGTACGGACAACGGCAGGACCTTCGTAAGCGCGGACGCTCCCCCCGTCACTTTCATCACCAGTATTTGGCCGGATCCACTGCATCCCGGCACAGTTTATCTCTCCGCCAATAACGGTATTTCGAAAAGCGTCGACGCTGGCGCGAGCTGGAACCTCGTCTCCAGTATCATCGCGGCCCAACTCGCGGAGGACCCCGCCACTGGCAGTCTGTATGCGATGACGTCCAAAAACGGAGTTTCCCTCAGCAATGACGGCTTTCGGACCTCGACAGCCATCACGCAGGCCGGGCCGGGCTACGCAATCGCCGTTCCGCAGTCCGGAACGTTATTCTTCGCCACAGACCCGAAGCGTGAGATGTTCGTCAGTAAGCTTGACCCAAATGGCCACGTCATCTTCACGACATATATCGGCGGAATATTTGGAAGCCGGGGGACCGCGATCGCTGTTGATCCAAGCGGTGAGATTTACATTGCCAGCCAAAGCGAGTCCGCGGACTTCCCGCGTACTGCGTCTTTGAAAGACGTGGCCTCCGGTGCCGCGATGTACCTGCTGAAACTGTCTTCCGATGGAACGCGAGTTGAATACTCTACTCGTATCGCGGATCGTGCAGTGACCAACGCGCTGGCGCTGGACTCTGCCGGGAATGTTTACCTCGCCGGCACTACCGGCCCGGGATACCCTACCACCCCAAATTCGGCCCAGCCTGATTTCCCTGCAAACGCCCTCACGCCGCCCAATCGCACCGATGCGTTCGCCTCAAAGTTTGCGATCGATGGCAAGACACTCATCTATTCTACTTATCTCGGCGAGGCCTTTTTCGACAGGGCCGCGTCCATTGTCGTCGACCCGGATGGTAATGCGTACGTCACCGGCACGCGTCTCTGGAAACTCGATCCGACAGGCGGCAAATTTATCTGGAGCACGGTGCTTCGTCCGGGTGAAATTCATGCCGCTAGACTCGATGGAGCGGGCAACCTTTACGTTTGCGGAGGCACGCCCGGTGGCAATCTGTACACTTCAGCGAACGCATTTCAGCAAGTTCCCCCACCCTATTTCGGCCCGCCGGTCGAGTTCGTAACGGAAAGTCCAAAAAGCGTGGACGCATTTGTGGCCAAGTTTAGCTCGGCCGGGGACGTCATCTACTCGACCTTGTTGGGTGGGCGGCTAGGGGATGTGGCTAACGCGATTGTGGTGGATGCGCAAGGCAACGCGATCGTGGCCGGCACTACGGAGTCAATGGACTTTCCGGTGCGCCACCCCTTCCAGGCGCCATTCAGCGCTCACACGGGCTTCCTGGCAAAGCTCAATGCGGATGGTTCCGACCTCATCTATTCCACCTATCTCGGCGATTTCCGCGCGTTTGATGCCACGGCCATCGGATTACAGCGGTCCGGAAGTCTGATCATGGCCGGTTACACGTCAAAGGTGGCAATTGCCATAGTGGGGGGCACCAACGGTCCTTACAAGCTATCGCCCGCCAACCCGACTGACAGCGACGCTGTGTTCTTGAACCAGATCGTCGAAGGTCAGTCGCCTGCGCCGATTCACGTGGACTCGTTGCTGAATACGGCCAGCCTTGCTGGCGGGCCCGTTTCACCCGGCGAATGGATCACCGTGCGCGGCGGCGGCTTTCGCACAGGCAGCATCGTGCTCTTGGGAGATCAGCCGCTGTCTATCGCTTCTATCTCGAATACTGAGATCCTGACGCGCGTGCCGGACACTTTCGAGTCTGGCGCAGCCTCAACGATTCGCGTTACTTCGGGCGATCAGTCATCGCCGTCGATTTTCGTGAGTACCGCACCGGCGGCTCCTGCATTTTTCACACAGGATTCGAGTGGAATAGGTCAAGCGCTCGCGTTCAATGCGGATGGAAGCCAGAACGGGCCAGGCAACCCGGCGGCCAGGGGTTCGGCGATTGAGATCGTGGCTAACGGGTTAGGAGTACTGGAAACGAGCTCCATACAGATGTATTTCTCCGGCGGCTTTGCCGTACTTGCAGATGTACGGACTGAGGCTGTTCCGGGTCTTCCAGGCGATCGATATTCAATTATTCGAGCGGCCATCCCCGGTGATGTTGGCGTCTTCCAGTCCACGCGGGCCGGAGTAGCGTTGATCCTGAACGGCATCCTCCAGCTTCCCTTTTTCACTGTGACGATTTCTGTTCAGTAAGACGCCGGGTCCCGGATGGCGCTGCCCCTACCCGATAAACATCAGTTCGCTAAAGATGGGTCGCTGTTCTGCCGATGTTTTAGCCCAGCCAGGAGATATGTGTGCCCATCGAGATTGGCGGCAATCAACCTAAAGTAACCTTCCTGCAACCCGCCAAAGTGTTCACCTGGCCCAAGCTCCTCTCGCCGTCCCTTTCCGATCTCTTTTTTCTATTCATCACTGCTTGGCTGTTTCTGGTCAGTCCGGTGGGTTGGCAACGCCTCCTCCTCGACGCCGACACGGCCCTCCACATCCGCGTCGGACAGTACGTTCTTTCCACAGGCACGGTCCCGCATCAGGACCTTTTTTCCTTCGGGAAACCTGGTCAAGCCTGGTACGCCTTCGAATGGCTCTCCGAAACGATGTATGCTGCAGCGTATAACTTGGCCGGATTGAAGGGAGTCGCGCTCCTGGGCGGTGTCCTGGTATCGCTTTATGTCACTGTCCTCCTGAAGTACACAGTCTGGAAAGGCGCCAGTGGACTGTTTGCGCTGGTCGTGATGCTTATGGCCACGACGGGCGCGTCGATCCATTTCCATGCAAGGCCGCATCTGGTTACCATGCTGTTTCTCGCCATCGCCCTCTGGATCATGGAGCATCACCGCCGCCGGGGCGGCCGTCTGATCTGGACACTGGCTCCGTTGACGGCACTCTGGGCGAACTTCCACGGCGGATTCTTTATCTTTTTCGCCCTGTTGGGACTCCGTGTGCTCGGTTGCGCGGCCGAAGCGTGGTTCTGGCCTGAGATTCGTTCCGAACGGCGGCGCGAGGCCGTTCTGCTCGCCTGCCTTGCCGCCGCCTGCGCGTTGGCTTCGCTCGCTAATCCCTACGGACTCGGTCTCCACCGGCACATCCTCGAACTACTCAGTTCGCCGTGGACCATGAAAAATGTCAGCGAGTTCAAATCGCCGTCGTTCCGGACCGAAGAGCTGTACACGGCGATGCTGTTGCTGTTTGCCGGCCTCGCCTGCATCACCTCTCTGATCCGGAAGAGAAACCTGGTAGAACCGCTCTGGATCGTTTTCCTCGCCTACTGCTCGCTGACATCCGTGCGCCACACCACGATCTTCCTGCTGGTAGCCTCACCTGTCATCGCCGTCGAGCTATCCGCCTGGTGGGCTTCACTGGCCGCCGGCCAACCAAAGACCTCTCTGCTGCGGATGTTTAACGACGTCTCCCAACAGCTTGCCACCGGGCTCGCCGGCACTAGCTTATTCATCCCATTGATAATTGCCGGACTGACGCTGGCCCCCGGCATCCGATGGCCCGACGCGTTTCCAGAGGGATGGGTTCCGGTTCCATTCGTCGAGGCGAACGCCGGCAGGCTCGCGAACCGGCGCGTCTTCACGTCGGATCAGATTGCCGACTACATGATCTTTCGCAACTACCCGCGCCAGCAAGTTTTTTTCGATAGCCGGCACAACTACTATGGCGAGAAGATCGGCGACGAATACCTGGCCCTCAGCCAGGGCGGCCCCGAATGGAAGAACCTTCTCGACAAATATGCTTTCGACCTGATCCTGTGCCCGGCGGATGCTCCGATCGCCTCCCTGGTTCGCGCCGCCGGAGGCTGGCACGTTGTCGACACCAACGGCAAGTACATCCTGTTCGAACGTGACGGAAAGAGCTGATGGGAGCACAAACATACCACCTGCTGAAACCGCGGGAGTTCCCGAATCTTCTCTCCATCGTCGTCACGGCCTACAACGAGGAAGAGGGAATCCCGTTCTTGCGCAAACGGCTCTCGGCATTCGTCGACACGCTGCCTTGCCCCACCGAGATCATCATCGTGAATGACGGCAGCTCCGACGGATCTCTCGCTCCCCTGATGGAATGGGTGGACGCCGACTCGCGGGTCAGGATTCTCAATCTCGCGCGCAACTTCGGCCACCAGGCCGCCGCGACCGCAGGACTCGATCAGGCAGCCGGCGACGCCGTCGTGCTCATGGACGCCGACCTGCAGGACCCGCCCGAAGTCATCGCCGCGATGTTGGAAAAGTATCGCGAAGGATACGACGTGGTCTACGGCCGCCGTATGTCACGTGCCGCCGAGACAGTATTCAAACGCGTGAGCGCCTGGGCCTTCTATCGGCTCATGCGCCTGCTCATCCACCCCGATTTGCCCGCCGATGTCGGAGACTTCCGTTTGGTATCGCGGGCCTGTCTCAACGCGCTGCTCGCCATGCGCGAGACCCACCGCTTTCTCCGAGGCATGGTCGCCTGGGTCGGCTTCCCGCAGACTGACGTCCCCTTCGCCCGCGATATCAGGGTTGCCGGCGAAACCAAGTACCCGTTGAGCAAGATGCTCCGCCTTGCCTGGACCGCTGCAATTTCTTTTTCCGCAACTCCTCTGCGGATCAGCTTCGCCGTGGGCCTCCTGATCGCAGGCGTCGGTATGCTTGAGGCTGTCAACGCTGTCGTGCGCAGTGTGCTCGGCCTGCCCGTCGTGGCCGGCTGGAGTTCGGTGATTGTGGTCACTTGCCTGATCGGCGGATCCATTCTGATCAGCATCGGCGTGCTTGGCGAGTACGTGGGCCGCATCTTTGAAGCAACCAAGGACCGTCCACTCTACATCGTTGCGTCGAACGTTACACGCCAGGACCCTTCCGCGTTGCCGCCGGTCCACCATGCCGCCGAGGTTTCAAAACAGCTCGCTGCCCTCGGCCGGGTCCATGCCATGCGTCCGGCCGTGACTGCCGAATCGGTTCATGCCGGAACCGTTCGCGGCGGCAGCTAAGCTCCTGCCTCAATCGCCGGCGTATGCTGTAGCTCTATGGCTGTGTTTCAAAGGACCGTCCGCGTGAAGACCAAGGGCCACACTGACGTAATCGATATCACTTCGCAGGTGGAGCGCAGCGTCGCCGAGAGCGGAGTTCGTGAGGGGATTGTGAATGTTTCGGGTCGTGGGTCGACCTTGGGAGTGACCACCATCGAGTTTGAGCCCGGGGCAGTGGCCGATCTGCAGAGCGCGCTTGAACGGATCGCGCCGGCCAACTCTGACTATGCCCACAACGCGCGGTGGGACGACCGGAACGGGTACGCTCATCTTCGTAGCGCGCTTATGGGTACGGCGAAGAGTTTTCCGGTTTCAAACGGGACCGTGCACCTCGGCACCTGGCAGCAGATCGTGATCTGCGACTTCGATGACCGGCCTCGCGATCGCGAGATCACTGTGACGGTTGTTTCCTGACGCGAAAACTCGAATCACTCCTGAAATAGCGGCTATTCTGGTAGCTTTCCCGATCCAAATCCGGCTGCATCCGGGTGCATAATATGTGCTGACATGGACGCCGCT
>Ga0066710_100005447_pt1 | contig 11607 bp, 8 predicted proteins | sample GraSoiAngelo_159_FD_79666 | JGI IMG/M metagenome (GOLD analysis project Ga0066710, IMG submission 79666) | Grasslands soil microbial communities from the Angelo Coastal Reserve, California, USA - 14_1009_16_40cm | ecosystem: Environmental > Terrestrial > Soil > Grasslands | place: USA... | reverse complement strand
TCGTGCTCGTGTGGCTCTACGCTTCGATCCGGCCGCGATACGGGCCGGGTCCGAAGACCGCGGTCGTCGCCGGCCTCGCGCTGTGGCTCATCACGCACCTGGCCTTCGCCGCGTGGTGGTTCACAGGCCTCTTCTCGTTCGGCCTGGTCGCCGCATCGGCCGCCGGGGGCCTGGTGGCGGCGGTCGCGGGGGCGCTGGCCGGCGGCGCGCTCTACAAGGAGGTCTGAGGTCCTCCCGGCCGCACCGGCCTCATGCCGGGAACGCCTGCGCCTTCAGCCGGAAGACCGGCTCCAGCTCCGGATTCTTGTCCTGCCCGATCACCCGCCGGGCCACGTATTCCCCCAGCACCGGCCCGTGCTTGTAGCCGTGTCCCGACCCCCCGCCCACCAGCCACACGTTCTCGAGCGCGGGGTGCCGGTCCACGATGAAGTGCTCGTCCACGCTCATCTCGAGCTGGCACACCCGCGACTCCACGACCGGCTGGTCCTTGAGGGCGGGGAAGCGGAGGGCCACGTAGTCCCGGGCGCGCTTCACCTGGTACGGCGAGACGAGCCGTTCGTCGGTGTCGGGGTCGAAGGCGGTCTTCTCTCCGACCGGGCACACCTTGAAGCCGCGATGGTCGATGCTGGGGAAGCCGTAGTAGCCGAGCGAGTCGTCCTCGGAGTAGTTCGGGAAGTTCGGGTAGCTGAAACGGTCGTCCCCTGGCGGCGTGCCGAAGAAGAAGACGTCGCGCCGGGGGGTGAAGAGCTTTCCCTTCATGACGTCGGGAAAGACCTTGGCCAGCCAGGGACCACAGGCGAAGACGAAGCTCGAAGCGGCGATCGAGGTCCCGTCGGACAGGGCGACGTCGGTGAGCCGCGAGCCCGATCGCCGGCCGAGGGTGGCGCGCCCGATGCGGAAGCGGCCGCCCTTCTTCTGGAAAGCCTCGGCCACCGCGATGCAGCCTTCGCGCGCCTTCAGCACGCCGGTGGTGGGCTCGAAGAGCGCGACCCCGATTCCCTCGGGGTTCATCTGCGGGTAGCGGCGTCGAAGCTCGTCGGGCGACAGTCGTTCGTTGGGCACGCGATACTTGTCGAGCGCCGCTTTGGTGGTCTCGAGGCTCCGGTTCCATTCGGGCGCGAGCAGCAGCCGCCCAGTCTCATGGAAGAGGCGCCTTCCCCACTCCGCCTCGCGGGCCTTCCAGCGATCGAAGGCTTCGAGCACCCAGCGTGTGTACAGCTCGCGGTCTTCGTAGCCGGCGCGGATCTGCCGGGTCTCGCCTCCGGAGCTGGCCCGCGAGTTGCCGGGGCCGTAGGCGTCGATGAGGGTGACCGGCCAGCCCATCTCCCTTAGCCAGAGCGCCGTCCATCCGCCGAAAGCTCCGGCGCCGACCACCACGGCCTCGGGGCTCGGCTGGGCGCTCGCCCGCCTGGACAGGGCGAGGACGCCCGCCTGCGCTCCCGCGACCTTGAGGAACGATCGTCGGTCGAGCCGATCCGCAGGCATCAGGCCCCTTCCGCCTTCTGGACCTCGGCGGCGACGCGGACGCCGGATTCGAGGGCGCCGTTCATCGAGGCGCGGTGGATCGAGGTGTGCTCGCCTGCGAAGTGCACGCGGCCCTCCGGGGCGGCGGCGATCTGCAGGTAGTCGCGGGCCTGGCCCACGCCCTCGAAGGAGTAGCTGCCGCGGATCCAGGGATCTTCGTTCCAGTACTTGACCGCGCCGCCCTCGAAATGGCGCGGGGCCTCCGGCCAGATCTTCGTCGCCTCCTGGACCGCGACGCGCAGCCGCTCCGCTTCGGTGAGCCACCCGAGCGCCTCCGCATCGGCCCCCGAGGTGAAGCTCATCAGGATGCCTCGTGGTCCCGGCTGGTCGACCGAGAAGTGATACACGCGGCGGAGCATGGTGTCGGTGAAGACGCGCTGGCCGAGGCTGTCGGGCTCGTCCCAGAAGCGGCGCTCGTATTGCATCGCGATCTTCATCACGTGCCCGTACGCCAGCGTGGCGATGCATTTCGTCTTGGCGGGAGAGAACGACGGCGCGACCTCGATGTCGCGCAGTACCTTGAACGGGATGGCGACGACCAGACGCGGCGTGCGCAGCGAGCGCAGCAACCCGCCCTCCTCGAAGAATACCTCGGCGCCTTCGGGGTCGTGGGCGATCCTCCGCACCGGCCGGTTGTAGAGGACCTGCCCGGAGAGCGAGCGGGCCAGGGCCTTGGGAAGCTGGTCGTTTCCGCCCAGGATGCGGCCCTCGTCGGTGTCTTCGCTGAAGCTCCGGCGATGGCTGCGCACCATGTGCAGGGCCGACATCTCGGGCGGCCGCGCGGTGGACTCGGTGGCCTGCGTGTAGGTGTAGAGCGCGATGATGTCCTGCGGGGCGCCCTCCTGGAGCAGCAGCTCGACGACCGACAGGTTGTCGAGCTTGAGGATCTCGGGCGGCAGCTTCTCCGGATCGGCGATCAGCGCGAGCAGGCGCCTGAGGTAGGCGGCCTCCTGGCCGAACAGCCGCCCGCCCTCCGTGCCGGCGTAGGGGAGCTTCTCCTTGTTCTGCTTGAACGAAGCCATCTTGAACCGCTGCCCGCGCACGAAGATGGCGTCGTAGAGCTTCGCGGTCATGACCTTGAGGCCCAGCTCCTGGCAGAAGCGGTGGTCGTACTCGTCGGTTGAATCCACGTACTCGGCGCCCATCTCGGCATAGAGCCCGTCGGCGAACGGATCACGGTAGGTGAGGACCCGGCCTCCCGGGCGCGTGCGCGCTTCGAGGACGGTAACGCCGTAGCCCGCCTTCTTCAGCTCGTAGGCGGCAGCCAGGCCGGCCAGGCCCGCACCGAGGACCAGGACCTGACGCGAGCCCGACGAGACGTTGGCCGGGCTCTCGGCGATCGATGGCTCCACGCTCGCGGCGGCGACCGCGGTCCAGCTCGCGACGAGCGTCTTGCCCGTCTCAGAGAGGAACGTCCTTCGGTTCATTCGGCGGGCGAGCGTCATGGCCGGCCTCTCATTTTCCGCCCGCCTTGCCCAGGGTGTCCGTCACGTAGGCCACCTTGCCGGCCACGATCGTGGCGAGGATCGAGCCGTGGAGCAGACGGTCGGGATCCGTCGCACCCACCACCAGGGGGTCGATGTCCATCACCGTGATGTCCGCCCATCTGCCCGGGGCGAGCACCCCCGACTCCTTGTCCCACGACGCCACGTAGGCGTTCCACGTCGTGTATCCGCGCACCGCCTCTTCCGGGGTCATGCGCTGCTCGGGATGCCAGCCACCGGCGGGCTCTCCGCTCCTGTCTCGCCGGGTGATCGCGGAGTGCAGGCCGTAGAAGATGTCGTGGTCGGAGCCGGTGAGGTCGGAGTTGAAGGCGAGCCGCGCCCCCGCCTTACGCAGCGTGCGCCAGGCGTAGGCTCCCTTGACCCGCACCGGACCGAGCCGCGCCTCCGCCCACGCCTTGTCCTCGACGCAGTGCGGCGGCTCCATCGAGGCGATGACGCCGAGCCGGGCGAAGCGCGGGACGTCTTCCGGATGGAGGACCTGGGCGTGCTCGATTCGATGACGGAGTAAGCGCGACTCCGGCCGCCCCGCGAGGACGGACTCGATGAAGTCCAACGTCTCGCGGTTGCCGGCGTCGCCGATGGCGTGGATGGCGGCCTGGAAGCCGGCCTCCATCATGCCGGCCACCAGGGCCTGGTCGAAACCGTACTGCGTGCCCCCCACGCCGCGGTGGCCCACCCGGTCGGAGTAGTCTTCGAGGAGCCGAGCTCCCCGCGAGCCCAGCGCACCGTCGTCGAAGGCCTTCACCGACCTCGTGGTGAGCATGCGGCCGTTGTCGCGATCGGGGCCGCGCCGCAGCCACTGCCGGCAGAGGTCCACGTCGCGCGCGGATAGCATCGCGTAGACGCGGACGGGCAGCCGGCCTTCAGCGTCCAGGGATTGGAAGGCCCGCATGAGGCGGCGGTCGGCGCCGGCCTCGTGGATGGCCACGTATCCGTCCCGAGCCATCCTCGTGAGGCCGGCGAGGACCTGACCCTTGTACTGCTCCTCCGTCGGCTCCGGGACGGCCTTCTCGAGCACGGCCGTGGCGCGGTTGAGCAGAATGCCGGTGGGCTCTCCGCTCGGGTCCGTGACGATCTCTCCCCCCTCGGGCGCCACGCTCGCCCGCGTGATGCCGGCGCGCTCGAGGGCGAGCCGGTTCGCCCACACCGCGAAGCCGTGCAAGCCTGACAGCCGCACCGGATGCGCGGGCACCCGCTCGCTGAGCAGCGTCTTGGTCGGATAGCGGTTGGCCCAAGCGCCCTCGTCCCAGCCGCGCCCGAGGATCCACTGCCCCTTGGGGATGCGCCTCGCGAAGGCCGCCACGCGCTCGACGGCCTCCTCTTCGGAAGCGACGCCGACCAGATCGACCTGGCTCTGCCGCTCCCCCAGGCCGACGATGTGCGTGTGCGAGTCGACGAGGCCGGGTAGGACGGTGGCCCCACGGAGATCCATCGTGCGCGTCTTCAACCCGCGGTAGGCCTGGGCACCCCTTGCGCTCCCCACGAAGACGATGCGGTCACCGCGAACCGCGACCGCCTCGGCGTCGGGTCGGAAGCCGGTGGCCGCGCGCGGCGCGTTCGCCGCCGGCGCGCCGTCGGGCGAGGGGTCGTCCCAGGCGAGCGTGTAGACGCCAGCGTTCACGAGCAGCAGATCGGCCGGGGCCGGTTGCGCGACCGCGGCCGCCGCCATCAGCAAGAGGCCGGCGACCCCGAGGACCCTGCGGACGAACGCGGTCCTCGCCTCCATCGCCACCCTCTCCCTGGTCGAGGAACGGGATTCTATTCCCGTATGCCCTCAGGTTGGCATGGTGGCTTGGGCCCAACCACCGAGGCCGCAGGGCCGCAAGATGGCACGGCGAGGCCGCCCGGCGCGCCGCCCGGAGATCACGCGGCTCGTCGGCAGGCGGCTGGACGTGGACCCGCCCGGGCAGGGGGTGGGCCGCCGGGTCGTCCTCGCCCAGGCCGGCCTCTGTTTCCACGATCCGGGCCGCCAGGCAGCCTTCTCCGCCAGGGCCGGTCGAGGAGCTGGCCGAGCAGGTGCGGCGCCGCCTGCACGGGCGGACGGCTCAGCAGCCCGAGCGGCCGGCGGCGCTCGGCCGGGCCCGGCGTTTCGATCGGGGCCACGCGCCACCATAGGGCTCCCGCGCGTGCTCTCGCCGGGAAGGCCAACGCTCGGGCGGCCGCGCACGCCGGGGACCGGCGCGATCGGCGCCGGGAAAGCTCGTTACGCGCCCCACGCGGCGACTGCGCAGGCTTCCGGTGGTTCTCCCTGCGGGTCCTCGCGAGCCTCCTGCTCGAAGAACTCGCGGTGCAAGCGCCTGGCCGCCTCTTCGACCTGTTCGACGGGCACCACCAGCGACAGGCTCTCTGCGGAACTGCCGCCGGCGATCATCAGGACGTGGAGGTTGTCGACGCTCGCCAGCATCCGTTTCCCAGCGCCCGGCCGCCGGGCGAACCCGCGGCCGACGACGGTGACGGTGGCCATCCGCCGCAGTACCTGGACCTCACCCACGGCGGCTAGCTCTGCCACGACGTCCGGCAGCCTGGTGGCGTCACTGACGGTCAACGAGAGCCAGGCCTCGGAGCTGGCGAGGAGGTCGACAGGCGTATCGTGGCGCGCGAAGGCGTCGAACACTCGTGCCCTGAAGCCATCGCCGGACCGGCGCGGCGGCGCGATCAGAACGAGGCAGACCTCCTTCCGCAAGGCGATGCCCCGAGGCTCGCTTGCGGCGTCTTCGGGCTGCACGTCGATGCGAGTACCCGGCGCGGCCGGGTTGAACGAGTTCAAGACCCAGACCGCGATGCCGGCCTGCACCGCCGGCTGGAGCGTCGCGGGATGGAGGACCTTGGCCCCGAAGCGGGCCAGCTCCGAGGCCTCCTCGAAGCCGATCGCGGGGATGAGGGTGGCGCCAGGAGCAACCTTGGGATCGAGGGTCATGATGCCGTCGACGTCCGACCAGATCTCGATGGCGGCCGCGGGCAGCGCGGCGCCGATGATGGAAGCCGACCAGTCAGAGCCGCCCCGGCCGAGTGTCGTGACGACGCCTTCGGGCGTGGCGCCGATGAACCCGGGGATCACCGGCACGACCCCCTGGCTTGCCAGCGGCCGCAGCAGCTCTCGCACGCGCTGGGCGGTCGCATCCATCAGCGGAACGGCCCGGCCGAAGCTCTCGTCGGTGACGATCAGCCGACGGGCGTCGACGGCGCGAGTGGCGATGTCCCCCGCCTCGAGGGCCGCGGCCACGATCTCGAATGAGAGCCGCTCGCCGATCCCCGCGATGGCGTCGAGGTTGCGCGGCGTCAGCTCGCGCGCCGCGCTCACGGCGGCGTAGAGCGACCCCAGCTCGGTCATCAGGTCTGCGACGTGGCGCAGGAGCCGGTCGCGGAAGGGTCCCGGACCGAAGAGCTCGCGGATCATGTCCTGGTGGCGATCGGCCAGGCGGCTCACCAACGGGGCGAGCTGGGGATCGCGGTCGCGGGCCAGGCCGGCTCCGCGGATGAGCAGGTCGGTGACTCCGGCCAGGGCCGAAACCACCACCACCGGCCGCTGGAGCAGCCGCTCTTCCACCTGGTCCACGAGTCCCCGGATCCGGTCGGCGGAACCGACCGAGGTGCCGCCGAACTTCATCACGATCACGGCCGGCCTCCCTCGGCCGCACGGTCGCGACGCGCGACCCCTGCTGGCAGCTCAGCAGGCATTGGAGTCGGCGGCAAGCTCCGCGTGGCCACGATCGGTAATGACGTGCCGCTGCTCCTCCGGTGACGTGAGCAGCGTCACCGGGACGACGAGCCTTATCCCCACTGCCGGAGAGAGATGAAGAGGAACTCGGCGCCGAGGGACGCATGCGGCGTGGCGATCAGGCTCCTTCCTGGCTGAACCGGCTGCGCTGGCGGAGGCCTTCGACGATGTGGGGCGGTGCCTTCTCCGGCCGTCCGCTGTCGTAGGGCGGCTGCGGGTCGTACTCGATGGCGAGCTGGATGCGCTGGGCCTCTTCCGATCCGGCCAGCAGGTCCACCAGCCAGAGCGCCAAGTCGATCCCAGCCGACACCCCGGCCCCGGTGATCGTCGTGCCGTCACGCGCGACGCGCGCGCGCACCGGCCGGGCTCCCAGCCGCTCCAGCTCGCGCATGGCCAGCCAGTGCGTGGTGGCCCGCCGGCCCCGCAGCACGCCCGCCTGCGCCAGCAGCAGCGCGCCTGTGCACACCCCCGCCGTCCACGCGGCCTGCGCGGCGCGCTCGGCCAGGAAGGAGATCAGCTCGCGGTCGTCCATGGCCGCGCCTTGCCCGGGGCCTCCCGGCACGACAAGCACGTCGAGCGACGGGCAACCCGCGAACGTGTGGTCCGGCACAAAGCGCAGGCCGCCGCTGGAGGCGACCGGCTCCAGGCTCGAGCCCGCGAGCAGGCACTCTGCCTCCTCGATGCGCACGAGGACCTCGTGAGGGCCGACCAGATCCAGCCCGGTGAAGCCGGGATAGACCACGAAGCCCACGCGCAGTCGTCCTCCGGCGCTCATGCGCGCGATTCGCACTGCTGCGTCGACGGCTCCGCGGGTGGAGCCCACTGGTCGGCGGTGCCGGCCGCGCGCGCCTCCAGCAATTCGAGGTACCACTGCAGCACGAGCCGGAGGCGGTCGTCCGGCAGCGGGCAGGTCGACGCCTCGCAACCGAGGACCGCGTCGGTGTGGCTGCGGTCGAACGTCTTGGGATGGGCCACGTAGGAGTTGTAGAACTCAAGCTCACGGTCGAGGACCTCGTCGAGCGTCGTGAACTCAAGAGGGGACCGACCGAAGCGCGGAGTGCGCAGTTCCATGAGCGAGAAGAGCAGTCGCAGCCCGCGTTCCACCTCCACCGGCGCGTCGTTGGTCAGGTGGAAGAACATGTGCGAGCTGTTGGAAAGGCCGATGCCGACAGCGTTGGCGGCCACCGCGTCGATCGGGATCAAGTTGAGCGGCACGTCGGCCTGCGCGCGCAGCCGCATGGGCCGGATGCGCAGGAAGTCGCCCAGCCGCCGGGAGACCTGGCGCTTGAACCAATGCAGCTCGCGCATGAACCCGTAGAGGCCGGTGAAGCTCGTGGCGACGAAGGTCCGGCGGTGGCCGATCACGATGCTGGGCCGCAGGATGCGAACGTGAAAGGGTCCGCTCCGGGCCACGAGGCGCTCGGCGGCGATCTTGCTCTGCTCGTACCGGTTGTTCGTGGTCACGCCGTCCGCGACCGGCTGCTCGAGGATCGTGCCCGAGAGGCTGCCGGCCACGTACGCCGTGCTGACGTAATTGAACACCGAACCGCCGAGCCGGCGGGCCACGTCCAGCACGTTGCGGGTGCCAGCGACGTTGTGGAGCTGGATCTGCGCCTCGTTCTCCTCTTCGTAGTTGAGCGAGGCGGCGCAGTGCCACACCTGCGACAGGCCCCGGAGGTCCGCGATATGCCCACCGCAGTCGGGCAGCGTGATATCGCCGGCGGCGGCGCGGCATCGGCGCTCGATCTCGGGGAGCAGGTCGAGGCGGTCGTAGCCCACCGCCGCCTCCCGCAGGCTCTTGAGCAGCCTCTTCTGACCCTGGACGGCGTCGTTGCCGCAGCGCACCAGACAGACGAGCTCGTCGTCGCTGCGGGCAAGCAGCTCCAGGACGAGGGCGCCCCCGACGAACCCGGTCGCGCCCGTGACGAGATGTACCCGGCTCATGGCGTTCTCCCCCACCGCTGTCGGCGCCCCAGTTCCGTCGGCGTCGAGTTCCAGACCACATGCGCTGCGTCGACCTTGATCGCCTCGAGCTCGGGCACTCCGAAGGCCTGTATGGCCACGGGGTGGAGCGCCGGGTCCCGCAGCAGGGCGGCAACCGCGGCGTCGGAAAAGCCGCCGATCGTGGTCGTCCCCAGGCCCAGGCGCACCGCTTCACGGTAGAGCGCGGCGCCGGCAAAGCCGCACGCGAGGACGAGCGGCCGGTATCCGGCATGGCCGCTGGCCAGGACGTCGTCCCAGGGCGCCGTCAACACGAGCAGGAACGAGCTGCGCTCCGCGATCGACTGGTTCTGGCACGCGGCGCCCACGCGCCGGGCCATCGCCTCGGAGGGCCACTCGGGGCCGCCCGACCAGACCAGGCGGCCCTCGTCGGTCAGCGTCCCGACGCCCACCGGCGCGCCCTCGACGCGCACCGCGATGAGGTGCACCCCGATGCCGGCGGCGCTCGCGCCATCGGCGGCCACCGCGTCCCGGGCCGCCTGGGCCGCGCGCTCGAGCAGCGCCACGGGCACGGAAGTCTCGCGGAAGTTCTTCGCCGAGTAGCGGTCGTCGGCCCAGCTCTCGAGGCCGGTCCCCGGGCCCCAGCACGCCGGGTCCGAGAGCGGCAAGGTGGCGCGATCGCCTCCGAGCGTGCGGCCGTGGAACGTGTCGACGCGCCGCAGCACCGGGTTGAGTAGCGGAGTGTCCTCGGCGGCGGGCGGCAAGAGATGCTCCAGGCCTTTCGGCCGCGGTGGGCGCGGCACCGAGACCTCGTGGGCGCCCGGGCGCAGGACCATCGAGAGCACCAGGGCCTCTCCGTCCTCCAGCCCCAGGGACTCCTGCGCGCGCGCAGTGAGCCCGCCGGCCTGGGCCGAGGCCGCGAAACCGCAACGCTGGGCCACGGAGGCCAGGTTCCATCCGACGTGGGCCGCGTCGAGCAGGCAGTAGCGATAGCCGCGCACGCCGTAACGCTGGACCGTCCTCCACAGCGCGCTCACCAGGAGCACGGCCGCCTCTCCCGGACGGAGGCCGAGGTCCGCGGCGACCGCCGCGGCGTTCGTGCCCGGCACGGCGAAGAACGCTTGATGGATGAAGTGGTAGTAGAGGACTCTCCAGGCGGCGCCCGTCTCGACGAGGAGGAACGTCTCCGTCGGATAGAGGCCGCCCGCCGATGGGGCGCGCCGGGACAGGCGCTGCCCGAGATGGCGCGGAGCGCGGTAGCCGTAGGACCATTCCAGCAGCCGTCCCAGTTGGACGAGGCGGGTGGCGAGCTGGGGAGCGGAGGTCACGACGGGCTCTGCTCCTGCCCAGTAGCGCCGCATGGGGTCCACCGGGCAGCAGACCTTGTGGACGCGCGACAGGCGCCCTTCCACGTCCTGCCGGTCCAGGTCGAACAGCAACTGCGCCGGCACTCGTTCAGCGGTGCTCACCACTCCGCCGCCTCCGCGTCCGACCGCTTCACCAGCCGGACGCAGTAATCCCAGTACGCCTTGAGGGAGCTGTCGCTGTAGATGTAGTCCTGCTTGCGCCGGATGTCCTCCGCCGTGGCCACGTGGTAGGGCACGCCGGCCGACTGGGCCAGGAGCTGAAGGCGGCAGGCGCGCTCGAGCACCTGCGCCAGCACCGCGGCCTGCCGCAGCGTCTTCCCCACGATGACACCGCCGTGGTTCCTGAGGAGCGCGGCCGATCCCTGCCCGAGCGAGGCCGCGATCGCGCGACCCGTGTCGATCTCCAGCACGGTGTGGCTGGTCAGGGTGAAGCGCGCGAGCCGGCCGTCGAAGCAGGCCCCGTCGTGGGAGACGGCCTTCAGCTCCAGGTCGGTGGCCCCGAAGACCAGGGTGCAGGGAGCGTGGCTGTGGACGATCGCGTTGACGTCGGCGCGCGCGGCGTAGATGGCCTGGTGGAGGGGCAGCTCGGGCGGGGCGAGCGGGTGCGGCCGCTCCCGGTCGTCCACGCTGGCCAGGATCATGTGCGCCGGCATCGCTTCGTTGAAACCGACCAGGGCCCCCTTGATGAGGAAGCGGTCCTCGCCGGGCAGGCGCGCCGAGACCTGGCCCTGGTTGAGGTCGTCGTGCCCGTCCATCGACAGCATCCGGGACGCCAGGGCCAGGTTGGCGGCGAGCTTCACCTCCGCGCTCGAGAGGGCGGCCGCCTCAGGAGCGGCCTCGGCCGCGGCAGTCATCGCGTCCCTCCCCGGCTCAGCTCGGCTTCGATGAAGCTCGCCATGGCGGGCAGCGACGAGAGCACCTCGGGGGGGACGTCGTCCTGCCACTCGATCCCGAACTCGTCCTCCACCGCGACCAGGAAGTTGAGCATGCCCACGGAGTCGAGGCCGAGCGCGTCCAGCGACGGCCAGCCCGAGCCGTGCTCGGGCAGGACCACGCGGCCCTCGGAGGAGCGTTCCAGCACGCCGACCAGGCGGCTCAGCAGAACGTCCCTTCCAGCTACGGCAGACATGTCGTCCCCTCCGGTTGGAGTGCGCGTATTCCGGGGGCAGAGAACTTGCCCGTCGAGGAGCGCGGCAGCCGCGGCACGATGACGAAGTCCTGCGGCACCTTGTACGCGGCCAGACGGGCTACGCAGAACGCGACGAGCTGCTCACGTGTCACCGACTCGCTCTCGACGTAGGCGGCCAGGATCGTCCGCCCGGGCGACTCGTCGCCGCACACGAACACGTCGTTCACTCCCGGGACTTGGCGCACGACGGCCTCGACCTCCACCGGATCGATCTTTCGTCCCGCGACGTTGATCATGCGGCCGCGCCGCCCCTTCAGCACGAGATGCCCGGTCGCATCCAGCATCCCGATGTCTCGGCTGACGTAGCGACCCTCCTCGTCGAGGTTCGCCGCGAAGGGCGGCCCTTCGCGGTCCAGGTAGTCG
>Ga0066710_100005446_pt1 | contig 11608 bp, 11 predicted proteins | sample GraSoiAngelo_159_FD_79666 | JGI IMG/M metagenome (GOLD analysis project Ga0066710, IMG submission 79666) | Grasslands soil microbial communities from the Angelo Coastal Reserve, California, USA - 14_1009_16_40cm | ecosystem: Environmental > Terrestrial > Soil > Grasslands | place: USA... | reverse complement strand
GGTCCAGGACAAAGTGGCTACCACCGGCGCCCAATTGTTGCTCTCGGAGGAACTTAAAGGAGGCGGAGTCGATTGAACCACCTGGAGCGCGCAGGCCAAAAATGCTCCGTTCCCTAGTCCATTTTTCGCTCCGCTTTCGCAGCGTAGTGCTGGTGCTGGCCGGTGTGGTTCTCGGCTATGGACTTTACGTCGCGCGCACCGCCAAACTGGATGTCTTTCCGAATTTCGTTCAACCCCAGGTTGTCATCCAAACCGAATGCCCCGGCCTCGCACCCGAGCAAGTCGAGTTGCTGGCAACTCTCCCGATCGAAACCGTCGCCAGCGGGTTGGGCCAACTCGAGTCGCTTCGCTCCGAGTCGATCGAAGGATTGTCCATCATCACGGCTGTGTTCCGGGAGGGCACGGATGTCTACCGGGCTCGTCAAATGCTGGCGGAGGCGCTGGCAGAAACCGCCGGCACTCTGCCCGCCGGAGTCAAGACACCGCGCATGACGCCTTTGACCTCGTCCACCATGGATTTGCTGAAGATCGGCCTGCTCTCGGACAAACTAACGCCGATGGAGTTGCGCACGTTCGCGGATTGGACGCTCAAGCCGCGCCTGCTGGCGGTGCCGGGCGCCGCCAAGTGCAGCACTTTCGGCGGGGAAGTGCGCCAACTCCAAATTCAGGTCATGCCCGAACGGCTGGTGGCCTATGGCCTGGCCCTGTCGGATGTTTTGGCGGCCGCGCGGGTTTCGACGGGTGTGATGGGAGCAGGGTTCATCGAGACGAGCAACCAGCGCATCACGTTGCAAACCGAAGGCCAGGCGCTTAGCCCGGAAGCGCTCGGGGAAGTGGTTGTCACGCATACGAATGGATTCAGCGTGCGTCTTAAGGACCTCGCCCATGTGATTGAAGGCCCTGAGCCCAAGTTCGGCGACACTGTTATCCAAGGGAGGCCGGGCGTGCTCCTGACGATGTCGAGCCAGTATGGCGCCAACACGATGGACGCCACCCGAGCGCTCGAAACAGCCCTGGCCGAGATGCAGCCGGTCCTGGACAAAGAGGGGATCAAAATTTACCCGCGGCTGCACCGGCCAGCGACGTTCATTGAGACGGCCGTGAACAACATGGAGCATTCGCTCGCCCTGGGTGGCATTCTGGTTGCCATCGTGCTGGTCCTGTTGCTGGGCAGCGTCCGCACGGCCTTCATATCGCTGACCGCCATCCCGCTGTCGCTGCTGACGGCCGTGATCGTGCTTACGAGGTTTGGCATCACGATCAATACCATCACCCTGGGCGGACTGGTCATTGCTCTGGGCGAAGTCGTGGACGACTCGATCATCGACGTCGAGAATATTTTCCGACGTCTGAGGAGGTTTCTCGGCGACAGAAAAGCAGGCGTGGCCACTACGCCGCCCACTCACGGCGAAATCTTCAACGTGGTTCTCAATGCCTCGCTCGAAGTGCGGCGCGCAGTAGTCTATGCGACGTTTATTGTGGCGTTGATTTTCCTGCCCGTGCTCATGCTGACGGGCTTGCAGGGCAGCTTCTTCGCACCGCTCGCCTTGAGCTACATCCTGGCGATCCTGGCCTCACTGTTGGTCGCTCTGACCGTGACTCCGGCGTTGTCGTTTTTCGTTTTCGGCAAAGGCGTCCGCCGAACCGAGGATCCGCGCCTGCAGCGCTGGCTCAAAGCGGGCTATGGCCGGGTCTTGGGATTTGTCGCCCGCTGGCCCCGGGCGATCATCGCCGTCGTCCTGGTTCTCTGCATTTTGGCCGCCACTCGTCTGCCGTTTTTCGGCGGCGAGTTCCTTCCCGAGTTTCGCGAGGGCCATTTCGTTCTTCAAACGGTCACCACGCCAGGCACTGCGCTGCCCGAAACCGTGCGGCTCGGAACGCAGATTTCCCACGTGCTGCTGAGCAACAAAAACATCGACACGGTGGAACAGCAGGTCGGGCGCGCGGAATTAGGTGAAGACACCTGGGGCCCGCACCGCTCCGAGTTCCATGTGGAACTCAAGCCGACGCCGGGAGAGGAGCAGGAAAAAATGCCGGACGAAATTCGCAAGCTCCTGGACGGATTTGGCGGCGTCGAATCCAAGGTGCTGGCGTTCCTCGGGGATCGCAGCGGCGAGACCATCTGCGGCGAAACCGCGCCGGTGGTTGTGAACATATTTGGCGAGAACCTCGATCTGCTCGATGCGAAAGCGCAGGAAGTGGCCCGGCTGCTTAAGACCGTGCACGGCAGCGCGGACGTTAGCGTCAAATCCCAGCCCGGCGCGCCGCGCCTGGCCATCCGCCTGCGCTCCGAGCGATTGACCCAACTGGGCTTTCGACCGGTGGAAGTGCTCGAATCAATCCAGACCGCCTACCGGGGAACGGTGGTGGCCCAAACGCATCGTGGCAATCAGGTTTCAGATGTGGTCGTGGTTCTGGATGCCGCCCAGCGTCGCGATCCAGAGGCCATTGGCTCGTTGTTGCTCCGAAATGCCGAAGGCCGTCTTCTGCCGTTGCGGGAATTGGCCGACGTCTATGCTGCCAGTGGTCGTTACTCGATTCTCCACGAAGGTGCTCGCCGCCGACAAACGGCCACCTGCGCCACCGCCGGCCGCGACGTGACGTCCTTCGTGGAGGAAGCCAAAAAACTTGTGGCCGCCAAGGTGAATTTTCCCGCGGGCACTTACGCGCTGTTCAGTGGCACGGCCCAGGCCAGGGAACAGGCGCAACGCGAGTTATTGCTCAACTCGGCGATTGCCGCCGTTGGGATTCTGTTGTTGCTGTCGATCGCGTTTCGACACTGGCGCAATCTGCTGTTGGTGCTGGCCAATGTGCCATTCGCTCTGGTAGGCGGCGTTCTGGCGGTGTGGGTCGCGGGCCTGTTCGAGCATGGCGAGAGCACGTCTCTGACAATCGGCTCGCTGGTCGGCTTCGTCACGCTCTTCGGCATCACTACCCGCAATTCCATCATGATGATCTCGCACTTCGAGCATCTGGTGAACGACGAGGGGCTGACGTGGGGCCCGGAAGCGGTCCTGCGCGGCGCCTCTGAGCGGCTGATGCCGATCCTGATGACCGCCACGGTAACCGCATTGGGTCTCTTGCCGCTGGCGCTGGGTTCGGGCGAAGCCGGCCGCGAGATCGAAGGTCCGATGGCGATTGTGATGCTGGGCGGTTTAGTAACCTCGACACTGCTGAATTTGCTTGTGTTGCCGACGCTGGCTTTGAGGTTTGGCAGGTTTCAGAAGACCTAAGGCCACCTGCAGCCAGCATTGACGAATAACGCAAATGGGGCAATATGTCATGTGTGCGCGCAGCGGAAATCCCAAACTTCGAGCAATTGACTGATCTGGAACGACTCGAACTGGCTGAGGAATTGGCCGGCTCTGTCCGCCACCCCGAAGCGTTGCCTCCGCCAGTCGCCCACCGTTTGGAATGTGAACGCCGTTGGGCTGAATACGAGCGAGACCCATGCGTGGCGCTTTCCGAAGAGCAGTTCTGGGCCAAGGTGCGGGACATGAAAGGGGCCTTTACTACCGGTAGATGGAGGGACGGGCGGTAATTACCGCAGTGCTCTACGCGCGTTCTGATCCAAAAAAGATCGAGGAGGCACTGAGGGCTCGATTGGGTGGAGAAGATGGCTAGCGGCTTGCGTTGAACATCGGCAGGGGAGTCTGGTTGATGCCAGAAAGCGGTTCCGGCGGCAATGAGCTTGACCGGGTTGGAATTAATGCGCTCGGAGCGGCGGTTGCGATGCAGTCGGAATTGTTTTAGAGATTTTGCTCCAACCTGGCGATCGGCGGCGAGCTTCCCACCAAGCCCAGTTCTTTGGCGATGCTCTGCATTGCCGTGATCACGCGCTGGATATGATAATCCAGCGGCAGGCCCAGCAGTTGAGCTCCGTTCTCGATGTCCTCACGTTTCACTCCGGCGGCGAACGCCTTATGCTTCATTTTCTTCCGCACGCTGTTGGCGGTCATGCCGGTGAGTCTTTCGGGGCGGACGTAAGCCACGGCCGTCACGAAACCACAAAGTTCATCCACGGCAAACAACGTTTTGCGTAGCGGGCGATCCAGCGGGTACTGGTCCCAATTCCATTGGGCGTGCGAGAGAATTGCCTGGATGACCTCCTCATCCACGCCCCGCTCGCGCAGAATGCGAGCGCCTTCTCTCGTGTGGTCGGGTGGATTGGGCCACCGCTCGTAATCAAAATCGTGAATCAAACCGGTCAGACCCCACATCTCGATGGGCTCGCCGAAATGCGCCGCGTAATGGCGCATCGCCGCCTCGACGGAGAGCGCATGTTTGATCAACGATTCGGACTGGGTGTATTCCTTTAGCAAGGCCAGGGCGTCGTCGCGGGTCATGGTGAATGCACCATAATTCACTTGCCAGTTTCTCGGCCAGGCTTTTTCTTCTTCGCCGCCGATGCAAGACCTCATCGCGAAAGCCGCCACTCTGCTCGAAGCCTTGCCCTATATTCAGGAATTCAGCGGCGCAACCTTCGTCATCAAATACGGCGTAAGCTTTATGGACTCGCCCGATCCGAACGTGCGCAATGGCGTCGCGCGCGACCTCGTGTTTTTGGAGGCAGTCGAAATCAATCCGGTGATCGTGCACGGCGGCGGCAAGGCCATCACCCGGGCAATGGAAAAGGCGGGATTGAAGCCCACTTTCCGCCAGGGCCAGCGCGTCACTGACGAACCAACGGTCAAAATCGTGGACGAAGTTTTGTCCGGTGAAATCAATCCCGAAACCGTTGCGGCGATCAATTCCCTGGGCGGCATGGCCAAGGGCTTTGCCGGTCGGGACATTTTCCAATGCCGCAAAGCCGCCGTCCAGGGACCGAAAGGCGAAACCTTGGATCTCGGTTATGTGGGGGAGGTGGTTCAGGTCCAAACCGCGCCGTTGCTCGAGTGCATCGAGCAGGGCATCACGCCGGTCATTAGCCCGACCGCGCGCGGCGAAGATGGCAAGATCTACAATTGCAACGCCGACGTCGCGGCCGCCAGGGCGGCCATCGCCCTGCACGCACGCCGGTTGGTGTTCATGACCGATGTGCCGGGCCTCATGCGCGACCCGAAAGTCCCTGGCAGCCTGATCTCGCGACTCAAAGTCAGCGAGGTGGAGGAACTCAAACGGGCCGGAGTGATCGACAAAGGGATGATTCCGAAGACGGACAGCGCGGTGGCGGCCATCCAGGCGGGGGTGGAGAAAGTGTCCTTTGTGGACGGCCGGGTTCCCCACTCCATTCTGCTGGAAATCTTCACCGATGCCGGCGTCGGCACCGAGGTGCTGCCTTAACTCAGGCCGCCTCTACCAATTCAATCCGCACCGCCTTGCCCAGCGCCCGCGCCACGCGCGAGACGGTGGACAGTCCAACTTCAGGCAAAAGCGACAACGGTGGCTTTCTTCATGTTCGAGGCCGCGTCCAATGGACTTTTGTGTAACCTGCTTTCGCGTCGAACCAATTGATGGTAGAAGGTCCTCATGACGAACAGCGGCGAGCTCGAAGCTTGGCATGTGGCGACGCGAGCGCCTGTTCGCATTCGCTGGGCGGGCGGACGCATTACGCACCTGGAGATGGTTTCAGGCGCGCCGCCCGAGGAGAAATGGCTGGCACCTGCGCTGTTCGATTTGCAAGTCAACGGCTACTCCGGGATCGACTTCCAGCAGGATGACTTGCAGCCGGAGGAACTTCTTTCTGCGGTGCGCGGGCTGCGGGCTGCGGGTTGCACGCGGTTTTTCGTCGCGCTGATCACCGATGACTGGCAGCGTCTCATGAATCGGTTGCGGCATCTGCGCTCATTGCGGGCCCAATCCGACGAGCTGCAAGCGGCAATCGCCGGGTGGCACATCGAAGGGCCGTTTCTGTCGGCGGAGCCCGGGTTTCACGGCGCTCACGAACCGGGGTGGATGCGCGATCCGTCGCCCGAGCACATCCTCGAGTTGCGGTCGGTGACGGGCGATGACCCCGTGCTGCTGACCCTGGCTCCGGAACGGCGCGGCGCGCTGAAAGCAATCGAAGTGGCGGTTGCGCAAGGCATCGTCGTCAGCCTCGGTCATACGGACGCCTCGGCCGAAGTGCTTGGCCAGGCGGTCGCCGCCGGGGCGCGCGCGTTCACGCACCTGGGGAACGGTTGCCCGCGAGCGCTCGACCGGCACGACAACATTCTGTGGCGCGTCTTCGAGACGCCCGGTTTGATGGTCAGCTTGATTCCGGACCGAATCCACGTTTCGCCGCCGCTGTTCCGGCTGGCGCATAGCCTGCTCGGCCCGCAATCCGTTTATTACACGAGCGATGCCATGTCGGCCGCGGGCGCGCCCCCGGGCAGCTATCGGCTGGGACACCTGAAATTGGAAGTCGGCGCCGACCAGGTCGTGCGGCAACCCGGCCAGGCGCTGTTCGCAGGTTCTGCGTTGCGGCCCGTCGAGGGGGTGTTTCGAGCGACGGAAATGCTCGGTTGCTCCTGGCAGGAAGCCTGGCTGCGGTTTTCGGAGGCGCCCGCTCGACTGCTCGGGCTGGCCCAAGGATTGGCGGTTGGTCAGCCGTCGGAATTCTGCGTCGTCACAGTGGAAGCCGGGAATCGGCTGAAGGAGTTGAGGGTTGAAAGTTGAGAGTTGAGAGCAGATTAAGAGAACGATTAAGAGTAAGACTAAGAACGAAAGCAACGGCGTGATGGAGAACCGGGCGGAGCCCGGTTAAGCATGGACGGCGGCGAAGTGGCTCCTTATGCTCCGTGCTCGATGGGTGAGCATTCAGCGGCAACATGGCTCGGCGCTTTCCTTGGCCGGCTGCGCGGCTGGCCCGGGGTCCTGTGGCGCTTGGAGGGACAGCTCAAAGGCGTCGAGTTTGAAGGCCGCTGCGAGTTCCTTGGCCGCCCGCTCTTGAGCGTCGCCCGCGGCTCTCGCATTGTGCTTGGGGACGGGGTGCGAATTTACAGCGCCACGCGCGCGAACCCGCTTGGCTGTTTTCAACCTTGTGTCTTGCGGGCACTCGGGCCAGGCGCTCAGTTGGTCCTCGGTCGTGGCGTCGGGCTGAGCGGGACGGTGCTGTGTGCCGCCGCCTCGATTGAAGTTGGGGAAGGCACAATTTTCGGCTCGGGGGCGATGGTCATCGACAACGATTTTCACGTGGCGACTGGCGAGTGGGAATGGAGCGAAGAACCGGCGTTCAGCGGTGCGAGCGCGCGTCCGGTGAAGATCGGGCGTGGCGCTTTCATCGGAGCGCGGGCTATTGTACTCAAAGGGGTGACGATAGGAGACCGCGCAGTGGTGGGCGCTGGAGCGGTGGTGACCAAAGACGTGCCCGCGTATCATGTGGCGGCCGGCAATCCGGCGCAATCGCAACCGTACCTCCGTTCTAAAGAGGCTTGACTCACAGCGTGTTGCGCGTCCATTTTGGAGCGAGAATGTCCAGAGAGAAACGCGTTATGACTGCTCCAATGAAATGTCGCCTGCTCCCTACGGCGCTTGTGCTCGCTTCCGAGGCGCAGTTGCAACTGCGCGGCACGATCTTTGTCCAATCGGGGCGCAGATAATCCTTGCCAGAGCCGAAACGCCGCCAGAGCTGCCGCCCAGCCACGCCTTGGTTTGTGATTTAGTGAGCTAACTTGAAACATTCCTCCTCACCCGCAGATTTCACGCGGTCCTACTTCGCGGCGGACCGTTATTCGGCCAAGAAGATGGCCAAACCGGTCAACTTCATTTGCATGGCCCCGGAGGCGAAGGAAGTGCATCTCACGGGCGATTTCAATGATTGGAACGCTGCCACGCACCCGATGAAACGTCAGCCCGATGGCGGCTGGCTGCTCCAGGTTTCCTTGAACCATGGGCATCACCATTACCGGTTCCTGGTGGACGGCAAGCCGGTGCTCGACCCGCGCGCCCAAGGCATCGCGCGCGATCAAAAGGGGGAGCGGGTGTCGCTGATCGCAGTGAGTTGAACACGGTCAAGTTCCTTTGTCTGTCTTCGTGCGTTGCTCGGCAAAAAATGCTTGCAGCAAGGCGCGGCACTCCCCCTCGCGCACGCCAGCCGTAATCTCGCAGCGATGGTTAAAGGTGGGAAACTGAAGCAAATTCAGCGCGCTGCCAGCCGCGCCCGCTTTCGGATCGCCGGCTCCATACACCAGGCGCGCCAGGCGCGCATGAACGATGGCCCCGGCGCACATCGGGCACGGCTCCTTGGTGGCGTAAAGCGTGCAGTCCGTCAGCCGCCAATCCCCCATCGCCTCTTCCGCCTGCGTAATGGCCAACATTTCCGCGTGCGCCGTCGCGTCTTTGAGGAGTTCGACCTGGTTGAAGGCGCGGCCAATGATCCGGCCTTCGCGCACGATCACGGCGCCGATGGGCGTCTCCTGCGCTTCGTAGGCCCGGCCCGCCTGACGCAGAGCCTCGCCCATGAAGTAATAGTCGCTCTGCAGGTCAATGATTGGCGGGTCCATGCCTAGGGCGGAAAAGGGTTGAGTGTCGGGTGTCGGGTGCCGAGTGTCGAGGCAGGAGAATCCTCCTCGGTGTCACCCGATACGCGACACTCGACACTTTCCTCCAATGTCCACCCATTGCTGCCGTCCGGACGGCAGTGACAATGCGCCGAAAAAAAACCGCCACGATGCTGCCAGAACCACGGCCAGATTTGTTCCCGATCCGTCTGTGGAAGCTTCAAAGCGCTCAACCGTTCCTGGGGAAAAAATTGGAACCGGCCCTCGCGATGCGCCGGCGGCGTGGATTTCAAGCGTGGTTTCACCTCGAACAAGAACATCAGCCAATGGCTTTGGCCCTGGTAACCGTGCTCGCTGACCACGCCGGTCAGGTGCAGGTCCGAGGGCGAGAGCGCCAAGCCCAGTTCCTCCTGTGCTTCCCGGCAGGCGCAGGCGTAGGGCGACTCGCCTTCCGTCTGATGCAGCTTGCCCCCGCAAGGACTCCATAAGCCCAGGTTCGGTTCCTGCGCCCGCTCCAGCAACAGGACCTCGTCCCGCTCATTGAAACAATAGAGCAGCGTCGCCACTTGATACGGCAATGACATGCGCGCAATAAAGACCGGAACCCCTGCGGCGACAAGCCCCGAAGGGCAGGGCCGAAGCGAGCACGGCCAGTGACGGCGGGTAGGGCGCGTCTGTCCCCAGCGCGCCGCCGCACGAACCTGATCGCACCCCGGCGCGCTGGGGACAGGCGCGCCCTACCGACTCGCTGTCACTGAGGCATTTCGTCGAGCCCGCGTTTCACGTTGAAGGGCGGAGGCGACGCCTGCTATAACCCGGCGCAGCGATGTTCACCCGATGGATCTTGCTGCTGCACCGGCTGGCGCTGGTGTTCATCCTTTACACGCTCCTTCGAGGGCTGTTCCTGTTTTGCAACCGCCGGCTGTTTCGGGATATCGGCATCGAGCAAATCGGGCTCGCCTTCCTGCAAGGGTTGAGATTCGACCTCTCGGCGATCGTCGCCATTAATTTCCTGTTCATCTTTCTGACCTTCCTGCCGCGGCGCCTGGAACCTCCCCTTGTCTATGAGCGGCTGTTGAAGTGGGTGTTTCTGGTTCTGAACATACCCTTTGTCATCTTCAATATTGTCGATCTGGAGTACTTTCAATTCACCGGGCGCCGCTCCACGCTGGCCCTGGCCTTCATGGCGGGGGATGTCGGCGTCAGGATCTCTTCGCTGGTGTTCTATTATTGGCCTCTATTGTTGATCCTCGTGGTCTTAGTACCTCAGCTCTTTGTTTTTTATGGGCGGAGGACCGCGCCAGGGAATCCGAACTCCGAACTTCTCCCGGCCGGGGCCTGGCTGCTGAACCTGCTGTTGATTTTCCCGCTCGTCTTCATTGCCTTCCGCGGCGGCGTGCAATCGCGACCGCTCAGCGCCGCCCAAGCAATGTCCGACGGCCCGGGGCAGCTTGGACAACTAGCGCTGAATTCTTCGTTCACCTTGCTCAAGAGCTATCACCAGGTTGAAGTGCGGCGGTTCGATTACTTTCAAGATGACCGGGAGCTGCGCGAATTTCTCCGATCGCTGACTGGCGGTCAAAAAACCATCCCCGATGAGCCTCACCGGGACAATATCGTCCTGCTGGTTCTGGAAAGCTTTTCGGCCGAGTACTGCGGCGCGGGGAACGCCGGCCCGAGCTACACGCCCTTCCTGGATTCTCTCGCCGCCGAGTCGCTCTTTTTTTTCCACAACTACGCCAATGGCCGGCGCTCGATCGAGATGGCGCCATCGATCCTTGGAGGCTTGCCTTCGCTGATGGCCGAATCATTCCTGGAATCGGCCTACAGCAAGAATGACCTCGTTGGATTGGGCACCTTGCTGGCGCCGCTTGGATACACGACAAGTTTCTTCCACGGCGCGGCCAATGGCACCATGCGATTTGACGCCTTAATGCGCCGCGCCGGCATCCAGCGCTACTACGGCTTGAACGAGTACCCGGACCGGGCCGCCGATTTCGACGGCAACTGGGGCATCTACGATGAGCCGTATCTGCAATTTGTCGCCCGCGAACTGAGCCGACAGAAACCGCCGTTTGCAGCAGCGATCTTTACCTTGTCTTCGCATCACCCTTATTCGGTTCCGGTGAAGTACCGCGGCCGATTCAACAAAGGTACGCTGGCGATCCACGAATCCATCGGCTACACGGATTTCGCCGTTGGGCAGTTCTTCGCCACCGCGCGGCAGCAGTCCTGGTATTCAAACACGCTCTTTATCATTACCGGCGATCATACTTCGAAATTGGAGACAGCAGAGTATCTGAATCCCCTCGGGCAATACCGGGTGCCGCTGCTCTTCTTTCATCCGCGCGGCAAAATCGCGGGTGTGGACTCCCAGCGGGTCACTCAGCACGCGGACATTTTGCCTTCGGTGTTGGATTACCTCCAGGTCCGGCCCAACCGCCGGTTGTTGTTCGGCACCTCGATCTTCCGGCAAAGCGCGGGCCGGGCGTTCCTGCACATCTACGAAGAGTACTGGCTGGTCCGAGGCACGAACGCATTTGAGTTTGCGCCCGGAGGCCCGTCGCGGATGTTCGACCTGGCCAAAGACCCCCAACTCAGGTCGCCCTTGCCCGTGAATTCAGACCGCGCCCGCGCGCTCGAGAAAGAGGCGAAGGCTCTGGTCCAATATTTCAATAACGGCATGCTGGACAACAAGCTCTACGACGGTGGGTCGCAGGTTTCGGAAGCTTCGAACCGATGAAGGCCCGGAGCCGGCCCTAGCGTGGATATTTTCCCGCCGTGGTAGGGCGCGCTGTCCCCAGCGCGCCAGGACAGGCTTGGCGCGCTGGGGACAGCGCGCCCTACCTTTGCAGTCTGATCGGATTTCATGGCGAGCGTGAAATATCCGGGGCTAACGTTGGCCGACGCAGTAGAGTTTGTGGGCAGTGCGGATGAAAAGTTCGCCCTGGGCCGCGGCTATCGAGGCTCGGATTTGATCGTCCTCCTCGTCCCCCATCGCAGCCTTGTGCAGCAATTTGAACTGCTCGGCCGCCGCGACGACAAAGACCTCGCCGCGGAAGTTCTGAAAGTAAATCTTGCCGTCCGCGCCCAGCGGTGACGACTCGATCTTGATGCGACTCTCCAAATCGCCGATCCAGTCGGCCTTGCCTGTGGCCGGGTCCACCCGCGCAATCGTCCGGCGCTCG
>Ga0066710_100005445_pt1 | contig 11609 bp, 15 predicted proteins | sample GraSoiAngelo_159_FD_79666 | JGI IMG/M metagenome (GOLD analysis project Ga0066710, IMG submission 79666) | Grasslands soil microbial communities from the Angelo Coastal Reserve, California, USA - 14_1009_16_40cm | ecosystem: Environmental > Terrestrial > Soil > Grasslands | place: USA... | reverse complement strand
CGGCGCAGGCGCTGTCGCTCTGGCGATAGGAGAAGCGAACGCCACACCGTTGGACGCGTGCAAGCCTCCGTCGACCCCGACTCCACTGTTGCTTCGCCACGCAGAGCGAGCGCGCGGAGGACCCAGCCTCGAATGCTCCTTTACGTCGACCACTACGTCGTGCGCCGCGACGCGAGGCCGGGTGCCGATTTGGCGTAGGGTTAGGCTCCGGCATTGTAGGCATGTGGACGTCATCCGACATGTCTGGGTTCGTGGGCAGAGGTGCAGCGACCCACTTTCGAGATACAGATCAGGGGCCACGCAGATCGTCGAGCGCTGATTTTGCGAGGTGAAATGGACATGGGCACCGCTGCCCAGCTCGATGGCGCTTTGCAGACCATTTGCTCTCATGGAGCGCGCGAGGTCGTCTTAGACCTTCGCGGGCTCGACTTCATCGACACCACGGGCCTCCGCACACTGCTTGCCGGGCACGATTTCTGCGCCCAACACGACTGCCAGTACTTCATCGATCCCACCCTGCCTCCGGCGGTGGAGCGCGTGTTTGCGCTGACGGGCGTCAGCGACCACTTCGGATTCAAGCGGTGCGAGGACTCGCCGGAGGACGTCGGTTGAAGTTGAGCACCGGAGCTGCGGAGACCGCGCTGCTCGCCCGCCACGACCCTCCGCTGACGCTTGCGCAGTACCTCGCCCTGCGTGGAATCGCCCACCTAGGGCGAGGCTGCGCGTGCCCGCCCCCGGGACGCGACGTGCTCGTCGATGTATTCGACCGCGTGCTGGGCATCGACCCCGAGCGCGCACGCCAGCTCGGAGGCGAGCAGCCGTCGCAAGCGCTGATAGAGATCGTCCTCTCTGGCTGAGAGCCCCGACTCGGTGGCGTGAACCGCCAGATCGCGGACAATAGAGGCCAGCTCGAGCACGTCGCCGCCCTTGAGCCTCTCCCGATAGTGCCGTTGCCGTGCCGACCAGTTCCCGAGCGCCGCGTCGGGCTCAGCCTCCAGCACCGCGACGATCCGGGCAAGTCGACGTGGACCGGCCACCGCGCGCAGGCCGACCGCGGCCGTGGACTCGCACGGCACCATGATCTTCAAAGGGCTGTCAACGAGGTCGATCTCCAGGTAGCCGCGCTCACCGCCCCCCAGCAGCCGCCGACGCCGACGGCTGACCACCCGGCCGGCGCCGTGGTGCGGATGGACCACCAGATCGCCCACATCAAAGCGCGGTGAGCCCTCGCCGGACTCTGGTTGCACCGCAATGATCTCCATGGTGTTCCTAACTTCCTAAGGCTCGCGCCTTTTTAAGTCCCGACGACCGAGTGTAGTCGGTGGTATCGACGAGGTAACCGTTTACGCTTCCACAACTGAGGCATCGCGCCGCGAGCCGACGGTGCGGCCTTGCTTGCGACTCTGCTCGAAAACGTCGTGGCAGCCTGCGTGCAACACCACGCTCCCGGGCGCCTTGAGCTGATCGCCCAGCGTCGGCGAGGAACCCTTCAGCTCGGTCCCGTCGCCAAGCATCACACTAACCGGCTCGTAGACACCGATGATCTCATGACAGTACGCGCAGCGCGGCTGCTCCAGTCGAGAACCATCCAACTTTGTTCAGACGGGCACAAGGGGGCGGACTACGGTCGTCGATCGGTAGTTTCACTTTGCGCACTGGGTCCCCGTCGGGAGGCACGCAGGATCGCTAGATCAGCCGGACGTTGACGGCCTTGGGACCCCTTCTCCCCGACCTCGGCCTCGTAGGAGACCCTCGCGCCCTCCTTCTCGCTTCTCGTGCCTCAGCAGCTCGCGGCGCCGGGCAACCCGCGGGTGATAGAGGACCGCCTGCATGCGCTGCTGCCACTCCCCGCGCTCGTTGACCAGCGTGTGGCGCAGCCGCACTGGACTTCCCCCGCTTCAGACGACACGGTCTCCGTGGAACCCGGTCCGCTCAAGTTGCCCGAGAACTACCGGGTGATCGGGTCGACCATAGCGCGCCCTTCGTGCGCAAGCCCACCGGGCAGGTCCTGCGCATCGAGCAGAACGGCCGCCTGACTGCGGCCACGACCGCGGCCAAGCGCAGGCTCGACGGCAGGGCGGGCGATCGGGCGCGCGAGCTACTACTAGGTGGCGGCGTGCGTGCGGTCACCCCGTACACAAGCGTCATGGGGTAGGCGTCGGCTGCATCTCACTGGATGAACTCCCGAGCCTCGGCCGGGGTGAGCCGGCCTCCCCGCTCAGTCAGCGCATAGCCGTTTGCATCGTTATGGCGCAAAGTCCGGAGATGCGTGATATTCCGATCGGCGCAAGGTCCAGAGACCGTGCGATTCTGACCGCAGGCATCTGAATCATGTGCTCATGCGTCATAGGTACCTGCTGCGGCATCCCGTTGGCTTGGGGATCCTCGCCGGCGTTGCCGTGATGGACGTGCTCGCGCTGGTCCTTTCGCGGAACTTGTCATCGGCAAGCTAGCACTACGTCCGCACGATCGGCCTCTCGACGGCATCTCACCGGAACAGGTGAGCGTGTGAGGGCGGCGGCCCTCCAGCGATGCTCCGCACACGCGGCAGCGGGATCATCCGGCCTCCGGAACGAGGCCGACTCGCCCTGACCGAGCGCCTCAACGCGGAATCTGCACCTCCGGGAAGTTCACAACAACTATTCGCTTCGCCTAGGGCAGGCACGGCCTGCACAGGCCCAGGAGTGAGCGGACTACCCAGTCTGCTTCTCGACAGCCGCGAGGGCGCTCCGAAGCGCCGAACCCCACACCCACTTGCCGATTGCGTGATTCAGGGCGCTGCCGATCCTGCCCTTCGGACCACGGCGGAAGCCGCGGTTGAGAACCATCTCCACCGCGCTGCCGCCGTCGCGGGAACTGGCGCGAAGCTCCCACGTGCTATCGCGCTCAAAGACGTTGGAGTCGAGCACCGTTGCCTTGACGGATCCCGGCTGGGCCCACTCGTACCGGCAGCGCTCCCAGAACAACCCGACGATCCAGGTGCCGTCGGTTACTTCTGCGAAGTTCTCGCCGCTGTCATGCACCTCGAGATGCTTTGCGCTCACGTTTGGCCACACGTCTGCCCGCCGGGGGGAGAAGTCGCGGGCGGCCTGAAGGACTCGCTCGGGAGGCAACGATGATTGGGCGGCCACCTCGATCCTCAGCACGCGGCGATGCTATCCCAAGTCCAGGTGCCCCGTTGCGCGCTGCCGGTCCTGCATCCGCATGAGCAATCAAGACGGTGGAATGATTGGATGATGGCATCGACCAACGTGGACCTCGTGCGCTCGATCTTTGCGACCTGGGAGCGGCGACTACAGCTCGGTCGCGTGGGCCCACCCCGAGGTCGAGCTCGTGATCGCTGCCGACGGCGAGGGGATCGTGAGCGTCACTCAGCAGTCACCAAAAAGAAAGAACCCCTGCGCGGCCATCATGGCTGGCAGGGGTTCGGTGGGAGGAGGGAGTTCACGACTCTAACGCTAAACCGCACCAATTAAGCCCCGATTTTCCTAAGCCCCGATTTTCCTGCACTTCGCACTTTGCGAGCAGTCCATACAGAAGGACCCTGGGAAAACGCACCAAGGCCCTTCTTTGCATCCGTGCCATGCTCTGCGGCGACGCACCCTCGCCTGCCTGCCCGATCCTCCGCCGCTTCCGGGCTACCCACCCGCGCAAGGCACCTAACCCCGGTCGGCCCAGATTTCCTCGGTGTTTGCGCGAACGAACTGGCGCTGCCGGCGGAGGGGGATCGCTGAGGTGGCTGGGGTTGGCGCTCACCGCAGGTTCCTGCGCTCGCTCAGAATGACGAGCAGCATGGCGACGACGACGGCCGCGAGCGCTACCCCTTCGACCGCGCCAGGAGATTCAACGAACAAGAAACCGCGATCACGACAATGACGACGCCTGCCACGATCGTTCGAAGATGCCCTCGCATGGGGCAAGCGTACTGCGGCCACACTGATCCACCGCCGCCTGGATTGCTGCCTATCGACTCGAGGACAAAGACGAGTGAAATAGCCGGCGCGATAACGAAGCCAAAGCTGAGCTCGCGATCTACGGTGGCGCTATCAACATCGCTCCTCACGAAGGGGTTCTTCTCTGTATACGGATAGCGGCAGGAGAAGTATCGTGTGGTCCGGTGCCTGCTTCGCGAACGAATGCGAGGGGGAGCCGCCGAGACGCCGGCGTTTCGTCCAACTCGATAGTGGCGCGGCCGACGACCGGCACGCTCGCTCACCCGTTCCTTGCAGAAGTCAGGGCAGGCAGGCCGACCGTGATAGGAGCGCACACCACGATCCGAAAACCGCCAATCCGAGCGCGCGGCGGATATGCCTCGTCGGTGGAAGCGTCGTGCGACCAGCATAGGGCTGGTCTCATCGCGATAAAGCTCGCAAATAGCGGCATGGCGCCACATTGTGGCCAGCAGCATGCTGTAGTGCAAGCACTCAAGAGGGCTCGCTCACGCGCTCCCATCGGGGGTGAGGGCGGGACCACATGGAGGTTGCCTTATGGCAAGGCTCGTAGTCAAGAACGAACAGGGCGATGAGCTTCTGAATGAGCGCGTCGTCTGTAAGACCCTGGGCGATGAGCGTACCTCGCTACAGCTACTCGAACGCATGGTGCGGGCCATCGAGGAAGCCGAGAAGGAGAGGGTGCCGGTAGCGTAAGAAGAGCGACCGCGTCTGGTCGCGCTACTCGGGCTCGACGAGCTCGAGCGCGCCGAAGCCGTCGAGCGGGCGGTCGACGAAGAAGATCTCCATCGTGATGTCGGGCTCGACGTGGGCTTGGCTGAGGAACGCGAGCACATTGCGACCGGTGAGCCCCTCGATCGTCTGTTTGTAGCGCTCGGCCATGACGCGCTGGAAGTCCTCGCGCATCGCGATCACGCGATCGGGCTCGCCGCTGTCCATGATCGTCTGCTCGAGCGGGGTGAAGCCGCTGCCGCGCATGACCACGACGATGATGTCATCGAGCGCGTAGGTCTTGGCCCTCATCGGGCCGCGCCCGTAGTGATCGCGCAGGATACCGACGATGCTGGTCGAGATCGCCGATAGCAGATGTCCGCCGGCCAGCGCGATGCCGCTGGCGGCGGGTTTCGCGTCCACTTCAGCTACTGGTCGTCGCGGGCCCGCACCGGGCGTGGCTTTCGCATTCATTTTCAGTTACTCCTAGTCGGGTAGGCCGGGGTCGTGGAGTCGCCCGCCGACCATTGCTTCGCTTGCTCTTGTTCCCTCCTGGCCCGGTCCGCAAACCTTGCCGCCTCGAAAGCGCGGCCATGGGACCTAGGTGTAAGTCCCGAGAAAGTTGGTTCTTCGCGCGTCAACACGAGCGATCGAGGGCTTGTGGCTGAGGCTGAGTGTCTGCGCTGACAGTTGTGGTGCCAGAGCCAGCCGTCAAGGGCGGCGGTGCGCTCGTCGCCGTTGCGGTAGATCGCACCATAGGCCCATCCTGAGAGCATGGTGCGGATGAAGCACAAGCCTTGCCGTTGGTCTGAGGACGGTAGGCGCGGATCCCAAGGCGCGGCAGGGGATCGCGTGGAGGCGCTCGGCCACGATGCCCCATGGACGCCGGCAATAGACGCAAAAGACACATGGAAGCCTTCCCGTTGAGAGACGGGCCTATGGCGGCTGCGTTATCGACAGCACCTCCACCGCCGTCATCTCCGCCTCCCGGTCTCGAGAACGTCGCTCGGCGCTGTTCGTCGATCTCGCCCTCATCTGGAGGGATCGAGCAATCGCCACCGATGGGGCGGCGAGTCCTCTGTATGGCGCCGACGCCGGCTATCGGCTACAGGGACTTCCCGGGGGCCACAACGAGTTAGTTGGCCAAAGACAGTGGCTGTCCGTTACTCAGGGGGTCCGCGCTCCAAGCGTGGCCCCCGTCAGCGGAGCTGAGCATCGCCGCGAGCACGCGCCGCTGTCGGTCGGTCATCGACCCGATCGTCTTCTGCTCGGACACGGGGAGCTGGGCGAGGAGCTTGTGGCAGCGGGTCTCACCCCAGCGGCGCTGGCTGATCAGCAGGTCGGCCACCGCCATGCCGTTCGCCTCCCACGGGCAGTAGACGATCACCTCGGCGACGTCGATCTTGCCGGCGGCCACCCCGCGCTTGAGCTCGGCGCGGGCGAGGCGGATCTGGTTGGCACGTGCCAGGGCACGCATGTGCTGTGGACCGGCAGGGGCGATTGGCGCTGTCGCGTTCATGTATCCGTTCTCCCCGTTGGCGTCGCGTGGCTCCCGCGGCGCGCAGCATCGTTTGCTTGATTTCTGACGAGTGTGCGATCGCCATGACTGTGAGATCAGGCTTGCGAAGGAGTCGCGGCTGGCCCCGGTACATCACCCACCCAACGGTGTCTTTGGGGCGAGCCCCGGACGGTCATGTAGAGCGCAGTCCTCGACGCTACGCCAGCGCGAGTGGTCGGTCAACCGCGTGCTCGCGGTTCGTGCGCTGCAAGCGACTTCTTCTTGTTGCAGGAGGACTGGTGACGAAATGCACAAGTACCAAGGACAGCTTGAGCGTCCGGCGGGGACCGGTTTGCCGTGATTGCTGACTCATGTCCTCACCCGGCATGAGTCACCAAGGCACCAACCCCAACGTCGTCCAGGGGGATGTCAGACGATTCGTGACCGCTTCGTGGGGGAAGCGGGCGTCTCGCAGGCGCCGACTCGCTTGCGCTCAGGACGGTGGCTGTTGCACAAAGCCGTCTGCGAAAACCTGGGCCGCGCTCGCTGTGACGGCCGCTGAGGGGGCTGAGAGCGTCGAGGCCGGGCAGGACGCGCCACGGCCGAGCAAGAGCTTCGGCTTTTTCGACCCCATCCTTAGAACGGCTCCAGTGAGCCGGCCGGGGGTTTATGCAACAGCCACGACGAGAAGCAGAAGCCAGAGGCGACGTCGGATCCCTTCCCCCATGGTGGGCTTTCGACACGGCGGGCCAGACTGATGCTCCGAGAAATTGCATTACGGACGCGGCAGCCTCGGCGTACGCGAGTCGATCTCGATCGCAGCACTCTTGGGCTCCCGTGGGGGGATGAGCAAAGCTCGCCTAGGCCGAGCTGGCCTGGTGCAGTGCCTCGTCCCGATCCAGGAATGCTCTTAGCTGGAGCAGCTTGCCGGATCGTAGTCGAATGAGACCGACGAGCTGGGTCTCCAAAGGGATGTCGCTGCTCCGTCCGCGTGCGCTGACCCGAACGACCGCGAGCACACGCTGGTCGTCGAGCGCGGTGATCTCGTCCACTCTGACGTGGATCTCGCTGAACGGTTCGCTGATGGCGGCCAGTCGTTGCAGCGCCGCCGAGCGGCCACGGTAGACGCCGGCCTCAGGCGCCTGCGGTGGCGGCTGGATCTCTATGCCACTGTCGAGCAGCGGTGCGATCACCTCGGGACCGCCGCTCTCAAACAGCTCGACCACCTGGCGTACGACGTCGACGTTCTCACGCGCCACGCTCAATGCGCTGCCATCCTAGATGGGAGTGGTGGATTGGTGGGGGAGCGGCACGGAGGTCCGGACTGTGCTCCCAGAATTTGCATCACGAGCCGGAGCCAAGCACGTCGTGACCACCGCCGGACGGACAGTTCTGTATCCGTTTCTGCGGAAGCAGAAGCCAGCTCCTCCCTCTTCCAACCCCACCAAAGCGCAACTCCCGCGCAACCGTCAGTTATCGCGAGCGCCTCCCGTATGGCCCGCGTCACGCGCCAGGGAGGCGCTCATAGCCCACGAGCCAGAGCCCGTCATGCTCATATCCGTCAGCGTCAAGGAGCCGCCAACCGCGCGCGTCGTAGAACGTCCGCGAACGCAAGTTTGCCGCCGCTGTGAACAACTCGATGCCTCCGTAGCCGCGCTTGCGTGCCTCCGCCAACACCGCATCGTGCAGACAGCTGCCCGATCCCCGCACCCCACCGCGACGGGTCGACGAACAGCCCGGAAAGCTGAGCTCGCGCCGCGATTGCTTGCCCCTCACCACGCTGGGCGCGCGTCGGTCAAGTGGATCGCCCCGAGCGCGTGCTCACCCTCGTCTGCGATCAGTGTCGAGCCCGTCGGGCGAGATCCGAGCCTCGTTCCCGGCTGCGTAGGGACTTTCGAACGCCTTCGAATAGGGGACCGCTGCCAGTCGGCGCCGCACGTCGTCGACGACGGCGCGGAAAGTCGGAGCTGTCGCGCGCTCGGTTGTGCTGTGGATGAGCACTTCCTCACTGACATGTTTCGGGAATCCGCTATGAATCGCCGAGGAGGCCCACCCCGACTCGCCGACGCCGCTTTCAGCGCCTTCCTGCGTCAAGGTGCGTGCGGCATTCCCGACCGCGAACGTCAACAGGACAAGACCGAACCATCCGCCAATGGCGAGCTTCGATGGCTGGCGCTCCACCGGCCAGCTCGCGCCGCCAGGTTACGGCTTTGCTGACTGTTTCACGCGACCACCCGAGGGCCTGCTCGAGCGCCACCTTCGGCCGGGCACTAATGACCTGCGCCGTCGGCCGGCCATTTTCGAACAGGATCATGTTCGGGACCGCCTGTATCCCGTAGTGCGCCGCGATCTCCGGCTCGGCATCCTGATTGACCGTCACCAGCTTGAGACGCTGATCGGTCGCGATCTGCTCGAGCACGGGTGCGAGTGCTCGACAGTAGTGGCACCATGGAGCCCAGAAGTCCACGAGCACTCGCTCGGCGCTGTCGATGACCTCGTGGGCGAAGGTCGCCGCTGTAACCGGCAAGCCGGCCGCGGCTGGCTGCTGTGCTGTTGGGCGCTCTGACATTTGGGTGCTCTCCTTTGGTCTTGGTCTTCGGTAACCGTCGATGTCGAGATCCTTGTGAGCGCCGCTACTCACACCCGTCGTCGCCGGCCTTCTCGGGCTGGAAGTTGAGCGCCGCCGAGTTGATGCAGTAACGCTGACCCTCCGGGCCGGGGCCGTCGTCGAACACGTGCCCGAGGTGCCCGCCGCACGTCCGGCACAGGACCTCCGTGCGGCGCATGAAGAGGCTGTTGTCCGGACGCAGCTCCACGCCAGCGGCGACGGCCGGCTCGGTGAAGCTCGGCCAGCCGGTGCCGGACTCGAACTTCGCGTCCGAGTCGAATAGGGCGGTGCCACAGGCCGCGCAACGGTAGGTGCCGTCGGCCTTGTTGAAAACGTACTCGCCTGCGAACGGCGGCTCGGTGCCGGCTCGGCGGAGGATGTCGTACTGCTGCGGGGTCAGCTCCTCGCGCCACTCGGCCTCGCTCTTCTCGATCTCCCGTGGCGCGGCCGCGGCTGCCTGTGCCTTACAACTCATTGACGGCTCCTTCTGTCGACCGCTGATCTCTTCCTCACCGTTCAGTCCGGCCCGCCGGCGGCTTGTTACGGTCGGGAAACCGTGTAACGGCGCGCCGGGCCTGGAGACATACCCACATGCGACAAGTGATGTCGCGCAACCGATCCCAGGAGGAGCCCATGCCAGCCAGTGCCACAGCCACAACTCCCTCGGAAAGCATGCGAGGGCTCAAGGGCAAGAACATTCTCGTCACCGGCGGCAGGCCGTCATCGGCCTGCGCGACGTGGAAGGCCTCAGCGCAGAGGAGGTCGTCGCGACGCTCGACATCAGCGCCGGCAACGAGCGCGTGCTACTGCATCGGGCGCGCTCACGTGTGAGGCGTGCGCTCGAGGAGTACTTCGACCACTGATGCGGATCACGACCACCCCACAGATGACCTGTCGAGAGCTCGTGCGGCTGATCACCGACTACCTCGAGGGCGGCCTATCCAGGCGCGACAGGCGTCGCTTCGAGCGACACCTTCGCGACTGCGACGGCTGCACCACCTACGTCGAGCAGATGCGCGAGACGGTCCGCCTGGCGGGCGTGCTGAGCGAGGACGATCTGGCCCCTCAGGCGCGCGACGAGTTGCTCGAGGTCTTCCGCGACTGGAAGAGTCGATGAGGCACCTGAGACTAAGAAGTGCGCCAGCATTCCATACGCGATCCGCTCGCACGATATCCGCAGCTGCTGGCTGTCGCTTGTTGGAATTGCATGCGGCAGCATGTACTCAGATTGAGATCCGCGCGGATCGATGTGCCGTGGTCTCGTCGGTCGACTGCTCCTCGCGCAAAACGCAAGCAACGCCCGGTCGGACGGGGTCAGGCCGCCTTGACCGGAGGTGCGACGATTCGACGCGTGAACGCGACGGAGTTGCGGGCTTGCTGTCTCGCGCAGGTTGGGGCGTTTGAGGACTTCCCGTTCGGCCCTGAGCACTCGGTGTTCAAGGTGGCCGGGAAGATGTTCGCCCTTAGCGCTCTTGACCGCACGCCGCTGGAGCTCAGCGTCAAGTGCGAGCCGGAGATCGCGGTCGACCTGCGTGCGAGCTACGCCGCGATCCGTCCCGGCTACCACCTGAACAAGCGCCACTGGAATACGATTACGCTGGACGGGAGCCTCCCAGACCGGCTCGTGCGTGACCTGATCGAGGACTCCTACGACCTCGTCGTCAGCGCGCTCCCGAAGCGCACCCGCGAGCAGCTCGGCTGGCATCCCGCTGGCGAGTCCGGCGCAACCGGGTGACCTGTGCCCCGGAGGTTCGGCTGGCGCTGGCGACCCGTCGCGCGAGCCAGGAGCGATGCAGACGCTCTGTCCGCCTGTGGTGGGAACTCATCACACCGCCGCCGCGCGGTGCTTCCGTGTCGATCGCAGCTCATCGACGTCGGGCTCTCGGCCGAGCGCGACACAGTCCATCGGCTAGGCTGACCCACGTTCACGGCGGTATCTGCCGCTCGGGGGAAAGGACGTGATAGCAACGAACGCGACGCAACAGGAGTCCAGTGGCGAGACCCGCCTCGCATACATCCTTGGGGTGCCCCTCGCTGACAATGTCGTACGCCAATGGCCGCAGATGGGCGAGATCGTCCGCACGCGCAGGCTCATCGCCGACGTCGAGGGCAACTTTCCGGGGCTCACGCTGGAGGTGGGCAGGCGCTTACAACTGAATGATGTCGTGGTGGTCGAGTGGACCGCCAACTACGGGGACGGACGGCTGTATCGGAACGTCACGATCGGTGAGCTGCAAAACGGCAAGGCGGCGCGTGTGACGGATTACTGGGGCGAGCCCACTGACACTCCGGAATGGCGTCGGCCGATGACCGACAAGCTCGACATGCCCGGCGATGGCATCTGGCCGGACGCCGAGCACCTGGGCCATCACTAGAGCGCGCTCGCGGGTCTCGCTCATGTCGGAGGCTGGCCCGGCGACCTCGTAGCTCGTTGTTGCTCGGGTGGGAACCCGACATGTTGCGGAGCGATGCTGCTCTCGCGAAAACGGAGTGTCAGGCTCATGGCATCGAACCCGCACCTCGTCCGCTCGATCTACGGGGCGCAGGGACGGCGCACGATTTAAGGTCTAGGCAATCTCCGGCGCCCACAATCAGGCTGTGCCTACGGTCCTCGTGGTCGATGATGAGCCGATCGTGCGCAACGTCGTCGTGCGCTACCTCGAGCGCGACGGCTACCGCACGCTCGAGGCCGGCGACGGCAACGAGGCGCGGCGCCTGCTCGAGCGCGACCATCCGTCGTTGGTCGTGCTCGACGTGATGCTGCCCGGCGTCAGCGGCCTAGAGCTGTGCCGCTGGATCCGCTCGCGCTCGGAGACGCCGATCGTGATGCTGACCGCCCTCG
>Ga0066710_100005444_pt1 | contig 11609 bp, 10 predicted proteins | sample GraSoiAngelo_159_FD_79666 | JGI IMG/M metagenome (GOLD analysis project Ga0066710, IMG submission 79666) | Grasslands soil microbial communities from the Angelo Coastal Reserve, California, USA - 14_1009_16_40cm | ecosystem: Environmental > Terrestrial > Soil > Grasslands | place: USA... | reverse complement strand
CATGATCATCGTCGGCGTCACGGGCGTCGCGTGGCCGGCGGGCGTATCGAACCCGAATAACATGGGTCTCTCGCGCGACGAGTTCGTACCCGCGTTCCGCGCGATGACCGACCGCGTCCACGCACACGGCGCCGCGATCGCGGTGCAGCTCCAACACGCGGGCAAGACCTCGCTTCAGGACGTGATCGCGGGCCGGCCGCTCTGGGTGCCGAGCGAGCTGCCGGAGAAGGCCGGCGACCTGTTCGACGCGCTCGCGCCCGAGGAGATCGCGGCGGTCAGCGGACCGTTCACCCAGCCGACCAGCCGGCTCGCGCTGCACGTCGCAACCGACGAAGACATTACAACGCTGTGCGGCTGGTTCGCCGACGCCGCGGAGCGCGCGCGCGCCGCGGGATTCGACGGCGTCGAGATCCACGCCGGCCACGGCTACCTGATCTCGTCGTTCCTCTCGCGCTCGACGAACCTGCGCAGCGACGAATACGGCGGACCGCTCGAGAACCGCGCGCGCGTGCTGCTGCGCGTGATCCGCGCCGTGCGCGAGCGCGTCGGCACGGGCTTCCCCGTCTGGTGCCGGCTCGACGGCGTCGAGTTCCGCAAGCAGAACGGCATCACCGAGGCCGACGCGCAGCGCACCGCGGAGCTCGCGGTGGCCGCCGGCCTCGACGCGGTGCACGTCTCGGCCTACGCGGACCCGCGCTCCGCGATCGGCTTCACCGACGCGCCGCTGCCGCATCAGCCGTCGGCCTATCTCGGGCTCGCGCGCGGCATCAAGCAGCGCGTCGCGGTGCCGGTGATCGCGGTCGGGCGGATCGCACCCGACGCGGCGGATCGCGCGATCGCCGACGGAGATGCGGATTTCGTCGCGTGGGGCCGCGCACTGATCGCCGATCCCGAGCTCCCCGCGAAGCTCGCGCGCGGCGACGCTGCGCAGAGCCGCTGCATCTACAGCTATCGCTGCGTCGGAAACATCTTCCTGCGCCGCGCGGCGAGCTGCGCGGTGAATCCGCGCGCCGGCCGCGAAGGCGAGCTGCGCATCGAGCACGCGGCGCGGCGGCGGCGCGTGCTGATCGCGGGCGGCGGCCCCGCCGGCCTCGAAGCGGCGCGCCTGCTCGCTTTGCGCGGCCATGCGGTGACGCTCTGTGAACGCGAGCCCGAGCTCGGCGGGCTCGCGCTCGCCGCGGTGGCCGCGGAGCCGAACAACGCGCCGCTGCTCGACGAGCTCCTGCGCGCCGTGGCCGCGGCGAAGATCGAGCTGCGGCTCGGCTGCGAGGTCACCGACTCGGTGGTCGCGGAGATCGATCCCGACGCGGTCGTGCTGGCGGTCGGCGCGCGCCGCGTGCGGCCGCGCATCCCCGGCGCCGACGCGGCGCACGTGCTCGATCCGTGGCAGCTGCGCGGCGGGTTCGAGGCTGCACTAGCGAACGGACCGCGCGTCGCGGTGGTCGGCGCCGGACTCGTGGGGGTGGAGATCGCGGAGCGCCTCGCGGAGCTCGGCGCAACCGTCTCCCTGATCGCAGCGCAGACCGTGATCGCGCCGGAGATGTCGCCGCCGCGGCGCTGGCGCGCCGTCCATCTTCTGAAGGAGCACGGCGTCGCGCGGCACACCGGCGCCGAGCTCGTCGCGATCGAGCCCGGCCGCGCGATCTTCCTGCATGCGGGCGAGCGGCGCGAGATCGCCGTCGACGGCGTCGTGCTCTCCGATGCGCTCGCGCCCGACGACGCGCTCGCCGCGGCGCTCGCGCCGCGCGGCCGCGAGGTGCACCGGATCGGCGATTGCGTCGCGCCGCGGACGTTCGAAGAGGCGATCTACGAAGCCACCACCGCCGCCGCCCTACTCTGACCTCCGCCGGGACCATCCCAGCACGGCGACGCCGATCGCGAGGAGCGCGCCGGTGCCCGGCTCCGGCACCGGCGTGCCGACGAGACGCAGATACTCGATCGCCGGCGGGCTCGTGACGGACTGGTAGGTGAAGTTCGCCGAGAAGCCGCCCAGCGCATCGAAGGTCCAATCGCCCAGATCCACCGTGAGCGTTTCGGGCAAGGGTATCGGCCCTTCGGGCAGATTCGCGGCCGCGCAACCGAACGTCGCCGGCGCGCACGTAGCGGTTCCGGTCTGCGCGATCGTGGTCGACCCGAAGGTGACACTGCTCAGCGTCGAGCCGGTCCCGGCCACGCTGCCGGCCCCGAGCAGGATACTGGTCCGCTCGATCACGACGCTGATCAGGCTCGGGCTTCCCACCTGATAACCCGCGTGGGCGAGACTCAGATCGGTGAGCGCGACGTTGCCCGCGCCGTCGTCATCGAGGGTGACCGTGCCCGTCACTCCGACCGTGCACGGGCCGCATAGCTGGTTGAACATCCTCATCGTGGTTCCGGTCATGTCATAGACGGTCGAAACCGCCGACGCCGAACCCGCGATCAGCAGTACAGCCGCGAACAGCGCGATCGGGAATCCGCAGGGACGCGACATCGAGCCCTCCTGCCGAGGTGGAGTGGCTCGCCGCAAGCGATTGTTGCGCGGCGCTCCTCGCCGCCGCTTCTAGTTCCATCGTCGAACGAGTTCATCGAAGCGGAGTGGCGATCGCCGCGCTCCCGTGCGAGGGCGGGGAGTCAGGTGAGACCCATCAGCTCCACGATCCCGACCGAGTGCCCCGCGGTGAACCCGCCGTCGACGGGCAGCGCCACGCCGTTCACGAACGAAGCGTCGTCGGAGGCGAGGAACAGCGCGGCGCCGGCGATCTCCTCGGGGCGCCCGAAACGGCCGAGCTTGTGCTGCTCGCGAATCCGCTCGCGGAACTGGGCGGGAAACGCGTCGTTGCCGATCACCTGGCGGAACAGCGGTGTGTCGATGAAGCCCGGGCAGATGCAGTTGGAGCGGATCCCGATCCGCCCGTAGTCGATCGCCATGTTCTTCGTGAGCAGCACGACGCCGCCCTTCGACGCGTTGTAGGTGCTGCCGCCCTCGGTGCCCTCGAGCCCCTCGACGCTCGCGATCGTCACGATGCTGCCGCGGCGCCGCTCGAGCATCGACGGCAGCACCGCCTTCGCGGACAGGAACGTGCCCGTGAGATTGACGTCTTGAACGCGCTGCCAGTCCTCGGCGGAGATCAGGTGCACCGGGCCGCCGGTGGCGATCCCCGCTGCGGTCACGAGCACGTCGATCCCGCCGTGCGCCGCCACGGTCGCGGCGGCTGCGGCGTTCTGTGCGGCGGCGTCGCGCACGTCGGCGACGTGGAAGCCGGCCGCGGGCGCCGCGTCGGCGACCTGCTTCCAGTCGGGGCACTCCGCGAGGTCGAGCCCGACCACGACCGCGCCCTCGCGCGCGAAGCGCAGCGCGGTGGCGAAGCCGATCCCCGATCCGGCGCCGGTGATGAACGCAACCTTCCCGTCGAGCCGTGCCATGTCGCCTCTCCGCCGTTAGTTCGAAAGCCGAGCCATCAGTTCCGCGAGCGGCGCGTGGTCGGCGCTGTGGGCGTCGCGGTGTTCGTAGAGCAGCGCCACCTGCTGGTCTCCGCTCGCCTGCGGCTCGCTGCGCGAAACTTGCCGCGGGCCGATCACGAACGTGGCCCCTAGCTGATCGACGCGCTTGCCCGACGCGCCGATCCGGTGCCCGGCGCGCCAGGCGCGGCGCGTGCCCGCATAGGAGGCCGGGTGGAACAGGCGCCAGAACGGCACGCGCTCGATCGACGCGACCTGCGCCGCGCGCGCGTCGGCGTCGATCAGCACGGGATACGGGATGCGATAGTCCGCGACGAAGCTGCGCGCGAAGGAGGGATTGCCCGTGCCCACCGCCACCACCTCCGCGCCGGCGCCCTGCATCTCGGCGTATGCGTCGCGCAACTGCGCGGCGTGCTCGCGGCACAAGAGTCAGCCGAAGTGGCGCAGGAACACGAGCGCCACGCGGCGCTCGGACCAGTAGTCGCCGAGGCGGTGCGAAGCGCCCTCCGGGTCGGGCAGCGCGAGCGCGGAGAGGGCGGCGAGATCCACACCGCGAGCATACCCTGTCGCTGGCCCAGCCCGCCCACTCCCAGGAGGCGCCGATGCCCGCTCACTCGCTCTACCGCGCGCTCGAAGACGCGCTCCGCGGAGTCCGGTATCGCCGCCGCTTCCCGCCCGGCGTGTACATCGACATCGGAGCGCGCGCCGGATACCCGTTCTGGCGCAAGGAGCTCGGCCTCGGCCGCGGAAACGTCGTGGTGCACGCGTTCGAGCCCAACCCAGCCTCGATGGCGGAGCTCCTGCCCTACGCCGAGCGCTTCCCGAAGCTGCACCTCCACCCGCAGGCCGTCTCGCTGGAGAATGGGAAGCGCCGCTTCCACGTCACGCGCAACCCGGACTGCGCGACGCTGCTCGAGCCGATCGCCGAGGTGGCGGAGCAGAACGCGCTGATCCCGCCGCATAGCCTCGACGTCGTCGAGACGATCGAGGTGGAGACGGTCACGCTCCAATCTTTTCTGCAGCGCGAGCGGATCGAGTCGGTCGAGCTGCTCAAGGTCGACACGGAGGGCCACGATCTCGACGTGGTGAGGTCCGCGAGCGACGACATCCGGCGGATCAAGCGGATCAAAATGGAGGTGCAATCGGGCCCCGAGTACTACGTCGGCGGCACGCGCGAGGAGCAGGCGGTCGCCTACCTGAACGAGCGCGGGTTCCGCCTCGTGAAGAAGTGGGACCATCCCCATGGCTGGGCCCACGACCTCACGTTCGAGCGCAACTCACTGCGCTAGCATCGCTCGCGTCTCGAGGAGAGCTGCATGCATCGCACCCGCTGCATGAACTGCGGTGGTTCCGAGCTGACGGAGTTCATCGACCTCGGCGATCAACCGAACGGCAACAACTTCGTCTCGCCGACCGAGAAAGACGACGAGGTGTCGTTCCCCATCGCGATGCTGGTGTGCGAGAGCTGCTGGCAGGTGCAGATCGGCGAGTTCCCGTCGCAGGAGTTCCTGTTCACCAACCACCCGTACATCACGGGCGCGAACGTGCCGATCGTCGAGCACTTCGAGCACCTCTCGGCGCGGGTCATCGAGCGGCTCGCGCTCGCACCGCAGTCGCTCGTGGTCGACATCGGCGCCAACGACGGGACGCTCCTGCGCGCGTTCGCGCGGCGCGGGATGCGCACGCTGGGCGTCGACCCCGGGCAGCGCACGGGCGAGCTCGCGCACCAGAACGGGTCGACGGTGATGCGCACGTTCTGGAACCGCGAGTCCGGGCGCGCGATGCGCCAGCTCGGCCTGCTCCCGGAGCTGATCACGGCGACGGCGGTGTTCTACCACCTGCCGAACCTCCACGACTTCATCGAGGGTCTGCTCGAGGTGATGCGCGGCGACGCCGTGTTCGTGGTGCAGTGCGTGAACACGCTCGATCTGATCGAGAAGAACCAGTTCGACCACTTCTACCACGAGCACTCGTGCATCCACGCGATCGCTCCGCTCGACCGCCTGTTCCGATCCCACGGCATGCGCATCCTAGACGTGGAGTTCATCGACATCCACGGCGGCTCGTTCGTCGCGTACGTGGGCCTCGCGTCGCACTCCCAGCCGACCCGCCCGACCGTCGCGGCCGCGATCGAGCAGGAGCGCGAGCGCGGCCTCACGCGGATCGACACCTATCACGAGTTCGCCCGGCGCGTGCGCCGCAACGCCGACGAGCTGGTCGGGCTGCTCACGGACCTGCGAGGCCAGAGGAAGCGGGTGTTCGCGCTCGGGGCGCCGGTCAAGGGCAACACGCTGCTCAACTACTGCCAGATCGGGCCCGACCTCGTGGAGTGCGCCACCGAGGTGAACCAGTTCAAGATCGGTACGCTCACGCCGGGCATGCACATCCCGGTGGTCGACGAGCGCACGATCGCGAGCCAGCCCGACTACTACCTGATCCTGTCCTGGAACTTCCTCGACTTCCTGATCGGGAAGTACAAGCGCTTCCTGCTCTCGGGCGGGAAGTTCATCGTGCCGGTCCCGACCGTCCGCGTGCTCGGCTTCGACGCGATCTCCCACTGATCATGCGCAGCGCGATCGTCGCCGGCAGCACCGGATTCATCGGCGCCCACCTGGCCGCGCGCCTGCGCCGCGACTTTCCCGATGCGCGCATCCTCGGCTGCGGCTCGCGCGACGTGGACCTCACGAATCGCGACGCGGCGTTCGCGTGGTTCGAGCGCGCCGCGGCGGGCGCGGAGATCGACCACGTCTTCCACCTCGCCGCGCTCTACAAGGCCGGCGACTGGCCCGTCCACCATCCGGCCACGCAGTTCTTCGCCAACCTGTCGATCAACGTGAACGTGCTCGAGGCATGGGCGCGGTTCGCTCCGGGCGCGAAGCTGACCAGCGTCGTCTCGTATTGCATGTATCCGCCCAAGGAGACGCCCCACCCCGAGAGCGAGCTCTGGGGAGCGGAGCCCGAGGACTACCTGTTCGCCTACGCGTTCTCGAAGAAGGGCCTGCTCGTCGGGCAGCGCGCCTACCGCCAGGAGCACGGTCTCGAGAGCACGAGCCTGGTGCTTCCGACGATCTTCGGTCCGGGCGACAGCTTCGCCGAGAACTCGCACGTCGTCGGCGCGCTGATCGGGAAGTTCGTGCGCGCCGCCCGCGACGGCGCCGCCGAGGTGGAAGTCTGGGGCGATGGCGAGCAGCGGCGCGAGTTCCTGTTCGTCGAGGACGCCGTCGACGGCATCCTCGCCGCGGCGCTCCACGCGAACGCCGACGTGCTGAACCTCGGCACCGGACAGGCGCATTCGGTGCGCGAGCTCGCCGAGATGATCCGCGAGGCGTCGGGCTTCCGCGGCGCGGTGCGCTACGAACCACACAACCGCTTCGTCGGCGTCCGGCACCGCGCACTCGACGTCTCGCGGGTGAAACGCGAGATCGGCTGGACCGCCAAGACCGGCACCAAGGCCGGCATCGAAGCCACGGTCCGCAGCTATCGCGAGCAGCTCGCGCGGGGCGGCGGAGAGTGAAGCGGTCGGGGGGTCCCGGCGCGCGCCTGCTGATCGTCGAGGAATCGCTCAAGGATCACCACGGACACTGGTTCTCCTACGCGCGCGGAGTCGCGGAGTGGAACCAGGCGGAGGGCGTACAGGTCGAGGTCGCCGCCCACGCGGACGTCGACCGCCGGCTCGAGTGGTCCGTGCCGGTCCACGCGCTGTTCGAGACCAGCTACTGGGACGGCGCCTATCCGGCCCGCCGGAACTGGAAGAAGCAGCTCCGGAGCGTGCTGCGCGCGAACTGGCGCGCCTATCGCGAGCTGGCGGCGCACTTCGCGAACAGCGACCGCTATGACCTCGTGTTCGCGCCGTCGGTGATCGTGCACCAGCTGCTCGCGTGGCTCGCGGTGCTGTGGCGGTTCGGCGGGCGTCGGATCGGGTGCGCGGTGCTGCTGTTTCGGATGGGAGTCTCGGAGCCGCACGAAATTCCCGGCCATCCGATCACGCAGTGGAACGAGCGCTTCCTCGCGCGTTGCCTGCGCCTGTTCCGTCCGCTGATCCGGCGCGGCCGCGTGCGGTTCGCCACCGACAGCGAGGCGCTCGCGCGCGAATACTGCGATCTCTGCGGCCTGCCGATGACGGTGCTGCCGAGCCCGCAGCGGGTCGCGCCGCCGCGCGCGCCGCGCGCGGCCCGCAGCGGCGAGCCGCTGCGACTCACCTCGCTCGGGCCCGCGGCGTTCATCAAGGGAACCGACGTGCTGCTCGACGCGATCCGGATCCTGCGCGCCGACCCGCCTCCCGCCGCGATCCGCTTCATCGTCCACTGGCCGAAGCCGCAGGCGCTCGCGCACGGCCGCGACCCGCTCTCGCCCGACGAGGAGCTCGCGGCGAGCGGGTCGGTCGAGTACGTGCGGCGGACGCTGTCGGCGGAGGAGTACGACGAGCTGCTCACCTCATCCGACTGCGTGCTCCTGCCCTATCGCATCGAGCCCTACCGCGTGCGCACGTCGGGTGTGCTCGTGGAAGCCGCGCTCGCGGGCGTGCCGGCGATCGTCACCGCGGGCACGACGCTCGAAGAGGGCCTGCGCGCCTACGCGGCCGGGCTGGTCGCCGAAGACGGCAGCGCGCGCGACCTCGCCGACAAGGTCCGCGCGTTCGCCGCCGACGCGGATAAACACCGCGCCCGCGCGCTCGAGCGAGTCGCCGACGCGCGCGCACACCACTCGCGCGAGCGATTCCAGGACCTGCTCTGGGACCGCGCCCCGCGTCAGAGCTGATCGAGGATTGCGTCGGCGGTGCTGCACTCGAACTTCATCGGCTTCTCGACGTTCAGCGCCTTGATCACACCGTTCTCGATGATCGCCGAGTAGCGCTGCGAGCGCGTGCCGAAGCCGATTCCCTTGCCGTCCATCTCGAGGCCCATCGCCTTCGCGAAGTCGGCATTGCCGTCGGCGAGCATCATCACCTTGTCGCCGGCGCCCCTGTCCTTGCCCCAGGCGTCCATCACGAACGCGTCGTTCACCGAGATACACGCGATCAGGTCGACGCCCTTCGCCTCGATGTCCTTGGCGTGGGCGATGAAGCCGGGCAGGTGCTGCATCGAGCAGGTCGGCGTGAACGCGCCGGGCACGGCGAACAGCACCGACTTCTTGCCCGCGAACAGCTCGCCGGTCGAGACGTCCTGCATCTTGCCGTCGACCATCGTCTTGATCTTCACGTCGGGAACCTTCTGGCCTACTGCGATCGGCATGGGGGAGTCCTTTCGAGTTGAGATGGAAGAATCAGTCTAGGCGACCTTGCGCGCGCCCACGAGCGCCGCGACCGCCTTCTCGAGCCCGTCGATCGAGAGATGGAACATCGGGAACACGCTCGCGATCGCCGCGGTCGTGCGCGTCGACGACCAGCTGCGCTCCGGATCGGGATTGAGCCAGACGCAGCGCTCGAAGTGGTCGGCGATCCGCTGCAGCCAGGCGATCCCCGGCGTCTCGGTCTCCTTGCGCGGATCGATGTTGCCGAACGGGCTCATCAGCTCGTGCGGGTGCATCGCGGCGTCGCCGACGATCGCCACCTTCCAGCGCTCGTCGAGCTGGCGGAACAGGTCGCCGGTGGGAACCGCCGAGCTGCGCAACAGGCGCGCGTCGCGGTAGACGTTCTCGTAGACGCAGTTGTGGAAGTAGTAGGCGCGGAACTCGCGCAGCCCGCGCGCGGCGTGCAGTCCGGTGAGCAGGCGCGAGACCGGCCGATGGTACGGTTCCATCGAGCCGCCGACGTCCATCAGCAGCAGGAGGCGCACGTTGTTCCGGCGCTCGGGCCGGAACACCAGCTCGATGTCGCCTGCGTTGCGGCACGTCTCGTCGACCGTCTCGTCGAGGTCGAGCTCGTCGGGCCGGCCCTGGCGGGTGAGCTGGCGCAGGCGCTTGAGCGCCACGACCGTGCCGCGCAGGTCGAGCGCCTCGTCGGTGCGGTAGTCGCGGAAGCGGCGCTCCTCGGCCACCTTCATCGCCGATTTGCGCTGGCCGGGCCCGCCGACGCGGATGCCAGTGGGGTGCTCGCCGCCGTGCCCGAACGGCGAGTGGCCGCCCGTGCCGATCCAGCGGCCGCCGCCGTCGTGGCGCTCGGTCTGGCGCTGCAGCGTCTCGAGGTAGCGGCGCAACAGCTCGTCGCGCGACAGCTCCTCGAGCATCGCGCGCTGCTCGTCGGTCAGCTCCTGAAAGTTCTTCGGGTCCGAGAGCCACTGCATGAGCTCGTCGGTCACCGAGAGCTCGCCCTCCACGCCGCGGAAGATCCGCGCGAACACGCGGTCGAAGGCGTCGAAGTAGGTCTCGCTCTTCACGAGGCAGGCGCGCGCGACGTGGTAGAAGCCGTCGAGCGACGACCCGTGCTGACCCATCGCGAGCGCGCGCATGAGCATCATCCACTCCTGGATCGCGACGGGGACGCCCTCGTCGCGCAGGCCGTAGAAGAGCTCGAAGAACATGGACTACTGCCGGAACTGCGGACCGAGGTCCGACCACTTGCGCGGCAGCGCGCCGCCGCCCTCCGAGTAGCGCGCGAGCGCGTCGGTGTCCTGCTCGGTCTTGAGCAGCGTGCCGATGAATGGCAGATGGGCTTCCACCTGCTTCTCGGTGATCCCCGAGCGCAGGAGCGCCGCGATCCAGTCGATCAGCTCCGAGGTCGACGGCTTCTTGCGCAGCTCGCTCTGGTTGCGCAGCCAGTAGAACTTGATCAGCACCTGGTCGAGCAACGTGGCGTCGAGGTTCGGGTGGTGGACGTCGACGATCTGCTTCATCAGCGGCACGTCGGGGAACTCGATGAAGTAGAACACGCAGCGGCGCAGGAACGCGTCGGGCAGCTCCTTCTCGTTGTTCGAGGTGATGATCACGACCGGCCGCTTCGCGGCGACGATCTCGTCACCGGTCTCGAGCACGGTGAAGCGCATCTCGTCGAGCTCGCGCAGGAGGTCGTTCGGGAACTCGACGTCGGCCTTGTCGACCTCGTCGATCAAGAGCACGTGGCGTTCCACCGCGGTGAACACCCGGCCGAGCGGGCCGTGCTTTATGTAGCGGCGCACGTCCTTCACGTCGCCGTCGCCGAAGCGCGCGTCGTTCAGGCGCTGGATCGTGTCGTAGACGTAGAGCCCGTCGGCCGCCTTCGAGGTGCTCTTGATGTGCCACGACTCCATCGGCATCCCGAGGCCTTCGGCGACGTGGCGCGCGAGCAGCGTCTTGCCCGTGCCGGGCTCGCCCTTGATGAGCAGCGGCCGCTCGAGCGCGATCGCGCAGTTGACCGCGTCGATCAGCGGCGCCGAGGCGATGTAGCCCTTCGTGCCCTGGAACTGGTGGAACGGCTGACGCGGCGCGGACGACATGGAGCTCCTTCGCGGGCCCGACGGGGCCGGAGGGGGACATTCGACGATTCGGCGCCCGCGCGCAAACGCGGAGGGATCCGGTTATCGTGGGGGCCGAGGCGAATTCCGGAGGCAGCGAGCGTGCGCCTGAACGAGGTGCGCCATGCCGAGCGCGGCGCTGCGCGGCCGCTCGACGGGGTGCGCGTGCTCGCGGTGGAGCAGATGCAGGCGCTGCCGTTCGCCACGCAGCTGCTCGTGCATCTGGGCGCCGACGTGGTGAAGGTCGAGCACCCGGTCCACGGCGAAGCTGGGCGCGGATCGCGGCCCTTGATCCCGGACCGCGACGGGCGGCGGGTGGGCGCGACCTATTGGCGCAACAACCTCGGCAAGCGAAGCATCGGGATCGACATCAAGGTGCCGGCGGGCGCCGTGCTGTTGCGGCGTCTCGTGCCGCACTTCGACGTGCTCGCCGAGAACTTCAAGCCCGGCGCGATGGAGCGGATGGGGCTCGGTTATGCCGCGCTCGCGACTCTGCACCCGCCGCTCGTCTACGTCTCGGTCTCCGGCTTCGGACATCTGGCGCCTACGCCCTACGCCGACTGGCCCGCGTACGCCCCGGTCGCGGAGGCGATGGCGGGCGTGTACGAGCCGATCCGCCGGCCCGGCGAGCCGCCGCCGACCGTGGTGGCGGGCGCGCTCGGCGACAACGCGACCGGACTCTATGCGCTGATCGGAATGCTCGCGGCGCTGCGCCAGCGCGAGCGCACGGGGCGCGGCCCGCACGTGGACGTCGCGATGTTCGATGCGATGATCGCGATGACAGATCTGGTCCCGTTCATGTGT
>Ga0066710_100005443_pt1 | contig 11610 bp, 8 predicted proteins | sample GraSoiAngelo_159_FD_79666 | JGI IMG/M metagenome (GOLD analysis project Ga0066710, IMG submission 79666) | Grasslands soil microbial communities from the Angelo Coastal Reserve, California, USA - 14_1009_16_40cm | ecosystem: Environmental > Terrestrial > Soil > Grasslands | place: USA... | reverse complement strand
TCGTTTTGGTCGGGACGATGAACTCGGACTGGCTGTCTGGATTGATATCCACCTCTTCGTCTGTAAGCGCCAATCGCCGGCCGTCCGTCGCGACCATCGTGATTTTGTGATCCTTCAAGCTCATGTAAATCCCGTTCAACACATAGCGGGTCTCGTCTGTGGACACCGCGAAAGAAGTCTTGCGCAGCATCGCTCTCATCTTTTCCTGCGGCAGGATGATCCTGTTCTTCTCGCTGAATTTTGGCAGCGGCGGAAACTCCTCTTCCGGAAGGCCGTTTAGTTTGTAAAAGGACGCTCCTGACTTGATCTTGCAGGCGTTTTTTTCGTCCACTTCAATTTCTATCTCCGAATTGCTCAACTCCCTCCCTATGCCGAACAGCTTTTTGACCGGAACGGTAAATCCCCCCTCTTTCTTGATTTCCGCCTCCACCGCGCAGGAAACTGTCACGTCAAGGTCGGTCGCAGTCAGTTCCAGTTTCTTTTGCGATCCCCGGAGCAGGACATTGGAAAGAATCGGCAGCGTGGTTCGGGAACTGACAATATTCTGAACGGCCTGCAGGCCGTTGATCAGTTGCTCTTTTGCAATCGTGAATTTCATCGGCGCCTTACTATTGCTGGTCTCTGAAGAAAGAAAAGCATTCTTATTAAGGGGTGTGAATAAGGCAAATAAACTGGAGTGTCAAGGCCGGCTCAAGCACTTAGGAAAGAAAAAAGCATGGAGAAAGAAAAGCCAGGCGCGGAAAGATCCGGAAAGTGGAAGAGAAAGGGCAAAGAACAAAATTTTATTAACAGGAAGTGAACTGAAAAATGAAGCCTTTTGATCCGGTTAATGACAGAAGGCAAAGCAGGCCGTGACAAAAATAAAGCGGCCGAATGGTCAGATCCGGCCGCTCTGCACTGCAGAAAAGGAGATCACTTCTCTTTTTTTTCTTCCTTCTTATTGCACTTTTCGCAGACTTTGTGCTCTTTGGCCGCGTCAACGCAGCACTTGTGAGTGCATTCCTTGCCTTGAGCGATGGCTTTGTCGCAGCAGGAAGCGTCCTTTTGGCATTTTTCGCAAAGCTTGTGGTCTTTGTGCGCCTTGACGCAACATTCGTGCTCACATTCCTTGCCTTTGGCTTTCGCCTTGACGCAACAGCTTTCACCCGCAAGGACGGCGCTGGCACCAACCATCAGAGCCACAGCGAAGGCCAATCCCGTCAATGTTCCATTTAACTTCATTTTATGATCCTTTCTAATTTTTTTTAACCGAACACTCATAAGCCCCCGGCTTTGGCGTTTCCCCGAGGCACCCACCTCCGGGGGAAACAGACAGGGAACTTATGCGGCGCATACTTACACATGCCTTTGGGGCTGTCGACAGGTAAATGGACGGAGTTTTTTCCTTGAGCTGCGCCAGCGAGAGGAAAGAAGGTTTGCTTGAGATCGGCAAACTGCTTACCTGTTCATCGCCGGTTCGCCCGGCCCGGCCACGCCCAGGTTGCGTTTGACGTGGCTGCTGCACATCTTGCGCCCGAAGTGGTTGCGATTACATCAAAACACCGGGAAGTGTCTTGTTTTCAGCCTTGATGTCCCAAAGCTGGAATACCCTTTTTGTTTTTTGGAAAAACGGGGCCCTGGAATGCGTGACTTTCAGCGCGACGGAGTCCTTGGAAGTCGTTTCGTGAGCATCCCGCAACCCTTGAAGTTCAGATAGCGCAATGGCGGCACACGCTTTGCTGGAATTTCCCGGGGCCTTGATGGGTTTGGTCGGGAGACATTTTTTAGAGGCGCGTCGCAAGCAAGGGCGGAAACTGTAGAAAACGAAATGAAAATCGTTTGCGCATGGTGCAACAAGAAGATCGGCGGCAAAGGGACGCTTTTAAGCCACGGAATTTGCAAAAAGTGCCTCCTCCAGCTCAAGCAGCCGCAGTTCGATTTCATGCAGAAGCTGCCGGTTTCCCCGTCACCCTCTCTCCGCATTCGGATGACCAACCGCGGTCGCCCGGTTAGAGCGGCGGGTCGCCAGCAGCCGGCGTTGAGGCTTCTGGGCTAGTACTAGGTTCCAAATCGTGCCCCTTTCTTCTCCGGTCCGAGCAGGATGACCACGATCCCCAGGAGAAACACCGTCAATGCGGTCAACGCCATCGCGTTGGAATAATTCAGTGTCTTCGAGAAAACGGCCTCGATATAAGCCACCCTCCCGGCGAGCAAGACGCCGCATTGGTAGGCGAACCCGGGCAGAAACCCGCGCACAGAGTCCGGAGACAGTTCGGTGATGTGCGCAGGGATGACCCCCCACGCTCCCTGCACCATGAACTGAATGAGGAACGCGCCGAGGACCAGAAGCGGTGTGGTTGGCGCGTAAGCCCAGAGTGGAATCATCAACACGGCGAGCATCAACGACGTCACCATCCCCCGCCGGCGACCGAAGCGGTCCGAGTACAGCCCCACCAGAACGCCGCCGGCGATCGCGCCGATGTTGTAGAGCACCGCGATGACTGCGACCTGTTGCGGGGAAAACCCGCGTTGTATTTGAAGAAAGGTCGGATACATATCCTGCGTCCCATGTGAGGCGAAATTCATCATCGTCATCAAGGCCGTCAGATACAGAAAAATCTTCCAGTGGGATACAATCGCGCTTCCGAGGCCGCTCCAGCTCGCCTGGCGCGATTTTTGCCACACAACAGACTCTTTGATCTTGAAGCGCACAAAAAGCGCCAGCAGTGCCGGCAGCCCGCCGATGAAAAACATCGGTCGCCACCCCCATTTTGGGAAAACAAAAAAGTAGCAGCACGCTGCCAGGAGGTATCCGACTGCATAACCTTCCTGCAAGACGCCGGAGAGAACGCCCCGCCATCTCGCGGGCACTTTCTCCATCGCGAGCGATGCGCCGACGCCCCACTCGCCTCCCATGCCGATTCCAAACAAGGCGCGCAAGATGAGGAATGACTTGTAATCGGGCGCCAGACCTGAAAGAACCTCGACCACGGAATAAAACACCAGATCAATCATCAGCGGAAGCCGGCGCCCGTAGCGGTCGGCCAAAAGACCGAAGATGAAAGCGCCGACCGGCCGAAACGCGAGAGTGACCGCGATGGTCTTCGCGATTTGCGGCACATCGACCTGGAACTCGTCCGCGATGGTCGGAATGGCGAAGACCAGAACGAAGAAGTCAAACGCGTCGAGAGTCCAGCCAAGGAAACTCGCGATCAAGGCGTTGAGGTAGTCTTTGCCGTTTTCGTGGCCGGGAGCCGTCATGTGCTGGCCTATAAATGGAGTTGCCGCGCCCCGACTCTAATCGCTCCGGGCGGCACGACGCGAACACGCAATTTCCGCCAGCGGCTTTATTTTGACTGAGTCGAACGATTCGCTTAGCCTTGCGCCGATGTTTGTAAAGGTCGAGAATTCGGTTTTATAAGCAGGACCGTCTTTTAACCGCAGCCGCAGAAGGCGGAACAACATGAACAGGTCATCCCGGCGAAACAGCATTGCAGCATTCGTAGTGGCGCTGGCCCTTTTGTCCTCCATCGGAGTGTTGTTGTATCGCAGCACCGCCAACCAGGCCGAAACCATGCGTTGGGTGGCGCACACCCATGCGGTGCTGGCCGGCATTCAGGAATTGATTTTGCGGCTCACCGATGCCGAGGCTGGCCGGCGCGGCTTTATCATGACCGGACGGGACCGGTATCTGGTGCATTACACCAACGCGGCTGAGAAAGTAAACAAAGTGTTGGCCGAGCTGCGTGAACGGACCGCGGACGACTCGCGGCAACAGCGGACCTGCGACGCTTTGGAACCGCTCATTCGCCAGCGGTTAGCCGTGCATGCCGAGAGTATTGGCTCCCAATTGAAGGGCGCAGGCCCGGAGACTCAATTGAGGCTGACCGAAAAAGGGCAGGACATCATGGAAGAAATCCGGACTTTGATCGCGCAGATGGACGCGGCCGAACGCGGGCTGCTGAAGACACGGCAGTCTGCCGCCCAGGCCAATCTCCGGGAAACCAAACAGTTTGCTCTGGTCGGGGCGGTCGCCAGTTTCGCCATGCTGACGTGGGTCTTCGTCCTGTTGCTTCGCGAGAACGGACGCCGCCGGCAGGCGGAAGGGGCTCTCCAAAAAAGCAACGAGGAACTGGAACTTCGCGTCCGGCAACGAACGGCCGAACTCACGCAGGTCCTGGTCGGATACAAGCAGGCGGAACAGGAGATCAAGAAACTGAATGAAGAGCTGGAACAACGAGTGGCCGAACGGACCGCTCAACTCGAAGCCGCGAACAAGGAGCTGGAGGCGTTTTCGTATTCTGTTTCGCACGACTTGCGGGCGCCCCTGCGCCACATCGGCGGCTTTGTTGAAATGTTGCGGGAAGAGGCTTCATCGGCCTTGAACGAAAAGAGCCGCCAGCACCTCCAGGTCATCACCGAATCCACCAACCAAATGGGCAGTCTGATCGACAACCTGCTGGCGTTTTCCAGAATGGGGCGCGCTGAAGTCAAAAGAACTCAGGTCAACATGGACGATCTTATGAAGGAAGTCCTGAAAGAGGCGCGGCGCGAGGCAGAGGGCAGAACAATTGAATGGGAGATGGATCCGCTGCCAGCGGTCCTCGGAGACCGCTCAATGCTCAGGCAGGTCTGGGTCAATCTGATTTCAAACGCACTAAAATACTCGCGTCCGCGGGAGCGGGCCAGGATACAGGTTCGCTGCTCGAAGAACCGGGCGAATGAGTGGCAATTCTCCGTGCACGACAACGGGGCAGGCTTCGACATGCAATACGCGGACAAACTTTTTGGAGTATTCCAGCGCCTGCACCAGGTTGAGGAATTCGAAGGCACCGGCATTGGCCTGGCCAATGTGCGCCGGATTGTCCATCGCCACGGCGGACGCACCTGGGCTGAGGGCAAACTCAATGAAGGCGCGACCTTTTATTTCACGCTTCCAGACCCCACGACGGTTTCTTGAAGCAAGCGGAACAAACCGGCCCACCGGAGACGCCCGATCAGTGACGCGGCGGAGGTCAAAGATGCCATGAGCGTGAAACGAGGGGATTTCGACTCTGGATGACCCGCGCCGACGCTTCCTGTCCAGAAAACCATTGTCGCCCGAACCGAATTCCGGCAATCTTCCGCCTCTTTATGCAGCAGGTGAATCTGGGTATCATCGGCGGCGGCACCGTCGGCGGCGGCGTTTTTCAGGCCATTCAGCGGAATGGCGCCCTGATTTCATCCCGCCTGGGCGTCCGGTTGCACATTGCCAGAGTGGCCGTGCGGGACGTCCGCAAGCCGAGGACGATCAAAATCCCCTCCTCGCTGCTGACGACGGACTGGGCCGGCATGGTCAACGACCCGCGAGTCAATCTTGTCGTGGAGTTGATGGGGGGCACCACGACGGCGCGCCAGGTGACGCTCGGCGCGTTGAAGCTTGGCAAGCCGGTCGTCACCGCGAACAAGGCGCTGCTCTCGGCGCATGGGGAAGAACTGTTCGAAGCGGCGCAAAACTACGGCACCAACCTTTACTATGAAGCCAGCGTGGCCGGCGGTATTCCCATTATCAAAGTGTTGCGTGAAGGTTTGATCGGCAATCGCATCACCCGCCTGTACGGCATCGTCAACGGAACTTGCAATTACATCCTCACGCGGATGAAGCTCGATGGAGCCGATTTTGTTGATGCTCTGGCCCAGGCGCAGCGGTTGGGCTACGCGGAAGCGGAGCCATCGCTCGACATCGACGGTCATGATGCTGCGCATAAAATTGGAATCCTCGCTTCGCTGGCGCACGGATTCTGGGTGAACCCGCGGCAAATTTACGTGGAAGGCATCCGCTCCATTTCGAAGCTCGACGTTCAGTTTGCCGGCCAACTGGGGTATTCCATCAAGCTGCTCGGCATTGTCAAAAAGACCGAGGCCGTTGCCGGGACGGATCGAAAGCCCGCCGGCTGCGCGCCGGTCCAGGTTTCAGTGTATCCCACTCTGGTGCCCAGCGCGCACGTGCTCGCCAGCGTCAACGATGTTTTCAACGCCATTTACGTGCGCGGCGATGTGGTCGGGGACACGCTTTACTACGGTCGTGGCGCGGGACAGGACGCGACCGCCAGCGCGGTGTTGAGCGATCTCGCCGACGCTGCGCTTGATCTCAAGTGCGGCACCAAGAGTCGCATTCCTCCGTTCGTGCCCCACGAGCGCGAAGGCGCGGTGTTACCGATCGAGAAAGTCGTCGCCCGCTACTACGTGCGGCTTAACGTCATTGACAGGCCCGGCACACTCGCCAGGATTGCCGCCATTTTGGGCCGTTCGAAGATCGGCATTTCTTCGGTCATTCAACCGGAAGGGCACGAGGGCGAAAGTGTGCCGTTGATTCTGATGATCCACGACGCGAGCAACTCGGCCATTGCCAGGGCACTCTCGAAGATCGGCGCGTTGTCCGTTGTGAAGCCGCCGCCGCTGATGATCCGCGTGGAAAACTTCGACTGACCACGATGGACTCGAATCAACACGTATTATTTCCTCAAGCCGGCCTCTCCCTGCCGCGGCGACCCGCGGTTAAAGCAGAGGGTTAACGAGCGTTGTTGCGACCTCTGATTCTCATGGATCCCCAACGCTCAACCCTCGACGCTCAACGCGCCCCCTGGCAGGGGGTGATCGCGTGTTACGCGCGCTACCTGCCGGTCTCGGACGCGACTCCGGTTGTCACGCTCAACGAGGGCAACACGCCGCTCATTCGCGCCGAAAACTTCGTCGACGCCATCGGCGGGAAGTTTGAACTTTGGTTGAAGTACGAAGGACTGAACCCGACCTGCTCGTTCAAAGACCGCGGCATGACCGTGGCCGTTTCCAAGGCCAGGGAACGCGGCGCGCAAATCGTCATCTGCGCCAGCACCGGCAACACCTCGGCGTCCGCGGCCGCCTACGCCGCTCGCGCCAGGATGAAATGCGTCGTGCTCCTGCCGCACGGCAAAATCGCCCTCGGCAAACTCGCCCAGGCGCTGATGTATGGCGCGACCACCATCGCGGTCGAGGGCAACTTTGATGATGCGCTGCGTATCGTGCGGCAACTCGGTGAGACCGGCAACGTCGAGGTCGTCAACAGTGTGAACCCGGCGCGGATCGAAGGGCAGAAGACGGCCGCGTTTGAAATCTGCGATCGCCTGGGCCGCGCGCCGGACTTTCATTTTCTTCCCGTCGGAAACGCCGGGAACATTACCGCTTACTGGAAAGGGTTTAAGGAATATTTCTCGGTCGGGCAGTCCAAAGGCCTGCCGCGAATGTTCGGGTGGCAGGCGGCCGGCGCGGCGCCGATTGTTGAGGGTCACCCGATTGAAGAACCGAGCACGGTGGCCTCGGCGATCCGGATCGGCAACCCGGCGAGCTGGCAGGGCGCGCTCAGCGCCAGCAAGGAATCGAGCGGCCACATCGGCAAAGTCACAGACGATGAAATCCTGGCGGCATACAAGCTGGTTGCGCGATCCGAAGGAATTTTTGCCGAGCCGGCGTCGTGCGCGCCGCTGGCCGGCTTGATCAAATGCATGCGATCGAAGACGATCCCCGACGGAAGCGTGATCACCGCCACCATGACCGGCCACGGTTTGAAGGACCCCGACAACGCGATCAAGGCCGCCGGCTCTGAACCGGTCGTCGTGGAACCGAAGAAGGAAGCGGTGATGAAAGTGATTGGATTGTAGCCGCGGGCTTCAGCCCTGCGCGGAACCCGAAGCGGCCGGCTCTCCACATCTGTAATGGCGCTCATTGTTCAAAAATACGGCGGAACGTCGGTGGGCAACACCGGGCGAATCAAAAACGTCGCTGCGCGCGTGGCCAAATACCGCGCCAACGGCGATCAAATCGTCGTGGTCGTCTCGGCGATGAGCGGCGTGACCGACAACCTGATCAAGCTGGCCGGGGAAATCATGCCGTTGCCCAGCGAACGCGAGATGGACGTGCTCCTGGCGACCGGCGAACAAACCACCATCGCCCTCACCGCCATGGCGTTGCACGCGCTCGGCGTCAAAGCGGTTTCACTCACCGGCCCGCAGGCGGGCATCCTCACCGATGGCGTCCACACCAAGGCCAAGATACAGAACATCACGCCCAAGAGCATCCATCGGCATCTCGACGACGGCAGCGTGGTTATCGTTGCCGGTTTCCAGGGCGAAACACCGGATGGCCAGATCACCACGCTGGGCCGCGGCGGCTCGGATTTGACCGCGATTGCGCTGGCCGCCGCGTTGAAGGCCGACCTCTGCCAGATTTACACCGACGTGGATGGCGTCTATACCGCCGATCCGCGCATTGTGTCGGCTGCGCGCAAGCTCGATGAAATCTCCTATGATGAAATGCTCGAACTCGCCAGCCTCGGCGCGAAAGTGATGCAGTCGCGCTCGGTCGAGTTCGCGAAAAAATTCGGAGTCGTCTTTGAAGTCCGCTCCAGCTTGAATGACAATCCGGGAACGATTGTGAAAGAAGAAACCAGAAACATGGAGGACGTCGTCATCCGCGGCGTGTCGCTCGACAAAAACCAGGCCAAGGTCACGCTCGTGGCCGTGCCGGACAAACCCGGCGTTGCCGCCAGGATTTTCAAGACCCTCGGCGACGCCGCGATCAATGTGGACATGATCGTGCAGAACATCAGCCACGGCAGCGGCGCGCCCGCGACCGACCTTTCGTTCACGGTGGACAAGGCCGATCTACTCAAGGCGCAGAAAGTCATCGAAGAATTGAAGAAGGAAATCCGTTTCGGCGAAGTCATTGCCACGGACAGAATCGGCAAGCTGTCGATTGTGGGCGTGGGCATGAAGAGCCATTCCGGCGTTGCCGGCAGGATGTTCGAAACACTGGCGAAGGAAGGCGTCAACATCGAAATGATTTCGACCAGTGAAATCAAAATCTCCGTGGTGATTGATCTGGCCGGAGCCGACCAGGCGATGAAAGCCGTGCACGCCGCGTTTTTGAGATAGCAATCCGGTGAAAAGGCCTGCTTTCGTAGCAGCCGACGTAAGGAGGCTCCATTTTCTTTCGGCGCCACGAATTGTTTCAGAGTCTCCTTGCGTCGGGTGTTTTTTTTGAGGGATCACAACCGGTGGGGTGAGACTCCGTCGAGCCCTGGCATCCAGGGCGGCGCTGGGGAAACAGGGTTCGACGGAGTCTCGCCCCACCAGATTCATGGGATGGTGGTCCAAATTCCGGATCGGACCGTCTTCCGCTTACTCCGCCGCGATCCTGATCGTGTGCGTCACCGGCAGGAACGCATCCTGGATTGCGCGGGCCAGTGGCGCGCGGACTTCCTCCGTCAACGCCACGGTCTTTTCGATGTCTGCCTTGCCTTCCGGTCCGTGGAACAGGTCTTTGATCTGCCGCGTTTCGTAAGCCTGTTTGGCGGCGACAGCCGCATCCACTTTGTTGAACGCGTCTGAAAATGGATTCACCGGAAAATCATCCGCGAGGTTCACTCCTTTGCTCAACTGTTCGGTCGAATAGGTTTTGCTCTCGTTGCCCCAGGCGACTTTGTAACTCTTCGCCGCCGCGTTCTTCACCACGAGCATCAAGCGGTTCAATTCGGAGTTGAAGGGAACCAGCGACATGCCGGACCGGATGCTGCCGTCGCCGCTCGATTCGCCGGTGGCGCAGAAGGGGTAGCGCCGGCTCTTGATTTGCATTTCGCCGTCCTTGAACCAAACGAGTTCGTGGCCGCTGGATACAACGACTTTGTTGTGCGCGAGGTCCACCGTGAACGTGCCGATCTCGCCGTCGAGGCCGAACGCCTTCAGGAACGCATAAGCCATGACGAGTTGCCCCGCCCAGCCGGGATGCACGCCGTCCTTGCCGGCAATCGCGTAGTCCGCGCCGTATTTTTTCCGCGCCTCGAAACCGGCCGTCAGCATCGGCCAGAAAACGTCGGCAAAACCCACCTTTTCCTCCACGGCGATGTCGATGCCGATGTTGCGGAGATTGCAGAGGTTCAGATTCAGGTCCTCGACCGTGCCGCTCGCGCTTTTGACCCAGCCGGGCAGTTTCCCGACGCAACCGGGGGAACCCTGAACCACGCGCGCGCCGTGGGCCTTGAATGATTCGACAATGTCGGTCGATTTCTCGCGATAGGTCCGGCCGATACGCTCTTCGTAAGGGCGATATTCGTGGTCGTTCATGCCGTAGCAGGTGGTGGCGAGGGTCGGGGTGAAACGCAGGCAATCATTGGTCATGCGCGCCAGGAATCCCGGCGCGCGTTCCCCGCTCCAGCCGTATTGCCGCACCGTGACCTCCAATTCCGGCGCGCACACGGTCAGATAAGTCTCCATGATCCGCGAATACATCTTTTGCTCGGTGATCGAGTCGCCGCAGATGGCCAGCCGATCGCCATGCTTCAGGAGCAACCCGGCGGGACGCGGCGCTCTGGCCGGCTTGAATTTTGCGAAGTAAGGATCGTCCGGCCTGGACTCGAATGAGTCGGCGGCAAAAATGGAGACAGCGAATTGCGCAAGCAGAATGGCAGGCAGGATTTGTTTCATAGGTTTGATGGCGGGAGTCTTTGGTTTTCGACGGTGCCCGTCAAGAACCGAGGGGGCGTGCGTCTCCTGCAACCGGGTCACGAGAGTGCGCCGATGCGGAGCGCGGCGGCGTTCACGCCGCTTCGGCGTGCGAACGACAGCAGGCCGTGCATTTCCGTCTTCTCAGCGCGGACGGTGAAGCGGGCTAAAGCCCGCCCCCGTATGAAATGGACCACTAAAGCTTGAACTCCAACACCTCGCGCATACCGTGCTGGACTCTCCAGAACTCCAGCACTCCAATTCTTCCGCGGGTGGGCATCGAAACGCACAGTTGCAATCCGGCACCAAACTGCTAGTCTCATACAGAGAGCCCGGATAACCAGTGCTAAAAATATGCAAGACGTAAGAGCTTCCCGTGCGGATAGCGCCTCTCCAGGCAGAGGTTTCACTTTGATCGAACTGCTGGTGGTGATCGCCATCATCGCTATTCTAGCCAGCCTGCTGTTGCCGGCATTGGCCAAGGCCAAAACCAAGGCCCACGGCATCATGTGCCTGAGCAACAACAAGCAACTGCTGCTCGCGTCGCACTTATATACGGGTGATTACTATGACGCATGCGCGAACAACTTCACCATTCCTGACACGGATTCTGCGATCACTACGGGAAAATTTAATAACTGGGTCAACAACATAATGGAGTTTGTTAAGGGCCAAGCCGGAGCGAGAAACGCTTGGGAAAGCGTCACCAACGTCAATTGGGTGAAGAATGGCATCCTTTCGCAGTTCACCAGCGCCGCGCTGGGTGTTTACAAATGTCCGGCGGACAAGTACCTGAGTCCGTCGCAGGTTAAAGCTGGTTTTCCCTCTCGTCTCCGAAGTAATTCCATGAATGCTTTATTTGGAAGGTCAGATAATCTGCTGTCTTCTATGTCGGGTGAGGCTTGGGCTGACCCGAATTACCGACAATTTCTGAAAACGACGGACGTTCCCGTCCCGGCGATGACATGGCTCACAGTTGACGAGCACCCTGATTCGGTCAACGATGCCTTTTTCATCGTGATTAGAACCGCGACCCAATGGGGTGATACTCCGGCCTCCTACCATAACGGAGCCTGTGGCTTCTCGTTTGCTGACGGACATGCCGAGATACGTAAAT
>Ga0066710_100005442_pt1 | contig 11611 bp, 10 predicted proteins | sample GraSoiAngelo_159_FD_79666 | JGI IMG/M metagenome (GOLD analysis project Ga0066710, IMG submission 79666) | Grasslands soil microbial communities from the Angelo Coastal Reserve, California, USA - 14_1009_16_40cm | ecosystem: Environmental > Terrestrial > Soil > Grasslands | place: USA... | reverse complement strand
CGCTATCAGCAGGAGAGCTTCGGCCTGGCCACGCGTTTTCCTTTTGCTTTCTTGACCAAGACCCGCCGCGTGCCACTTGTCCGGGAAGTGATCGTCTACCCCTCGGTGGAACCCACCGACGAATTCTTTGAGGTGCTGCCTCTCATCACCGGAGAGTTTGCATCTTTCCAACGCGGGCGTGGCAACGATTTGTACCGCATTCGGGAATACATGCCCGACGATTCGGCCCGCCATGTGGACTGGAAGGCGTCCGCTAAATCAGGCTCGCTAAAGGTGCGTGAGTTTAGCCGGGAAGACGAGCGCAAGCTGCGAATCGTTTTTGACAATCCCATGGTGGGTGCTGTTTCCGGGAAAGACTACGAGAGTGCGGTGGCGCTCGCTGCATCGCTGGGTTGGCACTTCACCGGAGAGAATACTGATATTTCCTTCGTGACACAGGAATATCGAGGCGCGGATATTTATCAGTTTCTGAACTATCTGGCGCTTGTCGAATCACAATCTCTGCCCTCGGTGATTGAAGAACTTGAGGTTACCGACGACTACAACATAATTCTGACGGCGCGCCCACGGGGCACTATTCCCACCGCGCTGTGGGCCTGTTCGTATTTCGTCTTCATTGGGAGCAGAGAGTGACACGTTGAGTGGCGACTGGATGCAGCCCGCAGAACAGCATTGGCATCCGAACTCACAGGAGCAACGTGTAAGGCGGGTAAATTTCAATAAGTGAGGTTTCATGGTCAGCAAATATTGCCGGCTGCTGATGGCAGGTTTTTTTACTATGGTTTTAGCCCTGCCCGGGTGGGGAGATGAAGTTCCAGAGATTCCTCCCGGAACCTCGATCAAGGTCCGCATCATTGACCAACTGAACAGCGAAGAGAGCGAGACGGGAGATATTTTTCACGGAACGCTGGACGAACCCATCCGGGCCAACGGCAAAGAACTTTATCCGCGGGGGGCCGATGTTAGCGGTCGGGTCAGCGACGTGCATCGTTCTGGCCGGCTCAGCGAGCCCGGAGAAGTGGATCTGATCCTCACTACCGTTAGCTCGGGACGGGGTGCGTTATCCATCTCGGTGCAGCCCCTGGTGATCAAAGGCGAATCCCATACTAAGAACAATGCTGGGAAGATTGGTGGCGGCGCTGCTCTGGGAGCCATTATCGGAGGAATTGCCGGCGGGGGAAAAGGAGCGGCTATCGGCGCAGGCGTCGGTGGCGCAGCCGGGGCAGGCGCAGCCGCAGCCACAGGCAAACGCGCCGCAGTGGTCCAACCGGAAACTGTGCTTACATTCACCAGCACGACTGGCTCTAGCTCGACCGTGGGACAAAATGTTCCAGAACAAACTCCGTCACAACCGCCCGAGCAAAACTCGACGCAACCCTCAAGCCAAACCGGCAATCAGACTGACGCTGCCGAGGACGGTGAGCGCTCTATTCCGTTGTTCACGTTACGTGATCGTAGAGTGATCCGGGATTGTGTGAGCCAGAATGTCTCTGCATTTCCGGTGGGCGTCACGGAACGTCCCGAACTGCCGCCGGGCTCCGATCGCGGGGTTCGTCGAGGCGAGACGTTGCCGGTCGAACTACAGAACAAGGTTTATTCTCTACCAGTGGCGTGCGCAGAAAGGCTCCCCAGGCTACCCAACGATCTGGATCGGGTCGTCTATAGCGGTCGCGTCCTGCTGCTCGACAGCGAAAACCGCATTCTGGATCTTTTCTATCTCGATGAAAACGAGTGACTTGGACGCTTTGATTTAGTGATCGTCCAGAAAGATGAGGACGGCTGAATTGACTCTTCTCCCCCGCCCGGTTTCGTCTTATACTCGCGCTCGCGTGTAGATTTGCGGATTGGGCCGAAAATTTCAGCTTGGGTGATGTATGCATATCTGTGACCTTATCAAGAACCAGGAGACCTACCGGGCAGACGCCGATCAGACAGTGCTGGATGTGGCGCAGGCCATGGTTGCGCGCAATATCGGGGCTGTCCCCGTGCTTCGCGACGGCCTGCTGGTGGGAATTTTTTCCGAACGTGATCTGATGAAGCGGGTGGTAGTGGAAGGACGTCAAGCAGGGAATACTCGTGTCAGCGAAGTGATGACCAGCGATCCGCTTACCGTAAGTCCGCAGGAGACGCCGGAGAACTGCATGCTGCTCATGCGGCGCCATGGCTTCCGCCATCTACCGGTATGTGACGGCAAACAGCTCCGAGGACTGATTTCGCTCCGCGACCTCATGTTGCACGATCTCAATGAAAAAGATGATGAAGTCCGAATGATGCGTGCCTACATTCAGGCCACGCCCGACGTATAACCCATCGCGTTCGCTGCGCGCCGTTTTGTTGAACCCCACTGGTTAGGACCGCCTTTTGCGGCGCCCCTCGCGATTTTCTCCGACCATGAAGCTTTTGCCCGGTAACCATTACCCATGGTTACTTTCGGTCATTGACCGTAGAACGGGAACTGGTAAGGTTTACATAGGAGGAGAGTGTATCCCGTGTAGTCTGTCTGCCTTGCCATTAGAAGGTGACAGTAGAGCAGCCCGATGAACCCCAAAGTCCAGCTGGCTTTATGGATCGCCCACCCACTGCTGCAACTCTCAGTTGCGGCGGTTATGTTTTATCGCAAGTCACACAAGGTTTTTCCCGTTTTTTTTGCTTACCTTATTTCACAGATTTTGATGTTTTCGGTTCTGTTTCCTGTCTTTCAATCGCAGTATTCGGAGATTTACTTTTATGCGTACTGGAGTTGTGCCGCTATTAGCCTGGCAATCGGCTTTAAGGTGATTCACGAAATTTTTCTCGACATCTTCCGCCCTTATCACACCCTCAAGGACTTGGGATCGGTATTGTTCCAATGGGCCGCGCTGGTGATGTTGCTGGTAGCTGGAGTGGTAGCGGCGGCAAGCCCCGTGGCCATCCAGGGTCCGCTGGTACAAGCTGTACTTACGGTGCAGCGCTGTGTGCGCGTAATTCAGTGTGGCCTGATTTTGTTCCTTCTCGTATTCTCCAAGTACCTAGGAGTGACTTGGCGGCAGCATAGTTTTGGTATTGCCCTTGGCTTCGGGAGCTTTGCCAGCGCCGAATTAACCCTGCTAGCTCTGTATGCGAGCAGTCACATATCGCAACGGTCTTTGAGCCTTTTTAACATGGTGGCATACAACGGGGCCATCTCCATTTGGTTGGTCTATGCCTGGATCAAGACCCCAGCACGAGACGCTTCCGCTAGTCTGCTGATGTCGCAGCGATGGGATCAGAGCCTTACCGACTTACGGCATCCTGGGTCCAGCGATTCTTTGATACCTCTGTTCGAGGGCATGGTGGACCGCGCCTTTTCACGAACCAACGGAGACTCTGAATCAGACCCCGCAGCAGCCGAGGAATTAACTTCGGAGAGTATTTCTTCTTCTCGTTCCTCTAATCCCCCTCCCAGGAAATAATCATTCAGGATTCTTGGTCAGGGCTCGCCAATCGTTCACTCTAGGCTCGGTCCTCTGCATCCTCTGCAACAACTGAGAACCAGCGAAAGCTCCCGAATTGCCTCCTCGCGGACAGCCCTCTCGAGCTTCCTTCCCGTAATGGTTCTGCTTCTATCATATTGAATTATAAGAACAAACTTGACCAATTCAGGTTTGCACTACCAAGATAACCGGACTGGTAACCGGATTTGCTAGGTTACTACGGCGGAAATACTTGCAAGTGGGGGTATAATTCCCGCCCGTGAGGGTTTCCGCTCCCAGGCGACCCGCACGCAAGGAGAACAATCCATGCAACGTGCGATCAGGATGTTGATCCTGATGGTAGGTTTGTTCGGCACATACTTGGCGGCAGCTGCTCCGATGCTTCCTGCACCGGACGGCGGACCGATCCCGACGTGCCCGCAAAGAAACTGTCCTCCATAAGGATGGGCAGGGTCACAATCGTGACCTATGCGCAACCGGAGCCGCCCGAGCGGCCCCTTGATCTCCTAGGGCTGAATGAATGTGAAAACATCTTCAGCCCTTTTTTATTGCTGCAAGTTCCTTTGGGATAAAGCCAACTGGAGATTCCGCTTCAAATCTTCGAGGTCGGAGATGGGAGGCCGGCAACTAAAATTGGAGCAGATCACCGCCACGGTTCTTCCTTCCTTGATGGCCGGTAAAGCAGGAATGGTTTTCGCCAGCGCAGTTGGCAGATACTGTGGGACTACTTTATTCGCGGCGAGTTTCAGCAGAGCTTTGTTGAGTGCGGGAATTGTTCCCGCTGCCGCGTAAAGTTGATCCGCTAGTTCATCGTCTCCGATTATCACGACCTGGATATGCGGCTGCGATACATGGATTGCGGCAATTCCATACGTGGCAGCAAAAAGTCCATACTGTCCCGCCAATCCGGCCAGCACTTCCATAGTCTGCTCGGCTTTGTCACGATAGCTTTGCTCATTGGTGTAGCTATAAAGCCGCTGCATCACGATGGCGGCGACAGAATTGCCGGCAGGAGTCGGCGAGTCCTGGAATGGCTTCCGTCGGGTTCCAAGGACGCCCAGGAACTTTTGTTTTCCATCCGCAGCCTTCTCCGTGTCGAAAAAGCCGCCCGAGACGGGGTCAAAGAAATGATCCACCATGCTGTTGGCCATGCGATGCGCGAAGCTGAAGTAGCTGAGATCGGAGGTAGTCTCGTATGCATCCAGGCACGCGATTGCCGTAAAAGCATAATCGTCAAGTAAACCCGCAATTTGCCGGGACTGGGCGGCAGGATCTGAATAGGCAACGACATGGACTAAACCTCTTTCTGCCGACCAGCCCTCGGCCAGAATCCGGTCCAGGGATCGCAGCGCAAAATGCTGGGCGTTGTCCAATTTCAGTGCACGGGCCGCTCGCAAGTAGGCGGACACGCACATTGCATTCCAGCCGACGTAGACTGTCTTGTCCACATACGGAGTGGGCCGTTTCAGCCTCGAGGCGTACATCTTTTCTTTGGCCGACTGCAGCAGTGTCTCCACCCGCCCGGAAGGCATACCCAGCCTTTTGGCGATTTCTTCAACTGGAGCTCGTATATACAACACGTTCTTGGCGGCATTGTGGTGCATCTTTCCGATTTCGTGAATGTCATAGTGAAGACTGGCGACATTGGTTTCCTCTTCGGTGAGAACAGCCCGGGTTTCATCTAACGTCCAGGTGAAATAATCTCCGTCATCGTCCATCGAGTAGTCTGCGTCCTGAGACGCGTAGAAGCCTCCGCGCTCACGATCAGAAAGCCATTCGTCCATCCAGCGAATGATGTCGCGGGCTACGATGGCGAAGAACTCTGAGCCGGTAGCCTGATAGGCGTGCGTGTAATTCTTCAGCAGCTCGGAATTGTCGTAGCACATTTTCTCGAAGTGCGGCACCACCCAGCGCTCGTCCACCGAGTAACGATGAAACCCACCGGCCAGTTGATCGTAGATGCCGCCGCGCGCCATCTTTTCCAGCGTAGTAACGAAAACATTGCGTAAATGCTCATCTCCAGAGCGCGCGTACCGATCGATCAAAAGATCAAGCGCCGCAGGATGAGGGAACTTGGGTGCACTGCCGAATCCGCCATTGATTGGATCGAACATCCCTAATATAGATTTGACGATGGCGTCGATCACACTTGGGGAAAACACTGCATCGCCACCGGCAAAAGATTCCGAGTGAGAGAGGGCACCCTCCACCATCTTCGCTTGTTCTACGACCTCGCCATTTTTTTCATGGTACGCATCTGAGATCGCCAGCAGCACCCGTTTGAAGCTGGGACGTCCATACTGATCGCTCGGGGGAAAGTAAGTGCCACCATAAAACGGCTTGCCGTCGGGCGTAAGAAAAGCCGTTAGCGGCCACCCACCCTGTCCACTGATTGCGCTGACGGCCGCCTGATATCGGCTATCGATGTCCGGACGTTCATCGCGATCCACCTTTACCGCAATAAAACGCTCATTGACGATTTGCGCGACGTCAGCGTCGTCATAGGATTCGCGATCCATCACGTGGCACCAGTGGCACCACACCGCGCCAATGTCCAGCAGGATGGGTTTATTCTCCCGCTGCGCCGTAGCAAAAGCTTCTTCTCCCCACTCATGCCATTGCACCGGCTGGTGCATAGCCGAGCGCAAATACGCAGAAGACGCCGTGGAAAGGGAGTTGGACGTCTGGGTGGCCATCTTTCAAGTGTAAATGGTTTGAGAGGCGAAAGAGGGAAGTAAGAATGCAGAAGTAAGAATGAAGAAGTAAGAATGCAGAAGTAAGAATGCAGAAGTAAGAAGGCCAGACTCTAATCTGCATTCGACGTCTGAGACCTGAGACCTGAGACCTGAGACCTGAGACCTGAGACCTGAGACCTGAGACCTGAGACCTGAGACCTGAGACCTGACATCTGAGACCTAAGAACTGAAATCCGAAATCCGAAAACTCACCTTCCCAGTTCTTCCGCACGCAGTCTTTTTGCCACCGAGCAATACAGCTCGACCGCCTCGTTTAGTTCTTTTTTCTTCACGTACTCCTGTTCGGTGTGCGCTACATGGATGGATCCCGGGCCAATCAACAGTGGCTCTCCCCAATCATTGAGGGCGGGGATATCGGTGGTGAATGCTGCCATCATGGTTGGCATGCCATCCAGAGTGCGCAGGCGAACGAAAGGAATCTCGAGGGTAAATTCGACTTTTGCCAGATCATCCACGCTTTGGACGATGGCTTCACGTAATTGCTGCGATGGACCGACCAACCGATAGAGCAAATGAGCCCGGGCTCGGTCGGCAATTACGTTCGGAGCGCGCCCGCCTTCGATCAGACCAATATTTAAGGTTGATGGTCCAAAGTCCCGATCCTCAGGTAACTTCATAGCGCGCAGGCGATGGAGCGCTTCTATCAATTTATCGATCGCAGACTCACCTAACTCGGGATACGCCGAGTGCGCCATTCGTCCATGAGCGTTCAATTCCACCCGCAGCGTACCTTTGGATGCGATCGCAATCCGGTTGTCGGTGGGCTCGCCATTCACTAGAAATTTGCTGCCTGGCGACTGTTGATTCGCTACCTTCGCTCCCAGACTGTCCCGCTCTTCACCGACCAGAAAAAGAAGCCCTACCTGGATGCCCTCCTGGCGTAGACGTTCGGCGGCGGCTATTTGTGCAGCGATAATACCTTTTGCATCACACGAGCCGCGGCCGTAGATGCGAGTGTCGTCTTCTGACGAAGAAATGAATGGCGGCACTGTGTCCATGTGACTGGAAAAAACAATGGCAGGCCGCGGCTGCTCGGGTACAGTTGCGAACACATTGCAGCGTGCGCCTTCGACGATCATTTTCCTTGCCTGGTAGCCAAGACGGCAGAGCTCACGGTGCAGGAAATCACCGACCTGGCCTTCATTGCCGGAGATTGACTCGATATCTACCAGTTGGCGCGTAAAAGCGGCGACGTCCATCGTAGGAGAATAAACCATAGGTCCAGGAGCGGCCTGCACAACTCGGGGTGCAGGCTAACCTCTGCTAGATTATTCTTGCCCTCAAATCGAAATGACCGCGCCATCCAGCAGCACAATCCGATCGCTTTTTCTCGATGGTCCCGCCGGACGTCTTGAGGCACTGCTCAATGCAGGGGTGGCGGATGCAACTCATGCGGCTCTGGTCTGTCATCCTCATCCGTCATTTGGCGGAACGCTTCACAACAAAGTTGTGTTTCATACCATGAAGGCCCTCAACAGTTTCGGATTTCCCGTGCTACGTTTCAATTTTCGCAGCGCCGGATTGAGCCAGGGCGAACACGATCATGGGCGGGGCGAAGTGGACGATGTCGGCGCCGCTCTCGATTGGCTGGACAATGAATTCCGACTGCCAACGATCTTCGCGGGATTCTCGTTTGGCGCCGCTGTCGGGTTACAGGCGGCGTGTCCGGATACGCGAGTGAAGGTCATGATCGCTGTGGGCATTCCGGTCGCGGCGATTGATAATCGCAGTTACGATTTCGAGTTTCTTCAATCCTGCACTAAACCCAAGCTGTTTGTAAGCGGCGCTCGCGATCAGTTCGGCCCCCAAGCCCTATTGCATAAGTTGGTGACATCGGTTCCCGAACCGCGGAAACTAGTGCTCATCGAGGGTGCAGATCATTTTTTCGAAGGAAGATTGAGAGAGCTGCGGGAAACGATCGAGAGTTGGATAAGTGAATCGGTAGTCCATAGATGATCCTGAGCTGTCAGCTTCTATAATCCTGCACCATGCCTTCCCCCGCAGAGCGCGAGCGCCTTGCTGTTGATATGCGTGTCACTGCACGGCAGCTTTTCGAGCATGCACTCGCCGAAGCCAGCATTGATAAAGCCTTTCAGCGAAATGTGGATTGTGAGCGCGGAGTGCTGCGCATCTGCGAGGATCTGTACGATCTCGATTCCTTCCGCAATATCTTTGTCATCTCGATCGGCAAAGCTGCGCACACTTTACTCAATTCGCTGGAAATGCAGGCTGGCCGCCGCTTTGAAGGCATCGTCAGCAGCTCGATCGAGCCCGCGTCTCAGGTGCGCGGGTTCCGCTATTTTCGCGGGGGACATCCCACGCCCAACGCCGAATCAATTCGCGCGGCGGAGGCACTGATCAAATCACTGAGCGGGCAAAATCCGGAATCGCTGGCGATCTTTCTTCTCAGCGGCGGCGGCTCATCGATGGTAGAAAAGCCAATCGACGATGAAATTTCGCTCGATGATCTGATTGCCACCTACCGTGCGCTTGTCTTCTCCGGCGCAAACATCGTTGAAATGAATGCCATTCGCAAGCACCTCTCTGCGATTAAGGGAGGACGCCTGGCCCGTATAGCTCATCCGGCCCAGCAGGTTTCGCTGCTGGTTTCAGACGTCCCCGACAACATGCCGGATGCGCTGGCTTCCGGTCCCACCATGCCCGATTCGAGTACCGGGGAAGAGTGTTACACAATCGCGACACGCTATGCCATCCTCGAACAATTTCCTGAGTCGGTTCGTGAGCTCTTCCAACGGCACGCGCTGGAAGAAACCCCGAAAGCAGGTGATGAAGTCTTTCATCGCTCGCGCTGGTGGCCGATTTTATCCAATGCTTCGGTCGTCGAGGCCAGCAAGCTAGAAGCGCAGCGTTTGGGTTTTGCAGTGGAGGTGGATAATAGCTGCGATGACTGGGACCATATTCGTGCGGCCAATCATCTTCTCGAACGAGTGCAAGAGTTGCGCAAGAAATCGGAGCGCGTTTGCCTTATTTCCGGCGGAGAAGTAACGGTAAAAGTCACGAACGGCGGTATTGGCGGCCGCAATCAGCAGTTTGCGTTAGCCTGCGCGTCAAAAATCGCAGGAGAAAAGATCACCGTGCTCAGCGCCGGAACAGATGGTATTGACGGCAACAGTCCGGCCGCCGGGGCAATTGTAGACGGCACCACCATGGAGCGGGCTAAGGCCCGTGGCCTGGCTCCCGAAACTTATCTGTCTGAATTTAACGCCTATCCTTTTTTTGACAAGATGGGCGACGCTATTATTACCGGCCCCACCGGCAACAATCTGCGCGATCTCCGAATCCTGCTGGCTTACTAAGCTGACTTTTTTGTCCCGTGAGCGAACAAATCCTGGGCCGCCTTATTGAGCTCATCTTTGGACACGTCCTTAACCTTGCTAGCCAGTGACCACGTATGTCCGAACGGATCCACGACGGCGCCATAGCGGTCGCCCCAGAACGCATCCGCGAGCGGCATCTTTATAGTCGCACCGGCAGAAACCACGCGCTCGAACGCGGCGTCCACATTTTCCAGGTACATGTGAATGATTACGCCGCTACCACCCGTGGAAGGCGGACCCAGCGCGCCCCACTCGGGAAACTCATCGTTCAACATGAGAATGGAATCACCGATCTTCAGATCAGCGCGCATGATCTTTCCTTCCGGCCCATGACTGACGCGAAGCACTTCGGCACTGAAGGCCTTCTGGTAGAAGTCGATGGCACGAGTAGCATCCCGAACAGTAATGTGTGGAGTTAAGGTGTGGAATCCTTCTGGGACAGCTTTCACTTTGTCCGGCATACGTACTTACCTCCTGATCGAAAAATGTAGGCACACAATTTTAACGCGAACGAAAGGGGCAAGAGTGGAAGATCTTGAGTGAGTTAACTTTTCGTTGATAAGTTTCTCGTTTCAAATATCCGGAAACTGGAAACTTGAAACTAGAAACCGGAATCTGCGGCAGGAGTTAAAAAAACTTGGTCACGCCTTCTTCCATTACCAGCACTCGATCTTGAATTCCGGCGGCTTTGGCCTCTTTTTCCAAGAGCGCGAGCGGTTCCTCCATGGGTTCGTGAGAGAGGCGGAAAGTTCCGTAGTGCATGGGGACCATCCAGCGCGAGTTGAGGTCAAGAAAGGCGCGGGTAGCGTCGGCGGGGCTGGTATGGACGTTGCGGAAAGACGGCGGATTGTAAGCTCCGAACGGCAATAGCGCCAGTTCTGGAGCGAGTCGCTGACCAATCTCGCGGATCCCGGAAGAATAGGCGGTGTCGCCCGCATGGTAGAGCGAGTGCCGATTATCCCGCAGGACATAGCCTCCGTAGCCCCGATGAGAATCTCTGATTACCCTGGCACCCCAATGGCGCGACGGCACATGGGTGACGGTCAACCCGCGATGACGGTAACTGTTCCACCAATCGAGCTCGATTACATCGTCGAATCCGAGGTCAGAAACCAAATCGAAGACGTGGTGAGGGATGACGATCGTCGGCGGCGTCCCGCGACGATTTCGAGCGTGCTGGACAATCGCGCGCAGCGATGGCCGGTGCAGGTGGTCGAAATGGGCATGGGTAACTAGCACCAGATCAATGGCTGGAAGGTCGCGCAGTCGAACTCCGGGCTGGCGTAGACGTTTCAGCACAAATAGCCAGCGCGCAAAATTGGGATCGATGATCACGTTCTGACCACCGATCTGCACGAAAAAGCTGGCGTGACCAATGAAAGTAACTCCCAATTCGCCGTTCGAAACGAGCCTCGGCTTATGGGTTTCCCCAGTACGGGGAGTGACCGCCGAATGGCGCACCAGACGCCCAAACTGGCGAGCGCGCTTGCGCAATGCGGAATTTTTAAGCGTCGCTTTTAACATCGAATGACAAAGCCGGATCCAAACCCGATCCAATTGACATGATTCACGGACGCGGAACCAGAAATAGTTCCGGGTCATCTGCGATGGTTCTTGTCGCAGCAGAGTTGTACCTCATTCTAAAACAATCTGTCGAGCATTACTTGACCAGTCTCCCTGCGTCAGTTCTAATCCTTGGAAGCCTTTTGATTGAATTTTCAGGAGAGTAGCCGGATGCGTGTCGCTTTTTTAGGTTTGGGAATCATGGGTCGGCCGATGGCGGCCAATCTGGTCAAGGCCGGTCACGAAGTCACAGTCTGGAATCGCACGCCAGGGAAGCAAGTGGAAGGCGCGCGCAGCGCTTCATCTCCTGCAGAAGCCGCCACTGGCGCCGAAGTGGTCTGGATGTCGGTTTCAGACACCAATGCGGTCGAGAGTGTGGTTTTCGGACCACAAGGGGTCGAACAATCTGTAAGCGAAGGCATGACAATTGTGGATTCAAGCACGATCTCGCCTTCCGCGACCCGTAGATTCGCCGAGCGTGTGCGCTCCCGCGGAGCTCAAT
>Ga0066710_100005441_pt1 | contig 11611 bp, 8 predicted proteins | sample GraSoiAngelo_159_FD_79666 | JGI IMG/M metagenome (GOLD analysis project Ga0066710, IMG submission 79666) | Grasslands soil microbial communities from the Angelo Coastal Reserve, California, USA - 14_1009_16_40cm | ecosystem: Environmental > Terrestrial > Soil > Grasslands | place: USA... | reverse complement strand
CGTGCGCTCGCTGGTGTACCTGCGCCCGGGCACCATCCTGGTGTACGACAACCTGAGCTCGAACATCGCGCGCACGTGGGAATGGAATCTTCACGCGCTCAACCCCTTTGCGGCGTCGAGCAGCGGCGGTGTCCAGATCACCAAGGGCACGCAGTCGCTGTGCGTGGACGGCCTCGCCGGGCCGACGGCGCAATTTACGCCGATATCCGCAGCCGACTTCAGCTCATGGGGCCGTTCGAACGACCCCGTGAATGACGTCAGCGCCGCCCCGTCGGATCCTAACGCGGCTGCGCAGTACCACGGCAAGGCGGTGGTCACACAGCCCTCGACGGCCGCCGAAATCATCATCCTCGTGCGCGTGGGTTGCGCGCCGATCGCGGCGAGCGCCAGCAAGACGAACGGCGTCTGGACCGTGCCGGTGGGCGACAAGACCGTTACCATCGCCGCCGACGGCAACATCACCGTCGCCTCGAGAGACACTACCCCGCCGAGCGTGAGCATCACGTTTCCCGCATCCGGGGCCGCTGTTTCGGGCACGATCACCGTGACGGCGAGCGCCTCGGACGACGTCGGCGTCGCGGGCGTTCAGTTCTTTCTGGACGGCAACGCCGGAGCGGAAGTCACCACGGCGCCGTATTCGGTCGCGTGGGACACGACCGCCGCGACCAACGGCTCGCACACCATCACGGCGGTCGCGCGCGATGCCGCCGGTAACCGCACCACTTCGGCACCGGTCGCCGTCACCGTATCCAACCCCTGATTCCGCGCGCGGTGAACGGCAAGACCTCAGTTATCTCCTCGATTGCGGTAGGCCGCAAGCCTGTGGCTTCTCCGATACGCACTGCTGCCCTCGCGCTTCTCCTGGGCGCGGCTTCGCCTCTGGCGGCCCAAACCAGCACGGTGGCTGCTGCGCCGCGCGATCGCTCCACCGTGAAATTCTTCTCCACCTTCGCAAACTCGCCGACCGAAGGTGGATTTTTCGAACAGTCGAAAGTCTCCGGCCGCGCGTCCATCGTGAAACTCGGACGCGACGGACCGACTGCCGTCCGCCTTCACACCGAGCCGGGCGACAGCAACGTCGCCGGCAGCGGCATCAACGAGCGCAACGACCTTCAGCTCTCCCAAATCTACGGGGAGGGCATGGAGCAGTGGTGGGCACACTCGATCCTGTTTCCCCACGACTACGTTGACCCGCCCGAGAGCACTGTCTCTACCTGGAACTGGGGGGTCGTCTTCGATTTCCACAACTCCAATCCCGGAGGGGGATTAGCCAATTTCCAGATCAACGCTTGGCCGGTGACCTCGATCGCCTCCGACCGCCCGACCGGCCTTGGTTTCCAGATCGCCTATGGTCGGCAATTGACTCCCACCTACCGGAGGTTTCCGATCGGTCCGCTCGTGAGGAACGTTTGGTATGACTTCGTCTACCACGTGAAGTGGTCATCGGGCCCGGACGGTTTCTTCAAGGCATGGGTGAATGGCGCACTGAAGATGAATTACAGCGGGCCGACCATCTATGCGGGTCAGGGGGTCTATCTCAAGCTCGCCAACTACCACACGCCGTTCGGGCAAGCCAGCTCGGTGATCCACGACCGCGTGATCCGCGGCACGACGGCGGACGCCGTTTCGCTGACGCCGCTGGAGTAGCAGCTCTCTTCCGAGTCTCAGCCGTCCTATCGCCGCGGCAGTTGCTCACGGATCTCCGCCACCGCTGCGATACTGAAATGGGCCTGGCCACGTCGTTGCTTCAGACGGCGCCAGGCATCGCGAAGGGAAAGCCAGACGCGGCCTTTGAGGGTCACCGGCACGGTGCAGTTGTACGTACGCACCCGCTGCCCGCCGAATTCCTTTTTGAACTTGTTGATTCCGGCGCGTTCCGGCACGGACTCGTCCTCGAAAAGGCCGCCCCAGTCGTAGCGTGTCATTCCCATCTCTTTGAACCGCAGCATGCCTCTCCAATGAAGCCAACGATTGGCTCGTCCGACCAGGGCGCGATAATCGTTATCCCTGTTTCTGAAACAAGAGCCCGTGTACTGGAGCCATGCAGCTTTCCCGGCCATGACGTAGGCGTGCCAGACCAATGCCTCACCGTTCCGAGAGGCCGACGTGAGCGCAAGCTGACCGGCTTCGCAGGCGGCGACCAGCCATTGATGGTAGGAGGGCTCGAGCGACTTCTGCCTCGCGAATGCGTCGTAAAACGCGCGGAATTCATCCAGCCGGCTTTCCGGGTCGATGATGAACTCCATGTGAAGCCCATCCTTCGTTTCGGCGCGCCTGATCTTGTAACGGCAATCCTTGCCGAATTTCTCCATGATCGCGCCTTCGTCAGCGGAAAGGTCGGTCACCATCGATAGGAACGGAGTGATTTGGGAATCGGTGATCGGAGCCTCTCTCTGGCGGTACAGGACGATATCCGCTCCGCAATCGCCAGGCGGCTCCTCGTCGTACCAAGCTTCTCCGTAAACCGCGCCCCGGCCCTTAATCCGGATCATTCCAGTCTTCCCATTTTCGGTTTCGTCCTCACGGCCGTGTGAGATCGCCTCATCATGCAGTCGATAACGCGCAGCCGCTTGTTTTCACAGACGGTGTGGACGCGAACGGCATCTTCCCGCCAGCCCGGCGCGATTCGGCCCACCGCCGTCTCCCGGTACCCGTCCTCGCCCAGGCTCTCTACGCGATTGATTAAAACGGAATGGCCGTAGACCACGGAGCAATCCTGGCTGGGCCGATAAAGCGTTCCGCCGCGTGAGAAGAGCGGCCCGGCGGGACGTGCACAACGCACGTCGGAAAGAAGGGGATTTTGGGGATGGGCGGTCCAAGGCCCGAACGGGGTCGTGCTCCAATAGAGATGAAGCTCGTCGGTATTATCCACACTGGGCTCTGCAACGTTGACGAACATCCACCAGCGGTCTTCGCCCCTCCACAGGGTGGTGTCGACGGCGTCGACGTTGTCGAGGAGAACCTGGTGCAGACGCCAACGGTAAGGGAACTCCTCGCACCGGTACAGCTCAACCGTGCGGTTCTGCGCCGTCTCCGGAATCATGTAGAGCGTACCCTCCCAATCGAAGACGAACGGGTACGAGAGGTGATAAGGTCGTTTGAGAACAAGTTGCGCCTCGCCGGGCTCCGCGTCTTCGAAAATCTCGATCGCCATGAGGTGTCCTTTCCGGGCGCCGAAAAGCTGTTCCTCGAAAAAAATGAAGTATCGACCGTGATACTCGACCGCGAACGGATCTGCCCACGCGCGGTCCCCTGGAGGGACCAGATACCGCAGCCGCTCGAATTGGCAGCCCAGCTCGTTCCCGTCGGTAAAATAGTAGGCGATCTGCCACTGTTCCAGCCGCCGTTGCGAAGGCAATCGATGGGTTACCCAATTCGCCGCCAAGCGCCACGAAAGCCGGGCCAGGGCAGAAACTGTTGGCGCCGGCAGCCTCGGATAGCGAGCGGGCGTCGGCAGCGTCGCGCGCAGCCCGGGAGGCCAGGTACCGTTGTCGAGCGCCAGGCGCTCGAGCAGCCGCTTGAAGAAACTTACGCCTTTGCACAGGGCGCGCAGGCGATTGCGCCGAGGTGAATTCGTAGCGGTCGCGCCGAATGACCGATACAGAGGGCCGTCCGCCGCCTCAGCGTAATCAACGACGCTGACCATAGTCACCGGACTGCCCGCGCTCAGCTCCGCAGCACCGGCCCAGACGTTCGTCGCCGGCACGCCTTCGCCGATCTCGATGCCCCAAGCCCCCAGACTGGAAACGGGACGGGGCAGCCGGCACGGGGGTACGGCGGCGAAACAGAACCATAGATCCACCTCGCAGTTTCGCAGCGTGGCAATTCCCGCTTCATCTGGATACCAGCGATCGCCTTGGCGAACGGCGTGAACGTGCAAAGGCGGCAGCGCCAATTCGGCGGCGACATCGGCAGGAGCGAGTAGCCGCTCGCTCCGGCACCGCAAGTGCTCGTCGAGTTTGTCAAAAAGATGATGAAGGCGTACAGGAAGCGATTGCCGGGGTTTTTCAGAGGCAATCACCAAGGCCGTCAACTTTACTCCTGAGACCGTCAGCGCCTGGTTCACGCAGTTGAGCACCCAGCGCTCCGGGAAGCTTCTATCCAGCAGGACGCCGATTCTGATCTGGCGAATGCCGTCATCCACCAGAATGCCGTCATCCACCTTTTGGTGCGGACGATTTGCAATCATTTTCGTCCTGCTTGGCATGGGCGGCTGGAATTTGAATCGCGCGCTTGGCCAATCCTCGCGCTCGCGGCAGCTCTCAACCGGTCAAAGACCGCTTCGTAAATATCCACAGCGTGATCGACAGAGTGGTGCGCTTCGAAATACTTGCGGCTGAGCGCGCTGATGCGTCTCCAACGTGCTTCATCGTTCATCAGCGACCGCACGCAGCTGGCCATGTCGTCGGACGAACCGACAACCTCGCCAACTCGGTGTCCCTGCCAACGCGCGTCCGGATCGAATAAAGAAACGGTCGGCATGCCTCGAGACCAGGCCTGCAAGAACGTGTTGGGAAAGCCCTCGGTTGGTGAGGTATTCACAAGCAGGCTTCCGTCGTCGAAGTGCCCCTCCACGTCCGCGAACGGGACAAAACCGGTCATCTCAACATTAGGCAGAGCGGTGGCTTCCCTGCAAATGCGGTTGAAAAGCGCGCTCTCATCGCGTGCGCCACCCCCCACGAGCCGGAACCGGTAATGTGGACAGCGCCGCGCTAGATCGATGAACAAGTCTGGCCGTTTGATCTGCTTGATCATGCCCGCCCAAAGAATGATGCGGCCGGGATGCGAAGGCTTTCCGGTATGGCCATAGCAACTTGGAACGACCGTTGCCCCGCGTCCATAGTGCCGGGCAAGCGCCTCCCGCTGCCGCTCGCTTTGCACCACGATGCCGGAAACATGACGCAGGCCCCAACGGTACAGCGCTCGATCGCGGCCGAAACGGATAAACGGCGCAGCGGGGTCGCAATCCGCGTCGCTGGCGGCGGCGAACACGCTGAGCCTGTGCCGCAAACGGGAAAACGCGGCGACGAAACCCGTCAGCGCGCCCGACGTACGCTGATAGTAAATGTCGGCGTCGGCGCGGCGCATCGCCGACCAAAGGCTGGTCAGGCGGGGATGCAGAAAGCGGACTACCGGCAGACCGGCCTCCGGCGCATGCATGCGATGCACCGTGACGCCGTCCACGATGCAAGGGTCGGATTGGCCGTAATCCATGCAGATCATCGATACCGGGTAACGACGCCGGACCAACTCACGGACCAGAAAACTTTGCTGCACTTCAGCACCGCCTACCGCTTCGATGCGCCTATCGCCTGAAAACACAGGCCACATGCCTGGGGCGACAAAACAGATGTGCGGCCGTTGCATCCTTGCGTTTTGCCGGCGGTCGCCGGGCTCGCCGGTCGCGCCATATTCAACGCCGCGCGGCAAAGAGTTCACAATGAATTCAACGCCAGCGGGTGGGCCAATATGCTCATACCCCCTCGCTGCGCCACAATTGAAAGGCCAGCAAAATCCAGACCTTGTTCACCAGGTAATCGTCACCGCGCCGGAACGCCGCCACGGTCCGTTGAACGATGCCGGGATCCAGAATACCCTGGCGCGCGATGTCCGATGGGTTGAGGTGCTCGTCCAGCAGATGAGCGAGACCGCCGCGCAACCATTCGAGCATGGGAATGGTAAAGCCCATTTTTGGCCGCTCGACCATTTCGCGCGGAACGTACCTGTAGAGGACCTGACGCAACAAGTGCTTTGTCCCCAATGAGCCACGCCGCAAGCCAACCGGCAGGCGGAGTGCCATCTCGACGATGCGATGATCAAGCAGCGGCTCGCGACCTTCGATGCTCACCGCCATGGTGGCCCTGTCGACTTTCGTCAGAATATCGCCGGGCAGGTAATTATGAATATCCCACAGGCACATCTGCTCCACGAAGCTCCCGGGATAGAAATCCGTCGTTTCCCGCACGCGTTCGCTGAGGCCAATCAGTTCGGCCACCTCGCCAGCGCGCCAATGGGAAGACGCCGTTTCGTAGAATTCTCCATTCGACGCGGCCACCAGATTATCGCGAACCTGACAGGCACGCCGCGTCACTCCGCGACGAATCGCCCGTTGAAGTCGGTGCGGCAATGGAAGAAAAGCGGCGGCACTGTCCAGCTCATTCACCGGTAGCCTCTTCAATAATCCGGCAAGTCCATGCCGCACAAATACGGGCAACTGTGCCCGCTTTCTCAGTCGCTCGAGCATCCCGCTGTAATGGTTGTAGCCGCAGAACAATTCATCTCCGCCATCGGCAGAAAGCACGACTTTGACCTGACCGCTCGCCATCTTCGAAACGAGGTAGGTAGGTATTCCCGACTCATCGGCAAACGGCTCGTCGTAGAGTTGCCCCCAAAGCGGCAGAATGCGCATGGCCTCGTCGGTTTCGAGGATGCGCTCCGTGTGGTGCGTACCGAGATACCGTGCCACCTGACAGGCGTACTGCGATTCATTGACCTGCGGCTCGTTGAATCCGACGGTAAAGGTATGGATCGTCGCGCCGGAATGCTTTTGAAGGATGGCGGTCACCAGCGACGAATCGAGTCCTCCCGAAAGGAAAACGCCCACCGGAACATCTGAAACCATACGCAGCCGGAAAGCATCGATCATCAATGCTTCCAGTTCGTCGGCGAGCTGATCCTCCGGCGCGCTGAGCGGATCGGCGACGCGGTCGAGTATGGACCAGTACCGGCGGAGTTTGGGTTCCCCCTCCGTGTTGATTTCCAGCCAGTGTCCCGGTGGAAGCTTGAAGACGCCGCGGTAGATGCTGCGCGGGGCGTTGATGTATCCGAATTGGAAATATTCAGCCAGTGCCCTGCGGTCTATCTCCGGCTGCCAATGCTGGAATGCCCGAAGCGCCTTGAGTTCCGAGCCGAACCAGAATGTCTTTCCGTCCCATCCATAGTAGAGGGGTTTGACGCCGAGTCGATCCCTTAACAAGGAAAGGCGCTGCTCCCGACGATCCCACAGTGCAATGGCAAACATGCCGATGAAGCGATGCACCGCGTCGATTCCCCATTCCTGGAATGCCGCGAGAATCACTTCGGAATCGCCGGTACCCTTGAAGTGATGGCCCAGCTCCTCAAGCTCCCTTCGGATGGGAGAGAAATTGTAGATTTCGCCATTGAAGACCATCACCAGCCGGCCGTTCGCAGACACCATGGGCTGGTGCCCCTGACTGGAGAGATCGAGAATCGAAAGCCGCGCATGTCCCGCCCCGACGCAGGGATCGTCATGCCACACACCGCGGTCATCGGGTCCGCGGTGGCTCAGGGTGGCAACTGCCTGTTCCAAGTCCCTGGCTCTATCGCCTCTTGTCGTGACTCGGGAATAGAACCCTGCTATCCCGCACATGGCTAATATTGGCTGACACTAAGTCGGCCCTTGAGGCCGAAACACGGGCTAACGGCATAATCACGATCTAATCTGCTCATGCGTACGGTCCCGTTCAAGCGTCGATGCGATGGTCGCAGGCCGCTATTTCGTGGCGCGGATCAGCAGGTGCCACCCCATTCTTCCGGCAACGAATCGCTCCGCTGCGCGCGGGATCCATTGCCCGCCTGGATACTTGTTCAGCGGGAAATGCGCCACCTTCATCTCGACCGTGCGGAAAGGCGCGAACAGCGCGGGCGCGTCCCGCCTGCTGTACGTGTAGGCGCACGGGCACTCCGGGCCGTCGGTGCAATGGTGCACGAAGTTGCGGGCCCTTAGATAGCTCCAGCCTTCCTTGAGAAAGTTGTCGTAGTGGATCTCCCACAGCTTTTCTGAAGCATTGCCGCGCACCCCGACCAGCTGGCCGGCTGCTGAGCGGTTCCGATCTGCCTTCGAGCGGCCGAGACGGGAGACGATCTTGAGGAGAACCCGCGCACGCATGTAGCCGAGGATCCGCACGTAGTAGTTGAAGCTGTGCCGGTGGTAAAGCATGACCAGCGCGACCCCCCCTGGCTTCAGCACCCGATAGACCTCGTGTACAGCTCGCTGAGGCGCCGGGGTATGGTGAAGCACGCCGTACGAGTACACGATGTCGAAAGAGTCGTCGGCAAAGCTCAGCCGTTCGGCGTCTTCCAGGCGGAATTGCCCGTCGAGTCCCTCGGCGGCGAAGTGGCGCCTGGTCGCGTCGACGGCCTGCGGAGTCAGGTCGACCCCGGTGTAATGCGCGCCGTGGGAGGTGAACATGACGCCGTCGGCCCCGTTTCCGCAGCCGATCTCAAGGACGCGCTTGCCCTTGGCCTGGGCGAACGAGGCGAAGGCGGGAATGTGCCACTCGGTGCGGTAGCGAAATTCCCGGTACTTTGAGAAAAAGTCGTGCTCGTCGGTGAAGCGCTGAATGAAATGCGTACCGCAGGCTTCGGTGCTCCAAAAGGCGCGCACTTCCTGCAAGCCGTTTGCGTTTTGCAGGGTCTCTCCGCCGATCACGAGCTCCCTCATCCGCCCAGAAAGCGCAACCACCACTCTCCCTCCAGGCGACTGAGAAAGGCGTCCCCTTGATGGATCGCGGCCATGATATCGGCATGGCGGGAATGGACCAGCGTCCAGCTATGCCCCCACCGGAACCAGCAGTGCCGGTCCGACAGCTCCTGCACGTAGCGCGGGTCGAGGCGTCCGCGCACCGCAGCCGCGCCGTGCCTCCAGGCGTCGGCCAGGAGCCGCCGCAGCACGCGGTCGAAAGAGCCGTCCCGGGCCGCGATCTGGACGACTTCGCTCACGCCGCCCTTCTGAACGTAGTAGAGGTACCAGCCGATCAACCGCCGCCCACCGTCGCGCACGGCACGCGCGCGCAGTCTTCCGTGGCGCGTCTTGCGGGCGGTCTGCTCGAGCAGCCAGGCAAGCGAGCGAGCGTCGTACACGGGCTGCAGCGCATTGCCGTCCAAGACGTCGGGAAAATGGGCCAACATCGTGGCCGGGTCGAGCGCATCCTCCGCGAGTTCGCTCTCTTCCCGATAGAACCGGTTCGGCCGCAACCGGGCAGCCCCCGCGTCGGCCAAAGCGGCCAGTGGACGCGCCGCGAGCGTCAGGGCGGGAGGAAACGCGGAACGTCCTTCCAGCAGCGACAGCACGTAGCGGGCGGGACGGAGCGGCCGCGTCCAGTGGAGACTGTAGAGCAGCGGCGCCGTCCCGCCGATCCCGATCCACATGCGCCGAGACCGGTCGTTCGCTCCGTCGGCGAGCGTGAGGTCCTGCGGCCCCGAGAGGCACGCTTTCGCCAGCTGCAGCGCAGTGAGGCTGTGGCGCTTGTCCGGGTCCACCATGAACTGCGTGCTCACGGCGACGCGGACCGGGCGCCCTCGGAATCGCATCGGCCGCGGCATCACGGCTTGGACGCCGGTGATGTTTCCGTCTTCCTCGGCCACCCAGGAAGGGAGCTGGAGGTCACGCCACGGGTTGTCGAAGAGCATCTCCCGGAAGTAGGACTCGCACGCGGCCTGTGAAGTCCAGCCATGTTCCGGATAGACGCGTGCAAACAGCGCGGCGGCGGCAGGGACATCGTGTTCAGTAAACGCACGAATCGTCGCCCTGGCGGCTTCCGTAGGGGAAGTCGTACCCTGACCCACGCGAGGTTCGAGCCCCCGAGCCATTTGCAGTCCCGCTCTCATCGCCGCCTTTTTTGGCCTTCCGCCCGGCTTTCTGCGCTTCTCGCCCGAAAACTCCGAAGCGCTCCCTCTTGGACTCGGCGCCGCCTCAATCGGCCGCGCGCAAAGATGGCCGCGCGGACGATGGATCGGCTGCTCCGCCGTTCGCCGTCACCAATCGGGCGATCCGCGCGAGCGTTCGCAAGTCGTCGAGGTCGATGTCGTCGATCTTGATTCGCAAGCCGAAATGCTGCTCGAGCTGGAAGAGCAGCTCCACGAACTGGAACGAATCCAGAACGCCGGTCTCGAGGAGATCGGTGTCCGGAGAGGGCACCTCGATGTGGAAGCTATCGACGAACAGAGCGCCGAGGCGTTCGATGATGGCGTTTGCGTCTTGCACTTCGTTTCTCCTTTAACTCTGCCCCGACGCCGCGCTGACCATACGACGACCGGTCGCGCTCTCGTGATCGGGCGACAGCGCTTGCGCGAGGCGGTGTTCGGCGTCGAGGAACGCATTCTTCAACCGGGGCCGGTCGATCTTGCCGTTGTCATTCTTGGGGAGGACGTCATAACGCATCCAGCGCGCCGGAAGCATGTAGCCGGGCACCAGCCCAGCCAGGTTCTTGCGCAGACTTTTCGTGGAGACGCCCTCCGCCGGCGCGGGGACGTAGGCGCAGCAGATCAGCCATCCTTCGAAGCCTTCCGATTGAATTGCGACGACCGCGCTCTCGCGCAAGCCCGGGAGCGAGTGAAGCGCCGTCTCGATCTCGCCCAGCTCGATGCGGTAGCCGCGGCTCTTGATCTGCGTGTCGGCGCGGCCCACGAAATAGACAAAGCCGTCGGCGCCGCGGCGCGCGAGGTCCCCGGTCTTGTAGATGCGGTCCTGCGGACCCGCTCCGCCGGGGTAAGGGAGAAACGCGCTGCGGGTCTTCTCCGGGTCGTGCCAGTAGCCCGGACTCACGCCCACGCCGCGGATATAGAGCTCGCCGATTTCTCCGGGAGCCACCGGCCGAAGCCCCGCGTCGAGAACCAGCAGCTCTTCTCCTCCGCACGCGGTGCCGATCGGAATCGGCTCGCGCTCATCGGCCGGGCACCGAGGCACCGTGTAATAGCTGCTCACGATGGTCGTCTCGGTCGGGCCGTACAGATTGGTGAATTGCACGTGCGGCAGCCGGCGCATCCATTGGATGAGGGTGGGTGTCGGCAAGGGTTCTCCGGCGAACAGCACCCGGCGGAGGAATGGAAAGTCGTTCTCGCCCACGACGTCGAAATTCGCCATCAGATTGAGGACTGAGGGCACCGAGAACCACTGCGTGAGCCGGCTTTCGCGAATGAACTGCGCCAGCTTGTGCGGCAGGAGATTCAGCTCGGGGGGCACCAGATGCAGCTCGGCGCCTGCCCACAGCGTGCCGAAGACGTCGAACGTGGATACGTCGAAGCGCAGCGGCGGATGCTGGGAGATTCGATCGGTGGGGGCGATGCCGAAATACGCCGCCGCCCAGCGAAGCAGATGCGCGACGCTCGCGTGGGTGATCATCACGCCTTTGGGGATTCCGGTGGAACCCGATGTGAACAGAATGTGCGCGACGTCGCCGTCGGTGTTGGCGTATGCGGGCGGCGTTTCCGGATAGGCGGTGAGATCGCGCAGAGCGAACACCGGGTCGGTTTCGGGCGGAACGTTTTCGTCCAGCCATCCGATGACAGGCCGTTGCTTGAGCGTCACAGCCGCCGTCGCATCGCGCAGGATCTGGCCAACCGGGCCCGCGGCCAGAATGAAGCGGCAGTCGCCGACTTCGAGCACCCGGGCCTGACGCGCCGCCGGACTCGCCGGATCCATCGGCACGTAGATCGCATCGGCTTTCAGCGCGCCGAGCATGGCCACGATCGCCATGGGCATCTTTGGCATGAGCAGACCCACCCGATCTCCCCGACGGCACCCGGCGTCCTTGAGCAGATGGGCCAGCCGGTTGCTCGCCTCCTCGAGTGCCCCGTACGTGAGGCGAGT
>Ga0066710_100005439_pt1 | contig 11612 bp, 5 predicted proteins | sample GraSoiAngelo_159_FD_79666 | JGI IMG/M metagenome (GOLD analysis project Ga0066710, IMG submission 79666) | Grasslands soil microbial communities from the Angelo Coastal Reserve, California, USA - 14_1009_16_40cm | ecosystem: Environmental > Terrestrial > Soil > Grasslands | place: USA... | reverse complement strand
TCTTGGCTACTTTCACCGAGGTGCCGAAGAAGCCTGCATGGTAGCCCTCGGGTAAGGGAATCTCCCGCGGGGGTTCGGACGAGTCGAGCGTTTCGATGTAGAGCCGGGTCCTGCCATTGTTCGTCGCGAGATAATAGACGGATTTGCCGTCAGGCATCCATGCGAAGACTGGAAAGTCGAGGCCTAGACTGGCGCCCTTGAGGTAGCCGAGTTCTCGGGTGTCTGTTTTGTAGACTGCGAGTTCGTATTGTCCTCTAGCGTCCGTTTTGAATAGTACCCATGGTTCAGAGGGATGCCATCCACCGTTTGTGTTCTCCGAGTCCGGTTTGGGCGTGTAGATTACAGGCTCGCCTTCATTTTCTGGCGATAGGAATACGAGTTCCAGAGCTGTAGGGTGCTCTGTCGTCTTGGCGGATACGCAGATTCTAGAATCATCCTTTGACCATTCAGGATTGAAGAGCTCCTGTCTGTTCTGATAGATCTGTGTGTGCTGACCGTTGCTGGAGTCGATGGTCCAGACGCTGCAGGCTTCCTGTGTTGCACCGGCGAGGGCGATCCTATCATCGCCGTTTGACCAGTTGAAGTTGAAAGCGCGAGTCGGGGGTAATCGTGTGAGCTGTTCCTCCTCCTCGCCCTCTTCTAGGGGAACTGTGAAGAGCTGATGTTCCTCCTTTCCACCAAAATCTCTAGAGAAGCAGACAGTCTCAGAGTCATTCGAGATGCGAGCCCATGCTACTCGTTCCTTTCCGTGAGAGACCGGGCGTAATTGGCCTCCTCTGACATCCAAGGCTGCTAGCTGGTAGGACCCGGTCTTGTTGGACAGTGCAAGGGCAGTCTTGCCATCCTTCGAAAGGTCGAAAAGCTCGAGATCAGGAATCCCGATAACACGTTCAACATAAATCAACCTCGGTGAGACGAGAACAGGCTCTGTCATAACAAGGCCAGAAGCGGCCCAGATGTTGTATTTATCGAGTGCTGACACGCGTGAGACGCAAAAACATGGCTCATCGACGGCGACCCCTATTGCACCCGTACGGTCCCAAACACCAAGGTTGGTTTGACTGGGAGAACTCTTCGGGAGGGCGCTCAGAGGCCCTATTCTTCTTGGTCGTGCAACCGCGACTGTTTTCCTTTCATCACTTGTGAGGGATGTTGTAAAGGTGATGTGTCAAGCATTTCCTGCAATGAATCCATGCCCCACACTTCCAGCATTTCACCCACTGAGATTTGCCATCCTCCGGCAAGAGTTTTGAGGATGACTTCTCCAACTGTCTAGGCATAGGGTTCCTCACCGCTGCTCCCCGAGCGCTCGACACGGACGGAACAAGAACTCGCAATCAAACTACAAGACAACCAGATAAGATACCAGACACGGGGCCGGAATACCGGATTAGGCAGTTCTGTGTCGCGAGACTCGTCATCATACCTTGTTTTTCTAGATGCTCTGTTGCTAGCCGGATCTTAACAGGGACCCGTCAACAACCCCGTTCGCGTCTCTCTACTGTCGAGCGGATTTTATCATTAACTTGGAGCCTCAGGCGTTTTCTAGGCGACTTCCTTGGCACCCTCAGGGTCGCCAGCCTCAGCAGACTCCTCGTCCTGCGCCTTGTCCGCCTCCTCCGCCTTCCTCTGCTCTGGCTTGCGAAAGACTATTGTCTGATAATTCCTGGACACGCTCTGACGCTGTCTATCCTCTTCTGATTCTTCCATCCTCTTCTGTAGAGCCTCAAGCTGAACCGTCATGGCCTCAAGACTGAAATTCTTCAAGATCTGATCCTTGTACCAGATCAACTGACCAGCCAGCTTCGTCCACCTGACACGCTGCGCATTAGGAGTATACTGCGACTTCGCATACTTGTGAGAAGTCTGGATCAGATCCTGAACCGTCTCAATCATAACCTTCCGCTCAGACTGACGCCAAGCATTGATACTATTCTTAACCTCAACCTCCTCACGAACCTCATCCTCGCCCATTACAACCCGCATAACCCTACGAGCTAGTCGAATATGTCCAAGAGAGCAGAACGAAAAGCGGCGAGAATCGTCTCTATGCGTCTCTCAGAAAAGCGTTGCAGGGACAGGACCCTGGTTGAAGAGGCGAGAGAAGATAGGCCGGTTCACTGCCGACTTTCTGCTTTACAAAGCCTAGGGTCGTTGTTGAGGCTGGGGGGCCGTTTCCTGATACTCCTGCGCATGAGAACCGTGATCGTGAACGGATGAACTATCTCACGAGCATCTGAGGTGATGGCTAGCGCATTCTATAGTCGCCAGAGTCGTCTTAGAATCAGACCGATCACGATAGGTCCCGGAACAAATATGGCCGCTGCGATCGTAATTTGACCGAGAAGATTCAGACTGATCCCCAACTGATCAGCTGCTAGTGAGGAAGAGTCTGCAATGACCAGACGACTGTGATAGACTGGGTCCCGAGCTGCAAAGGTTTGAACCGCATCTACTACGGGTTTTCCCTGAGCGATGAGGTCAAGCAGAGTGGCTGTTGATGCGTCCGCGTATTGGAGGCTCACCATACCGTCCCATCCAATATAGGCTGCTGCTCCTCTGTGGATGAATGCTGCCGCAAGATCTGTATTCTCGAGGCTTTGGCAGCCTGTAACGATTATTGTCGCTCCCTGAAAGTTTCCCTGCATCTGGTTACGGGCGAACTCTGAAGTTATTGCGAAATAGTCATTGCCGTTGCTGATCTTTTCGTCTGACAGACCACCCGTCAGCTGTGGCCAGACATACTGGGACTGGCTGTAAGGCTGGGAGGTTATGATCGCATCTGTGCTAGCATGGGCCCTTATGATCAGGAGGCCGTAGCCCCGAGTGGGGAGGGTTTGAAAGAAGCTTACAGTGGCTTGGCCGGGAGAGTAGTAGTCCACTTGAAATCCCCTGGCGGCTAAGCTGCCTGTCGCGTTTGAGAGGAACGATGGGTCAGGGTCGGTGATGGAGAGTTCGTCGATTACTGCCGCACTGAGCTTGTTGATCGGACGAGACTGAGGCCCTGGGGCAAGATATGGCCAGGACAGTGTCGTGACGGTTCCGATTATGGTGCAAATGACTACGAGTGAGAGGAAAAGTCTACGATGCCCGCGGCCTTTGGGCAGTCTAGCTGCAATACTTGGCGAAGATGTTGGGCTCGAATGCCTTTCAAGATATTGCTGCAGAAATTGGTCAATACATGTTTCTGTGGCTTTTTTTCGGGTCATATCTTCCTGTCTCCGTCATCTTTCGACCTGTTGATTATCAGACAGGAACATGGGTCGATTCGAAGAGATACGTCGTCGTTGATCGTCAGCCATTAAGCCGTGGCCCACTCCTTGCCATTGTCGAGGGTCATGAGAGGAGATCGAGAAACGGTCGAGTTCTCCGAGGCTCTCTAGGGCGTTTTCCTTTTTCTTTGTTTTAGACCGATTGTGCACAGAGTTGTCACCACTATCAACGCAGATGCTAATCCGAGGTATGGAGCCAACAGCGCAAGTTTGTCGATCGGGACAAGCGATCCGCCAACCGTCCCGGTTGAGACGGTAAAGTATTCACATGGGCTCGTCGATGAGGTGTAATTGTTGTCGCCGCTGTAGGTCGCTTGGTAACTGAACGCTGCGAAGCCGGATAAGGAGCCTTGAGTGGGAGAGTTTGGTATCTGACCGTTTGATAGAGTGACTGTCTGCGGCGTCCCCGAACGAGCACAACCGTTATTCGTGTAGAATGTGTAGGTGACGGTAGCGGTTGGAGTAAACCCGCCAACCATGCCCGTTAGGCTTGCCGTATCATAGACGGTGTTGCCGATGGTAACCGAGCCTCCAACAGGCACTGAGCCACCGTTAGAGATGAAAAGAGTTGTCGATAGTGTTGTGAGAGCTTGGCTGACCATGAAGTTTTCGCATGAGCTTGTTGATGAGGGATAGTTGCCGTCGCCACTATAGCTTGCCCGGAAACTGTAGCTTCCCCCCGCTAGTGGGCCGGTACCAGTGGAGTTCGTTATGAGCCCGTTCATTAGGGTAACTGTCTGTGATGTTCCAGAACCAGAGCAGAGGCCGTTTGTGAAGAACGTGTAAGTCACTGTTCCAGTTGGGGTGAATCCGTTGATCGTCCCCATCTCACCGGCCGTATCGTGGACAGGAGTTCCGAGAGAAACTGAACTGCCTACAGGAATCGAAACACTGGTCGAGGTGTATAGTGCCGTGGCAACGAACGGTGGGAGAACTGTGAACGGTTCGCACTGGCTCGTCGCGGAGAAATAGTTACTGTCACCACTGTAGCTTGCTTGATAACCGTAGTTACCCGCCATTAGCGGATTAGTGGGCGTAGAGTTTGGAATTAGCCCATTCGAAAGGGTAACCATCTGCGATGTTGCAGAACCGGAACAGCTACCGGAAGTGTAGAGCCTGTAGGTCACTGTACCGGTAGGTGGAGTGGTGCTGACTATTCCATTCAAGACAGCAGTATCATGAATCGAAGTCCCTGAAAGCACCGAACTGCCAACGGGCACCGCGACGCCTCCTGAGGCGAACAGGGCTGTCGAAAGCACAGCAGAGGCCTTGATTACAGAAAAGCTCTCGCATGAGCTTGTTGATGAGGGATAGTTGCCGTCGCCACTATAGCTTGCCCGGAAACTGTAACTCCCTATTGCCAAGGGACCGTGCAAGGCCGAGTTCGGCACAAGTCCATTCGACAAGGTGACGGTCTGTGTTGTTCCAGAACCGCCACAACTACTTGATGTGGAGAATGTGTACGTGACAGTCCCAGTCGGAGTGAAACTGCCGATCACCCCATTCTCAACAGCTGTGTCGTACACTGAAGTTCCCAGAGAAACCGAACTGCCCAAAGGAATCGAGATCCCATCCGATGTGAATAGAGCGGTCGAAACAAATGGGGAAAGAACAGTAAACGACTCACAAGAACCATTGGTCGAGATATAGTTGCTGTCGCCATTGTAACTGGCTCGGAAACTGTAGCTCCCGGCCATTAAGGGACCCTGCGACGGAGAGTTGGGTATTAGACCGTTCGAAAGCGGCAGGGTCTGAGGTGTTCCAGGACCGCCACAACTACTTGATGTGTAGAATGTGTAAGTGACGTTACCGGTTGGAGTGAACCCGCTAACCACTCCCGATAGACTAGCTGTATCATAGACCGAAGTTCCCGAGTATACCGAACTTCCAAGAGGAATCGATGCCCCCGTGGAAGTGAAGAGGGCGGTTGTAAGGACGGGGTGGGGTGCCACAGTGAATGGTTCGCAAGAGCTAGTCGAGGGTGGATAGTTATTATCGCCGCTGTAGCTCGCCTGATAACTATAGTTTCCAGCTGTCAACGGGCCCTGGGTGTTAGAGTTCGGTATCATACCATTTGACAAAGTGACACTTTGCTGGTGAGTAGAACCAGAACAAATATTGTTACCAGTGTTCATGAAGAACATGTAGGTTACAGTACCGGAGGGAGTAAAGCCGCCGACCCCAGTAACGATGGCAGTATCATGGACAGAACTATCGAAAGGCACCGAGCCACCAACGGGAACCGCCACTCCAGTAGAAGTGAACACCGCAGTAGTAAAAGAGGAAGAGCCAGCAATGAAGAACTCGCACTGGCTGGTTGAACGAGGATAGTTGCTGTCTCCGCTATAAGTGGCGTTGAAACTGTAGAAGCCAACAGCTAATGGGCCTTTGACAGTAGAGTTTGGTGCAACACCCTGTGTGAGATTCACCGTTTGAGACGTTCCAGAGCCAGAACAGGCACCATTACTGAAGAACACGTAAGTCAGAGTACCAGTCGGGGTAATCGCATTCAACCCCGTGACGGTAGCGGTATCATGAATCAAGGTTCCGTTGGGCACGAAACCACCAAGAGGAACCACAACACTATTGGAGTTGAACAGCTCTGTTGTAACAAGCGCGGCACTAAAGTTTTCACATGAACTAGTTGAAGGGAAATAATTGTTGTCGCCGGTGTAATTTGCCTGAAAACTGTAACTTCCAATCGCCAATGAAGGTTGGGCAGTGGAGTTGCGGACGAGACCTGAGCTAAGGGCAACCTTCTCTAAAGTGCCAGAACCAGAACAGGCGTTGTTATTGAAGAAGGTGTAGGTGACATTGCCTGTTGGAACAATACCACTTACCTCGGGCACTTGAGCGGTATCATAAACTGAACTGCCCCGAGGCACGGAGCTGCCAGCAGGAATAGGGCTCGGGTCCGAATTGAACACAGCGTTGGTGATGGAAGGATGGTGCTGGAACAATGGACCCAGCGGGGGAGCACGGCAGCTTCTATCCCCATTTGAGACTCTAAGAACTCTGTCCGTTTGGGTTGCGTAGAGGCAATCGTCACTCCCCACCGTGACAAAGTCTCCGCGAGAGCCGCCGGTAACGATGTCAGTCGAGGTGGAGGAGGAAAGATCGATCTTTGTTATCGACCCATTACAACTGTTGTTGGTGTAAAGAAACGGCGTTGTAGGGTCGAGAGAGATGGCTAAACCGTCCGGGCAAAGAGCGTTTGGCAGGGGGGTGACCGTAGGTGGTTGTGGTTGATCTGTTCCGGATATTTTCACGGGATCTGATGACGCTCCGCCTACGACGGCGTAGAGGGTGCCGTCTGAGCCGAATGCGAGTCCGTCTGCACTCGAAAACTGGGCGTAAGTGATAACGAGCCCGGAGACCGGAGAGATACGCAAAATGGCATCTGCCGGGCTGACGCCTGCAGAGTCTGAGACAAAGAGGTCACCGCTCAAAGGATCTGACGCGAGACCGCTAGGCCAGTGCAGGCCGGATGCTACTACTCGAATAATAGTTCCCAAAGTTGGACCGGGAGTGAGCCCTATTTGCACTACCTCTCCATCGGCCGCACCGGGGCCGTTGACCAAGTCGATCAGGTTAAGGTATAGGTTCCCATCCCTGCCGAAGGTCAGACCGTGTGGACAAAGAGGGGAAAGCGTCGAAGTCTTTACAAACACGTTCGCGTCGGACGCAACCTGCCCAAGCCCATGGTTGAATTTGAAGACATTGCAACTGGCAATGTCCGCGACGTACAGATTACCCAACGGGTCGCTTGCTAAGCCGAGGGGACCGACATTAGGAATATAGCCCCCTGTTCCGTATTTTAACCCTGTGGCGAAATCGTCAACGGAATAGCCTGGGGCGGCGACCGCCTGCGCTCGGGCATGCGGAAATAGGAACGGGACGATTGAAACCACTAGAAGCGTGAATACTACGAAGATCACTGTTCTGCTTGCTTTCATTCTCATTCTTGTCTCGGTATTCGCCTCATGTTTACGCCGACTGTCGCATTCGAACATGGAATGGTGCATTCCAGAGCCTCAAACAAAGCGAGCCTCTGAATATTATCTGGGTTTTTTTCCGGGACGCCAGGGATAATTTCTAAACCATAACCAGCAAATGGGGTTACAATAGACTAAGTTTGACCTAGTCGCTTTTATTTCCGCATCTTCGTGCAGTCTTGGGGAGGAATAGGACTCGGATGTTCGAATCGAACCTCTTTCTTAGGTGAAGATTTTTCAGAGTGAACCCTCGCGGATCTTGAGAAATCGCCCATCAATGTCAATGTTCGCGATTAACAGCTGAGCAAACTGCCTATGAGGGGCAGTTGTCCGAGTCTGTTCTGGATTTGCCCTCGACATCACTCTCTAGCGGAAACTGTAAGGCAAGAATTGGGCGATGGTTTCGGTTCAGATTCAAGTCGGCATTGTCAAAGCGAGACTATCGACGAATCGTTTCACGGGCTCCTTCTCATAGGACACTCGAATCCTTATGATGTTCCCGCCTCTTCCCCTTTCCCCTGGGAATACTCTGAATTCTACCATTCCACTCTTGACGAGCCTCTCCAGAGGTTTTCCAAAGGTGTGTTTGTACCTAGCGTCTCCATACACTTGACTTCGCGGGATTCTAAGGGATCTCACGATGTCTAGAAGCCCGCGCCAGCCGGCATGTTCAATGTCGACCCGCCGTCTCATGTAGTCCCCGACAAAGGCGTCAACAAGGAACTTGATGATCGGGGATCTCCCAATCACATCATCCGAAGCGATGGAAGTAATCTGACTTACATTGCCATGATCCTGTACGAGAATCTCGATCGGTTCAGGTTCATGGACTCTGCTCCGGCCACTCTCGTCTAGATAAAATATCCTAGGCCTTAGAGCAAGTGCTCCTAAGACATTCGGCTTGAGTGTGAGACTTACTTCTTCGGTCTTTGACGGTTCTAGCCGGCGGCCTTTCAATATCAATTGTCTCTGCTCCAAATTGAGTTCTTTCGGCTTTTTCACCAGATCAAAGCCCTCCGGCACCATCCTCTCTACTCTCACCAGCTGCGCAGTGTTCGCGCCTGCATTGGCTAGCTCAATTTTCAAGCTCATTGATTCTCCGAGTCTCAAGCTTGTTGGGGAGGGAAACATATTCGCAACAACGTAAGCACCCTGAAGCCTTCCGACACCAACTGGTACGTCTCCAGACACTTTCGAGGGGAAGACTCCTGAGGGCACAGTGAACGGACCGGCCATATCATTGCTCAAAGAGATTGCAAGTTCCTTCTCGTCTCTGACCTTGTCCAATAAGCTCGTCACCTGTCGCTTCTTAGCGACGTAGCCAGATTCGCTGAACGATTCTACGGCGGCCTTGAGTAGTCTTTCGACCATCGAGTAGAGTCGCACCTTCTTCTCCTGATCTACCTCTCTGTTAGCCTTGTTGAGATAGAGGTGAGCCTCAATGAGGTGCTTGGTTCCTTTCGAGTGTTCAGAGGCGCTGTGAAAGCCTGACTTTAGGTAATGGTTTGCCGCGCTCTGAAGTTTCTGGACCGCAGTGTGATAGTCGGATGTTCTTCCTTTGTCGATGAACTGCGATACTGCGTTAAGAGATGAGCAGTAACGGCTGTGGCCCGCAAGTAACATCTTTGTGTTGTCGGAAGAGCATGAATCGCTTGCCTTCAGGAAGAGGCTTGACGCCGTCTCGTAGAGTTCTGCGGAGGCCTCTGCTTCCGCTCGACCCATAGACTTCCAGGCTTTAGAGAGCGTGATGATGAAGTTAGATTCGTCCCTACCCAGCTCTTCCCCAAAGTGTTGTACGATGTGTTGTAGGGACTCTAGTCCTCGATCATACTTTTCTCTGGCGCTCCTCTGGTTGCCGTTCTTGTCCAAGATCCTTGCTTCTTCAAGATCGGCTCTTGCCTTGCAATACAGCTCGTGAGCGTTAGAAGTTCTTGTGAGTGCTTCTCCCTCCCTCCTGTCTTCTGGATCGTCGACGTCAACAAGGTGTGTCTGTATGGATATTCTCGACTTGTGGAAGGTTCTGACTGCTTGGCTGTAGGCTGCGACAGCCTCTTCGCAGAGTTCCCTACTGCTCTTGTCCTCTGCGTCTTCGAGCTGAGCGAGTGCGAAGAGCCCCGAGGACAGGTATTTCCACTGTCCGCTCGACTCTTGTAGCTGGGCTGCTCTGGCGTAGTTCTCTTTCGCTAGACCGTATTCCCCTAGACGGTGATGATTTCGGGCTTTCGCGATTTGGCTCCGAGCCTGCATGTAGAGACTGAGTTGTTCGTAGAATTTGCTCAATGAGGGGATTTTCTGGGCAGCAAGTTTGTAGCTGCTCGAGGCAAGGACGTAGGATTCACTGGCCCTATCATCTTCGTTGATCTTCTCATACGCCAGGGCTGCCTTCAGCGAGGCTTCTGCCATCCGGATTGTCAGGTCGATCTTCTGGAATAATTCTGTTGCAAGAGTGAACTTTTCCGAGGCTCGTCTTAGGTCCTCAGAGTTGTGGTCGAGATCGTAGAGTTTCCGATACATCTCGCCACATTCGAGATGGTATTTGCCGAGGGCACCATAATATGGGCTGGGTCCACCGGACCCCCAGTTCAGAACGAAGGTGTCTGCGCCGCACAGCTTCAAGGATCTCTCTTTGAGTCTAACTGCCCGTGAGAGGAGTCTCGCCTTATCCCGTGGTCGTGTTGCCAGGTTTGCGTATTCAGCTTGGATATCAGCCAGGTAGTTGTCTCCCAAGCCAGTGTTCCAAAGGTCACCAGGGCCCTTGGTCTTTGCCTGTAATGAATTGTAACGTTTTCTGTACCAGAACGCTTTCCGTAGCAAGGACTTTTTTCGTTCTGGATTTCCCTCTGCAGTCGCGACCGATGCGTACACTTTACTCGCAACGTGCAAAGCGTTCGTCAAGGCATCCGTTATTCCAGAAGCCTTTGACTCAGTAAGGAGATCAGGGACTTCAGCTAACGCAGTTTCCAGTCTGCGGCGTCTCTCGGACTCATTTCTTTCTAACCTTGCCGTTTGCCAGTAGTACTCGGGGCGGCCCGGGGCCAGTGCGAACAGACTCTGAGAAGGCAGACCGACGGACAATGGGGAAAATACTCGACGGGATTCATCCAGAAGACTCAGCCACCTTGCTCCGAGACGGTGAGACTCTTCTGGATCTTCGATATTGGTTGCCTTGTAGAACAGGTTGTAAGCGAGCATATCAAGCGCTGAGCTGATGAGGAGCCTGTCACCGGTTTCTCTTGTATATTCGAGAATCCTCTCGTCGGCTGTGATGGCTACATCGGAGCCCAAGATTTCAGATTCTGGCTGTATCATAGAAAATCTTGATTGAGCGGCTCTCTCGAGCATTGCCACTGTTTGTGAGGCGTCGAATGCTTTGCGCCACAGAGCCTCGGACTGGTCGACAAGGTCTTGTTTATCGGCTAACTCGGAGTGGATTGGGAGTAGCCCAAGGTAGGCTGAGGTGAAGGTGTAGGCCCTAGCTAGTTCGTCGGGATTTTCCTTCGATGATAACGCTTTGATGGCTTCGCGCCCGTATTCAATTGCATCATTTAGAAGGGATAATCTGGTCTTTGTATCCCATTCGAGCCAGTAGGCAAGGCCTGCGATCGGAGCAAGCTGATTGTAGGTTAATGCGAGTGCGTCCTCGTTCCCTTGTCTTTGGAAAGTTTCGAAGGAGCGAATCGCAAGCTTCCACGCTTTTGAGAGCAGTCTTTTCCTTTCCCGGATCGTGCGTGAAATCGAGTAGGCCAAATAGGCTACCATTGCCTCGCAACGGAGTGCCCCCGCGCTGTGACCGCAGGCTAGATGTGTTCGGGAGGCTTTCCGATACGCCGCGATGGACTGTCCGACCCTATCTTGAAACTCCGAACTGGTATCGGACTGCAGCGAGGCTTTGTGAAGTGAATAACCGAGCTTCTCGAGAAGTGTTCCCTTCGCAGCCGAGTCCAAACGAGGCTCTGATTCGAGTGAACCGGCGTAGGACGAGGCCCGCTCTGTCCAGTTCAAAAACAGTCCTGAATGATCTGTGTTCTCTTTGGCTCCAAGTGCTAAGGACATGCAGGGTCAGATCTATTGTGCTGACGATCGGATTATGGAATATGCATAACAGCTTTGCGGCCAAGCATTCAAGAGTCTCCCACATGGTTTCGCCTACGACCTTGAGCAGTGGGCGAATGTTGGCGCAAAATCAAAAGATGCCCCATGGTCGGGCACAACGTTCTCCACGCTTGGCTATGCTCCCTAAGATAACCGAGAGAGCTCTGCACGAAATTAGAACTGGCCGCTTTGGTAGAGTCCAGCTGCCGAGTCTGGAGGAGGCTCGTTACTGGCTCCAGCAATGGCGAGAAGG
>Ga0066710_100005437_pt1 | contig 11612 bp, 11 predicted proteins | sample GraSoiAngelo_159_FD_79666 | JGI IMG/M metagenome (GOLD analysis project Ga0066710, IMG submission 79666) | Grasslands soil microbial communities from the Angelo Coastal Reserve, California, USA - 14_1009_16_40cm | ecosystem: Environmental > Terrestrial > Soil > Grasslands | place: USA... | reverse complement strand
ATTGCCTATTGCCTATTGCCAATTGCCGATTGCCCATTGTCATTGATTCCATATCCTCCAACTGTCCTCGGCCTGGTAAACAAGCATATCATAACCGTTTTGAATCGCAGCCCCCTGTTCTTCCCCTTTCTTAAGAAATAAAGTTTTTTCAGGATTATAGACCAGGTCAAAAAGAAAATGTCGCCGCGTCAATAAATGGTAAGGTAAGGGTGGTGCCTCGGCAACCTTAGGATACATGCCGAGAGGAGTTGTATTTATAATCAGCGTGTTTTTTTCCATCACCTCAGGTGTCAATTGTTCGTAGGAAAGATTTTTTAGAGACGGATAACGGGATACATATCCGTAATGGATCCCGATTTTCCTCAATACAAATTCAACCGCTTTGGCAGCGCCACCTGTTCCAAGTATCAATGCAGTTTTGTGTGAAGGATCGAGTTTGTGGCGCAATGACCTTTCGAAACCTGTGACATCAGTGTTGTATCCGATCAATTTGCCATCGACGATCTTCATACAGTTACATGCCCTCGTCTGTCTGACGAGTTCATCCTTATCACTTAGAAATTGCAAAACAGTCTCCTTGTGGGGAATCGTCACGTTCAGGCCTCGTAAGTCAGGATTATCGGCGAGAAGCTTAGGAAGCTCCTGGATATCTGCTAATGGAAAATTTTCATAGCGGCAATTTTCTATTCCTTCCTTCTTAAATTTTTCAGTAAAATAATTTTTGGAGAAAGAATGTGACAGAGGATAACCGATCAGTCCGAACAGGAGCATCAGCTTTTGTGATTTAAATATAAACTGAACGTATCGCCCCGTAAACCAATACGCATCGCCTCCAGGGGCAATACTTCCGAAGGAGCGATGTTGCCCAGATTGACATTACATCCCAACAATTCAATAAAATAAAGTTGCTGGCCTTTTTGAGGAGCTTCCCAGACAATTTTTTCCTGGGGTATTTGTGTCAGGATCTCCTGCACCAGACCTTCCCTAACCTCGCCACTACCGCGATAAATGCCAACGTTACCGGCTTCCCTGGCTTCAGCAATTACATAAGTAGCACCGGAGTTCAACTCCGCCCGCATCAGTTCTATCCATTTGTATGGCGGTATGATGTGTTCTGCATCTTTACTCCCCACTTCACTCAATACGGTCCCATATTTTGTTAGCTTTTCTATATACCCGCATTTCTCAGCGTGGGGAATAGTTATAGAGCCGTCGCTGACTTCCATATAGTGAACGCCAAAATCCTTGCATACCTGGATATAATCATCAAACTGGTCACGAATAAGAAATGCTTCAAACAAGGTGCCGCCAAAATAAATAGGTATGTTGTAGGAGCTATAGACCTCCAGTTTATCTTTCAATCCGGGAGTGACAAAAGAGGTTCCAAAGCCGAGTTTGACAATGTCTACATGGGGATGAGAGACACTTAAAAAATTCTGAGTTTCGTTAACACTTAATCCTTTATCCATTACCATCGTAATACCAGCAGCCCGGGGTTTTAAATGACGCTCGGGAATTTGCGTTAGATTAAAATTCATCAGAAGTATTTTTTTAAGCCGCGCAAAAATAAGAAAGTAGGTTCAAGGAACAAGGCGCAAGGTACAAGACACAAGAATATGCAAAGGGAGGCGAACAGAGAATGCAGTACAACTTTAGTTCTGATTCAGAGGCTTTGTGCTTCGATTCAAAGTCCTTTGCGTCGCAATCGTTCCATTGATCACATCACCATTTATGCAGGATCCTAGTATGGTCTTAGATTGATTTGTTACGTTTGAATTTTGCCAGAATATCGACAACCTGTTGATTTTGGAGAATAGAGGGGTTGAGTTCAACAAATCTCTTTAACATTCGTGGAGCTTTTTCCATTGCTCTTTCGAGGTAGAGAATAGCTTCTTTTGATCGGCCCATCGCAAATAAGATATTGCTCAGGTAAAACATGAATAAAGGTTTGCCATGTGTCACCTGCAAGGCAGCCATCACCTGCTCTCTCGCTTCGTCCAAAAAATCTGCCTTATACAAACAGCGGATCAATGCTTCCCACCCGGATAAATTTTTTGGGCGAACACGCACCGCATTTGAAAGATATTGAATCGCCTCTTTAAAAGCGCCGACCTGGAATTTACATTCGCCCATTAAGAGGTTATACTCTGGCTGAAGACGATGAATTTTTAGGGCATTATCCAATTGTTTGATTGCGCTCTCCCACTGGCCTTCGTTATAATAGGTGCATGCTATTTTATAGAAGATCTTGCTTTCCTCGGCATTCATATGTGATGCCTTTCTATAGTAAAATCTCGCCTGCGCATAGTTGTGCAACCTGTCGTAACAATGACCAATCGCTTCAAAGATCACGTCCTCTGGCTTGGACAATTCCAACACTTTTTCCAAAGCCTCGATCGCTTCTCTAAATTTTCGCAAACGAATGTAGGCGTCGCCCATATTGCGGTATGCGTAGTCAAATTTTTCGTCAATGGTTATGGCGTACTGGTAGGCATCGATCGCCTTTTCAAAAAGCTTTAATCCCTGGTAAGCAGCGGCAAGGTTGAACCAGGCCAGTTCATTGTAAGGAAAATCATCAATTATCTTTATATGGAGTTTGATGCTTGCCTCGTTGTTACCCGTAAAGTCCGTCCAAAAACAAATTTTGTAAAGGGCTTCTTCATTGTTTGGATCTTGCTCCAGGATCAACTTTAGACAGTCAAATACCTTATCGAATTCTTCATAATCATCATAAACATCGGCTAGCTCAAACAACAATTCGATCCTTTCCTCTCCTTCAAACGAGTGCAGCGCCATTTCAAGTAACTCTACTGCCTTTTCCTGTTGGTCAAGAGCCAGCCATGCATCGGTTTTTAAAATGTAAAGGTTGATGTCACCGCCATCAAACAGCTCAGCCTGCTCCAAAATCTTTAATGCATCCTGGTAGCGCGTTAAAGAAAGTAAAATGTCGGCTTTTTTTATGAGGAGTGAGGATGAAAAAGGGTATTGCTCTGAACCAAATTCTGCCGCTTCAAGGGCCTTTTGAAGATCTGCTTTCTCATCAAAAAACTCAACGATCTTCTCAAAGGCTTCTTCGTCGAGGAACTTATGGCTGCGGCCCGTTTTGAGGTTGTCATATTGCCTTAGCAGCTCATTTATTTCTTCTTTATTTTCCCGATATGGATTTTCTTTCATGAAATCAGCAGTTTAGGAAAGTTACCATATAAAAATAAAAATTCACAGGTTTCCGTAACATTTTTTACTTTTTGTCGTTAAATAAATATTAAAAGATGTGACGGACGGTTTGATTTATGATTATTTTTGTTTTTAATTTTGTAAGGAATGTCAATTAACCAATCAACCATACTACTCATTGCGAGAAGATGTACAGCTTTTTTCTTGCTGGCAGCATCTGCGATCAGTGCCTTTGCGATTTTGGGCGACAAGGGAAGAACACCGAGGAACCATTCCTTTCTTTCAAATCAACATCTCACGATAAATACCGCTAGTTTCTCATTAAAATCAAACTATAATTTTAGAGGAAGTCAAATTATCAACACTGCCAGATCAAGTGAGTATATTGACCTCAATACTACGATCACCTATCAGAAAGGAAACACGACTTACATAGTGCCTCTGAAGAAAAAGATTTTCATCACGACCAGCAACGCTGGATTTACTATCAATCACTAATTTACTTACCTGAACCTTTAGTTTCCTGGTACGTCATTACTCTGAAGCCTGATTTCGGCAAATCGAATTTTGCTACAGGCACCGGGTCAAAGCTTATTTTTGAAGCACTGAAAGTCACTTTGTTTTTGCTAAGGGTTGACTCGTATTCTAAAGCGATCCCCGGAAGTGATCTGTTGCTATACTGGAAGTCCCGGCTTTCCGGAATTAATTCTTTGGTGAAATAAACAGTAAAACTTTCTCCATTTTTTAATTTTCCGATCGCCTTTTGGCAATTATATCCGGCGATGGTCTTATAATCATTTTCATAAGTAAACGAGACACTGTCATATTTTTGATTGGCTTCAATCCAATCAGCCGGCGTCATGTTGATCATGTACTTCTTGTCGCCATATTCTTTCAATACCGTTACCTTCCCCGTTCGTCCATCGATAATGGTTGATTGAGTGCCGTAGACACTTACGAGTTCAGAACGACTCAATTTTCCTTTGATATAAATGGTGTTAGTGGCCCCATCAAAACCATCGGCCAATTTGGGGTTAGGGTCATTTGTATTTACGGTGACGTTGTAAACAATGCTTCCTTCTGAAAATTTTCTCTGGGCAAAGGTCTGAATGAAAGAGAACAGGGCGAATCCAAATACTATTACGATCTTTCCTTTCATTAGCGGTACAATTATTTTTTGACAGTTAGAAGACGCGGCAAATTAGTGAATTAGTTGCTTTTTCCGCTTGGGGGAACACAGGCAAGTGTCTTAGCGCCGGTTGCCCTTTTGCTGGATCTCTTTTATTTTTTTCTGCTGGGCCTGCATTTGTTCCATTCGCTCCTGCCACTTCGATTTGGCCTTGGGCTTCCTCCGGGTTTCTTCCATTTTGGCCAATATTTTATCATGATCGATAATATAGTTTTGAATCACGAACTGAAGACCGAGCGTAATGAGATTTGAAACGGTGTAATACCACGTCAGAGCAGAAGGAAGGCGATTAAAAATAAATAAAAGAAAAAATGGAAAAATGTAGGGCATGTATTTCATCACCGGGTTCGATTGATCAGGCGACATGCTCATGCTGTATACAGAAATTAGAAAGCTGGTTATGACAGCAGTGAGAGTAAACAAGCTTAGGTGATCGCCCAGGATATAGCTTATGATCGGAATGTTTCCGAAATGAATCACCTTGTCGGCGGCTGAAAGATCCGGAGCCCACAAAAAGCTTTGGCCGCGCAGGGTTATACTCGAACTAAAGAAACTATATAACGCGAAGAAAATGGGAATTTGCAGAAGTGCTGGAATACAACCACCCAAAGGATTTACTCCTGCCTCGCGGAATAATTTCATTTGTTCGACACTCATCTGTTGCTGATCGTTTCCGTATTTCTCTTTCAGCTTGGCTATTTCAGGTCTCAGCACTTTCATCTTCGCTCCGCTCAGGTAGCTGCTGTAAGTAAGGGGGGAAATGACCAAACGAATAATGAAAGTCAACAAGGCGATGGCCAATCCCAGGCTAGTGCCGCTCAAACTCCTGATAAAATCAAAAACAGGCATAACAACAAACCTGTTAATCGGTCTCACAAAGGCGTAAGCTCCTTGCCCGAGGTTGATCAGCTTTTCAAAATGCATGTCATGTTGCTTGAGCATCTTGAAATCTGCAGGCCCGTATAAAATACTGAACGGTACCGAAACAGAACTGGCAACGGGTAGCTGTAATTTCATATTCGCAATGGATTCCATCACCGTTTTTGCAGTGTCTGCCGGAATGAGCCATTCCATTCTCCCTGATGAAAAATTATTTTTTGCTACCAAAAAAGTGTTGAAGAAGCGTTGCCTGACACCGATCCATTTTACAGGCTTATCAAAATCCTTGCTGCTGCGGCGGCCGATGGTGTTATAGTCAAAGTCGCCCTCCATGATGTAGCCCACCTGGGTGTTTTGTTTTTCAAAACTCAGATCCGATTCCTGTTGAACGGCCTTGTATTGCCAGGTCAAATTCAGGTTTCCCTGGCTAAGTAATTTGTCTGCACCGTTCATTTGTATAGTGAAATCGATCATGTAGTCCTCCTGCCTCACAAGAAATTGATGTTGTAGAGAGGGACCCGAACTGTCCGGCCTCAATGTATACTTAATAAGGTGACTGTGATCAGCATTTTCTATTGCCGTATCTAGACGAAAATTTAAGTCGGAAATATAGGCGCTTGCATTTGGCCCAGTATTGATGGTGTAGTCAATTTTATCAAAATCAGTGCTCGCAAGTTTTACAGGACTACTGTCGCGTCCGTTAAATTTTTTTAGCTCAATTTTTTTTGGTTGACCGCCTTTACTGCTAAATGTAATCTTAAAGACATTGTTTTCGACGGCAAATAAGCGCTCTGAATCAATTGTTGCTTTTTGAAAACTGCCTCCGGATTTCACCCTCGCTATTGAATCATTTTTTGCAGACTCGGACCTCAGCGCCGTCGTATCAATTTTTGGCTTATTCGCGTTTGCAATTGAATCCTGTCTTGCTTTTTCTTTGCGAAAGGCTGCCTGTTCCTTGCCCGTATACCAAAAATATCCAACAAATAAAAGAGCAAGCACCAAAAAACCAATAATCGTATTGCGATCAAAATTCATTCATTATTTTTTAAGAAGGGCAAAGATAAGCGTTTCAGTCCGCAGTATTCTGTCGAAGGTCGATAGCTCGCACAATGAAAAAGCCACAAAATTTTTTTAGAATTACAAGGCCACTTAATGAAGCATTACATATTACGGTGAGAGTATTTTATTTCTTTTTCGACCTGACTAGGCAAATCTGGTAAGCCAGTTATACATTTCCTTTTTGTGAAGCGTTTTTCAACCGCCGGATCACTAGATCACTTCGCTGTGAAAGACGGCATTTTTTACTACGTCTCTTTTTTCATGAAATTCTTTTGCTGCTTTCACAAAATGGACGAACAACGGTGCTGGTCGCTCCACTGTACTCTTCAACTCAGGGTGATATTGCACGCCAATAAAGAAGGGATGATTCGGTAGCTCGGTGATCTCGACCAAGTTCGTGTCAGGATTGATACCACTCGCAATCATGCCATGTCTTTCAAACTGATCAAGATACCAGTTATTGAATTCGTAGCGGTGACGATGACGTTCGCTAACGCGAAGAGCACCATAAACCCTGTGGGCCAGTGATCCCTGCTTTATATCACAAGGATATGCACCCAGTCGCATGGTACCCCCTTTCATGGTAATCTTCTTTTGCTCTTCCATCATATCGATCACGGCATCTTTTGCTTCGGGCATCATTTCAGTAGAATGTGCTTCTTTGATCCCTAACACATTTCTTGCAAATTCAATCACGGCCATTTGCATGCCTAAACAAATTCCAAAAAACGGCAATCCTGTTTCCCTTGCATATTTTACAGCCGATATTTTTCCTTCAATTCCACGATTGCCAAAACCTGGCGCTACCAACAATCCGTCCAGGCCGCTCAACTTTTCACCAACATTTTCCGGGGTGATAAATTCAGAGTGAATGTATTGTACTTGCACTTTGCACTCATTCATCGCGCCGGCATGAACGAAGGACTCAAGGATTGATTTATAAGCGTCCTGCAGTTCCACGTACTTACCGATGAGGCCAATTGTAATTTTTGCTTTCGGATATTTCAATTTATCCAGGAACTCCTTCCACTTTGAAAGTTCGGGCTCATGGTAATCTTTCACCTGCAGCTTCTTCAAGACGATCAGGTCAAGTTTTTCATGCATCATCACGAGCGGTACCTCGTAAATTGTGTTTGCATCAGCCGCTTCAATAACAGCTTCTGGTTTTACATTACAGAACAGGGCAATTTTCCTTTTTATCTCCAGGTTCAAAGGCTGCTCGGTTCGACAAACAATCACGTCAGGAAACACTCCACTTTCGCTTAGCATTTTTACCGAGTGTTGCGTGGGCTTAGTTTTTAACTCCTTGGCCGCTTTCAAATAGGGTATGAGGGTAAGATGCACTACCAACAGATCCTCTTCCGGCAGCTCCCATTGCAATTGACGAACCGCCTCGATATAGGGCAGGCTTTCGATATCACCGACGGTACCGCCGATCTCGGTGATCACAACATCATAATTTCCGGACTTGCCCAGTTCTGTCATCCGGCGTTTTATTTCGTCGGTAATATGGGGGATCACCTGGACTGTTTTTCCAAGATAAGCTCCTTCTCTTTCTTTGGTAATTACGGTTTGATAAATGCGGCCTGTGGTTACATTGTTTGCCTGGGAGGTGTAGATATTCAAAAAACGTTCGTAGTGGCCAAGATCGAGATCAGTTTCTGCTCCGTCTTCCGTAACATAGCATTCGCCATGCTCATACGGATTTAGCGTGCCAGGATCGACGTTGATATAGGGATCAAACTTCTGAATGGTAACCCGCAGCCCTCTTGCCTGTAGCAATTTGGCGAGCGAGGCCGCAATAATTCCCTTACCCAATGAAGAAGTAACGCCGCCGGTAACAAAAATGTACTTGACCATAATACCCTCCAACCCGCGTTTGCGGGAGAGTTTTAAAATTTTAAAAAAAATATTTTTTGCACAAGCTCCATAACATAATTCAGCATCGTTGTGTCACTCCCGCCCGAATGTACCGTTCGGTACGGGCGGGCACTTGTACGTCCGGTAACTGCTCATCAAAAATTTCAGTAAACTTTCTCTAATTTGACCAGCGGAAATCCCGAGGTTGTCGGGATATGGAGGTCGTACAAAACTAATCGAAATTTCTGTTTTTTTAAAAAACTTATCCAGTAATTGTGGATAAAAGCAACGCCCAAATAGCAGGAGAAAATTTTCTATGAACCTAAACACTTTATGGCGCTCTACTTTCAACAAAACCGTTCCGTGGAATCACTTTTTAAGGTACCAACCAGGTGAAGCCTTCCGCTGATGCAATGGAAGTAGCAAAAAAAACTTACCCTACAACAATACAAAAGCCTCCGCTTTCTGCAGAGGCTTTACTTTTAGTGTAGTGCAGCAAATTATTTGACAGACACTGGCACCTCCAGGTTCTCCCACACAAGGGCAAATCCTTCTTTGTCGACCCTGTAGGTCATGCGCTCACTAAAACTCTTTGACTTTTTTGGTTTAACATTCACACGCAGTACATCCTTTGCAGGATCTTCTGTTGTAGAGCCATCCATTTTTACTCCCCACTGGCCTGTTTGAGAATTGAAAATAATCGCCCATTCCTTTTCGCCCGGAATAGCATAAAGACTGTACTTTCCTGCTTTCAACGATTTTCCTTCTACTTTAATATCCTTGTCCGTTTCAAAAATGGTGGCCTCGTTTGCTCCTGCTCTCCAAACTTTGTCGTAAGGAACCAATGCACCCCAGATCTGTCTCCCTTTAACTGCCGGGCTGCTGTAGTTAATCGTAATGGATGCTCCATCTACCTTACCGGTTGCCGTTGCAGGCGGACTCGGCCTGTTTGATTTATCACCTTGCGCCAGCACGGCGGAAGATAAAAATAGTCCAGCTACTGCCAAAACCAGGCATTGAATAATCGCTAGTTTTTTCATGATAGTAATAGTTTCGTTGTTAATTATTTTTTGTTTGGATAAAGTTACTGATTTACCCAAATGTGAAAGTGAAGGGAAAATGAACTTTTAAAGTCAGTTATTGTCCGAGAGGCGTTTTGTCTGACAATAAACGAACTTTGATCGCGTAAAAAAAGCGCATATGCCTAAAACAACAAACGAGACTTTTTCGATCCATGGAGAACAGCTGCTCAAAAAAATAAAAGAACTTGTTAATGAAGGGAACGTCCGCAAGATCACGATCAAAGACAAGACTGGGAAAGAGTTAATGACCTTTCCGTTGACGGTTGGAGTTGTCGGCGCCGTCTTTGCCCCTGTACTCGCAGCCGTAGGTGCACTTGCAGCCTTGGTAGGCGAATGTACTATCATGGTCGAAAAAGAAGAAGCGTAACCTGGATGTCAGTGTTGACAATTATTCTTTAATTCCTATTTTTCACAATCCATTGTTAAAACAGATTTCTTTTTCCATTGCTTTCGTTGCCCGGCATTTCGGAAGTCAGAACCTTTCTGCATCTTGGATGAGCTCACGACAACCGCAAAAAAAATAATGGAATAATTACCAGCATAAGTTCTGTATTTTTGCAAAAAAATATCCCATGAATATTTTTGTTGCCGGTCTACCATACGATCTTGACGATGCTGAACTGGAAGAAATATTCGAAAAATTTGGCAAGGTCAATTCCGCCAAAGTTGCAATGGACCGAGAAACAGGCAAAAGTCGCGGGTTTGGATTTGTCGAAATGCCCGTCGAAGCCGAGGCTAAAGATGCTATTGAAAGCCTGAACAATATTTCATTGGGTAAAAAACCTTTGATAGTAAAAGCGGCAGAAGATCGGCAAGGCGGCAGCGGAGGTGGCGGCTACAGAGGTGGCCAAAAAGGTGGCGGTTACAATAAATACGGCAACGACAGAAATCGCCGGAGATTCTAATGGCTACTCGAAGCATAAGCGACTAAATAAGCGATCATTTTAAAGCTAATATTGCCTCAGTTCTTTTAGAGCCAAGCTCTTCACTTCTCTTCCCCGGTGATGAACCGCCCACAATTATTTTTACTTTGCCAGGATTAAAGACAGGCCTGCCATTGGAATCTATTAATGTCAGGAGATCTGTTGTAATATTGAAACTCACCGTTCGTGATGCGCCTGGTTCAAGCGTAATCCTTTTAAAACTTTTCAAAGCAAATAACGGCGCGTAGCTGATACCTTCATGCGTCATATAAAGTTGTACTACTTCATCGCCCCAGTATTTTCCTACGTTGGTAACCATTACCTGGGCCTGGACCGATTCATTTTTATTGATAGCTGGTTTTGATAACTTCAAATTGCTGTATTTGAAATTTGTGTAGCTCATCCCAAAACCAAAGGGGTACAATGCATCTCCCTTAAAGTAACGGTAGGTCCTATTTGCCATTGAATAATCATCAAATGGAGGAAGATCATTATCGCTTTTGTAAAATGTCACAGGCAATCTTCCTGAAGGATTGTAATCACCAAACAAAACATCAGCAACCGCCTGGCCCGCAGCCTGTCCACCGTACCATGCATTTAGGATGGCTCGAATATTTTCCGCTTCCCACGGTATCGAAATAGCACTTCCGGTCATCATCACAAAAATCACCGGCTTACCTGTTTCCTTTAAAGCTTTTAAAAAACTCGTTTGCACGGCTGGCAAAGCCATTGTCGTGCGATCGCCTCCGCTGAATCCCTGCTGACTCACTCGCATCTCTTCTCCCTCAAGTCGCGGAGAAATTCCTCCAACATAAATCAACACATCGGCGTCCTTGACGCTATCAATTAGCTTGCTAAATTCAGGATGGGTTGTATCAACGAAATTTGTTCCTCTGGAATAAAAAATTTCTGTAGAGTTACCCAACTTATCTTTCAGTCCCTGCAAAACAGTTATTACAACCGAGGGCTGACCATTGTAATTTCCCAACTGCGTATTTGCATTGTCCGCATTGGGACCAAGTAGGGCAATTTTTTTTATGCTCCTGCTCAGAGGCAATAAATTATTTTCGTTGCGAAGTAACACGATAGACTCTTTCGCCATCTTCAACGCGTGATCCTTGTGCGGCTTGCTTTCTAAAGCGGTGATAGGTATCTGTGCATATTTTACCATTTCAACGCGATCAAACAACCCTAATCGAAAGCGAATGGTAAATAGCCTCTTTCATGACACATCGAGATCTCGTTCCCTCAGCTCTCCATCCTTTACAGCCTTCACCAGAGATTTGCAAGTAATCTTCCCGCATTCCACATCAGTTCCGTGCAACACTGCATTTGCGGCAGCATCTTCAGCCGTAGAATCTGCTTTGTCTCTTTGCCAAAAATCATCAATTCCCCCACAGTCTGAAGTAACGTAGCCGCTAAACCTCCAATCATCCCGCAACATTT